>Ga0111538_10007863_pt1 | contig 14337 bp, 13 predicted proteins | sample SoiMethybrSBSTD1_FD_79669 | JGI IMG/M metagenome (GOLD analysis project Ga0111538, IMG submission 79669) | Bulk soil microbial communities from a Populus tree surrounding site in Tennessee, USA - Soil MetaG P. TD hybrid SBSTD1 (version 2)... | ecosystem: Environmental > Terrestrial > Soil >... | reverse complement strand
TTCCGTCGAGCGTGGCGCGCACCGTGTCGATTTGACCCGTGCCGACAGCACGCAGCAGTGCTTTGATTGCCTGGTCGCCCGACGATCCTAGTGCCTGCAGACGATCGACCTCCGCCTTCATGGCACGCCAGCTTCGAAACCCGTATTCGCGCGCAAGCGCAAGCTGCGCGCCGGCAAGCTTGGCGTCGGGGTTGGTCTTGCGAAGCTGTTGGAACTGCTGCTTTGCGGTTTTCCGCAGCCAATCAAGATTCGGCCGCGCTGGGAGCGCTTGCGACATGGAACACCTTCCTTCGTGGCGCCCGTGTCCGCGTGTGCGGGCTGAAAGAAGGCGATGGCAATCAAAAGCCCACAGGCAGGTTCAACCCTTTTCGCGGACCGAAGGTTGCCTGTACAACCGGTCGAAAGGCTACTCCCGGGCCGACGGCCGCGTCAACGATCGGGCGGGGATTGCCTTCACCGGCCACCGGCAAGTACGCTTAAGCCCCATCCAGCGCGAGCCTTTGCCCCGCCGCTCGCCACCAGCCCCCAGGAGGTTTCATGGTCGAGGTGCCCATTACGATTGCATGCGGCAACTACGACCGCACAGCCGCCATCCGGGATGGTCGCGTGAAGGTCGACGGCTGCGCGGTCACTTATCTGCCGCTCTATCCGGAGGAGATCTTCCACCGCGCCTTCAAGTACGATGAGTTTGATGTGTCTGAGCTCTCGTTCTCAAGCTATCTGCGGACGACCGCGGCTGGAACCTCGCCCTATATCGGCATTCCGGCGTTCGTGTCGCGCATCTTCCGGCACTCCGGCATCTACATCCGAACAGACGCCGGCATCCGCACGCCTGAGGATCTGCGCGGCAAGCGCATTGGTCTGCCCGAGTATCAGATCACGGCCGTGGTCTGGATGCGCGGCATGCTGCAGCATGAATACGGCGTGAAGCCCAACGAGATCCATTGGCGCAATGGCGGGCAGGAGGAGCCTGGTCGCGGCGAGCGCACGCCGCTCAAGTCGATACCGGGCCTCGACCTCAAGCCGCTCGAGCCCGGAGAAACGCTGGTCGAGATGCTGCGCAACGGCGAGCTCGATGCGCTGTTCACGGCGCGTGCGCCGTCATCGTTTCTGAAAGGCGAGCCACACATCGCGCGCCTGTTTCCGAATACTCGCGCGGCCGAGCAGGCCTACTACAGAAAGACCGGCCTCTTTCCGATCATGCATCTCATCGGCATCAAGAAGACGCTGATCGAGCGCTATCCGTGGCTCGCCACCAGCGTCTACAAAGCGTTTCTGGAAGCGAAGGCGAGGGCGATGATCGATCTCTGCGACGTCAACGCCCTGATGGTCACTTTGCCGTGGCTCGAGGCCGAGACTAAGGAGACCATGGCGGTGATGGGGCCTGACTTCTGGAAATACGGTGTGCACGAGAACATGCCCGAGATCGAGGCGCTGACGCAGTATGCTTACGAGCAGGGCTTGATCGACAGGAAGCCTGCCGTCGAGGAGCTGTTCGCGCGTCCGACCTTCGAGATGGCGAAGGTCTGAATCGCCTGCATGAGTTGACCCTGGTGGTGGCTGCACTTCATTCGCACTTATCCGCCACAGTTCCTGAGCATGGAACAGCCGCCAGGGTATGGTGGTTGCTATACCAATGGATAGTATTTTCCTGCAAAGGGGCAATACCTGCCGCGCCAATTTCCGTTAGCCTTCCCGTGCCGATATCGTTGCCGTCGGCGAGCTTGCCAACTCACAACAGGCAGTGAAGCCAAGGATCATATTATGAGACGGATCATAGGTGCAGCTTTGGCCCTTGTGGCCGGAATCGTGGCCGCAGATGCTCAAGGCATTGGATACCCCCCGGGGGTCAATCCATTCAATCCTCAAGATATGACCAATCGCTCAAACCCTCAGGATCTGTTGGCGCCCGGCGGTTACAACCGGCAGGATTTGGTCCGTCAGCCTCCCGTTGGGAATGCTCCCGCCCTTCCTCGTCGCGAAGTGACGTCGGTTCCCACGCCCCGACTGGACACGCCCTCGCCGCGGTACACTGTGAAGAGCAAGCCAAAGAAAAAGAAGAAGCCTCACCACGGGGGCGCCACTGCACAGCGCTGAGGTGATGGCACCTCCTCCAGCGCATGGATCGCGAATTCGGCTCTTGGCCCAACAGTGTTTGGATCGACTGACATCCGATCATGAGGGTAAGGCCGACATACGTCACCGCTGACTAACCGTGACGATTCATGAGTGGACGCCCTGGCTAGTTCTCATCCCGGGCTCGCCGTCACCCGCAAACGCCATATCGACGTCCGGCCTATGCCGAGGCGGTGATGGGCGAGAGGATCTCGCCGACATCGACGCGTTTCTGCAGGCGCTGCCGGGCGGCGTGACGTAAAGGATTTCACGATTCTCAACGATTGAAGGCCGTGACATCAGGTCACGGGCTTGCGTCGGTCACACTTTAGAGAGCTTGCAAACTGGCGTAGGCAAGGCGTTGCCGGCTGGGCTATGTTTCGACATGGCCTGGGGGCGGGCCGCGTCCCTGGGTCTCCAATCAAAACCCGTTCGATGGATCGGGAGGAGGCTCTATGGCGAAGCTCAATATCAACGGCAGTACGCGTGACGTCGAAGTGGAGGCCGACACGCCTCTGCTCTGGGTCCTTCGCGAGCAGGTCGGGCTCACCGGCACCAAGTACGGCTGCGGCGTGGCGCAATGCGGCGCGTGCTCGGTCCATATCAACGGCGAGGTGATGCGCTCGTGCTCGCTTCGCGTTGGCGACGTGAAGCCGACCGACCAGATCGTCACCATCGAGGGCCTGTCCCCCGACAGCAGCCACCCGGTTCAGAAAGCGTGGCTGGCGCTCGACGTGCCGCAGTGCGGCTATTGCCAGTCGGGCCAGATCATGGCTGCGGCGGCGCTGCTCAAGAAGAATCCCAAGCCGAGTGACGCCGACATCGATGCCGCGATGACCAACATCTGTCGCTGCGGCACCTATCAGCGCATCCGCGCGGCCGTGCACATGGCCGCCACCAACCGCGCCTAGGGAGATCCGCCATGACAAAAAAGATTAGCGGCAAGTCCGCAAGGATTTCGCGTCGAACGTTCATCGTGACTTCGGCGGCGGCCGGCGGCGGTCTCGCGCTCGGCTTCAATGCGCCGTTCGGTATCGATGCAGCTATCGCGCAGGAAGCCGGGGCCGAGGTCAACGCTTGGGTCGTGATCAAGCCCGACGACACCACCGTCATCCGCATCGCCCGCTCTGAGATGGGACAGGGCACTCTCACTGGTCTTGCTCAGCTCGTCGTCGAGGAGCTCGAAAGCGACTGGAACAAGATCGCGGTCGATCGCATCACGCCCGGTCAGAATCTCGCGCGCAAGCGCGTGTGGGGTGACATGTCGACCGGCGGCAGCCGCGGCATCCGCACCTCTGAGGATTATGTCCGCCGCGCCGGCGCTGCGGCGCGCATCATGCTGCTGCAGGCGGCCGCCAACGAGTGGAAGGTGCCGGTCGGCGAGCTGACGGTGCGCAACGGCGTGATCAGCCATGCGGCCTCGAATCGGACCACCAGCTACGGTAAGGTTGCGGCCGCGGCTGCCAAGCTCGAGGCGCCGGACCCCAAGAGCATCAAGCTCAAGGACCCCAAGAGCTGGACGATCGCCGGCAAGCCGGTGAAGCGGCTCGACACAGCCGACAAGCTCAACGGCAGCAAGGTCTACGCCATCGACATCAATCTGCCGGGCATGCTGTGTGCGGCGGTTAAGGATTGCCCGGTCTATGGCGGCAAGCTCAAGAGCTATGACGAATCCAAAATCGCTGGCCGCCCGGGCGTGAAGAAGGTCGTGCGCGTGAAGGACACCGCCGTCGCGGTGGTGGCCGACACTTGGTGGCGCGCAAAGTCTGCGCTCGACGCGCTACCGATCGAGTGGGACGAAGGCGCGGGCGCGACCGCGTCAAGCGCCACGATTGCAGAGCACCTCAAGGAAGGTCTCACCGCCACCGCCACCAATGGCGAAATCGTGAAAGGTGACGCCAAGGCTGCGATCGCCGGGGCCGCCAAGAAGGTCGAGGCGGTGTACTCGACGCCGTTCCTGGCGCATGCCTGCATGGAGCCGATGAACGCCACCGTGCGGATCTCGCCCGACAAGGCGGAAGTGTGGGTGCCGAGCCAGAACTTCGAGGCATCGCTCGCTTCGCTCTCGGAGACCTCGGGCGTGCCGATCGACAAGTGCGAAGCCCATCGCGTTGACCTCGGCGGCGGCTTCGGCCGGCGCGGCGGCACGCAGGACTACGTGCAGCAGGCCGCTATCATCGGCAAGGAATTCCCCGGCGTTCCGATCAAGATGATCTGGAGCCGCGAGGAAGACATGGCGCACGATTTCTTCCGCCCGATCTCGCAATGCGCGATGTCGGCGGGCCTCGATGCGCAGGGCAATCTTGTCGGCTTGCATGTGCGCTCGTCCGGCCAGTCGATCAATGCCTGGCTCAATCCGAGCGCCATCCGCGGCGGCAAGGATGTGCGCCAGCTGCAGGGCTGGTGGGAGGAGCCTGGCGATGCGCAGCTTGGCTACGACGTCCCCAATAAGCTGATCGAGTACGTGATGCGGAATACGCACGTGCCGGTCGGCCCCTGGCGCGGCGTCAATACCAACCAGAACGGCTACTACATGGAGGCCTTCATCGAGGAGTGCGCGCGGGCGGCGGGCAAGGACTCGCTCGAGTTCCGCCGCGCTATGATGAAGAACCATCCCAAGCATCTCGCCGTTCTCAACGCCGCGGCCGAGAAGGGCGACTGGGGCAAGCCGCTGCCTCAGGGCGTGCATCGTGGCATCGCCCAGTTCATGGGCTATGGCAGCTACTCGGCGGCGACTGCCGAGGTCTCGGTGAGCCCGGAGGGCAAGGTCAAGGTGCACCGCATGGTGCTTGCCTTGAACTGCGGTCATGCAGTGAGCCCGGATCAGATCGCGGCGCAGGTCGAGGGCTCGGTGGTCTATGGCCTCTCGGCGGCATTCTACGGCGAGTGCCCGGTCGACAAAGGCCGCATGACCAGCGTCAATTTCGACACCTACCAGGTGCTGCGGATCAATGAGATGCCGAAGGTCGAGACGGTGCTGGTCCCGAGCTACGACTTTTGGGGCGGCGTTGGCGAGCCCACCATCTGCGTGGTCACGCCAGCGGTGATGAATGCGATCTTCGCCGCGACCGGCAAGCCAGTGCGCAGCCTGCCGCTCAAGAATGTGAAGCTCGTGTAGCGGCACGGCGTGAGGCAGTGAATTCAGCGGGCGCTCCGGGCAACCGGAGCGCCCGTTGGTGTTGGGGTGCAGCAATCTGGGCAAGCGCTGCAAACCTGGATCAAGCCAAACTGGTCCGCTATCATACTGACGAGAAAGAACGGCCGGCATCGTGCGCTCTTGTGCCGCTGACGTCGCTATTTCAGCGGCCATCCGCTGTGTTGGCGCAGAAGCTTTCGATAACCAACCCCAGCAACCAACACAGGAATGGGAGGCAATGATGCGACGTTTGGCGACGATTTTTGCAACCGTTCTGATCGTTGCGGCGGGCTCAGCGCTTGGGCAGCAGGCGCCCAAAGTCACCACGCTGGTCTCGGAGGCAACGGTGACGGGCGTCCCGGACAAAGTCTTTACGTTGATCACCGCTGACTGGCCGCCCGGCGTTACCACTGGCCGCCATACGCACCCCGGAGACGAATACGGCACGGTGGTTGAGGGAACGCTGGTCACGCGGCAGGAGGGCGGCGAATGGAAAACGGTGACGGCGGGACAGTCGTACTATGTGCCCGCTGGCGTCGTCCATGAGACCAAGAACGAGCGGAATATGCCCGCGAAGTCTTACAATGCTTTCATCGTCGAGAAGGGTAAGCCACGTGCGACACCGGTTCAATGACGACGAGTCACCGAAGGATCACGATGGATGACGCGTCTGCTTGGCCGGACCTGCCTCTCGCGGCCTGGAGCGAGACCTGTGACACGCTCCAGCTTTGGACTCAGATCGTTGGCAAAGTCAGATTGGCTTCAACGCCGCTGGTGAACCACTGGTGGAACGTCACGCTCTATGTGACGCCGCGCGGGCTTGCGACCTCGCCAATATGCCATGGCGCGCGGGCATTCGAGATTGCTTTCGACTTCATCGATCACCAGCTGGTCATCGCGACAGACGACGGCCGCATCGAGAGGCTCGCACTTGCCCCGATGGCGGTCGCGGACTTCTATTCTGCTTTCATGGATCGATTGCGCCGCCTCGGGATCGAGGTGCGTATCTGGACGATGCCGAGCGAGATCAAGAATGCGGTACCGTTCGAACAAGACCAGACCCACGCACACTATGATCGTGTCTATGCGCAGCGATTCTGGCGGGTACTGCTGCAGGCCGATCGGGTCATGAAGGTGTTTCGAGCCCGATTCATCGGCAAGGTCAGCCCGGTGCATTTCTTCTGGGGCAGTTTCGACCTCGCGGTGACGCGCTTTTCCGGCCGTCTGGCTCCGCCACTCAATGCGCCTGCTCCAAACGTCGCCGCCTGGGTGATGCGCGAAGCCTATTCGCACGAAGTCAGTAGCTGCGGTTTCTGGCCGGGCAATGGCGGCTATGGCCGCGCCTCCTTCTATGTCTACGCCTACCCCGAGCCGCCCAGCTACGGCGACACGCGCCTGCGTACACCCGAGGCTTTCTACGATAGTGGTCTCGGGCAATTCATTCTTCCCTACGACGCCGTTCGTCGATCGCAGGAACCGGACACACTGCTGCTCGGTTTTCTGCAGGAGACGTATGAGGCCGCGGCCGACAAGGCGGGTTGGGATCGACAGGCCCTGGAGCGCTCTGCGCAGCTCAGCGCAACAGCTTAGGACGCCGGGCAGTTTATGCCCTTCGACTTTAGCGCGGGCCGCAATTTGCGGCGTCCGCGAACCCACGATTGCGTGTTCACGCCAGCAGGAATGAACGCGAGCGGCGGCGACGGGCAAGCCGGTGCGCGCAGCCTGCCCCTCGGGCACGTGAAGGTCGTGTGTGGTAGCGCTTGCGACTATTGCGCTCAAGTGTCTCAGCAATACGACCGGCCTGCGCAAGCGTCGGAGAATTGATAACAGCTGATCCAAGGCGTAAGCTTGGAAATACTTGGAGGTGCCGATGAGGCGAGATAGCACCTCTCAGTTCCAGCATTCAGCCACGCAATGTTTCTTTGGCGGCATTGGTGTGGCAGGGGTAACCTTGTTTGGCTATTGGCTGGAACTCGGCATCGCCACAGCCGGCTTTGCGTATTTGATCCTGGTCGCCCTGCTGTCCCCCATGGGTAGCTTCATCGGGTCTGTTGTTCTTTCCATCGTCGCCGCCGGGGCTCTTGTCTACTTCTTCGCTGCGCCACTGCTCAATATCTGGGTGGAAGATCCGCAGGATGTCACGGCAGTAGTAGGCTTCTTGATAGCCGCGGTCGTCATTACCGGTCTTATGGCGCAGCTGCGCGCGACCCGAGCGCTGCGTGAGAGCGAAGCGCAATGGAGGGAGATTTTCGAGCACAATCCGGTCATGTACTTCATCGTCGACGCGGCCGGGACTGTCCTCTCCGTGAACGCGTTTGGTGCTGCGCAACTCGGCTATACGGTCGGCGAATTGGTCGGGCAATCCGTGCTGAACGTCTTCTTGGAGGAAGATCGAGCGTTTGTCCGGGAAAACCTCGGCGTCTGCCTGGAAAACCTCGGCCAGTTGAACGGCTGGGAAGTCCGAAAGATCCGCAAGGACGGCACCGTGCTCTGGGTCCGCGAAAATGCCAAAGCGGTGCGGCGGACAGGCAATCAACTGATCGTACTCATCGCCTGCGAAGACGTCACCGAGCGCAAGCGGGCCGAAGATGCCCTGCGGCAAAGCGAGATGTATCTCGCCGAAGCACAGAGATTGAGCCACACGGGCAGCTTCGGCTGGCATGTTGCCACCAGCGAGATTGTCTGGTCGGAGGAGACTTTCAGAATCTTTGGCTACGGCCGGACGACAAAGCCCACTTTGGCAATGGTGCTGGAACGAATTCACCCGGATGAGCGCGCTGTCGTAGAGCGTTTCCTCGCGCGCGTAGCATATGAGGGGAGGGATTGGGAGCTCGAGCGGCGATTGTTGATGCCCGATGGCTCGGTCAAGCAAGGCCGTGTCGTTGCTCGCGCCGTGAAGGATGCGGCGGGCAAACTCGAGTTTGTTGGTGCGGTCATGGACGTCACTGCGAGCAGGCAAGCCGAAGAGCAGGTCAATCTGCTTCGAGCGGAACTCGCGCACGTGACTCGGTTGACGACCGCGGGAGAGCTCACTGCCGCGATAGCCCATGAGGTCAACCAGCCACTGACCGGCTTGGTGATTAGCGGAAATGCTTGTTTGCGCTGGTTGTCAGGTGAAGCGCCCAATCTGCCGGCGGCGAGGCGTGCGGTCGAGCGCATGATCAATGACGGCAGCCGAGCGGGCGAGATCATCAGCCGAATCCGGGCCATGGTCAAGAAATCTCCTCCGCGGAGAGATAAGTTGAGCATCAACAGCACGCTCATGGAGGTGATCGTGCTGATCCGCGGTGAGGTTCAGAGGAACAACATCTCGCTTCGGACCGAATTCTGCGATGAATTGCCGCTCGTTCCGGGAGATCGGATCCAGTTGCAGCAAGTGATCCTCAATCTGATCATGAATGCAATCGATGCCACGAGCGGCGTCGCTCACTCACAACGAGAGTTGTTGGTCGCTTCGGCGAAAGACGGGCCGAGCGGCGTGCTCGTAACAGTGCAAGATTCCGGCACCGGGCTGGACGAGGCGTCGCTCGACCGACTCTTTGATGCCTTTTACACCACCAAGGCGCATGGAATGGGAATGGGGCTGGCGATCAGCCGAGCGATTATCGAGGCCCACGGTGGGGAGTTGTGGGCTACGCCCAATGTACCCCAGGGTGCCACATTCCAGTTCAGGCTGCCGACGGAAGGCGACGGCGTGTCATGATCGAAGTAAATGCGATCGACTTCCGCCATAGCGGAAGCCGGCCGGCTTTAGGAAGCGTCGCCTTCAGGCACGCTGGCGTTCATATTGCAATATCAGCAGCCTCTGGTTTTTCTTCATGAGAGAAGAGCAACCGGTCGTGTTTGTCATCGACGATGACGCATCGGTGCGCGATGCCGTCGCCGATCTTCTTCGCTCGGTCGGCCTCGAAGTGGAGACATTCCAATCGGCTCAGGAGTTTCTTCATAGCGACCGTGGGGATGCACACGGCTGCATCGTGCTTGACGTCAGATTGCCGGGGCCGAGCGGTCTGGAATTCCAGCGCATACTGAAGAAATCGGATATCCACCTTCCAATCATATTTATCAGCGCGCACGGCGACGTTCCCATGTCGGTGCGCGCCATGAAATCCGGGGCCATTGAGTTCCTGACCAAGCCACTGCGCGAGCAGGAGTTGCTCGATGCCATCCAGACGGGTATCGAGTGCGATCGTGCCCGGCGGCAGGAAGCCAAGGTCATCGCCGAACTGCAGGAACGCTTCAATTCCTTAACGCCGCGCGAGCGAGAAGTCTTGGCTCTCGTTGTCACCGGTCGACGGAATAAGCAGATTGCAGCTCAAGCGAAATTGAGCGAGATGACGGTGAAGGTCCATCGCAGCCAAATCATGCGAAAGATGCGAGCGAAGTCTCTTGTCGACCTGGTGCGAATGGCCGACGCACTCGGCGTGACGAATAGAAAGTCGTAGGCGATCTAAACCAAAGTACTAGGCGCCTCACCCCACACGTTCAGCTCAGCCCCTCATAGGTCCATGTGACCCTTACGCAATTAAGGGCGAATCTTACGTATGCGTGCTGGCTTCGGATGATCGATCGGCACTAGTGTCTGTCACGCCGAAAGGCGTTTCCTCCCTCGACTTGGCCCCGTCGGTTTGCTGGCCGCGGGGCGCCCTTTTCGGCAAACGTCCTTCGATTTCGGCGTTCGCATCAGTGAGAGTGCCGCGTCTCACGAACCTCGGAATCGGACTTGCGATCGCGATATCGGAGTCGGGAATGCCGATGAACCGCGTGATCTCCATCGTTGATGACGATTCGTCGGTCCGCGAAAGTACGATGGACCTGCTCAGTTCGTTCGGCTTCATCGCGGTCGCGTTCAAGCGCCCCGATGAGTTTTTGCGCTTCAACCGCCTTTACAGCGCGTGTTGCCTCATCTCGGACGTGCAGTTGCCCGGGATGACCGGGCTTGAGCTTTACGAGCATCTGGTCGGGTCGGGCAGCACCCTTCCCACCATTCTGATCACCGCTTTTCCAGATGACAAAGACCGGGTGCGTGCGCTGGGGGCTGGGGTGATTGGCTATCTGACCAAGCCATTCAATGAAGAGGAATTGATCGCGTGCGTCTGGGCGGCGCTCGATCGTCGGGACACAGGATCGGGCAGTGATGCGAAGTGAACCCCATGACCGGCACGTTGCCGTTTCGAAAGAAGGAGGGCGCATGAGAGCGGCGTACCTCGCGATCGGGCTCATCTTGGCAGTATCGACCGCAGCGGCCCAACACTATCATCCCTCAGAGGACGAAGCCCTGCACGAAAAGTTTTATTCGGGATGGTACATGCCGGATAATCCTTCTGTGAGCTGTTGTAATAAGGCGGACTGCTACCCGACTGAAATTAAGTACGTCGCCGGCATGCTTCACGCGAGGCGCAGGGAGGACGGGAAATACATTCCGATTCCCCCGCCAAAGGTAGAGCGCAACCGGGATAATCCGGATGGCAGAAATCACCTCTGCGCCCCACCGCCCAACAGTCTCAATCCATCCAACACCGTGTTCTGCTTCTCATTGGGAGGCGGCATATGAAATTCATCTTGGTGAACGGCAGGGTACCGACCCCACCATCTTTCTGTGCGCAGTGCTGCGAGCCGCTCGGGAGGATGTACCTGCGAGAAATTCCAACTAGGCTCTCCTATTGCGATCACAAGTGTTACTTCGAGCACCGCAATGTTTCTCTTCTGACGCTGTAAGATCAAGCAAGGGCCTCATGATAACGACCGACGCTTCGAAGTACCTGCTGCAAATGGGTCTAGATCCGTTGCTCGTAGTCTGCTGTGCAGCAGAAAAGTGTCAGAATTCCTTCGCCCTGGCGAATGGATTTGCTATCGAGGTAACTAGCGAAGAGCACCTCCATTGCCTTCTTCTGTTCGGCTTGTTGCTACCTGAACGAAATCCCGCTGTGCTGTTGTCCGAGGGCATGATGAAGCGACCACAAGTCTGCGATCATTGTGGAGGACGTTTCGGGATGGTGACCTATCGTTGGTGGGGCAGCAAATTCTGCAGGAGAATATGCAAAGAGGCATACCTCCGCGAAGTAGCGCTCGGCCGAGATAAAATCATTTGCTCGTACGGCGTCCTCCGCGAGAGATGGTTCAGCCGGAAGGTTCCGACTTGGTAGGATCAGGATGATCCGGGCTATGGAAAGAGTGAGGTGACATGTTCGGCGAGGGGGAGCTCCGACAGCAGGCCTTGCAGCCGCTGACTTCTCATGCGCGCTCGGTAATGTGGCAGCTCGAGCGCCAGAGCGCCAACAGCTTGCACCGATCGGCTGGTCAGCGAAATCCCTCAAGCCAGGCGATCAGCTTCCAATAACCATTGAGCCTCTACGGAGCGAGTGGTGCGCCTGGTGGTGCCTGGTCCCCGACAAAATCAAGTTTCTTGACGGGTCGCGCGTCGCTTTCACCGGGGACAAGGGGGCGGCCATAGGATAGGGGGCCACCCTATCGCAAGCGTTTTGGATTCAGGCAATTTCCTTGCGACTTGGACGGGTGCTGGCTAAGTATTCGAAAAGGGGAAACGCCAACCTGCGGGCTTGGTTGTGAACGAAGTCGTGCCGGCGAACATATCGCCTGATGCGCCGTCATCTCGAACGGCGCGCTCTCTGCTGCTCCTGCTGACCGGATTGGCGCTCGGCTTTGCGGCTGATCGATTCCTAGTCGCGCCCAAAGGAAGTCAGGATATTCTCCAATCCAGCGCACAGGCGGTGCCTCGTGCACAGGCTCCATTCTCGCGCATTGGCAATCGGATCATTGTGCCGCCGGACTCGCTGTTGCGCTCGCAGCTGGTGGTGGCGGATGTGCCCGCAAGGGAGCTGTCTCGTTCGCTGGTGCTGCCCGCGATGGTGGAAGCCGATCCGGCCCGTACCGTGAAGGTGCTCCCTCCCGTTACCGGACGCGTCGTTGAGCTGAAGGTTCAGCTTGGCGAGCGTGTCGTTGAGGGACAGGAGCTCGCAATCATCGACTCCGGCGATCTCGCGCAAGCCTATTCGGATGTGGAGAAGGCGCAATCCGCCGCCACGCTGACCAAGAAGGCCCTCGATCGGCAGATGGGACTGCAGAAGATTGGTGGTGGGGCGATCAAGGAGCGCGAGCAGGCGGAGAGCGACTACGCGCAGGCGGAAGCGGAGCTGGAGCGCGCCCAAACACGGCTACGCTCGATGGGTGTATCGGTTGAGCAGATTGCCAAGAGCCGGCTTCTCACCGTGAAGGCACCAGTCGCCGGCAGCCTGATCGATCTGCAGATCGCTCCCGGTGCGTTCCTCAATGACATGACCGCCGCGGCCATGACTATCGCGAACCTGGACACGATCTGGGTCACGGCCAATGTGCCCGAGAAGGATATCTCCGTCGTCTTTACCGGACAGACCGTCAGCGTCACGTTCCCCGCCTATCCGGACAAGGTATTCAGCGGCAAAGTTCTGTTTGTCAGCGATGTGATCGAGCCCGATACGCGGCGAAACAAGGTCCGCATTGCCTTCGACAATCCTGATCGGACCATGAAGCCGAATATGTTTGCGAACGCGACATTCTTCGCGCCTCCGGTATCGCGGCCGATCGTGCCGACCTCGGCGCTGCTCATGACCAACGACAAGACCAGCGTCTTCGTCGAAGTGGCGGAATGGGCGTTCGAGCGCCGCGATGTCGAGGTCGCATACCAGGAAGGAGCGACAGCTGCAGTCAAAGCCGGGCTCAAGCCCGGCGAGCGGATCGTGGTCAAGGGAGCGGTGCGGCTCAATGATTGACCAGTTCGTCGCACTTTGTTTCAAGAAACGACTTGTCGTGCGGCTGATTGCGATTTTCGCCTGCGTTTTTGGCATCTATGCGTGGACGCAGCTGGCGATCGATGCCTATCCGCTGCTCAGTCCTGTTTCCGCGCAAGTGACGACCCAAGTACCTGGCCTGGCTGCCGAAGAGATCGAGCAGCAGATCACCATCCCGCTGGAACGAGCACTCAACGGCACGCCGGGTCTGGTCAGCATGCGGTCGATCAGCACGTTCGCGCTGTCGCAGATCAATCTCCTGTTTCGTGATGGCGCCGAGGACTATTGGCAGCGACAACGCGTGCGGGAACGTATTGCTGACGTGACGCTGCCCTCTGGGGCGTCGCCCGGCCTCGACAACGTGACCTCGCCGGAGCTCGAGATCTATCGCTATACGCTCGAATCCGACACGAAGAATCTGATGGAGCTGTCGGAGTTCCAGCGTTGGGTGATCATGCCGGCGCTGCAACAGGTGCCAGGTGTTGCGGGCGTCGATAATTTCGGCGGCTTTACCCGCCAATTCCGGCTCGATCTCGATCCCACCGAGCTCCTTCGCTATGGGCTGGGTATCAACGACGTCATCAACGCGATCAACAACAATACTGCTAATGCGGGCGGAGGACGGGTTGCGCGCGGCGATCAGAACTTCATCGTTCGCGGCGTCGGCCTTGTGCGTACGCTTGAGGACCTCGGCAATATCGTCGTGGCCCAGCGCAACAGCATGCCGATCCTGGTCCGCGATCTCGGCAGCTTGAACTATACCCACCAGGAGCCCGAAGGCATCCTGGGGAAGAACGGGAACCCCGCGTCGATCGAAGGGATCGTCATGGGGCTCAAATACACGAACGTGTCGGACGTCATCGCCGGTATCCACGCCAAGGTGGAGGAGCTGCGCACTCAACTCGATCCGCAGGATGTCCACATCGTTCCTATCATTGACCGCAGCGATCTTGTTTCTGCGACCGTGAGCAAGATCGGCCGTACGGTGATCGAGGGCATCGGCCTGGTGATTGTCGTGCTGATGCTCTTTCTTGGGAGCCCGCGCAGTGCGCTGGTGGTTGCGGTGACCATTCCGCTGGCGGTCGTCTCGATCTTCGTCCTGATGAATGCCTCGCATATGTCGGCGAGCATGCTGTCGCTCGGTGCGCTCGATTTTGGTGTGATCGTCGATGGCGCCATCGTGGTGACCGAGAACATCCTGCGTCGACGCGAGTCGAAGCCGACCGAGGCCCTGACCGAGGACGACATCAGGTCCGCCACCAGCCAAGTGGCGCGGCCAATCTTCTTTGCGACCCTGAT
>Ga0111538_10007862_pt1 | contig 14338 bp, 10 predicted proteins | sample SoiMethybrSBSTD1_FD_79669 | JGI IMG/M metagenome (GOLD analysis project Ga0111538, IMG submission 79669) | Bulk soil microbial communities from a Populus tree surrounding site in Tennessee, USA - Soil MetaG P. TD hybrid SBSTD1 (version 2)... | ecosystem: Environmental > Terrestrial > Soil >... | reverse complement strand
TTCTTCGCGGCTTTCGCGCCTTCGCCGGTTCAACCGCTGAGAGACGGGCGTTCGAGCGATCGCCGACGCTTTGGCGAATATGGCGGCTTTGGCGGTTCGATCAGATGTGACGAATCGTGAGAGCAGACCCCTAGCAGCGGAGGTCCTGCGCCGGCGGGCTGGCCGGGCGCAGGAGGGAGCGCGAGTCGCGACCGGGCATGAAGACGATGACCGGACGCGACTTGCCCCGCACCGGGATGGGCGGCAGCGAGGTCCAGACGAAGCGCCGGCCGGCCCGCACCATGGCCTCGTCGGAGACCAGGAGCGGGACGCCGAGCTGCTTGGTCAGTCCGAGGATGCGCGAGGCGAGGTTGACCGGGTCGCCGATGATGGTGAACTCGCGCCGCTCGTCGGTGCCGAGGTCGCCGACCACGACGCGGCCGGTGTGGACCCCGATGCCGACCTTGAGCTCCCGGGCGCCGCGCGCCGTGCGCGCCCGGTTGAGCTCCTCGAGCGCGTCGAGCATGTCGAGGGCGCAGGCCACGCCGCGCTGCGCGTGGTCCGGCTGATCGAGCGGCCAGCCGAAGTAGGCGAGCAGGCCGTCGCCGGTGAACTTGTCGAGGGTGCCGCCGTGGCGGAAGAGCACCTCGAGCATGGCGGCGTGGTGCTCGTTGAGCAGCGCCATCACCTCCTCGGCCTCGAGCGACTCGGACAGCGAGGTGAAGTCGCGAATGTCGAGGAACAGGATGGTGACCTCGCGGTACTCGGCGGCGCCGAGGCCGCCCTGCTCGACCAGCTTGCGGGTGACCGCCGGCGAGAAGTAGCGGCCGAGCCGAGCGGCGACCAGCCGCTCCTCGGCGGACAGCCGGGCCAGGAGCGTGATGCGGTCCTTGATGAAGATGGTCATCGAGCCGACACCGGCGACCAGGGAGATCGCCACGACGGTGTAGGGCAGGTGGCTGCCGGAGCGCACCATGACCAGGCAGGTCGCGATCGAGGCGATGAGAGCGGTGCCCGCGACGATCCGCCGATCGAGCGTCAGGATGGAGCAGAGGACCACCAGGCTGAACGAAGCGACGGTGACCCCGGCGATGAGCTGCGGATCCGGCAAGGTCGCCATCGCGACCAGGCAGATGGCCGTCACCATCGGGACGTCGAGCACGATGGTGGCGTAGCGGACGTAGACCTGCGAGCCGGGGAACACGCGCGAGGTGATGAGGAGCGCGAACGCCAGCGCGAGGTACGCCCCCTCGAGCGGGATCGGCCGGCTCCAGCGCGTCTCGCCCTGCAGCCAGCCCAGGGCGGCGATGCAGACCACCACCAGGATGGCCGCCACCCGGATCAGCTCGACGCGGCGAGCGAAGCGCTCCCGCTCGCGGTGGATGGCCGCATGAAGCGACGCCTCGAGGAGTCGATCCTCTGGCAGACCACGCACCACGACAACCAACTGTAGCGCGGAAACCCACACGAGCCGGCTGTAAGGCTCGTGATCCGACTTACGGTACACTTGTCCCATGCTCGGGCTGACCCGCGCCGCCTATCGCGCTCAGCACCGCGCCTTCGCGCTGCAATCCGCGCTGTTCGGCGAGGCGATCCGGATCGCCGCCACCCGCCGGTTCCGGCGGCGGGCCGACCCGGCGGTGGGCCGCCTCCTGGCGCGCCGGTTCGAGGCGCTCATGGCGCGCGACCTGGCCAACGTGGAGGCCGGCCTCTACCCGCGCCGGCTCCTCTTCCAGATGCCGATCGCGGCGTACGCGCGCCGCCTGCCGGCGCTCATCGGCGACCTGCCGCGGGTGGCGGAGCGAGCGCGCCGGGGCCACGCCCACGACCTGCCGGCCGGCGTCGACCTCGACGCCTATCCTGCCTACTACCGGCGCAACTTCCACTGGCAGACCGACGGCTACCTGAGCCGGCGCTCGGCCGAGCTCTACGACCTCGGCGTCGAGCTGCTCTTCGGCGGCACCGCCGACGTGATGCGGCGCCAGGTCATCCCGCCGGTGTCGCGGCTCCTGGCCGGGCGCCCGGCGGGCACGGCCAGCCTGCTCGACGTCGGCTGCGGCACCGGGCGCACCCTGCGACAGATCGCCGTCGCCCACCCGTCCCTGTCTCTGACCGGCGTCGACCTCAGCCGCTACTACCTCGAGGAGGCGCGCGGGGTGCTGCGCGGTCGGCCCGCCGCGCTGCTGGTCGGCAACGGCGAGGCGCTGCCGCTCTGCGACGCCGGCTTCGACGCCGTCACCTGCGTCTACCTCCTCCACGAGCTGCCGCTCGATGCGCGGCGCCGGGTGCTGGCCGAGGCGCGCCGCGCGCTGCGGCCCGGCGGCCTGCTCGTCCTCGAGGACGCCTGCCAGCCGGCCGACAGCCCCGAGCTGGCCGGGGTGCTCGCTCGCTTCCAGCGCGACCTCCACGAGCCCTACTTCAGGAGCTACCTGGCCCACGACCTCGCCGGTCTGGTCGCCGAGGCCGGCTTCGCGGTCGACTCGGTCGAGCCCCACCTGGTCTCGGTGGTGCTGGTGGCACGCGCCGTCTGACCGGCTGGGGACGACGATGCTCAGCGCGGGCAGCCGGGCTCGACTGCTCCGAAGCTCTGGCCGACGCGGATCTCGTCGTGCATGTCGACGCGCAGAGGCGGCGCGGTCGCCCCGTCGCGCCAGGCCGGCTTGTAGATGCCCCACTTGACGTAGCCCATGGCCACGTCGTTGTGCATGTTGGGACCGATCTTCTCCAGTATCTGGTTGTAGCCGTCCTGATCGGCGCGCTTGTGCCACGCCTCGATGAGGCCGTCCTGCCCCTGGTACGACCAGACGACGTGGAAGACGAAGTCGTGCCAGGTCCCCGCGTCGTAGTGGAGGTCGGGGACCAGAAGCGCCTGTTCCTTGAGCTCGGTCGCCGGCGTCGAGATCGCGGTGGCGTCGCTGGTGATGCGCAGGACGAACTCGTGCCGCTTGATGGCGAGGAACAGGTTGGGCGACTTCGCCGCCTCTCCCGAGTCGGGGATGTTGTGCCACTGGAACATGATGTCCTCGACGCCGCCATCGTCGATCCAGCCGGCCGGCACGTAGACGCTGAACCCGTAGTAGGACGAGTCGCCCGGGGCGTAGCGCGAGGCGCTGTTGCCGAGCACCGCGGTCTCGGCGCGCGGTCCGCCGTACGCCTGGGGGTCGCCGTAGCGCAGCTCGGATCTGACGCCGAGATCGCCGACCCGACCGCTGCCCATCGGCTGGGTCAGCGACCAGGTCTCCGAGCCCTGGAGCTCGATGGTGCCGCCGGTGACGACGGGCGGAGCGTCGTAGGTGAACTCGAGCGCGAGCGATCCGTCCTGCGGCTCGGTGCACGCGACCACGTCGGGTGGCGCGGCGGGCGGCCCGTCGACGCCGAGCTCGCCCGAGCCGTCGACCAGGCCGGCGCCGCCGTCGCCCGCTCCGCGGCCGTCGTCTCCGCCGCCGCCGCCCGACCCGACCACCGTGCATCCGAGAGAGAGAGCGAGGGTCGACACGGCCACCTTGGGGGACAGCATTCCCGGTTGTACGGTCGTCCCCTCCTTCGTATTCGAAGGTGACGAGGCGCACCGCGAAGGTGACGGCGCCAGCCTGCAGGCGATATAAGACGCCGCATGAGCAACGCCGAGCCCGGGCCCTCCTCCGAGATCCACCTGCGCGACAAGGTGGTGCTCGTCACCGGCGCCAGCCGCGGTATCGGCGAGGCGATCGCGCGCGCCTGCTCGGCGGCGGGCGCTGCCGTGGTGCTGTCCGCGCGCAAGCAGCCGGACCTCGACCGGGTCGCCGCCGGCATCCGCGAAGCGGGCGGCACCGCGCTCGCCGTGGCCGGCCACGCCGGGCGCTCCGACGAGCTCGCCGCGCTGTTCGCCCGGGCCACGAGCGAGCTGGGGCGGATCGACTGCCTGGTCAACAACGCCGCCACCAACCCCTACTTCGGGCCTCTGCTCGACTGCAGCGAGGCCGCCTTCGAGAAGACCTTCGAGACCAACCTGCGCGGCTACTGGCATGCAACCCGCACGTTCGTGCAGGGGCTGCGGGCGCGCGGCGGTTCCCGCGGCGCGGTCCTCAACGTCGCCAGCGTCGCCGGCCTGCGCGCCTCACCCATGCAGGGGGTCTACGGCATGACCAAGGCGGCCATCCTCTCGATGACCCAGACCCTGGCCTTCGAGCTGGCGTCGAGCGGCATCCGCGTCAACGCGCTCGCGCCCGGCTTCGTCGACACCCGCTTCGCCGCTGCCATCGTGCAGAATCCGATGCTGCGCGATCAGGTGGTGGGGCGCACGCCGATGGGCCGCGTCGGCGCGCCGCACGAGATCGCCGGCGCCGCGGTCTATCTCCTGTCCGACGCCGCGTCGTACGTGACCGGCCACACGATGGTCATCGACGGCGGCATGACCGTCGCGTGAGTCCCGGCGCCGGGGCCCGCCGCCAGCTCGCCGCTGACTCAGCTCTTCAGCGCGTCGGCTCGGGCCAGGAGCAGCGCCTTCTCGCGCTCGTTGCGGGTCATCGAAGCGGCGCGCTCGAGCTCGGCGCGCGCCTCGCCCTTGCGGCCGAGCTTGGCGAGCAGGTCGCCGCGCGCCGCGGAGAGCAGGTGGTAGCCCTCGAGCGATGGCTCGGCGCGGAGGCGATCGAGGAGCTCGAGGCCGGCGGCGGGGCCGTGCGCCATGCCGACCGCGATCGCCCGATTGAGCTCGACGACCGGCGACGGCATCAGCTGGGCGAGCACCGCGTAGAGCGCGGCGATGCGCACCCAGTCGGTCTCCTCGGCGGTGCGCGCGCGGGCGTGGCAGGCGGCGATGGCGGCCTGCAGCGCGTACGGCCCCGCCACGCCGCTCAGCTCCGTGGCGCGATCGAGCGCGGCCAGACCGCGGCGGATGAGGACGTGGTCCCAGCGGCTGCGGTCCTGGTCGAGGAGCAGGATGGGCTCGCCGGACGGGCCGGTGCGGGCGCGCGAGCGCGAGGCCTGGATCTCCATGAGCGCGACCAGGCCGTGTACCTCCGGCTCACCGGGCACCAGGCCGGCGAGGATGCGGCCGAGGCGGAGCGCGTCCTCGCACAGCGCCGGGCGCATCCAGTCGTCGCCGGCGGTGGCGGAGTAGCCCTCGTTGAAGATGAGGTAGACCACCTCGAGCACCGAGGCGAGCCGCCCGGCCAGCTCCGCCGCGTGCGGGACCTCGAACGGCACCTGCTTGTCCGCCAGGGTCTTCTTGGCGCGCACGATCCGCTGCGCGATGGTCGGCTCGGACACCAGGAAGGCGCGCGCGATCTCCTCGGTGGTGAGCCCGCCGAGCAGGCGCAGGGTGAGCGCGACGCGCCCCTCGGTCGGCAGCACCGGGTGGCAGGCGATGAAGACCAGGCGCAGGAGATCGTCCCTCACAGGGTCGTCGATGGCGGCGGCCATGTCGGGCACCCGCGACTCGGCCTCCTCCACCTCGTGGCCGATCTCCTGGTGCTTGCGCTCGAGCATCTTCTTCCGGCGCAGGAGATCGATCGCCCGGTTCTTGCCGGCGGTCATCAGCCAGGCGCCCGGGTTGTCGGGGACGCCCGACTCCGGCCACTCCTCGAGCGCGCGCACCAGCGCGTCCTGCGCCAGCTCCTCGGCCAGCCCGACGTCGCGCACGATGCGGGTCAGCCCGGCGATGACTCGCGCCGACTCGATGCGCCAGACCGCCTCGATGGCGCGCGCGGTGTCGGCCGAGCTGGTCACCGGCGGATCAGACCATCCCCGGCGCCGGATGCAAGAGACATGAACTGTCGGCCCTTTCGGGCTCGGGCGGGTGCTGCCCCGGAGCGCGCGCTTCGCGCGCGCCTGCCCCTCCCCTCGCCCGGGTCCGACTAATTGGCCGCAGCGACCCGGCGAAGGAACGGCACCACCTGGCGCGCGGTCAGCTCCTCGCTCACCGCCACCGCGCAGTCGGCGGCGGCACGGGTCGAGTCGCTGGCGCTGGTCTGGATGCGGCCGCTGCCCGACGCGGTGGCCGACTCGTTGGCGACCAGGCGCTCGTTGCCGTCGCGTCCCGACCAGGGGCTGACCCGGAGCGACACGGTGCAGCTGACCTCGGTCGAGTCGCCGTTCGACTCGATCGCCACCTTGGCGACCGCGGCACCGACGTAGAAGCCGCGCAGCCGGCGCGAGGCCAGCTCGGAGCGGGTCGGCGGCGAGCCGCTCGACATCTGGTAGTCGGGCGCGTTGCGGCGCAGCGCCCCGCGCACCGCCGCCTGCACCATCTCGACGCTGCCGTTCGGCAGCTTGCGCGTGAGGTCGTTCGGCTTGCCGACGTGGACGAAGAGACGGCCGCGCCCGCCGCCGCCGGTCGACGCCGCGGCACCGAGCTGGCTGCGAGCGCGCAGGAGCGCGGAGCCGGCGCTGGCTCGCACCCGCTTGTCTCCGTCGGTCTCGGACGATTGCTCGAGGGCCTTGAGGCCGACCTTGCGGGCTTCCTCCGGCAGGCCCGGCGTGAGCAGCGTCCCGAGCGAGAGGGCGGCGACCCGCCGCACCGTGCTCTCGCCGTCGACCAGGAGCGCGCGGGCGAGCGCCTTCACCGCGCGGCGGTCACCCTGCTGCTTGGCGAGGAAGAGCGCCGCCGACAGCCGGATCTTGTAGTCGCGCGAGCCGCGCAGCTGGCTCGACGAGTCGTCGACCTTGTCGGCCGAGACCGACGGCGCCAGGACGACGAGCACCACGGCCGCCACCGCCGCTCGCCCGAGGCTCTTCCTCGCACCCGCTGCCGCCCGACCTCGCGACCATCGCGGCATCGAAAAAATGTAGCACGCACCACCCGCTGATTCGGAAGCACACGGCGCCGAACGCCTTGCGCCCGAGGCACACACGCTGCCACAGTGAAGGCGGATGGGGCTCGGTCTCAGCCTCTACACGATGTACCAGGTCGCGCGAATCACGGCGCCGACCGTGCTGGAGGCATTTGTCGGGGGTGGCAGCCGCGAGCAGCACGATCGCAGGCTGCGCGAGTTCGCGCGCCGCGTCGTGGCAGGCGCGCGCATCCAGCTCACCGTCGAGGGGGCGGAGAAGGTGCCGCTCGATCGCGCCTTCGTCTACATGTCGAACCACCAGAGCCACATCGACATACCCGTCCTCTACGCCGCGGTCCCCAGCCCCAGCCTGCGGATGGTGGCCAAGACCGAGCTCTTCCGCATCCCCGGTTTCGGCCGCGCGATGCGGACGGCGGAGTTCGTCGAGGTGGATCGCGGCGACCGCGAGCGCGCGGTCGACAGCCTGCGCCGCGCCGCCGCCACGCTCGAGAGCGGCGTCAGCGTCTGGATCGCTCCCGAGGGTCACCGCAGCCGCGACGGCGCGCTCGGCCCGCTCAAGAAGGGCGGCTTCCACCTCGCGCGCGACACCGGCACCGCCATCGTGCCCGTCGCCCTGTCGGGCACTCGCAACGTCCTGCCGCCCGACACCACCCGCATGAACCCCGACGTCCCGGTCCGCGTCGTCTTCGGCGCTCCCATCGCCACCGCCGGCCGCCCCATCCCCGACCTCATGGACGAGGTCCGGTCCTTCCTCGAGACGCACACCCGAACCGGTTGACCGCCAAAGCCGCCAAAGCCGCCAAATTCAGAACTCAGAGCCTCAGAACTGGATGCCGAGGCCGGCGCCGATGAGGTCGGGCCCGAGGGCGGGCGTGACCACGAAGTTGCGCTCTTTCGCGCGGCGCCGGTGCCGGCGGGCCTCGCGCTCGGCGCTCATCCGCTTCGGCTGGACGTAGCCCTTGTAGTAGGCGAAGCCGGAGAAGACCGCCGCGCCGATGGTCATCGGCATCCAGAGGAAGTTGACCAGCTTCTGGTGCTGCTTGCCCCGGTCGCAGGCGTCGTTGACCCGGTTGACCGCGCTTTGATCGGCGGGCGTCAGACCCGACGACGGCGCCGACTCGAACGACACGCAGGCGTCGGAGAATCGCCCGCCGCTCGGCGGCGGCGTGAGCTGGTCGCCCATGCTGTATTCGCGCGACGCCGCGTCGACGTCGTCCTGCGCGCTCAGCACCTGCAGGCCGCTGTAGGCCCAGCCGCCGCCGCCCACTCCGGCCGCCACCACGCCGCTCCAGAACGCGATGCGCCAGCCGCGACCCGGGCGCCCCTCCTCGTCGCCGCCGCCCTCGCCGCCGAGCGGTACCAGCGAGGCGCGCAGGGACTCGGTGTCGCCCGCGCCGATCGACACATCGGTCTCGTAGCGCTCGTAGCCGTCGGCCTCGATGGCGATGGTGTGCGAACCGGCGCTGAGGCCGCTCACCTGCGCCGAGCCGGCGCTCAGGCTGGTCTTGATCTCGCCGTCCACGAACACGGTGCCGCGCTCGGCGTTGGAGCTGATCTCCAGGCCGCCGTCCTCCGGCGCGCCGATGAGCTTGCCGTAGAGCGACCGGGCGCGGCGCCCCAGCGAGCCGGAGGCAGTGGCCTCGTTGAACGGGATGACTGCGCTGGTGGTGCCTTCGCTCTTGCGCGACTCGGTGTTGAGCAGCTTGAGGGTGACCTCGTAGCCGCCCTTCTTGCGCTCGAGCTTGCCGTAGATGAGCCGCTCGGCCCCCATCTGCTGGCCGATCTCCGACATGCACTTCAGTCCCTCGTCGCTGCACTCCGAGAGCATCTTGATGTCGAGCAGCGTCTTGTTGCTGTTGGGAGCGAGCTCGTAGGGCCCGCTCTCGCGCTGGGCCTCGCGGCGCAGCTCCTTGGTGAGGTCGTCGGCCGCGCGGATCGCTTTTTGATCGGTCGCGCTGTTTCCGGTGACCTCGAGGCCGAGGATCGCCACCTTCGGCTTGGCATCGGCCGAACGGGCGAGGGCCGGTAACGAAGCAAGGCAAGTGGCCAGAATCAGAAATGGCCGCAGACGCATCGAGAGGCAGTATACACCCGAGTGGTGACCAGGTAGGCCTTCCGCTACCCTTGCGCAGGTGCGGTTCCCCGGGACCCTGTCGGCGCGCATCATCTTTGGTTTCGCGGCGCTCATCATCACCTTCGGCGGCATCTCGGTGTCGGCGGTCCTCACCACCGACCAGCTCAATCGCACGATCCGGGTAATCAGGACCGGATTCCTCCAGCTGGCCCTGGAGTCCCGGGACCTGGCCGATCGCGAATCCGACCTGTCGACCTACCTCAAGGACGAGCTGGCTGACGAGCCCACGCCGCGGCGGGTCCAGAACCGGCTCAAGGGCATGCGGTCGCGGCGCGACAAGAAGCTGGCGCTCATCGAGGGCGCCCTGGCGAGCCTCGAGGACGCGCCCGATTCCTACCAGAAGTCGATCGGCCGGACCGCCGACAAGCTGGCGGAAATCCGGCGCCTCATCGCCGAGGCCGCCCCGCTCTACGAGGCGGTGGACCAGGCGCCCCCGATCGACAAGGTGGTGCAAGCCGACGACCACGGCGGATTTGCTCTCGAGAAGGTCCAGGCGGCCCAGGCGGCGCTCGTCCGGCTGCGCCGGCAGGAGACCCGCATCGCCGACCGCGCCCAGACCCTGCAGCGCGCCCAGCGCCTCGAAGTGGAGGACCGCGCCGGTCACCTCGAGCGCGGGGCCCGCCAGATGCGCTTCCTCACCATCCTGTGGGGGGCGACCGCGCTCCTGGTCGGCCTGCTCATCACCATCTGGGCCACGGTGAACCTGCGCCCGCTCCGCCGGCTGCGCGACGCCGCCCGGGAGATCGCGCGCGGCGACTACGGGCAGCGGATCGAGGAGCGCGGCCCCCGCGAGGTCGCCGACCTGGCGCGCGAGTTCAACACCATGGGCTCGGCCATCCAGGAGCGCGAGCGCGACCTGGTGCGCACCGAGCGCCTCGCCGCCATCGGCAAGATGGCCGCGATGATCACCCACGAGGTGCGCAACCCCCTGTCCTCGATCGGTCTCAACACCGAGCTGCTCGAGGAGGAGCTCGGCCACCTCCAGGGCGAGCCGCCCGCCGAGGCGCGCGCGCTGTGCCGCGCGATCCAGGCCGAGGTCGACCGCCTGACCGACATCACCGAGACCTACCTGAACTTCGCGCGGCTGCCCAAGCCGAAGCTGCAGGAGGAGTCGCTCACGCAGATCGTGCGCAGCACGACCGACTTCGAACGCGAGCCGATGTCGCTCAGGGGGGTCAAGCTCGAGGTCGATCTCGCCGCCGACCTGCCGGCCGTGCTGGCGGACGACGCGCAGGTCAGGCAGGCGTTGCTCAACCTCCTGCGCAACGCCGCCGACGCGGTGGCCGAGGTCGGCTCGGGATCGGTGCGGGTCGCGACCCGCGCCGGCGGTCCCGGGTACGTGGAGGTGGTCGTGGAGGACGACGGGCCCGGCATTCACGAGGAGCTGGCCGGCAAGATCTACGACCCCTTCTTCTCGACCAAGGAGGGCGGGACCGGATTGGGACTCGCCCTCACCCATCAGATCGTGCGCGACCACGGTGGGACGATCAGGGTGGACAGCCGCCCGGGGCACGGGGCTCGCTTCACGATCTCCCTGCCGGCCGCGGGCTGAGCTCGATCGAATCGGCCGCAGTCGGCTGTAAATCGGGACTCCACCGGTGGTGACCCGTATCGGGATGATAGGGGTTCGTGGTACCAAACGATCCCATGGGAGACGACCGCCGCCGCGAAACGCGCGAGCCGGTCGTGCTCGTGGTCGATTACGACGGGGCCGACGACCTGGTCGGCGATTACACCGAGAACCTGTCGACCGGCGGCACCTTCATCCACACGGCGCGCGAGCTCGAGGCCGGGACCCAGGTGCAGCTGGTGCTGTCGTTCCCCGGCCTGGTCCACCCCATCCATATCGACGGCGTGGTGCGCTGGGGCCGCAGCGGCGAGGCCGAGGGGGGCGAGCCGGGGATCGGCATCGAGTTCGTCCGGATGGACGCCGAGGCGCGCGCCCGGCTCGAGCAGGTGATCGAGGCCATCGCGCGGCGCGACCCGACCTACGTCGGCCGGGTGGTCAAGGTGCTGGTGGTCGAGGACAACCCGCACGTCGCGCGGCTCATCCGCGAGGGCCTCGAGGGGTCGACCGCCCACTTCGGCGACCAGGTCTCGTTCCAGTTCTGCGAGAGCTCGAACGGCCGCGACGCGCTCGCCATGTGCAGGAGCCAGCCGTTCGACGCCGCCATCATCGACATCTACCTGCCGATCATGGACGGCGCCCAGGTCATCGCCGCGCTCCGCTCCGACGCCGAGCTCAGGGCCCTGCCCATCATCGCGGTCTCGGCCGGCGGCTCACCGGCCCGCGACGCCGCCCTGCGCGCCGGCGCCAACCTCTTCCTCGACAAACCGATGCGCCTGCGCCAGGTCATCGAGTCGATGCAGCGCCTCATCGCCCTGCGCTAGCCGACGGGGAAGAACCAGATCGTTAACCGCCAAACCCGCCAAACCCGCCAAATTCAGAACTTGTTGGGTTCGCCTCGATCGAAACGAGGCACACCCAAAATCAAATCTCTGGTTTTGGCGCCTTTGGCGGGTTTGGCGGTTCAAAACCTCTGGTGCTCTGACGCTTACTTGGTGCGGAGCTCGCGCTTGAGGGCGGCGGCGTCGGCGTTGTCCGGCTCGAGCTTGAGGGCCTTGCTGACTGCCTCGAGCGCGCCCTTGGGGTCGCCCTTGGCCTTGAGGGCGCGGGCGCGGCCCAGGTGCGCGAGGCCGGGGCGGCGCATGGGCGGCCGGACCAGGAGCGCGCTGTCGTAGCTGTAGAGCGCGCGGTCGGGGCTGCCGGTCTCGAGGTAGGCCTGGCCGAGCATCAGGAAGAGGTCGGCGTTGCCGAGCGAGATGTCGAGCGCCAGCTCGCCGTAGGTCCGCACCTTGTCCCAGCTCTTGGCGGCGGCGTAGCCCTCGACCAGCTCCACGGCGGCGCCGAGCTGCATCTGCTCGATCATCACGTAGCTCTCGAGCTCCTTGAGCTGCGCCTCGCGCTTGCCCATCCGCTCGTACAGCTCGGCCAGCGCCTGGTAGGGGAAGGCGCGCTCCGGGTCGAGCGTCTTGGCGGTGCAGAAGTGCTTGATGGCGAGCTCGCTATCCCCCTGCTGCGCCGCGATGGTCCCCAGCCGGGCGCGGACGTCGAAGCTGTCGCCGCCTGCCTTGATGAGCTCCTCGAACAGCTTGCGGGCGGCGCCGGCGTTGCCGCCCCGCAGCGCCAGCTCGGCCTGGATGTAGAGGCCGATGTGGTTGTCGGGCTCGAGCGCCAGCGCCGCCTTGGCGTGCTCGGCCGCCGGCTTGGCCTCGCCCTCGTAGAAGTGGTGCAGCGCCAGGCGCGCCTGGGCGGCGGCGCTCTTCGGCTTCTCGCGCACTGCCCGCGCCAGCACCTTCTGATCGGGCAGTGTGCTCGGCAGGTGCAGCGTGCCGGCGTACGGCTTCATCCGCACGGCGAGGTACTTGCGGAACTCGGCGTCGAGCGCGGTGATCTTCTTGCCGGTGATCTTCTCGAGCACCGCCGGGGTCTCGAGCCCCTTGCCGTAGAGCTTGAGCGCCTCGACGATCTTCGGGAAGCCGTAGGTCTGCCCCAGGTACTCCACCGCCAGAGACGACGTGTGGTAGGCGACCGTCACCTCCTGCATGCTCGGCTTCATGAAGCCGTAGTTGAGCTCGGCCAGCGAGGGCAAGACGTTGTCCTGCATGGCGGCCCAGACGTCGGAGTCGTTCTCGCGCCGCCACTCGGGCCGCGCCAGCACGGTCTCGTACTCGGAGAGGCCCTCGGTGAACCAGCGCGGCACCCGCGAGTTCGACAGCTGGATGGCGAACACGTGGGCCAGCTCGTGCCACAGCACCATCGACCAGTTGATCTCGCCGACCGAGGGGGACATGGCGGTGATGACCTGGCCGAAGCAGACCCCGAGCGCGCCGAGGTTGGGCAGCCCGATGGTCCGGACGCTGTAGTGGTCGGCGTTCTGGAACAGCTCGACCACCACCGGCGTGGTCGGGGTGAAGCCGTAGCGCTTCACCATGTCGGCGAACGCCTCCTCGAGCAGCGGCTCGACGTAGCGCCGGTAGACCGGCTTCTCGTCGGTGTGGTAGCGGATCTTGAAGTTCTTGCTGCTGGCGAACTCGTACTCGCGCGGGATGAAGTCCTCGAACAGGTCGAGGGTGTTCTTGGTCCGCATGTTGTACTGGTCGCCCTTCCAGGCCTTCTTCAGCCACTCGAGGCCCTCCTTCTCCATACCGAGCCGGAGGTAGCCGGTGCCGATCGCCTCCATCGCCTCGTAGTAGGTCGCGTCGACCCCGACGGCCTCTTTCTCCAGCTCGATCGCCTCGCGATAGCGGTGCTCGCGCACCGCCGAGCGGGCCACGATGTGGAAGAACCGGGCGTAGGCCGGGTTGAGGGCGAACAGCTTCTTCTTGGCGGCGGCGTAGCCGGCCGCGTCGTCGCGCAGCCAGTGGATGGTGGCCAGGAGCGACTGCGCCTCCAGGTTCTGCGGGTTGACCGCGAACACCTCGCCGATGGTCGACTTCGCCTTCTCCCACCGGTTCTGGTCGATCTCGATCCCGGCCCGCAAGAGAAGCGCCGGCACGTGCCGCTTGTTGACCTCGAGCGCTCGCGCCAGGTGGGTGGTGGCCGCCGGCAGGTCGTAGCTGGCCTCGAGCTTGACCGCCGCCATCCCGGCGTGGGCGTCCGGGTGGTGCGGGTCCACCTTCAGGATCTCGTCGAAGCTCTCGGCGGCGTCGCGCGGGTTGTACTTCTCGAGGAAGAGGTAGCCGTAATAGAGGTTGGCCTCGTGGAAGGTCGGGTTGCGGTCGATGGCCTGCTGGTAGGCGCCGTTGGCGTCGTCGAGGTTGTCGAGGTAGCGCCAGGCCTCCGCCAGGTAGAACCAGGTGTCGGACTCCTTCTCGTCGAGCTGGTTCTTGACGAACTCGTCGTCGAGCGCCTTCCACAGCTCCACCGCGCGCCGGTCGCCGAGGTCGCGGTAGGTGAGGCCGAGCAGCCAGCGCGCCCGCCGGCGGTCGGGCTGCTTGCGGACGATGGGCTCCAGCTCCTTCTTCGCCTCGTCGAGCCGGCCGGTGGCGCGCAGCACCTCGGCGAGGAAGAGGCGGGCCTCGGTCGCGGTCCCGGAATCGCGCGACTGGGTGACCGCGCGCGCATTCTTCTCCGCCTCGGCGTAGCGGCCGGTCCTCAGCTGGATGCGGGCCCGCTCGAGCCGCGCGTCGTCGGCCTGCTTGCCCTTGATGCGGTCGAGCTCGGCCTCGGCCCCCTTGTAGTCGCCGCGCAGGAACTTGTCGCGCGCGCTCTTGAGGTCTGCCCGCGCCTCCCGGGCCGCTGCGGCTGCGGTCAGGAGCAGCGCGGCGGCGATCGCGGCCGATCGTGCCGATTTCATCCACCTCAGCGTGTTCGAGGACATGTGAGCTGTCAACGCACCGGCGGGAGGTGCGTGCGGGTGGTATGCTTCATCCGCCATGAGCCGCGAAGAAG
>Ga0111538_10007861_pt1 | contig 14339 bp, 11 predicted proteins | sample SoiMethybrSBSTD1_FD_79669 | JGI IMG/M metagenome (GOLD analysis project Ga0111538, IMG submission 79669) | Bulk soil microbial communities from a Populus tree surrounding site in Tennessee, USA - Soil MetaG P. TD hybrid SBSTD1 (version 2)... | ecosystem: Environmental > Terrestrial > Soil >... | reverse complement strand
GGATGCGCCCGCCGATCTCGTCCAGCACCTCGTCCCAGCTGGTCCGCCGCCACTCGCCCTGGCCGCGCGGGCCCACCCGGCGCAAGGGGTAGAGGATGCGCTCGGGGTCCGTGATCTGGTTGATGGTGGCCGGGCCCTTGGCGCAGTTGCGCCCGCGCGAGGCCGGGTGCAGCGGGTTGCCCTCGAACTTGCGCACCTGCATGGACTCCCTGTCCACGTAGGCCAGCAGCCCGCAGGCCGCCTCGCAGTTGAAGCAGACGGTCGGCACCAGCAGGTAGCGGCGCTTCACCTTGCGCGGCCACTGGCGGGGGTCGTATTCGGACCAGTCGTCCCAGCGGTCCGGGGGCGGGAATGAGCTCAGGGTCATGGGTTCCTCAGGCCAGCGGGATCTGCTGGGGCGCCTGCACGTAGAGGTGCTCCCAGGCCAGCAGGCCCAGCAGCGCGAACGCCGCCGCCAGCGGCGCGCTCGAATTCGTCCAGAGAAGCGCCAGCGGCAGCAGGTGGCCCAGGCCCAGCACGCCGCCGCCGAAGAGCGGATGGCGCTGGATGATGCGGGCCGCGCGGGAGGCGTCTTCGGTGGCGTGGCGGCCCCAGACCTCGCCCGCCACCAGCAGGCCGTTCAGGGGAACGAGCCAGAAGAGCCAGCCCGGCGCGAAGAGCGCCGACCCGGCCAGCAGCGCCTGCACGATGAGGTGCGGTCCGAGCAGGGACGACTGCCAGAGGTCCCGGCCCTTGGCCTGGCCGAACAGGAAGGCCGTGTAGACCGCGGTGCCGGCGGCCAGCAGCGCGGTCAGCCCCGTCACCGCGCGCGGCAGCTGCTCCTCGCGGCCCAGGAGCCCGGCCAGGAGGTGCAGCGACAGCAGGCCGCCGTAGGCCGTGATCACGTAGGCGCCCCGCACCAGCCAGGAGCGCCACTGGGGGCGGGTCAGCGTCCACAGGAAGCGCCGGGGCTGGCGCAGGTCCCACACCAGGAGCACGCCGGTGGCGGCCAGGAAGGCCAGGGCCGCCATCACGTGCAGGGGGCGCAGGAAGAACGCGCCCGGATCGGCCAGGGCCAGCAGGGCCGGCACCAGGAAGGCGCCGGCCGCGATCGACTTCGTCCACAGGTAGGTGGAGACCTTCCAGCCCCAGGAGTTCCGGTGCTGCTCCTTGACGCCGTAGGTCCGGCGGGGCGCGCCCGCGCTCTCCTGCCGCGCCGCCATGTCGAGCAGGGCGGAGCCCGGCTGCGGCGCCTCCGCCCACAGGTACGACTCCGCCGGGGGCGCGGCGGAGGGAACCAGCGCGGCGGCATCACCCTCGATGTAGAACAGCTTGGGCCGCGTGCCCTTCTCCGGCTTGCGCACCTGCAGCGGGATGCGCCCCACGATGGTGGCGATGCGCGAGCCGGGCTCGTCGAGGTCGCCGGCCACGATGGCCTGGGTGGGGCACACCGTGACGCAGGGCGGCTCCAGGCCGGCCTCCACCTTGTGCGCGCAGAAGTTGCACTTGGCCGCGGTCTCGGTCTGGGGGTCGATGTAGAGCGCGTCGTAGGGGCAGCCCTGCATGCAGGCCTTGCAGCCGATGCACCGGCCGGGATCGAAGTCCACGATCCCGTCCGGGCGGCGGAAGAGCGAGGTGGTGGGACAGATCTCGATGCAGGGCGCGTCGTCGCAGTGGTTGCAGCGTGTGACCTGGAAGGTGCGCCGCGTGTCGGGGAAGACGCCCTTCTCGACGTACTTGACCCACGTGCGGGCCACGCCCAGCGGCACCTCGTGCTCGACCTTGCAGGCCACCGAGCAGGCATGGCAGCCGATGCAGCGCCGGTTGTCGATGACAAATCCGTAGGTAGGCAAGCGCCGAGTTTAGTCTTTCTTTTTGCTATGCGGACCGGGCGGAGCCCGGTCCGCCGCATTGGGGGCTTACCGCCGCTGCGCGGCTTCGCCCCCAAACCCCCAAGTGTTAACAGGTGTCGCGTGGCCGGGATGCCGATTGACCGGCCGTCGGGGGTCGACTAGCATCCCGCGACTCCTCGCACGAGACCCCGCATGCCCGCGAACGACACCGCCCCCGCGCTCGACTACCTGGCCGTGGTGCGCCGCCACTGGCCGCTGCTCCTGGCCGGTGTGGCCACCGGGCTGGCGGCCGCACTGGCCGTGAACCTGCTGGCCCCCAAGAAGTACGAGGCCTGGGCCACGGTGCTGGTGTCGGACGCGCGCGCCCTGGAGCGGGGCGTCGCGCGCAACGCGCTGGTGCCCAGCGTGCGCGCCCTGCTGGAGAACCAGACGCTGGCCGCCCGGCTGGTGCGCGAGTTCCACCTGGACGCGCCGCCGCACGAGCTGGAGGCCGAAGACTTCCTGCGCGACGCGCTGCGGGTGGAGGACGTGAAGGGCACCGACGTCATCCGCGTGCGCGTGCGCCTGCGCGACCCGGTCCTGGCCGCGCGGGTGGCCGATCGCCTGGTGGCCATGGGGCTGGAGCTGAACCGCCAGGTCACGCGGGACGAGTCGGCCGCGCAGCGGGAGGCCCTCAAGTCGGAGCTGGACTCGGCCCGCGCCCGCGTGCTGGAGCACGAGCGGGCCCTGCTGGAGTTCCAGCAGAAGGCCCAGGTCGAGGTCTCGCGCAAGGACGTGGACACGTCCCTGGGCCAGCGCGGGCAGATGCTGGGCGTGCTCGTCGACCTCGAGACGGAGAAGGCGCGTCTGACCAAGGCGGAGGAGGAGCTGAAGGGGCGGGAGCGCATCCTGACCGTGCGCAAATCGATCGACAGCGACCCCGCGCTGATGGAGGCGGCCAAGCGCGCCGGCAAGGAGAACGAGGCCGTGCTGGGCCTGCAGATGAACACCGAGGTGATGAACCCGGTGTACGAGGCCCTGGAGCAGCAGATCGCCACCAGCCGCACGCGCCTGGCCGCCCTGGAGCGCCAGAAGACGGAGCTCTCCGACAAGCTCCACCTGGGCGACAAGAGCCTGGTGCAGCTCACCAACCTGTACCAGAAGGAGATCGAGCTGGGCAAGCGCCAGCTGGAGCTGGAGCTGGGGCGGAAGGTCTACTCGGAGGTGCTGGTGCGCTACGAGCAGGCCGCCATCACCGGGCGCAAGACGGAGCTGCAGGTCGTGGACAACGCGCTGCCGCCGCGGCGCCCGGCCTTTCCGCGCCCGGCGCTGAACCTGGGCCTGGGCGCGGCCTTCGGGCTGCTGGCCGGCCTGCTGGCGGCCTTCGTGCGCGAGTACCGCCGCCTGGCTCCCCCACAGCAGGCGGAGTGATCGACTTCCTGCTGTTGATCGTGGTGGTCTCCCTGCCCCTGATGGACCTGGAGGTGCTGCAGGTGGGCGGGCGCTCGCTGGTGCTGCCCTGGGTGGCGGCCCTGCTGCTGCCGGCCGCGCTGCTGCCCCTGGGCCCACAGGTCATGCGCCGGCTCCGCCGCGATCCAGGCCTGCCCCTGCTGCTGGCCTGGACGTGCGCCTGCTGCCTCTGCTCGATCTGGGGCTACTTCCGCCACCAGCGGGAGGACATCCTGGCCAAGAACGTCACCCAGCTGGTCAACCTGGCCCTGATGGTCGCGCAGTACGCGCTGTTCGCGGCCGCACTGGGCCTGCTGGCCACCGCCTCGCTGGCCCGCCTGCTGCGCCGCTTCGTGGACGTGGCGCTGGTGGGCGCGCTCTATTCGCTCTACCAGCTGGTGGCCGTGTTCCAGGAGTGGCCGGGGCGCGACGTCCTGCGCAACTCGACCCTCTACTACCGCGCCTTCACGCTGCGCGACGAGGGCTACGCGAGCTGGATCGACTTCCCGCGCCCGTACGGCACGGCGCCCGAGCCCTCCTTCTGGGCCGGCTACATCGCCCTGGCCGCCGCCCTGCTCCTGGGCGGCATGATGGCCGGCGGACGGCGGCGGGGCGATCCCCTGCGCCTGCTCCTGCTGGGCGCCGCCGCGGTGGCCACGCTGTCCCGCGGCGTGGCGGTCACGGCCGCCCTGGTGGCGCTGGCCGCGGCCGGCCTGCGCTGGGCGCCCCGCTTCTCCGCGCGCCGCCTGGCCTGGCTCCTGGTCCCGGTCCTGCTGGCCACGCTGCTGCCGCCGCTGGTCGGCGACGGCGCGCAGGACGTCCTCGACCGGTCCGCCTTCGAGCGCCTCTCCACCAGCCGGCGCGGGCTCAGCATCTTCGTCGACCACGCCCTGCTGGGGGTGGGTTTCGGGACGGTGGAGTTCCTGGCCCCGGCCTACGCCTTCTTCTTTCCCGGCTATGCCGACCTGAGCCTGCTGGTGGTGCACAACACCTACCTGCTGGTGCTGGCCTCGACCGGGCTCCTGGGCGGCCTCCTCTTCTTCGGCTTCCTGCGTGACCTGCTGCGGGCCCTGGGGGCGGCGCTGGGCCGTGTCCGCGACGCGGACGAGCGCCGCCTGCTCACGCAGGCCGCGCTGGCCATGGCGGCCGTGCTCGGCTTCTGGCTCAACACCCCGGCCTACAACGTCTCCTTCGCCTGGTTCGGCCTGGCCCTGGCCGCGGCCGCGGCCACGCGGACGGCCACGGCCGCGCCGGCGGCGGCATGAGCATGGCCGCGCTGCGCCCGCTGCCGGACCGTCCCCTGCGCATTGCGCTCGACGCCACCGCCGTCCCGGCCCTGCGCACCGGGGCCGGCAACTACATCCTGGAGCTGGCCCGGGCCCTGCCCCGCGTGGACCCCGGCAACGAATACGTGGTCTTCGTGCCCCGTCCGCAGGCGCGGGAGTTCACGGTGGACGCCCCCAACGTGCGCCTGGTGCCCATCCCGCTGGGCGGACGGCCCCAGCGGCTGCTCTGGGAGCAGCTGCGCCTGCCCCGCGCGCTGGCCCGCGAAGGCGTCGACGTGCTGCACTCGCCGCACTACACGATGCCCCTCCTGAAGGCGGCCCGCTCGGTGGTCACCATCTGCGACATGACGTTTTTCCTCTTCCCCCACCTCCACCAGGCGATGAAGCGCTACTTCTTCCGGCCCATGATCCGCTGGAGCGCGGGGCACGCCGACCGGCTGATCACCATCTCCGACAGCGCCCGCGCCGACCTCCTGCGCCTGCTGCCCGTGCCGCCCGAACGCGTGGTCACGGTGCCGCTGGCCGCCGGGGACGCCTTCCGGCCGCTGCCCGCGCCGGAAGTGGCGGCGGTGTGCCGGCGCCTGGGCCTGACCGCCCAGGGCTATATCGGCTTCGTGGGCGTGGTCGAGCCGCGCAAGGACGTGCCGGGGCTGGTGGAGGCCTTCGGCGGCGTGGCCGCCGCCTTCCCCGACCTGCAGCTGGCCATCGCGGGGCCGTCCGGCTGGGGCGCGGCGGCGGTCGCCCGCCGCATCGCCGCCCTCGGCCTGCAGTCGCGCGTGCACATGCTGGGCTTCGTGGAGCCGGCCGACCTGCCGGCCTTCTACAACGGCGCCCGCGCCATCGTGTATCCCTCCCGCTACGAGGGCTTCGGCCTTCCGGTGCTGGAGGCCATGAAGTGCGGCGTGCCGGTGGTGACCTCCGACGTGGCCGCCCTGCCCGAGGTGGCGGGCTCGGCCGCCCTGCTCGTCCCCGCGGGTGACCTGGGCGCGCTGCGCGCCGCCCTGCTCCGCGTGCTGCAGGACGGCGCGCTGGCCCGCGACCTGGCCGACCGCGGCCGGGTCCGCGGCGCCGCCTTCTCGTGGGAGGCCTGCGCGCGGGCTACGGCCGCCGTGTACCGCGCGGCCTGCGGGGGCTGAGCCTCACACCTCGGCCCAGCGCCGGAGCAGGTTGTGGTACACGCCGACCAGGGAGACCACCGAGGGGTGGTCGGGATGGTCGCGGCCCAGCCGCTGCACCGCCGCGTCGAGGTCGAAGAGCAGCGTGCGCGCGGCGTCGTCGCGGACCATGCTCTGGATCCAGAAGAAGGAGGCCACCCGCGCGCCCCGGGTCACCGGCTGCACGCGGTGCAGGCTGCTGGCCGGGTAGAGCACGAGGTGGCCGGCCGGCAGCTTGACCTCGTGGACGCCGTACGTGTCCTCCACCACCAGCTCGCCGCCGTCGTATTCGTGGGGGCCGCTCAGGAAGAGCGTGGCCGAGAGGTCGGTGCGCACGCGGTGCGGCGTGCCCGCCACCTGGCGCACGGCGTTGTCGACGTGCACGCCGAAGGACTGGCCGCCCGAGTAGCGATTGAAGAGGGGCGGGAACACGCGCGCGGGCAGGGCGGCGGACATGAAGACCGGGTGGCGCTGCAGCCGGTCCACCACGCGCTCCCCGAGGAGCCGGGCCACCGGGTGGTCCTCGGGGAGCTGCTGGTTGTCCTTGGCCCGCGCCGACTGGTGCCCGGCCGTGACCCGGCCGTCCACCCACTCCGCCCCCTCCAGGCGGGCGCGGGCGTCCTGCACGTCGTCGGCGTCGAACACGTCGGCCAGGGTGAGGATCACGGGCTCAGAACTTCAGGTTGGCGGTGAGCAGCGCGCGCCGGGCCAGGCCCGGTACCACGTGGCCGCCGGCCAGGCGGTCGAAGTAGTAGGCGTCGGTGAGGTTGTTGACGTTGAGCTGGAGGTCCAGGCGCCGGGTCAGGGGCAGGCCGGCCATGGCGTCGAGCACCCAGTAGCCGTCCACGTGGCGGGCGGTGGTCGTGTTGGCGAAGCGCTCGGACGTGTAGCGGGCGCCGCCGCCCAGGCCCAGCTTCCAGGGCGTCTGGAACGTGCTCCAGAAGCTGAGCGCGTGCCGCGGTGTGTTGGCCAGCACGTGGCCCACCTCGGCCGGGGTGTTCGACTCCACCACCGCGCCGTCGAGGAGCGTGTAGCCGGCGAAGACCCGCAGGCGCGCGGTCACGGCGCCGGCCAGGCCCACCTCGAAGCCGTCCACCCGCTGGCGGCCCTGCAGCACCTGCGGCGGGTCGTCGGGCAGCAGGCCGGGCGTGCGCGCGTTCGTCTTGTCGATGCGGAAGAGGGCCGTGCTGAACGACAGGCGCTGGCGGCCGAGGTCCCACTTGCTGCCCACCTCGACGGTGTAGGTCTTCTCCGGCTCGATGGCGGTGTTGGCCGTCCCGTACGACAGGCCCTCCAGCGACGGGTTGAGGGAGGACCCGTAGGCGGCGTACACGCTGCCGTTGGGCCGCGGCTTGTAGACCAGGCCCGCGCGCCCGCTGACCATCCCGTCCACGCGGTCCACGGGGGCGGGCGCGGTGGTCACGCCCGCGACGTCGAAGCGGTCGTAGCGCAGCCCGCCGGTCAGCTCCAGCTTCGAGCCCAGCCGGGCGGTGTCGAAGAGGTACACCGCCACCGACTTCGCCGTCTCGTCCCCGACCGCGGCCCCCTCCGTGATGGTGCCCGTGTAGTGGTCGGCCGGGTCGGGGTCGAGGAGGGTGGTGGGCGCGTTGGGCCCTGTGCGCAGCCGGCGGACGTTGCCCTCGCGGCTCAGCTCCAGGCCCGCCACCAGGCTGTGCTCCACGCCCATCCCGCGCGCGTGGGCGATGAGGTCGGTCTGGGCGTCCCAGATCTCGTCCTCCGTGATCCACGAGCGCAGCTCGCGGTTGATCACCGTGGAGTCGTTGCTGGCGAAGCGGGGCGGGGTGGCGATCGAGTCGCGGGTGGAGCGGCCGTAGCGGAGCTGGCCGCGCAGCGCCTTGCCCCCGCCCAGGTCGCCTTCGTAGCGCACCGTGCCCAGGTCGGAGCCCATGTCCTCGTGGTCGCGCTCGGTGAAGCCGTAGAACGTGTCGCGCGGCACCGGCGCCGGCCGGTCGCGGAAGGCGGCCAGCACGTTGTTGGTGGCCGGCACCCAGGGCACGCCGTAGTCCGAGAGGTTGTCCTGGCTCAGGTGGTAGTAGCCGATGGTGAGGCGGGAGGCGGCGCCCAGGCCGAAGCCCAGGGCCGGCGCCACGCCCCAGCGCTGGTTCTCGACCACGTCCCGCCCGGCCGCGTTGGCGTCGTGGAACATGGCGTTGAGGCGGAAGCTGGCCTGCCCTCCGAGCGGCCGGTTCAGGTCGGCGGTCACGCGCCGCGTCTCGTCGCTGCCCACGGCCACGGACGCGCCATAGGCGTCGGCGGGCCCGGGCTGCTTGCTGACCAGGTTCACCGTGCCGCCGCTGGAGCCGCGGCCGGTGAACACGGAGCCGGGGCCCTTGGCCACCTCGACCTGCTCGAGGTTGAAGGGGTCCCGCGTCTGCGGGCCCAGGTCGCGCACGCCGTCCACGAAGACGTCGTTGCGGGCGCTGAAGCCGCGCAGGGTCAGGTTGTCGCCGGCGGGCGTGCCGCCCTCGCCCGCCACCATCGTGATGCCGGGCACGTTGCTGAGCACCTCGCGCAGCGTGGTGGCCCCCTGCTCGGCGATGACCGCCTTGGGGATCACCGTCACCGACTGCGGCACGTCGCGCAGGGGCTCCGTGTACTTGGGCGAGGAGAGGGCGGCCGCGCGGGCGGTCACCAGCACCGACTCCTCCCGCCGCAGGTCGACCGTGGCCGCCGCGTCGCCGGTGAGGCGGTACATCACGCCGGTGCCGGACAGGAGGCGCTTCAGCGCCCCCTCGGCGCTGAAGACGCCGCTCACCCCCGGCGACGGCAGGGACAGCACGGCGTCTTCGGCCACCGCGACCCGCCAGCCGCTGGCGGCGCGAAACGCCTCCAGGGCGTCGCCCAGGGTGCCGGCCGGGATCACGAACTTGCGGACGGGCTGCTGGCCCTGGCCCGCGGGCTGCGCCCGGGCCGGCCCGTCTGCCGGCTCCGCGAGGGCAGGACCGGCGGCCCGCGCGCCGAAGCTTGCGCAGGCGGCCAGGGCGCCGGTGGCCAGCCACTGGCCGGCCCGCGCCGCCCGCTTCCGCTCCGAGGTCCGGCTCCGCTTCACCCTGATCTTCATGTTCGCCTCCCGTTCACGTTGTCCGGTCCCGTTACACGCTCTCGCCGGCGGGGGCCGGCGCGTCAGACGGCGTTGGCTCCTCCGCGGCCGCGGCCCGCCGCCCGGCCCAGGCGCGCCCGCGGCGCCAGGCCAGGGTCAGCCCCGTCACGCCCAGCACCACCGCCCCCCCGCAGGCCAGGCCGGCCACGGCCATCCCCAGCGGCCCGCCCGCCTCACCGGTGTGCGTCCAGCGCGCCCAGGCCCGCCAGCGGCGGCCCGGCGTCAGTACGGCGTAGGGCTCGAAGCGCACGACTGCGCCCGAGCGGCGGTCCAGCGTGAGCTGCGCGCGCAGGTCGGGCCGGGACCCGTTGCCCCGGTCCACGGTGAACGTGACCGGGCCCTGCGCGGGCACGGGCAGGCGGAGCGAGATGGTGCGCCAGCCCGCGACGTGGGCGGAGGCGCGCGTCCACAGCGCGTCGAGCCCCTCGAGGGAGGACGGCGGCGCCTTGCGGTCCTCGCGGCCGCCGCCCGCGGGAGGGCCTTCGCGCCGCGGGGGCGGGACGTCGCCGCTCACCCTGAAGAGCAGGTCGTTGGCCCACGGGTAGGCCATCACCACGCCCGTGAGGGCGATCAGGAAGAGCGGCGCCACCGACCAGATGCCGAGCACGTTGTGCCAGTTGAAGTCGCGGGCGCGCCCGCTCAGCCCGCGCTGGAACAGGAAGGCCGGCCGCAGGTGGGCCCGCACCCAGCGCCGCGGCCACCACAACGCCGGCCCCGTGAGCGTCAGCACCACGAAGGCGAGAGTGGCCGCCCCGGTCAGCGCCCGTCCCGTGGGCCGGCTCTCCCCCGGCGCGGCCAGCCAGCGGTGCCAGTCCTCGACCGCGTGGAAGAAGCCGCGCGCGCGAGCGGAGCCGGGGCCGATCACGCGGCCCGAGGCCGGATCCAGGTAGACCACGCTCTCGCGGCCCAGGGCGAGGAGGGGCGCCTCCGCGCGGTCCGCGAAGACGGTGACCTGCGTCGGCGCTCCCGGCAGCGGCCCGGCCTGGGCGCCGGCCAGCACCCGCTCGATCGAGAAGGGCTCGGTGCGCGGGGCAGCCAGGCGGCGCACCTCCCGCTCGGCCCACGAGGTGGCCGGCCGCTGCACGACCAGCAGGAGGCCGGTCGCGGAAAGCACCAGCACCACTCCCGCCGCCGCCACCCCGAGCGTGAGATGGACCCAGAAGAGCGCGCGGCGCGCGGTCATGAGCGGCCCCCGCCGGCCCAATGCGGGCCGGACAAGATGAAATTGAAATTCACTTTCATTTTCAAGATGGGGAGGTTACGGCAGGCAACGGACGGGTGTCAAGGAGGGAATGCCGGCCCAAGAAAAAAGGCCACCGCGGAACGCACGGTGGCCCTGCGCAGCGGCGGGGGGCGGCTAGTTCGGGAAGTGCAGGCCCAGCGCGCTGGCCAGGAAGACCGCCATCTGGCCACGCGTGACCGGGTCGTCCGGGCAGAAGGAGCCGGTGCCACACCCGCCCGTGAGGCCGGAGGCGGCCAGGGCCTCCACGAAGCGGAAGAAGGGGTGCGACGTCGGCACGTCGACGGGGAACGTGGCCGTGGCCGGAGCCGGGCTCACGCGCAGGCGGTAGTACAGCTTCGCGGCCGAGAAGCTGGCGGCGATGCTGGTGCCGGGGGTCACCGACATGAGGAGCGGCGTGGTCTGGTTGTTCACGACGAAGGGTGGCGTCACGTCGATCGAGAAGTCCGCGCAGCCGGGCGTCGCCGCCGTGCCGGTGCCCACCTGGGCCAGCAGCGTGCAGGGAGCGCCCGCCGTCGGGCACTGGGCAAACACGAACTGCACGCCCTCGGTGGCGCTCGTGTCGCAGGCCCGGATCTCGATGCGTTCGATCTGGGATCCGTTGGGAAGACGGGGCGTGGCCTGCAGGGCCGAACCGGCCGCCGTCAGGAAGCGGTCCACGCCTCCGGCCGTGCTGTAGGTCGTGGTGCTGTTGCGCCCCACGAAGTTCATCGACCCCTCGATGAACACGGTCAGCGAGGCGGTGCCCCAGGCCTCGGACGGCGGGGTGACCGCGGTCTCCGCGGGCGGCGTGTAGCCGAGGTCCTGGGCGACCGAGACGCCTCCACCCAGCAGCACGGCGGAGAACGACAGGACGGCGAGGTGCTTCATCATCGTTCCCTCCTTGGTATGGTGTCTACTCGACGACGACCAGGCGGCCGTGCTCCTTCTCCGCCGCCGCGCCCGTCTCCAGGCAACAGCTGAAGGGAAAGGTGCCGGCCTTGCCGGGGGTCAGCTCCAGGATGGTGGCCTTGCCGGGCACGATGCGCTTCTCGACGCGCAGGGCGTCGATGGCGAAGCAGTGCTCGCGGTCGGAGGTGGTCAGGCGCAGCCGCACCGGCTCCCCCTTGTGGACGTTGATCACGCGCGGCTCGAAGCCGCGCTCGGAAGCCACGACATCCACCGTGTCGGCGACCGGCCCCGCGAAAGCGGAGCCGGTCGAGAGGACCAGCGTCAGGACGACTGCCGCCGCCCGCACGTCAGTGCCGGTCGCGCCCGCCGCCGCGGGGTCCGCGGGGGCCACGATCGCCTCCACGGTCGCTGCGCTCGCGGCGCGGGTAGCCGCCGCCGTCGCGGCCCTCGGGCCGTCCGCCGCCGCCTCCGGCCGCGGCCACCGCGCCCTCCGCCGGCGGCGCGCTGCCGTCGGCCTCCTGCAGCAGGGCCTTGCGCGAGAGGCGGATCTTGCCGGAGGGGTCGATGTTGACCACCTTGACCAGGACCTGGTCGCCCTCCTTCACCTCGGAGCGCACGTCCTTGACGTGGTGGTTGGCCATCTCCGAGACGTGGAGCAGGCCGTCCGTGCCGGGCAGGATCTCCACGAAGGCGCCGAAGTCGACCACCCGCACCACCTTGCCCAGGTAGGTCTTGTTGAGCTCGGCGGTGGCGGTGAGCTCCTCGATGATGGCGATGGCCTTGCGCGCGGCCGCCTCGTCCACGGAGGCGATCGACACGCGGCCGTCGTCCTCGACGTCGATCTTGCAGCCGGTGCGCTCCACGATGGAGCGGATCATCTTGCCGCCGGGGCCGATGAGGTCGCGGATCTTGTCCACCGGGATCTTGACGGTCAGGATGCGCGGGGCGTAGGTGCTGATGTCGGTGCGCGGCTGGGCCAGCGCCTCCGCCATCTTGTCGAGGATGTGCAGCCGGCCCTTGCGCGCCTGCTCCAGGGCCTCGGCCAGGATCTGGGCGTTGATGCCGGAGACCTTGATGTCCATCTGCAGGGCGGTGATGCCCTCGCGGGTGCCGGCCACCTTGAAGTCCATGTCGCCGTAGTGGTCTTCCACGCCGGCGATGTCGGAGAGGACGGCGTACTTGTCGCCCTCCTTGACCAGGCCCATGGCCACGCCGGCCACCGGCGCCTTGAGGGGCACGCCGGCGTCCATGAGGGCCAGGCTGCCGCCGCAGATGGAGGCCATCGAGGAGGAGCCGTTGCTCTCCAGGATGTCCGACACCACGCGCAGGGTGTAGGGGAACGACTCCTCCGGGGGCAGCGCGTCCTTGAGCGAGCGCTCGGCCAGGGCGCCGTGGCCGATCTCGCGCCGGCCGGGGCCGCGCAGGAACTTCACCTCGCCCACCGAGAAGGGCGGGAAGTTGTAGTGGAGCATGAAGCGCTTCTTGCTCTCGGCTTCCTGCACGGTGTCGATGATCTGCAGGTCCTCGGAGGTGCCCAGGGTCACGGTGACCAGGGCCTGCGTCTCCCCGCGGGTGAAGAGCGCGGAGCCGTGGGTGCGCGGCAGCACCCCCACCTCGCAGGTGATGTTGCGGATCTCGTCGAAGGCGCGGCCGTCCACGCGGCGGCCGTTCTGCAGGATCTCCCAGCGCATGATCTTCTCGCGCAGGGCGTCGTAGATGCCGGGGATGGCCGCCTTCTTCTCGGCCTGGTCCTCGCCCAGCTTGGCCACGAACTCGTCCTTGACCTGCTTCATGCGGGCGTAGCTCTCGAGCTTGCCCTTGATGCGCATGGCCTCCACCAGGGGCTGGCCGATCTCGGACTCCACCCAGCCGACCAGGCCGGCATCGGGCTGCGGCTTGCTGAAGGTGCGCTTGGGCTTGCCGGCCCGGGCCCGCAGGTCCTTCTGCAGGGCCACGATCTGCTTGATGGCGGCGTGGCCGGCCTCGAGGGCCCCCACCATGGCCGCTTCGCTGATCTCGCGCGCGCCCGACTCCACCATCACGATGGCGTCTTCGGTGCCGGCCACCATCAGGTTGAGCAGGCTCTTGGCCCGCAGGTCGGGTGTGGTGGGATTGATGTGGTACTGGCCGTCCCAGTAGCCCACGCGCACGGCCGCCACCGGCGTGTCGAACGGGATGTCGGAGAGGAGGAGCGCGGTGGAGGCGCCGGTGATGGCCAGGGTGTCGGAGTCGTTCTCCATGTCCGCCGAGAGCAGGAGGCCGATGACCTGGGTCTCGGCGTTGTAGCCCTCGGGGAAGAGCGGCCGCAGCGGGCGGTCGATCATGCGAGAAGTGAGGATCTCCTTCTCGTTGGGGCGCCCCTCGCGCTTGAAGAAGCCGCCCGGGATCTTGCCCGCGGCGTACGTGTTCTCGCGGTAGTCCACGGTCAGGGGCAGGAAGTCGATGCCCGGCTTCCCTTCCTTGTTGCCGCAGGCCGTGGCCAGGACGACCGTGTCGCCCAGCCGCACCACCACCGCTCCGTCCGCCTGCTTGGCCATGTGCCCCGTCTCGATGGACAGGGTGAAACGGCCCAGGGGCATCTCCACGCGTTGCCTGCTCATGTCTGGTCCACTCTCCTCCGGGCCGCCTATTCGGCCCACCGCGGGGAGCGCGCACAGCGCGGACGCCCCTTGGCGTCCGACGCCCTGTGCGGGCGCTCCCGAAGCGACGTTGTCGTCATGAGGAGGTGCCGTCCAGACCGGGACGATCACCGCCGGGGTGCGGCGTTACTTGCGCAGCCCCAGCTTCTCGATGAGCCCGCGATACCGCTTGACGTCCTTGCCCTTCAAGTAATCCAGCAGGCGCCGCCGCTGCCCGACGAGCATCATCAGCCCGCGGCGGGAGTGGTGGTCCTTGGGATGCGACTTGAAGTGCTCGGTGAGCGAGTTGATCCTCTCGCTCAGGATCGCGACCTGCACCTCGGGCGAGCCCGTGTCGGCGTCATGACGTCGATTGCCGGCAATGATGCCGGTCTTTTGAGTCGTGCTGAGCGTCACCCGAAGTCCTCCTCGTACCCTTCTCTATTTCAATCCCCAAATGTAGCACATGCCCGGCAGTTGTGTAAACTCCGGCCTGCCGGACGCCCTAAGCTTAGTCCCTGATCCCCTGAATGTTAGCCAGCACGGCCCGGTACCTCCTCTTCGTCCTGCTGGCCCTCCTCGGGCCCGGAGCGGCGCTCCAACGGCTGGCCCGCGTCCGCCTCGACGCGGCGCTGGTGCTTCCCCTGGGACTGGCCGCGGCGGCGGGGGCGTTCTGGCTGGGGGCGGTGACGGGACAGCCCTGGCTGGGGGCCGGGATCCTGCTGCTGCTGGACTCGAGCCTGCTGGTTTCGCCCCGTGCGTGGGGGCG
>Ga0111538_10007857_pt1 | contig 14343 bp, 16 predicted proteins | sample SoiMethybrSBSTD1_FD_79669 | JGI IMG/M metagenome (GOLD analysis project Ga0111538, IMG submission 79669) | Bulk soil microbial communities from a Populus tree surrounding site in Tennessee, USA - Soil MetaG P. TD hybrid SBSTD1 (version 2)... | ecosystem: Environmental > Terrestrial > Soil >... | reverse complement strand
TCGGCACGCCAGTCGAGGATGCCGAAATCCGGGATGACGCCCTGCATACCCGGGCCAACGGTCTCGATGTGCTCGATCGTGACCGCAATCGAGTCGCCCGGCTCTGCGCCCTCCACGAACAGAGGCCCGGTCAGCGGGTCGGCGCCTTCGAGGCTCAGATTCTCCAGTGTTTCGCCAGGCTTAAACGTCTGGTCTCCGAAGGCGTTCTTCGTTTCGACCAAGATCGTCTCACCCGGAGGGACATGCGCGCATGGCGGGTTCTCCGCGGAATAGGAGAAGACCCGATCCGAGCGGGGGATCCGCCGCACGTCGGGACACTAAGAGCTATCTCACGTGGCAGTCAAATGATCCGCTCTAGTGCAATCAGCGGCCCCATCGTCCGTCCAGTTCGTCCGCGTCAGGGGTGCGGCACCGCCGACTTCGCGGCACGGGAAGATGCCAATCAGAGCTGATGAAGTGATTCGTAGCTGAAAAGCCATTCCCAGCGGCACTCGGTTGCTCGCGTCAAGACTGCGCCAAGAGCGTAAGCCGTCCCGACACCGCCGAGCACGGCAGAAGTCACGTCCGATGAGGCCTGCGCATCAACCCCGCTTGTCGCCTCCTGCGGCGGGGGCGCGCGGCCAGGATGGGTTCCTCGAGGCTCAGGCCAGCTCCAACGGCGACGCACGTAAGGGGCGAGTCGACGATCGTGACGGCGAGGCCCGTCTCGTCCCGCAATCGCAGATCCATGCCGCGCAGAAGCGCTCCGCCGCCGACAAGCACGAGTCCGCGCTCCATCACATCTGCCGCCAATTCCGCCGGCGCCCGCTCAAGGGTGCCCTTCACTGCCTCGACTATCTGATCGACGGGCACGCGTATTGCCTCCCGCACCTCCGGGGCGCCCAGCTTCTCCCTGCGAAGAAGCCCGGTGGTGAGGTCGCGTCCGCGAATCTCCGCCTCCTCCTCCTCGGCCACCGGCCAGGCCGATCCAATGGCGAGCTTCAAGGCCTCGGCGCCTTCCCCGCCGACGAGCAGACGGTGGCGCGTCTTCGCGTAGCGGACGATCGCATCGTCCATCTCGTAGCCGCCGACGCGGATTGAGTTTTCCACCGCGAGTCCACCGAGGGACGTGATCGCCACCTCCGTCGTTCCGCCCCCGATGTCGACGACCATGCTGCCCACAGGCTCGGCGACAGGTAGCTCGGCTCCGATCGCGGCTGCCATCGCCTCCTCGATGAGCGAGACCTCGCCAGCCCCGGCGGCGAGCGTCGCCTCGTGAACCGCGTCACGCTCGACGCCAGTCATGCCGCTCGGGACGCACAGCACGACGCGCGGCCTTCGCAAGCGACGGCGGCCGATCGCCTTTTGGATGAAGTGGCGGAGCATCTGCTCGGTGATCTCGAAGTCGGTGATGACTCCGTGTCGAAGCGGGCGCGTTGCGCGGATCGAGGCGGGAGTTCGTCCGATCATCTCCCTGGCCTGGTCGCCGACCGCGAGCACGTCGTTCGTCTCCGCATTGATCGCGATCACGGACGGCTCGAAAAGGACGATGCCTTCGCCGCGCAGAAAGACGACCGTGTTCGCCGTGCCGAGGTCGACGGCAAGGCTGCCGCCGAAGCCGCCGAATATCCGCGAAGGCAATACCGACCCCTCTCCGAGAGGAAAGGCTAGCGACCTTCGCAGACGTGGCGGAGCAAGGGCCGCCGCCGCAGGCCAGAGTTTCCCCGCCCAAAGCACGTGTGTCGACCTCTCCCTCGCCCCTGCTCCCTGACCAGCGCTCGCCCTCTGAGCGCCGCAATCGACTGACCCGAGTCTGACCCGGTTCCTGGGAGGTGGCGCGTCCGCAGGGCTCAAGGTGTGACCCCCGACTCCGCAAGCCGGAGGTCACCGGTTCGATCCCGGTACGCTCCACCTCTCGTTTCGGGCTCTGGACCGTCGCGTAGCTGTTACCTTCGCTTGACCTCGGCGCGTTAGCGTCCTTTGTATGCCCTTCCGATTCGCCGCTGCGGCGCTCGCCACCGTCGGCCTTCTCTCCATCGCGCCGGCCTCCGCCGTCGCGGCTCCCTCGGTGCAGCACCTGATCGGGCAGAAGCTCGTCGTCTCGATGGACGGGCACACGCCGTCCACGTCGCTCCTCGACCGCGCGCGCCGCGGGCGCATCGGCGGCGTGCTCATCCATGGCTGGAACTTCTCCTCCGCCACGCAGCTCACGAGCATCGTGAACGAGCTCCAGCACGCGGCCGCCGCAGGAGGACAGCCGCCGCTCCTCATCGCGGTGGACCAGGAGGGCGGCCAGGTGAAGACCGTCTCCTGGATCCCGCCGACGCTTTCGCCGCCGCAGATGGGCGACCTCGGATCGAGCGACACGGCCCGCCGCCAGGGCCGAAAGACCGGCGCGGCGCTCCTGGACCTCGGCGTCAACACCGACTTCGCGCCGGTCGCGGATGTCCCCGCCTCGACCTCCTCGTTCATGTACCAGCAGGGCCGCACGTGGTCGTTCCGTTCGCGCGAGACCGCGCGCCTGGCCAACGCGTTCGCGCTCGGGCTGGGCGACCGCGGCGCGCTCGCCACGATGAAGCACTTTCCCGGGATCGGCTTCGCCACGAAGAACACCGACGATTTCGTCGTCCACATCCACGCGACGAAGAGCCAGCTCGCGCCAGGTCTCAGGCCCTACCGGCAGGCGGTGGGGAACGGCGTCCCGCTCGTCATGCTCTCGAACGCTGTCTACCGCGCCTACGACCGAGGCCACGCGGCCGGCTGGTCGCGTGCGATCGGGACGAACCTGCTGCGCCGCGCGCTCGGCTTCCAGGGCGTCACGATCACGGACTCTCTCGACGGCGCCGCGAACACGCGTGGGGTTGCGACGAACGCGCTCGCGCTCAAGGCTGCGAAGGCGGGAACCGACATGCTCCTTCTCACAGGCTCCGAGGCATCCTCCCGCAGCGTCTACCGGTCGCTTCTCGAGGCCGCGCAAGCGGGGCAGATCCCGCACGACCTCCTCACGGCCTCCTACGACCGCATCGCCGCGCTCAAGGCCGGCCTTTGACTACTAGCTAGCTCGCGACCGCCTCGCCGGTGACCTGAGCGATGTAGCCGCGGACGTCTCCGGCGGGCTCGCTGTAGGCGTCTCCGAGCGCGGACTCGACCCGCTCCATGTAGTCCTTCATCCAGCCGGGCAACTCCGCGTCGGTCACCGCGAGGAACTCGAGCGTGCATGCGAGCCGGATGTCGGCGATCGACGGCTCGTCGCCGCCGATGAACGGGCTGTCCGCGAGGAAGAACGTGTTGTAGACCTCGAGGATCGCCGGGATGGCCTCCTCCGCAGCCTTCCGCGCCGTCTCCTTGCCCTCGTCGGTGGCGTCCGACATTGAGACCTCGCCCGGATAGCCCGAGAAGCTGAGGCGAGGATAGGTCGCGCGCGCGACGAGTGGGTAGAGGATGCTCATCGTGTAGAAGTTCGCGCTGTCCACCATCGCGCGCCGCTCGAGGTCGGTGGGATAGAGGCTCGTGAGTCCTTCGCGGCTTGCGAGGTACATCATCACGGCGCAGCTTTCCCAGAGCGCGCCTTTCGGCAGGCCTTCGCTCTCGACCGAAGGAGTCAGCCCCGACGGCACCTTGGCCCTGTATTCGTCCGACTGCGTCTGGCCCCAGACGTTCTCCTCCTCGAAGGGGAGCCCCGCGGCCCGCACGAAGACGCGAACGGACATGTTGTTCACGCTCGGCGGGAGCATGTTCAGCTTCAGTGTCATGACCGACCTCCCGTAGCTTGTCGCCCAGCATAGTCCTGTGTCAGAGTGGTTTGGAACTGACCGACTAGTCGTTGCTCTGCGGCCGACGACTTCGCGCCAATGGAGGTGCGTCGTGGCTGCACAGGAGCACAGGAATCACTGCGATCTCGTCTGCGAGGGCGGCGGGGTGAAGGGGATCGGCCTCGCCGGGGCCTTCTCCGTCCTCGAGGAGCAGGACTTTCGCCCGCAGAACGTTGCGGGCACGTCTGCGGGGCGATCACGGCCGCGCTGATCGCGGCGGGTTACACCGCGGCAGAGCTCAAAGAGGTCATCTTCGGCATGGACTTCCTCAAGTTCCGGGACACGGCCTGGGAAACAAGCTGCCGCTGGTCGGGAAGGGCGTCAGCATTGTCAAGGACCTCGGCATCTACGAGGGCCGCTACTTCGAGGACTGGATCGGCGAGCTCTTGAAGGCGAAGGGCGCCGAGACCTTCTCGTCGCTCGCCACCGACGAGTTCGGGGACGATCCCCGCTACCGCTACCGGCTGCAGGTGATCGCGTCCGACACGACGTCACACCGGCTGCTCGTCCTGCCACGCGACGCCGACCAGCTCGGGATCGACCCGGAGGAGCTCTCGGTCGCCCGGGCCGTGCGAATGAGCATGAGCATCCCGATCTTCTTCGAGCCGGTTTCGGTCACGAACGAGAAGACGAACCGCGAGCACGTGATCGTCGACGGCGGAATGCTCTCGAACTTCCCGGTCTGGCTCTTCGATTGCCCGGACGCCGAAGTGCCGTCGTGGCCGACCTTCGGGTTGCTCCTCGTCGAGCCCCATCCGCAGACTACGATCGGCGCGCGTCTGCCGGCCCCCGAGCGCGCGGCACACGGGCTCGGCGGGCTCTTCAAGTACGTGAAGGCGATGGCGGACACGATGATGGAGGCGCACGACCGGCTCTACGTCGAGAAGGCGAACTTCGCGCGCACCATCCCGATCCCCACGCTCGGGATCGGGACGACCGAGTTCGACATCACGCCTTCTCGCAAGGAAGAGCTCTACCAGTCAGGCCGCGACGCCGCCGCGGCGTTCCTCGAGACGTGGGACTTCGACGGCTACATCGAGGCTTTCCGCAAGGGCAAGGAGCATCACCGCCGCGAGGAGGTCGGCGAGCAGATGCAGGAGGCGGCCCAGGAGGTGCAGGCCTAGGCGGCCTCGTCCGGGTTGTCCACAGGCTGCTCGGCCTCCTCCGGCTTCTTCGAGTCGCGCCCTGACGGGGCGGCTCCCAGCGCCTCGGCCACGGTGAGCTCGGCCTCGCCGAAGATTACGTGTGTGAAACGCTCGCTGAAGCCGGACAGGAAGCCGACGAAGGCGTAGAACGTGAACGTGTTCTGCTGAGTGATCGACCCGAGCTGGATGAAGTCGCTCTCGAGCGCGAAGTAGACGGCCGAGGCAAAGATCGCGCCGATCACGGGCCGGAAGGCCCCGAGCCAGAAAATCGGGCCGCGGCCGACTTCGTAGTCGACCGAGAAGCCGCTGCGCGTGTCCGGCCGCATACGCAGCATCACGCTCACCAGCGCGCCGACCGCGCCTGCGCCGTAGGAGGCGAAGAAGTTCTGGGTCGGGGTCGAGCGCAGATTCAGGTCGGTGGAGATGCCGAGGATCGCCGAGATCGCAAGCCCGAGCGCGGCAAGCAGGAGGATGCCGACGAGCATGCCCAGGAAATACACGAGCCGCACGCTCTTGCTGGCTGCGCGGTCGTAATAGCGCTCGATGCGCTTGAGCTCCTCAGAGTGCTCGGCGACGACCGAATCGAGATCCTTCTCACTCGGCTTCCCATCTGTCCGCTCGATCACGCCGAGCAGGAAGCTCTGCTCGGAGAAGATCCAGTTGAGCGCGATCCGCTTGGGCACGGTCGGCAGGATCTGGTTCGCCTTCATCGCGAGCGAGTCGGAGTAGTGGAGGAGCGCGGCGATCCGCGGGGCCGCACTCGTCACCCAGTCCGTGGCGCGGTAGAGACGAAGGTCGTGCCGGCGCGGCCAACGGGAGGTTTGTTTGCTCGTGAGCACGACGGCAGAGGCGTCGGTGAGGCACCAGTACGCGTCCACGATCGCGCCCGCGTCGTCCTCGAACCTGTCGAGGCTGCGCCGGTACGAGCGGTAGAGCTGGCGCACGTCCCCGTTCTGCGCGCCGTGGCCGTTGCGCGACTTGCCGTAGCGCTCGGGATGGAGCGCACGCTGCCAGCAGTAGTGCTTCCAGATCAGCTCAGGAAAGACGAGCGCCCCGTGCGACGGCGCGCCTCCGTCCTCTGTCTCGTCGAGCGTCCTCAGTTCCGTCTGGGCCATGGTGCCCCCTCCCTCCGGCCGCAGACGGTTTCCTTCTGCCCGAGGCTACGCCTCGAGGCCCGGCTTGACAAGTGCGGCCTGCCGTTTCAGGCTGGTGGTCTCGCCTCTGCGGTCGGCGAGGAGCGTACGACCGCACCCGGGATTGGAGGCGAGCATGGCGACAACAACGACTAAGCGACGGACTCGAGCACGTACGACGGCGGCTCCGCGCCGACGCAAGCGCAAGCTGAGCAAGGCGGGCGTTCGGCTGATCGCGGGCTTCGAGGGCTTCCGGTCGGATCTTTACGACGACGCGGCCGGCCATTGCACGATCGGCTACGGGCACCTCGTCCACACGGGAAACTGCGACGGCTCCGAAAGCGCCGAGTTCCGGAAGGGTGTCACGCGCGAGCATGCGCTCGAGATCCTCGGTGAGGACGCCGCGTCGGCAGCCGCCGCAGTGAACGACGCGGTCAAGGTCCCGCTCGAACAGGATCAGTTCGACGCGCTGACGAGCTTCGTCTTCAACGTCGGCTCGGGTGCGTTCCGCGAATCGACGCTGCTCAAGCTCCTGAACGAGGGCAAATACGACGAGGTGCCCGCGCAGCTCGACCGCTGGGTGAAGGCGGGCTCGCGCACGCTTGCGGGCCTCGTCACCCGCCGGAAAACCGAGGGCGAGCTCTTCGCGCGCGGAACCGTTCAGCCCGCAGACGACGGCGCCATGACGACCCGCGATGTGCAGCGGGCGCTCAAGGAGCTTGGCTGGCCGCTGAAGGTGGACGGCGCCTGGGGGCAGGACACGTTCGCCGCGGTCGAGGACTTCCAGCGAGGCTTCGCGTTCTGGAAGCTCCTCGTCGACGGGCACGCCGGCGCGAAGACCCTGGAGGCTCTGAAGGCTTCGGTCGACCAAGGCGGCAAGTGCTCCCCGAACTTCGCCTTCAAGGAGTTCAAGTCGAGCGGCAACGGATGGATCAAGGTGAGCCGCGAGCTCATCCTCGGCCTCGAGGACTACCGCGAGCTCGTGGGTAAGCCGGTCTCCGTCGTCTCGGGCTACCGCGACCCGCAGAAGAACGCGAGCATTCCCGGGGCCGCGCAGAACTCGCAGCACATGTACGGAAACGCGGTCGATCTCGTCCCGGTCAAGCCCACGGCCGCGGTCAAGGCGCTGAAACGCTTCTCCGGGATCGGCTACCAGGGCGCGTCGGGCCTCGTTCGCCACGTGGACGTCCGCCACGTCGGCCCGAACACGACGAAGTCGAGCGTCCGCGACCCGGCGATCTGGATCTACTAGGAGGAGGCTGACATGGCCCGACCACGGAAGACGACGCGCCGCCGAACGACCAGGCCGCGCCGGCAAAAGCGGATCCTGAACTGCAAGCCGTCGCCGAAGACCGAAGAAGACTGGACTTTCGAAGACGCGGCCAAGTCCGAAATCGCCGCGGCGACGGCAACGATCCCGACGTCCAAAGACCTACGGACGACCTGGTGGACCATCAACGACCAGGGGTCGACCGGCTCCTGCGTCGGCTGGGCGAGCGCCGACTCGCTGCTTCGCTGGCACTTCGTCAAGTCGGGGAAGCTGACGACGAGCCAGCTCCTCTCACCGCGCTTCATGTGGATGGCCTCGAAGGAGACCGACCCGTTCGTGACTCAGCCGACCACCTTCATCGAGACCGAGGGAACGAGCCTGAAAACAGCGCTCGACGTGGCCCGCAAGTTCGGAGCGGTACGCGACAGCTACCTTCCGTTCTCGACCGGAAAGCTCTACGCGGGCAAGGCGAGCACCTTCTATGCAACTGCGGCGCTGCGAAAGATCCTCGCCTACTTCAACCTGGGCACGAACCTCACAGACTGGCGCAACTGGCTCGCAAACAACGGGCCGATCATGGTGCGCCTCGACGTCGACTCGACCTGGGACGACGCGAGCTTCACCGGCGGGAACCTCGACACGTACAACCCGAACTCGACGCGGGGAGGCCACGCGGTCGCGCTCGTCGGCTACACCGCCAGCCGCTTCATCGTTCGCAACAGCTGGGGCACGGGCTGGGGTGACAAGGGGTTCGCTTACGCGTCGCTGGCCTACGCGCAGGAGGCTTTCACGGAGGCCTATGGCGTAGAGGTCTAGAGCAGCGTGGCGCCGCGCGGTACGATCGCCCCTTGGGCGCCTTCGAAGAAACGAGCAAGGCCCAGCCGCAGAAGATCTGGGATGGGGTCGCGGGCCGCGCCGTGCACGGTCAACGGCTGACCCTCGGGCTCGTCGAGCTCGATCCCGGCAGCGTCGTCCCGGAGCACAGCCACGAGAACGAGCAGCTCGGGATCCTGATCTCCGGGTCCTGCGAGTTTCGGGTCGGCGACGAGACCCGGAAGCTCGGGCCGGGGGACACGTGGTCGATTCCGGCGAACACGCCGCACGAGGTGCACACCGGCCCCGACGGCGCGGTCATGATCGACGTCTTCGCACCGGTCCGGGAGGACTGGAAGCCGCTCGAGCGCTTCGACCGCGAGCCGCTCTGGCCGTAGCGTGTCGACGCCGACACGCCGGTACCACATCCCGTCCGCGGTCAGGCGCTCTTCGCTGCGGATCTCACCTGCGGAGGCGCAACGGCTCCTGGAGGACGGCGCCGTGCTGGTCGACGTGCGCCGGCACGAGGACGACTCGGTCGAGCTTGCAAATGCAGTCCGTGTCCCGCCCGACGAGATTCCGAGCCGCCTCGACGAGCTGCCGCGCGCCCGCGCGGTCGTCCTCGCCTGCACCTGACTGCGCGAGGCGACGAGCGTCCGTGTGGCGCACTGGCTGAGAGACAGGGGCTTCGACGCGTATGCGGTCACTGGCGGAGTGCACGCCCTTCTCGGGGCCCCGATCCCGGAGGCCCCGGTCGGGGAAGGCCGTGGCGGCGACTGGAAGGCGGGGGCAGCCGCGCTTCGCCATCGGCGCTTCCAGATCTACTTCGGCGGCGTGCTGCTCTCGCTCGCCGGGAGCTGGGTAGAGGCGGGCGCCTTCGGCTATGTCGTCCTCCTGCTCGGCGGCTCGGCGGCGACGCTCGGGATCATCGGCTTCCTCAACACGATCCCGAACCTCGTCTTCGCGCTCCCGGCCGGAGTGCTCGCCGACCACTTCGACCGCCGGAAAATCCTCCTCCTCTTCCAGGGCGGGAACATGGGCGTCGCCATCGCGCTTGCAGTCCTGTGGGCCTCCGGCAACCTGACGGTCTTCCTCATGGGCCTGCTCGCCTTCCTCGGCGGGACGCTCGGGGCGCTGAGCTTCCCGGCCTTCCAGTCCATGCTGGCCGGAACGGTCCCGCCGAAAGATCTCGAGAGCGCGGTCGCGCTGAACAGCCTCGCGCTCCAGGTCGCCCGGTTCGTCGGGCCGGCGATCGCCGGTGTGCTCCTCGCGTCAGCCGGGCCGACCTGGGTCTTCGGGGTGAACGCGGTCAGCTTCCTGGGCGTCCTCGGTGCTCTCGTCCTCCTGCCGAGCTCGCGCGCCAAGATCGCCTCGGTGAGCGTAGGCGTGCGCGGCGCGATGGCGGACGGCATCCGCTACGTCTTCGGGCAGCGGAGTCTCGCCTCGCTGATGATGCTGATGGTCTTCGCCGGCATGTTCGCCACGCCACCGGTCGCCTTCATGGTTCCCGGCCTCGTCCGCTTCCAGCTCCATGAGGGCCCGGAGACGCTCGGGATCCTCATCTCGCTGATCGGCCTCGGCTCCGTGCTCGGCTCGGTGGCCCTCCTGGTGCTCTCGCGCCGCCCGAACAAGGGTGAGCCGAGTCTCGTCTGCTACCTCCTCTGCGCGGCCGCGATCGCGATCATCGGTATCTCGACCTCGGTGCCGCTCTCCTTCGCGCTCGCGCTGATCGGGGGCTTCACGGGCGTCGTGTTCATCGGGCTCTCGACGGTCGTCGTGCAGGCCGCCAGCTCGGAGGAGATGCGCTCGCGCGCCATGGCCATCTGGGCGGCCGCGTTCGTCGGCGTCCTCCCGCTCGGCGCCCTCATCACGGCGGGCCTCGCGGCCTGGCTCGGTGCGGGCGGAGCCGTTGCCGTGGACGGGACGATCACCCTCCTCGGCGGCCTCGGTGTCTTGCTCTGGCGCCCGGAAGTGCGCTGGCTGGGCTGTGCCGCGCTCCCCGAGGCGTGCGTGGCCGCGACCGACCCGGCCTCGTTCGCGTACCTCGAGGAAGAGGTCGAGGCGGCGAGGGCCGCCTAGCCCGCGTCCTCGTCGGCCGCCGAGTCCGGCGCGTCGAGCCGGCAGAGGCCGCCGGCGACGGGGGCTCCTTCGTCCTTCCCGTCGTCCCGCTCTTCGTCCAGGTCGAGCTCGGGCCTTCCCGCGGAGGAGCTGTGCTCTTCGGCTGTCATCGCTCTCTTGAAGCGATACCTTTCGGCTCTGGCGATAAACCTCGACAAGGAGATCGACCGCCTCTACGGGCTGCCGCTCGACCGATTCACGGAGGCTCGCGACACGAGGATCAAGGAGCTCCGAAGCGGCGGCGAGCGCGAGGCGGCCGATCATCTGAAGAAGGCCCGCAAGCCGACGTCCGCGGCCTGGGTCGCCAATCAGCTTGCCCGGAACGAGCGCATGAACGTGAGGGCACTCGTGACCGCCGGCGAGCAGCTGCGCGAAGGCCAGGCGGAGCTCATGCGCGGCGGGAAGGCCGATGAGCTGCGCCGGGCCGAGGACAGCGAGCGCCGTGCGCTGACGGCGCTCCTCGACGCCGGGCGGGGCCTCGCGGACGGCGACGCGACGCTCAGGAAGCTCGAGTCCACTCTTCGGGCGGCGGCGGTCGACCCGGAGGCGCGCGAGCTCCTCGAGCGCGGACGGCTGACGAAGGAGCTCTCGGCGTCGGGCTTCGGCCTCGCCGGGATGCCCGCGCCCCCGAAGCGCAAGGCATCCTCCAAGGCCGGCAAGCCCGGTGCAGCCGCCGAGCGGCGAAAGCGCGACCTGGACAAAGCCCGGTCCGCTCTCCAGGAGGCGCAGAAACGTGCCCAAACGGCTGATCGGGAGGCGGAGAAAGCGCGGAAAGAGCTGCTCAAGGCCGAGGAACAGCTGCGGGGCCTCGAGCGTTCGAACAAGTGAACATGTCGAACGAGAAGGAGATGAGCTTGGAGAAGGCAACGTTTGGAGCAGGCTGCTTCTGGGGCGTCGAGGCGGCGTTCCGCCAGATTCCCGGCGTGCTTGCGACGCGCGTGGGCTACACCGGCGGAAACGTCGAGAACCCGACCTACGAGCTCGTGTGCTCGCACACGACGGGCCATGCGGAGGCGGTCGAGGTCACGTACGACCCGAAGCGGGTTTCATACGACGACCTGCTCGATGTCTTCTGGATGAAGCACAACCCGACCACGAAGAACCGGCAGGGCCTGGACATCGGCTCGCAGTACCGCTCGGCGGTCTTCTTCCACTCTCCGGAGCAGGAGGCCGCGGCCATTCGGACGCGCGACGAACTCCAGGAGAAGCTGCACTGGCCGAAGAAGATCGTCACGGAGATCGTCCCGGCGACGAAGTTCTACGAGGCCGAGGACTACCACCAGCAGTACCTCGAGAAGCGCGGCCGCTCGTCCTGCACGGTCGAGCTGGCAGAAGCGCAGGTCTGACCCCAGCGGCTACGCCCCGCCGTGTCTAGCGACCGGCGGGGCTTTCCCGTCGAGCTCGCGCAGGATGAGGGCGAGCGCTTCGCGCTCGGGGCGCAGCTGGTCGTGCACCGACCGCAGGCGCCGCTCCCCCTCCGGCGTCAGGGTCAGGTAGGCGATGCGGCCGTCGTCGCGGGCCTGCGCGCGGCGCACGAGACCGGCCTCCTCTGCGCGCTGCACGAGCTCCGTGACCGTGCTCTGCGCCAGCTGCATCCGCTCGCAGAGCTCGCTGACGGTCGAGCGCTCAGCGCCGCCGGGCGCTCCCTTGATCATGAGCAGCAGCAGGTGGCGCCGCGGTGTCAGCCCGGCTTGACGGGCCGCGTCCTCGCTGATCCGGTGGAACCGGCGCAGGGACGCCCGGAACGCGGCCGCTTGCTCGAACTCGGTTGGGCCTTTGCCTCCCATTGCTGGATCCTAGGCACGCGTTGTCTCGCGCGCCGGCTCTGGGGTGCCGACCCGGCCGGGCCAGCCGCTCGAGGAGCCGAAGAGCGAGATCAGGGCGGGGATGAGGGCCGAGCGGACGACGAAGGACTCGAGCAGGACGCCGACCGCGAGCATGAAGGCGAGCTCCCGGAAGCCGTCGATCGGAACGACGGCGAGCATCCCGAAGGAGGCAGCCAGAGCGATGCCCGCGACGCCGATCGCCTTGGAGGCGCGAGGGGCGGCGAACGCGATCGCCTCCCTGAGCGGCATGCGCTCCGCCTCCTGCCAGATGCGCCCGACCACATAGACGTTGTAGTCCGAGCCGAGACAGACGAGTAGGACTCCGGCAGCGAACGGAACGTAGTACGTGAGGTCGGAATGGCCGAGGAGATCCTGGAAGACGTACTTCGTCAGCCCGAGCGTCGCCGCCACGGAGGCGACGCTCGCAGCGAGGAGGTAGAGCGGCGCGACGAACGCGCGCAGGAAGAGCGCGAGCAGGAGGAAGTTGACGAGGAGCACCACGGCGCCCACACGCACGGAGCTGTCGACCACCGCCTGCACGGTGTCGGATGCGAGCGCGGTCTGGCCGGTGATTCCTGCCCTCGCGCCCTCCAGGCCGCTGTCGCGAAGCAGGCCGGGGAGGGCATCCTCGAGCGCGCGCACCTCGTCGATCGCAGGAGCTCCGAGCGGGTCGTGGTCCAGGATCACCACGTAGCGCGCGGCGTTTCCGTCCTCGGTGACGAAGAGGCCGTCGGGGGCCTGCGGGATCTGCTGCTCGCGCGGGCCGAGGACTCCAGCTACGCCCGGCTGGACTCCGAGCGCCCGCTCAAGGCGGACGAGCTCCGCCGTGTCCTCCCCGATCCCGCTGCCCTCTACGACCACGACCGTCGGCGCCGTGATCCCCGGTGCGAAGCCCGTGCCGGCTGCGTCCGCCGCCCGAGCCTCCTGCGTGTCGGCCGGCAGGCCGCTGATCAGGCGAATGGCGAGCTTCGTGCCGGGGAGGCCGGTCGCGCAGACGAAGAGCAGTCCTCCGCAGAGGAGCACGATCACGAGCGCGACGGGGCGCGAGGAAGCGAAGCGGGCGAGCGACACGCGTGCGGGCGACGCGAAGGGATCCTTCCGGTCGGCCTTGTCGTAGCCGGGCCAGAAGACGAGGCGGCCGAAAATCGCGAGCATCGCCGGGATAAGCGTGATCGAGACCACGAGTGCGACCGCGGCGGTCATGGCGAGGCCGGGGCCAAAGGCGCGGAAGAAGTCGAGGTCGCCGACGAGGAGCGATGCGGTTCCCGCGACCACGATCAGCCCCGCGGTCGCGACGATCGGTGTTACGCGAATCGTCGCCGTCAGGGCGGACTCGACCGGCGAGCGCCCCTCGACGAGCGAGCGCCGCATCCCCGAGAGGTAGAAGACGGCGTAGTCGGTGACGATTCCGAGGGTCAGGGCGACGACGAGCGGCTCCACTTCCTGCGGGATATCGACGCCCAGCCGCGTCCCGGCCCAGGGGATCAAGCCGCGCGCGACGAGGAACGAGATCGCGGCAGCGAAGAGCGTGAGGAGCGGGGCGCCGAATGCCTGGAAGGTCAGGCCCACGACGAGCAGGATGACGAGCACCGTGCCGGCCTCCACGATCGGCAGCGCGTCCTCCATCTCGCGGAACTGCTGGTCGCGGGCCGGAGCAGGTCCTGTGACGCCGACCGGCGCGTCATCCGCCGGGATCCTGCTCGCGTAGGCCTCCGCCTCGGAGACCCGGTCCGAGAGGGAGGCCTCCGAGCCGAAGTAGAGGTAGGTGATCGCCGTTGTCCCGTGCTCGCGCGAGCTCGGGAAGAGGCCGAGCGTGTTGGCGATCGGGAGCGCGAGCTGAATGCCCTCCGCCTCTTTCGGCGCCCGGCTCACGGCGACCGCTCGCGACACCGCGCGCGCTTGCGCGGCCGGCGAGAGCCCGTCGGCGTTGCGCTGGACGACAAGCGTGTCGGTCGTCAGGGGCACGGCGAAGATCTCCGCATCGCGCTGCGCAATCTGCGCGGACTCAGCGTTCTCCGGAATGAGGCCGCCGAGCGGGAGCGGCTCCCCCGAGCCGAGCCCGGGGAGCCACAAGGTCGCGGCGAGCGCCGCCGCGATCCAGGCGGGAACGACGAGGAAGCGGAGGCCGACGACGGCCCCCGCGAACACCCGAACCGCCCGCTCTCGGATCATCTCTCACCGCTACCCGTCGTGTGGCTTCCCGCAAACGGGGTAGAGAGCGGCCATGAGACTCTCGTATCTCGTCCG
>Ga0111538_10007856_pt1 | contig 14344 bp, 10 predicted proteins | sample SoiMethybrSBSTD1_FD_79669 | JGI IMG/M metagenome (GOLD analysis project Ga0111538, IMG submission 79669) | Bulk soil microbial communities from a Populus tree surrounding site in Tennessee, USA - Soil MetaG P. TD hybrid SBSTD1 (version 2)... | ecosystem: Environmental > Terrestrial > Soil >... | reverse complement strand
TGTATGTGCAATACGTCAAGCTGGCGCAGCCGAAGGGACGGGTGCCGCTGCTGCTGTGGCATGGCGGCGGCCTCTCCGGCGTCACCTGGGAGACGAAACCCGACGGCAAGCCCGGCTGGCAGCAGTTCTTCCTCAATTCCGGCTACGACGTCTACGTCGCGGATGCGGTCGAGCGCGGCCGCGCCTCGTGGGCGCGCTATCCGGAAATCTTCAAGAGCGAGCCTCTGTTCCGCACCAAGAAGGAGGCATGGGAGCTGTTCCGCATCGGGCCGAGCTACGAGGTCGGGGGCAAGCGCGTTGCGTTCGAAGGCCAGCAATTTCCGATCGAAGCGTTCGACCAGTTCGGCAAGCAGGGCGTGGCGCGCTGGGTCACGAATGACGCGGCGACGCAGAGCGCCTACGACGCCCTGGTGCAGAAGGTCTGCCCGTGCATCATCCTGGTGCACAGCCAGGGCGGCAATTTCGGATTCAACGCCGCACTCAATGCGCCCGACAAGGTCAAGGCGCTGGTCGCAATCGAGCCCTCCGGCGCGCCCGAGCCCGCCAAGGCCGATGCAGCGAAGCTCAAGGGGGTGCCGCACCTGATCGTGTGGGGCGACTACATGGACAAGCATGCGGTGTGGCCGCGCCTCATAGTCAATCCCAACAAGTGGGCGGAGGCGATCGCGGCAGCCGGCGGCAAGGCCGACAGCTTCGAGCTGCCAAAGATGGGCGTCACCGGCAACACCCACATGCTGATGATGGACCGGAACTCCGACGAGATCGCGAAACTCATCAACGACTGGCTAAGCAAGCAGGGCCTCGTCAACTGACCCCCGTTTCATCGGTCGCACCTTAGGCGTGTGGCTCGGAGGCCGAGTCCAGTTCATCCAGGCGCATTTCGTGACCGCCCGAACCGCGGCTCGGCGTGGCATTAACCGTTCCACTCGCGCACGCTTGCGGATGCGGCCTTCCTTATCGACCAGGAAGGCGTGGAAGATGTGGTGGAGCGGTTCGCCCGGAGCGCCAGCATCGGCTTTCGGTCGACCGGCTGGTCGTAGGCGGCGAGCACCCGGCGCGAGCGTGCACCGCTTGCCACCCGCGCCACCGAGCCCTAGCCTTTCCACGGCGTAACCACGGGCTAACGCAATGGCGATCTATTCGTGGCGGGAGAGCATCCGGCAGGGCGGCGTGCTGAAGGTGTTCCAGACCGAGAGCTTTACTGGCAGCACCTGGGTTACCGAGCTTGAGCCCTCGATCAAGACGCTCAACGCTCTCCTCAAGAAGCACGGCTTCAAGCTGAAATTCGAAACCACCGACACCAAGGCCGACGCCCAGGTTTTCCTCGGCACCAAGGCCGGCCACGGCCTCCACGCCGAGAACGAGCTCGGCCTCAAGGGCACGTCCATGATGGTGTCGGCCCACATCTTTCTGCCGGCGAACCCCACCATCAATGCCACAAAGGACGGCACCGCCATCGGCGGTCCCGTAAAACGCCACATCCTCGTCCACGAACTGATCCATGGCGTGGGCCTCAACAATGCCGAGCACGCCGATGACGGCGGGGTCTTCGTCAAGAGCCTAATCATTACCATCGGCACGAAACACGGAAAGCAGCAGGCAGCCGACGGCAGCGATTCCGTGCCCGAGATAAAGCTCGCGACCTCGACTGTGCGCGCCCTTCGCCAGGCCTGGCCGAAGTGACGCCCCGCACCGCTACACGACAGTTCGAGCCGCCCGGCTTCCTCGGCCTCAATTACGGTCACCGCACGCCATTGACCACGCTGGGACGTCTTCCCTCGTTTCGCCGGGCGCTGCTTCTCCTCCGGCGCGCAGGGCCGACGGCGGTCTCATCCAATGGCGTCGCCGGCCGTCTCCACTTTGATCGAGGTCGGTTTTGGGAGGACTCCGAAACCTTCGGCGCTGAGCAACGTCGCTCGCCACCTCCGGGCCGGACAATATTATTGTGGTACAGCTGGGTGGACTCGAACCACCGACCTCCTGATCCACAGTCAGGCGCTCTAACCAACTGAGCTACAGCTGCACGGGGCGCGCGAAAATGTCGGCGAGCGCGGCGGAACCTATGGGCAAAGCCGCAGCTTGGCAAGGCTTTGGTCAGCCCGCCGCCGGAGCGGCGCGGCCGTCTGGTCCAGGTCACCCGCGGTTCCGAAAAAACGCGGCTTGCCACAGCCTTAAGCCCGATTTAACCGCGCCCCACAACACTGCCGCGCTTGGCTACCGGTGGGACAAAGATCGATCGATGACGGTTGTGGCCGCCCGCCCAACGTTCCAGGCCGCGATCGACGGCGCGCTCGAGCGCTGACGCCGCCGTGACGGATCCGCGCGGCTATCCCGACCGGCCGTATCTCGCGGTCAGCGCCGCGATCGTGCGCGCCGGGCGGCTCCTGGTGGTGCGGCGCGCCAAGCCTCCCGCAGCCCAAGTCTTCACCTTTCCGGGCGGCGTGGTGGAGGCGGGCGAGGCCCTGCTCGAGGCGGTGGTGCGGGAGATCGCCGAGGAGACCGCGCTTGCGATCGCGCCGCTCGCGCTCGCCGGCCATCGCGAATTCGTCGCCCGCGACGAGGCCGGCCGCGTCGTCCGGCACTTCGTCATCCTGGCGTTCGCGGCGCGCTGGGTCGCCGGCGAGCCTGTCCTCAACGACGAGATCGCCGAGGCGCGTTGGGTTACGCCCGCCGAGCTCGAGGCGCTGGCAACGACCGAGGGCCTGGCCGAGATCGCCCGCGCGGCGCTGACACAGGTCGAGGCGGCCGATCGCGCATGAGACGGCGGGGCGAGATCACCTCCCCCTGAAAGGAAGATCGGCGAGCGAAGCTCGCCGGGAGGGGGTTGCACGCGGCCGGCGATCTCTCCCCGGATCGGCTTCGCCGAGGGAAGGCCGCCTTGCGGTTGCCACGGCGGCGGCGCATATCTCGCGACCCTTGAGACCGACCTCGATGCTCGCTCGCGCCTTGACGCTCCTGTGGTTGCTGATCGCCGCCGGCGGCCCCGTGCTGGCGGTCGAGGGCGGGCCCGCGCCTTATGACCGCGAGCTGCAGCGGCTCGCCGAGATCATGGGGGCGCTGCACTACCTGCGCGCGGTCTGCGGGTCCAACGAGGGCCAGCTGTGGCGCAACGAGATGCAGTCGCTGATCGACGCCGAGGCGCCGTCCGGCGAGCGCCGCGACCGCATGGTGGCGAGCTTCAACCGCGGCTACCGCGGCTTCCAGCAGACCTACCGCAGCTGCACGCCGGCGGCCGGCGTTGCCATCCGCCGTTACCTCGACGAGGGCGCCAAGATCGCCCGCGACATCACCGCCCGCTACGCGAACTGAACCGCGTTATCGCGCCCCAACGATAGGCTATCGGATTGACCCCATCCGAGCGGCGAGCCGCGATGTGCCGGTTCGCCCTCGCAGGGAGTCGGTTCCGGCGTTCCCTCCCCTTGTGGGGGAGGGAGCACCAGTCAGTGCCCGCCTTACGCAGGCGTGCCGAACGAGGCTACTCCGCCGCCTTGCGCAGCGTCTCCCATTCGCGCAGCGCCTGGGCGTCGCGCGGGGTGACGTCCGGATATTGCGGATCGGAGCCGACCGCAGCCGAGATCTTCCATGAGCGCGCGCATTTCCTGCCCTCGGCGAGGCCCGGCACCACCGCGACGCCCGCCACCTCGTCGAGCCGGAACGCGTCCGGCGGACCCTCGCCGTCGGCCAGGGTGGCGGCCGAGGTGATGCAGACTTCCGCGAGATCGACATCGAGCAGGGCGATGAAAAGCTCGCCGTCCGAGATGTAGACGGCGGGGGCCGCCTCGAGCGACGAGCCGATGCGCTTGGCGGCGCGCTCGAGCTCGAGCGCGCCGGTGACGACCCGGCGCACCTGCCGCACCTTGCGCCATTTCTCCGCCAGCGCGTCGTCGCGCCAGGCCGCCGGCACGTCGGGGAAGCGCTCGAGGTGGACCGAGCCGTCCGCCGAAGGATAGCGCGCGAGCCACGCCTCCTCGGCCGTGAAGCACAGCATCGGCGCGAGCCAGGTGACGGTGGCGCGGAACAGGTGCTCGAGCACGGTCAGCGCGGCCCTGCGCGTCACCGAGGAGATCGGATCGCAGTAGAGCGCGTCCTTGCGGATATCGAAATAGAACGCCGAGAGGTCGACGGTCATGAACGCATTGAGCGCGGCGAAGATGCGCTTGAAGTCAAACTCCGCATAGGCGCGCCGGACGAGCTCGTCGAGCTCGGAGAGCCGGTGCAGCATCAGGCGCTCGAGCTCCGGCATGCGCTCGAGCGGGACGCGGTCCTCCTCGCGATAGTGCGCGAGGTTGCCGAGCATCCAGCGGATGGTGTTGCGCAGCTTGCGGTAGGTGTCGACCGTGGTCTTGAGAATCTCCGGCCCGATGCGGATGTCGTCGGCATAGTCGGAGGCGCACGTCCACATACGCAGGATGTCGGCGCCGGACTGCTCGATCACGTCCTGCGGCGCCACCGTGTTGCCGAGCGACTTCGACATCTTGCGGCCGTGCTCGTCGAGCACGAAGCCGTGGGTGAGGACGATGTCGAACGGCGCGCGGCCGCGCGTGCCGCAGCTCTCCAACAACGACGACTGGAACCAGCCGCGGTGCTGGTCGGAGCCTTCCAGATACATCACGGTGTCGTCGCCGCCGTCGCGCTTGCGGCGGATGCCGGCGAGGCTGGGGAAATGCTCCGGGTCCTCGAGCGTGAACGCATGCGTCGAGCCGGACTCGAACCAGACGTCGAGGATGTCGTCGACCTTCTGCCAGCCTTCGGCGGCGCGCTGCTCAAGGAAGCGCTCGCGCGCGCCCGGCGCGTACCAGGCGTCGGCGCCCTCGCGCGCGAACACCTCGGCAATGCGGGCGTTGACGGCATCGTCCGCGAGGATCTCGGTCGAGCCGTCGGGCTTCTGGCGCACGAACAGCGCGATCGGCACGCCCCAGGCGCGCTGGCGCGAGATCACCCAGTCGGGCCGGTTCTCGATCATGCCGGTGATGCGGTTCTCGCCCGCGGCCGGCACCCAGCGCGTCTCCTTGATGGCGGTGAGCGCGCGGTGGCGCAGCGTGTCGCCCGGTCGGGCAGCCGCGCCGTCATCGGCGATCGGCTTGTCCATGGCGATGAACCACTGCGGCGTGTTGCGGAAGATCACCGGCTTCTTCGAGCGCCACGAATGCGGGTACTGGTGCTTGAGCCGCCCGCGCGCGATCAGCATGCCGGCGCCGATCAAGGCCTTGATCACCGCCTCGTTGGCATCGCCCTTGTCGCCGGCGTCGGTGAGCACGCGCTTGCCGGCGAAGCCCGGCGCCTCGGCCGTGAAGGCGCCGTTCTCGTCGACCGTGTAGGGGATTCGCGTGTCGATGCCGTGCGCCTCGAGCTCGCGCGCCTGCGCGGTCCAGACCTCGAAGTCCTCGCGCCCGTGCCCGGGCGCGGTGTGCACGAAGCCGGTGCCGACGTCGTCGCCGACATGGTCCCCTTCGAGCAGCGGGACCGCGAACTCGTAGCCACCCGCAAGACCTTGCAACGGATGCTCGGCGACGACGCCCGAAAGCATCCGAGCGTCGACGGCGGCGCGCCGCTCACAGCCTGACACGCGGGCGTGCTTGAACACCTCGGCCGCCAACTTGTCAGCCAAGACGAAGCGATCGCCGTTCTTGGCCCAGTTGTCTGCCGGTGCGTCCGTGACTTCGTAGAGCCCGTATTCGATCTTCGCCGAATAGCAGATGGCCCGGTTTCCCGGGATCGTCCACGGCGTCGTGGTCCAGATGAGCAGCGAAGCGCCGCGCAGCTGTGGCGCGGCTTCGACACTGCGGACCGGAAACTTCACCCATACCTGGTCGGAGACGTAGTCCTCGTACTCGACCTCGGCCTCGGCGAGGGCGGTCTTCTCCACCACCGACCACATCACCGGCTTGGAGCCGCGGTAGAGCGTGCCGTTGGCGGCGAATTTCATCACCTCGCGGGCGATCTGCGCCTCGGCGGGAAAATCCATGGTGGCGTAGCGGCCTTCCCAGTCGCCCTCGACGCCGAGGCGCTTGAACTCGTCGCGCTGCACCTCCAGCCAATGCTGGGCGAAGGCGCGGCACTCGTGACGGAACGCGATGATCGGCGAGGTGGCGGCGTTGCGCCCTTGCTCGGTCGCGACGTCGAACTTGTCCCAGCCCTGGGCGCGCCGCTCCTCCTCGACCTTCCACTCGATCGGCAGGCCGTGACAGTCCCAGCCTGGCACGTAGTTGGAATCGTAGCCAAGCATCTGCTGCGAGCGGGTGACCACGTCCTTGAGCACCTTGTTGAGGGCGGTGCCGATGTGGATGTTGCCGTTGGCGTAAGGCGGGCCGTCGTGCAGCACGAAGAGCGCGCGGCCCTTGGCGTCGGCGCGCAGGCGCCGGTACATGGCAAGGCGCGTCCAGCGCGCCAGCAGCTCGGGCTCCCGCTGCGGCAGCCCGGCACGCATCGGGAAACCGGTTTGCGGCAGGAACAGCGTATCGCTGTAGTCGCGGGCTTTCTCGGTCATGGCAGGTTCGGTTCGATCGGCTCAGTGTGGCGTTGGGGCGGAAGGTTTGGTCCCGGTCCTCCGCCCACGCTGCAAGCGCGCTCAAGCGGAGGCCGGGCCGCTAATCCGAATGGCCGACCCGATCGGGGAAAAGGTTATGCGCCGCGCGAACATGGGCGCCCTCATAGCAGGCGCAACGAGGCCGGGAAAGCCTCTCATGTCACGCGGCGAGCGGCGGGAAAGCATCCGGCGCCCGGGCGAGCGCGATCCGGGCGCGCGCCGCATCCTCGTCCATCTGCCGGACGAGGCCCTCGGCGCTGTCGAACCGCGCCTCCGGCCTGATCCAGTCGACGAAGGCGACGTCGAGCGTTCCGCCGTAGAGGTCGCCGGCGAAGTCGAACAGAAACACCTCCAGCAGCGGCGCGCCGTTGTCGAATGTCGGCCGGCGGCCAAAGCTCGCGACCCCTTCGTGGCGCTCAAGCCCGTGGCCGACGCGAACCGCGTAGATGCCATGGCGGAGCCCGCAGGCCGGGTCGAGCCGGATATTGGCGGTCGGAAAGCCGAGGTCGCGCCCGCGCTTCTCGCCGTGCAGCACCGTGCCGGTGACGAACCACGGATGGCCGAGCAACTCGGCCGCCTCCGCCACACGGCCTTCGGCCAAGGCGGTCCTGATGGCGCTCGACGACACCGGCCGGCCCTGGTGCTGCAACGGCGGCAGCACCTCGACCGCAAAGCCATGCTTCGCCCCCTGCTCCTGGAGAAAGGCCGGCGAGCCCGCGCGGCCCCTGCCGAAATGAAAATTGTAGCCGATCACGGCGCCGGCGATCGCCAGCCGCTCGACCAGGATCGTTCGCGCGAATTCCTCGGCGCCGAGCGCCGCGAAGGCCGCGTCGAACGTCAGCACGAGCGCGCCGTCGAGCCCGCTCGCGGCCAACAGGCGAAGCCTGGCGGCATCGTCGGTCAGCCGGAACAGCGGCTCCCGCGGGCGGAAGAACGTGCGCGGATGCGGCTCGAACGTGAGCGCGAGCGCAGCGCGATCGAGCGCCCGCGCGCGGGCGACCGCGGCCGCGATGACGGCCTGATGGCCACGGTGCACCCCGTCGAAATTGCCGACCGCGGCGATGCCGCCCGCGAGCGCCGCCGGCACGTCGGCGTTATCGCGCACGATGCGAAACGCCGGCGCCGGTTTTGCCAGGGTGGTCATGAATCAGCTGCTCGCGGCCGCGACCGTGCCGTCCGGAGCGGGCATGAGTCAAGCCGAGCGCTGACGCGAAAAAAACCTGATAGTGCAGCGGTTAAGGGGATATTGGCCGGCGCGGTTAGGCTCCGTCTCAGCTCACAAGAAAGGAATGCAGGGAAATCGGGCGCTGCGGTGCCCCGGACCGGGAAATCACCAAACCAGCCGACGCGTCACCGCCTTGGGTGCGAGCTTCGCCTCGGCGAACATCCGCGCCAGCGTGGCGAGATCCGGATCGTCGCGCCCGCCCAGCTCCTCGGCGTGGATACCCGAAGTGACGAACAGGACGTCGATGCCGAGGTCGGCGGCGCCCGTAAGGTCGGTGCGCACCGAATCGCCGATCGCCAGCACGCGTGCGTGCGGCGTTGCCCCGCCGCGCAGCGCCGCCGCCTTGGCCAGCGCCTGATCGTAGATCGGCCGGTACGGCTTGCCGGCGTAGAGCACCTCGCCGCCCATGTCGCGGTAGAGATCGGCGATCGCGCCGGCGCAATAGACCAGGCGATCGCCGCGCTCGACCACCAGATCGGGATTGCCGCAGATCATGAACAGCGAGCGCGCCCGCATCCTGCCCAGCAGGTCGCGATAGTCGTCCGGGGTTTCGACCTCATCGTTGACCGGGCCGGTGCAGACCACGTAGGCAGCCTCCTCGATCGGCGCCTGCGGCGCGTCGAGGCCGGCGAAGATGCCGAGGTCGCGTTCCGGCCCGACGTGAAACATCGGCTCGCCCGCACGCTTCGCCATCACGGCGCGCGTGACGTCGCCGGAAGTCACGATGGCATCATAGGCCGTGCGCGGCACCCTGAGGCGGTCGAGGTGGCGCGTGACGCCGTCGCCCGGGCGGGGGGCATTGGAGATCAGCACCACGGTCCCGCCCTGTGCGCGATAGCGCGCGAGCGCCTCGCATGCGTCCGGCCAGGCGGCGAGCCCGTTGTGCACGACGCCCCAGACGTCCGACAGCACGACGTCGTAGGCGGAAGCAAGCGTCGAGAAGCGATGGGTGAGCGAGGGTGGAAGCGATGTCATGGGAGTCCGCGGAACGGCGCGCGGGCTCCCTTAGACGATCCTTCGGGTGCCGTCACCCCTGGGGCGGACTGTCTCGTGTCTTCGGCGCACCGAGGCTGCCGGGCGCCGCGTGCCCGGTGCCGATCGCCAAGGGATCGCTCAATGGCTCGTCAGCGCACTGGTGACCAGCGCGTTGAGCACCTGCCGATAGTGGGCGCGGATAGCGGCCGAGGGGGCGTGCGCCATAAAGACGACCGCCAGCTCCTCCTTCGGGTCGATCCAGAAGCTGGTGCCGTAGGCGCCACCCCAGGTGTACTCGCCAGCCGATCCGACCAACGGCGAGAGGCCGTCCTGCTTGCGCACCGCAACTCCCAGCCCGAAGCCGTAGCCGGGAAGAAGCGGGCTGACGACCGGGATGGTGTTTTTGACATCCGGGCCGAGATGGTCTGCCGTCATGTGCTCGACCATCTTGTGTCCGAGGATGCGCACGCCGTCGAGCGATCCCTTGTTCAACAGCATTTGCGCGAAGCGGATATAATCGCCGGCGGTCGAGGCCGCGCACCCGCCGCCGCACTCGAATTTCAACGGCTTCGTCGAATCGAGCACGGTTTGTGGCCGGCCCGTGTCGGGATCGCTCGGCAGGGCCCTGGCGTAGCGGGCGACCTTGTCAGGGGGAATGAGGAACACCGTTTCCTCCATGCGCAACGGCTTGAACAGCCGCTCCTGCAGGAACTGTCCGAGCGTTTGCTCGCTCAACGCCTCGATGATGAGCCCGAGCACGTCCGTCGATAGGCTGTAGTCCCAGACCGTGCCGGGTTGATAGAGCAGCGGCGCCGTCGCGAGCTTGTTGATGAACTCGCTGCTCGTCATGCTGGTGCCGCTCGACGCCGAGGATAGCGGATACATCTTGTGCACGGAGGTGGTGCCGCGCCCCCCATACGTCAGTCCTGAGGTGTGGCGCAGCAGATCGTGGATCGTCGGCTGCCGATGTGCCGGCGCGGTCTCGATTTCCGCTTGCCGCTCGGTGTCCTCGTTCAACACCGCCACGCGCCGGTCGGCGAGCGGGGGCAGGTGCTTGCCCACCGTGTCTGCCAATAGCAGGCGCGACTCCTCGAACAGCATCAGGATTCCGGCCGACGTCATCGGCTTGGTCATCGACGCGATGCTGAAAATGGTATCGGTCGTCATGGGCACGCCGGCCGCCTTGTCGCGGAAACCGAATGCCTCGAAATAGGCAAGCTTGCCCTTGCGGGCGATCGCGACCACCGCGCCAGGGATGCGGCCCTTGTCGACGTCGGCCTTGAGCACCTCGCCGATGCGCGCAAGGGCACCCGGCGAGAGCCCGACCTCGCCAGGCGCTGCGCGCGGCAAGGGGTCGGACGCGAGCGCAGGCGCTGCAATGGAGATGACCGCGAATGCGAGAACCGTCGGCTTGAGCCACATGCGAGCCTCCCCCGTAGCGACGGATCGACAGTTGCGGGCCACAGTCTGCGCTCGGTCGATGCCGCCGTCCAGCGCCCCCCTATTTCCGTCGAGGCGACAAGGTGCGGCGCCGATGGCCCCAGCGACTACGTTCTCCGGGTGCGGCCAGCCTCTGCTGCGAATGACGCAAAGGCGTCGGCGTAATCCGGATGCCAGCGCGAGAGCGCCGGCCGGTTCTCGACGATGTCCCCGGCCGCCCACAGGATGCGCCGCTCATCGAGCGATCTCGGCACATCGTTGTCGGGGCACAGGATGTAGAAATCGCCAGCCTCCAGCCGTTGCATCATGAAATCGACGGTCTGCTGCGGCGTCCAGGCGCCCGGCGGCTTCCCGGTGCGCCCTCTGGCGGCCAGCGCCGTGAATACGAAGCCCGGAATCAGGAGGTGCGCGCTCAGCCGGCCGCCCGGCACGTTGCGCAGCTCATGTGCCAACGCTTCGGTAAACGCCTTCACGCCCGCTTTGGCGACATTGTAGGCCGGGTCGCCAGGCGGGGTCGTTATTCCCTGCTTCGAGCCGGTATTGATGATGAGACCAGGTCGTCCGAGCGCGATCATCCCGGGTGCGAACACCTGCGAGCCGTGAATCACGCCCCACAGATTGACGGCGAGCACGCGCTCCCAGTTCGCGTCCGGCCCGAACATGCCACTGCCCGGCTGCACGCCGGCGTTGTTCATGAGGATGTCGGTTCCGCCGAAGCGCTGACGGACCGATGATTCCAGCTTCCGGACGTCGTCGACGCGGCTGACATCGGCCGCAACGGTCATCACACCATCGGCACCGCCCGGCGCCGCTGCCGACAAAACCTCGGCTGCGCGGGCAAGCCGATCCTCGCCGAGGTCGGCGATGCAGATCCGCAGACCCTGTTCGGCGAATCGGGTCGCCGCTGCAAGACCGATGCCGGCGGCCCCGCCGGTGACGACCGCAACGGAATCGGCAGTGATGGCAGGATGGGTCAAGGCGATGTCCTGCCGCCTGATGATTCTCGAGCCATGGCGCCGCACCCGCCGTGAAGGGCAAGCAATAGAGCCGCCCTACTCGGCTAGCTCACCGCCCGGATCGCGCGCGCGATCTTGTCGAACAGCTCTCCGATCTGGCTCTCGGAGATGACCAGCGGCGGCGACAGCGCGAGCGTGTCGCCGGTGATGCGCACCATCGCGCTCTCGACGTGGAACGCCTTCTCCATCACCTCGTAGGCACGCTTGCCGACGGCATCCGGCCGCGACGCGAGATCGATGCCCGCGACCAGGCCGATGGTGCGGATGTCGAGCACGTTCGGCAGGCCCTTGAGCGCCATCGCGGCGTCGGCCCATTTCGGCTCCAGCGCTTTCGCGCGCTCGAACAACCGCTCCTCGCGATAGAGATCGAGCGTGGCAATCCCGGCCGCGCAGGCGAGCGGATGCGCCGAATAAGTGTAACCATGGAACAGCTCGATGACGTGCTCGGGGCCGCTCATGAACGCATCGTGCACGTGGTTGCGCATGATGACGCCGCCCATCGGCACCGCGCCCGAGGTGACGCCTTTGGCGAAGGTGATCATGTCGGGCACGACGCCGTAGCGCTCGGCCGCGAACGCATGCCCCAAGCGGCCGAAGCCGGTGATCACCTCGTCGAAGATCAAGAGGATGCCGTACTTGTCGCAGATCTGGCGCAGCCGCTGCAGGTAGCCCTTGGGCGCCGGCAGCACGCCGGTCGAGCCGGCCATCGGCTCGACGATCACCGCCGCGATGGTCGAGGCGTCGTGCAGCGCGACGATGCGCTCCAGCTCGTCGGCCAGATGCCCGCCCCATTCGGGCTCGCCGCGGGTGAATGCCTGCTGCTCGCGATTGTAGGTGTGCGGCAGGTGATCGACGCCGGCGAGTAGCGAGCCGAAGTAGCGGCGGTTCGCCACGATGCCGCCGACCGAGATGCCGCCGAAGCCGACACCGTGATAGCCGCGCTCGCGCCCGATCAGGCGGGTACGTCCGCCCTGCCCGCGGGCATGATGATAGGCGAGCGCGATCTTGAGCGCGGTGTCGACCGCTTCCGAGCCGGAATTGGTGAAGAAGACGTGGTCGAGGTCGCCCGGCGCCAGTGCCGCGACGCGACTCGCGAGCTCGAACGCCTTCGGGTGGGCGAACTGGAAGGCAGGCGCGTAGTCGAGCTCGGCCGCCTGGCGCTGGATCGCTTCGACGATCGGGGCGCGGTTGTGCCCCGCATTGGTGCACCACAGCCCGGCGGTGCCGTCGAGCACGGCGCGCCCCTCGGGCGTGTAGTAGTGCATGTCCTTGGCGCGCGCGATCAGCCGCGGCGAGCGCTTGAATGCGCGGTTGGGCGTGAACGGCACCCAGAAGGCGGCAAGGTCGTTCGGGACGGTCGCGGCGACATCGCGGGTCTCGGCGAGCGACATAGGCGTACCTCCTTGGATCTGATGGGGGTGCTGGGCGGACCGTCTATCCGCCATATTAACTTGAATTACTTAGCCTTTCTTGCAGATTATGGGATCGACCCCCGGCTCGGCCCCTCCGCAGGCGGCCCCGTGTAGTGGGCCTTAAGACCCTAGACCGAGGGGGGCTTCCAAACAAACATTTTAACATTTTAACAGTCTCGTTGGCTCGCTTTCCGGCCGGGACACTAGTCGGACCCGGGCGCGGCCGAACCGTCATCCAGTGGCCTGGACAGGTGTTTCTTGGTCCGGGAACGGTCCGAAGTACCCGTCAGAGTGGCTCGCTGAGGGTGCTGGCGATGGCCGCACGCCGCTGCTTAGTGCGGCGTTGCCGAGATCAGAATCGATGGACCACGAGCCAGAAGAACGGCGATGACGAGTTAGGTGGCACGTGCCGCAAGGCTATCGAAACTGCGAAGAAGCGGTCGGCGCACGGGGCGGCGCAGTTCGGTGTGCCTCCATGGCTGCGCAGGCCAGGCTTCGGCTCGCCCGCCGGGGGATAGGGTCAGCCATGACTGCGCTAAGCGAAGCCACTGGCGTTTGTCGTCCTCTCTAGTGGTAGCATCTGCCATGCGCTGGCACTCAGCCGCATAGGCGCGATACTCGTCGAACCTGTCCATGTCGTCGTCCAGTGTGACCAATGACTTTTACTCTGGGGTCGGTAGCTTCCCGAGCGCGAGCGTAACTGCCTTCCGTTTCGTACCGATTTCGCATCCGTTTCGTGCTGATTTCGGTTGCGATCGATTTTGTATTGTCTGTTTCGGGATTCCGCGACCTACTTGCCTAGGCGAGCCGCGGCGCCTGACGAGCGATGGTGGCGGCCAGAATATCCGGCTCCTCGAACAAGCGTTCGCGCCCGCGGGTGAGTTTGGCAACACCGCCTATCTGGTCGAGCGGACGATCGATGAGGCGCGCTCGCAACAGTTCAGCTAAGGGACGATGAATCCGCATATCCGACGGATACGTGCAGACGAGGGGCCACTGTTGCGAGCGCTCCGTCTTCGCGCGCTCGCTGAAGCGCCGATGGCGTACGGCTCGACCCTTGCACGCGAGCAAGATTATGCCGACGACCTCTGGCGCCAAGGGCTGTCGCCGCTTCGGCCGGCTGTGATCTTGCGACGTTCATCGCCGAGCGCGGGGGGCTATGGCTGGGCTTGGCGACCGGCCTCGCTCGGCCGGACGATCGGGAGAGCACAGGCCCGCTTCTCGTTGGCATGTTCGTTGACAGCACTACACGCCGGCTCGGCGTGGGCGTCGCACTGGTCGAAGCCGTGGCATCGTGGGCACAAGCGTGCGGTGCCGCGCGCCTGACCCTTTTGGGGGTCACCTCAGGAAACGACGCTGCCGCCGCCCTCTACCTACGCTGCGGATTCCGGCGAACGGCGCGCCCGCCACCGTCGCGGCCGCGGTTCTAAATACGCCGAGCACCGGCAAGCTCGCGATAGACGAGCGCCAGGTCGCGCCGGTTGTTCGGCAAGCACGCTGGTGAGGCTCTGATCTCGCGGGCGGCCTGTCGCGGCACCGCATTGCCAATCCTGTTGGGCCTTCCCCTGCCGGCATGAAGAATTGTGGAGCCGGGCACCACACGCCCCCGCCGCAGCCGACTTGCTCGTGATCAAGCGGCGACCGAACGAAGTCATGGAGGTAGGGGCGAGGTCGGTGCGACGTGACCTCGTAGTTGCAGATTGGCGCGCTTTCGTGGTCGCGGATTAGGCGCGTCGGCCTCTCCGCCGTG
>Ga0111538_10007854_pt1 | contig 14345 bp, 17 predicted proteins | sample SoiMethybrSBSTD1_FD_79669 | JGI IMG/M metagenome (GOLD analysis project Ga0111538, IMG submission 79669) | Bulk soil microbial communities from a Populus tree surrounding site in Tennessee, USA - Soil MetaG P. TD hybrid SBSTD1 (version 2)... | ecosystem: Environmental > Terrestrial > Soil >... | reverse complement strand
GTACGCGCGCTTGATGTCCTGCAGCCGGGCGTAGTTCGCCTCGGTGTACGCGGAACGGGTCCGCGTGGTGTCGTGGAGGAAGTTCAGGAACGAGCCGCCGGTGGCGTGGGGCGCGATCGGGGCCGCGGCCTCAGACGAGCCGTCGACCGTCACCGAGAACGGGACGTCGCGGTGGCCGACCGGTCCGGCGTCGGGACCGGCCGCGGCCATCGCACCGCCCCAGCGGCGCACCTCGATCGCGTTCGCGGGCGAGCCGGCGACCGTGGCGATGACGGCGTCGTCGAGCCGCTCGAGCAGGTGGAAGTGACGGGGCGCGGTGCCGGGGACGCGCGCGTCGGCGTAGCGGCCCTCCCGCATGTCCTCGGCGAGCGCCGGGCCGGTCACGTAGCGGAGGGGCTGCAGCGCCCGCTGGGCATCCTCGGCGGTGCCGGCATAGAGCGAACGCAGGGTGAGCGTGTCGCCGGAGAGCGCGAGCGACGTGCTGAGCTCGGCCGGCTGCTCCCACTCGCGGTAGAACGCGAGCACGTCGGCCGCGCGCTCGCGGGCGAACGTCGCGGTTCCGGCGTAGACGACCGGGACCTCGTGGAGCGCGATCTCGAGCCCGGTGACGACGGCGAAGCTCCCGCCGCCGCCGCGCAGGGCCCAGAACAGGTCGGGATGGCGGCGTGCCGTCACGGTGAGGCGCTCGCCGCCGGCGGTGACCACGTCGGCGCGGCGGAGGCTGTCGGCGGCAAAGCCGTGGCGGCGCGAGAGCGGGCCGAAGCCGCCTCCGAGCGTGAAGCCGGCGACGCCGACGGTCGGGTTGGAGCCGGCGATCGGCGCGAGGCCGAACGGTGCGGCGGCGGCGACGATGTCGCCCATCCGCGCGCCCGGGCCGACGCGCGCGATCCGGCGGTCAGGATCCACGAGCACCTCGGCCATCAGCGAGGTCTTGAGCAGCAGGCCGCCGTCGGCGGGGACGTGGGTGCCGTGGCCCGTGGCCTGGACGGCGAACGGCAGTCCGTGCTCGCGCGCGGCGACCACTGCCGCCTGCACGTCGGCGGCCGAGACCGCCTCGGCGATGACCGCCGGGCGCTGGTCGAGCGCGCCGCTGAAGGTCGCCCGCGCCGCGTTGTACGCCTGGTCGCCGGGCAGGTAGACCGGCCCGCGGAACGTCGTGTGGAGGTCGCGCTCGATGGTCATGCCGCTTAGACGGGGGCGGCCCGCGAAACTCATCGCGTGATCATCGATCTCCGCGGCCAGGTCCCCTCGCGGCTCGCCGGCGTGGCGCCCGACGCCTATGGGCTCGTGCTCTCCGAGTCGGGCCTCACCGCACTGCCAGACGACGTGGGCGAGGCGGGCGGGCTGCGGATGCTCGACGTCGCGCACAACGCGCTGACCGCGCTGCCGGCGAGCGTCGGCGACCTGACGGCGCTCGCGATCCTCTACCTCGGCGACAACCGCTTCGCCGAGCTCCCCACGGTGGTGCGCACCCTCCGCGAGCTCGTCTACCTCGGCGCCGACAACAACGCGATCGCCGCGCTGCCCGACTGGATCGGCGAGCTTGAGCGGCTCGTCGAGCTGCGCGTCCAGCAGAACCGGCTGACGGAGCTGCCGCCGGCGATCTCCCGGCTCGGCGCGCTGCGCGAGCTCCACCTGCGCGGCAACGCGCTCCAGCAGCTCCCGGACGAGATCGGGCAGCTCACGGAGCTCCGCATGATCGACCTGCGGGCAAACGGCACACCCCGCCTCCCGCCCGCCCTGCTCGACCTGCCGCGGCTCGACAAGCTCGACCTGCGCTGGAACCCGTACCGGGAGCTCCCGGAGACCGCCGCGGCCCTGCGCGAGCGCGGCTGCTTCGTCCTCTGGCCCTAGACTGAACTCGTATGCGGAGCCGGATGGACGGGTCGTTCGAGGAGCGCAGGGAGACGCGCTCGGCGCGGATGGCCATGGGCACGCTCGCGTGCCCGCAGTGCGACGCGCCGGTCGCGCTCGCCTACCCGCTGACGCCCGCCGACTGGATGGGCTGCCCGTACTGCTTCCACACCGGGCCGGTCCGCGATTTCCTGTCTTTGAGTGCTCCGGTCCGCCCCGCGGTCGTCTCGGTGACCGTGACGTTGCGACGCTGAAAACCTTCCCTTGAAGGGCCCCCGGAGCGTGCGTACTCTGGGACGTGGTGTCCGCAGCCACGATTCATGTCGAGCCGCGACGAGGGAGCTGGGTGGTCCGGGAAGAGACCGGGGCCGACCCCGTGTCCGAACACGGCGACGCGACCGCCGCGACGAACGCCGCGCGCGAGCGCGCCCGCCGCTTCAATGAGGTCACGGTGCTCCTCCACGATCGCTACGGCCGCGTCCGCCGGGTCACGGTCGGGGCTCGCTCGAAGAAGTCCTAGTCCGGTGCCCAGGCGCCGCCAGTTGTTCCCGGCCGATCACGGGCTGACGCTGCGCATGCTCACGGCCGCCGTCATGACGCCGCTCGTCGTGGTCGCGGCGGTTGTCGGATTCGTCCTCGTCGCGCCGCTGAAGCTCATCATCGGGCTGGCGCTCGCGTCGGTCATCGGGATCGTGATCGCGGTGCGCGAGCGGGCGGGCGCGGCCGGCTGGGTCGAGGCCGGGCCCGACGAGCAGCCCGAGCTGCACGCGATCGTCGAGCGGTTGTGCGTGGTCGCCGACCTGCCGAAGCCGCAGATCGCGATCGACGACGAGGAGCACCCGAACAGCTGGGTCGTCAGCCTCGGCCGCGGCCGCGCACGCCTGCACGTGACCAGGCCGCTGCTCGAGCGGCTCGACGCGAACCAGCTCGAGGCCGTCATCGGCCATGAGCTCGCGCACGTCGCGCACCGCGACGCCACCGTCATGACCGTCGTCGGCGGCCCGGCGGCGGTGCTGCTGGGCGGCGGCAAGCGCGGCGCGCGCGTCGGCGTCTTCCCGATCAACGCGGGGGCCGCGATCGCGCTCGCGATCGGCTGGGTCGCCAGCCTCGGCACGCTCGCGCTGTCGCGCTACCGCGAGTTCGCCGCCGACGCCGGTGCGGTGGCGCTGACCGGGAACCCGGCCGCGCTCGCCTCGGCGCTGATGGCGGTGTCCGACGACGTCCGCAAGCTCCCGTCACGCGACCTGCGCGACGCGGTCGCGCGCGACCCGTTTCACCTCCTGCCCGTGGGCCGGGCGCGCGGCCTGCTGGCGTCGCACCCGTCGCTCGAGGCGCGGATCGCCCGCCTGGAGCGCCTCGAGTCGCGCCTGCAGACGTTCAAGCGGCCGTGAGCCGCTCAGACAGCTCGCGCAGCTCACGCCGGGCGTCGGCGTCGTACGCCTGTGCGTGCGCGTGGGCCTCGCGGGTGCCGTAGAAGTAGCGGCCGGTGATCTCCTCGGCGGGCACGGTCACGAGCCGCTTCGTCGCCTCGATCCCCTCCTCGAGCGTGCTGATCGGCGACGCGACCATCTTCGTCGGCATGTAGGTCGCCGGGTGCAGCGCGACGGCGGTGACGCCGGCGTCGGCGAGGTCGAACGTGAACATGATCTGCGCGAGCTTGCTCTGGCAGTACGCCTGCACGCCGCTGTATCCGCGCTCGAGCATCACGTCGTCGAAGTCGATCGGCGCCTGCCCGGCCGAGGAGACGTTGACGATCCGGCGCGGCAGGTCACCCAGCCGCCGCGTCAGCGCATAGCCCGCGAGGTAGTTGACCGCGAAGGTCAGCTCGTACCCGTCCGCGCTCTCTTCGCGGTCGCCTTCGGTCCCGATGCCGGCGTTGTTGACGAGTACGTCGAGCTCCCGCTCGTGCGCGAGGACCTCGTCGGCCAGCCGCCGCACCTCGGCCAGCGAGGACAGGTCGGCGCGGTAGCTGCGCGAGCGATCGGAGAGCTCGGCCAGCGTGTCGGCGATCCGCTGCTCGCTGCGGCCGTGCACGAGCACGGTGTGGCCGTCGTCGTCGAGGGCGCGTGCGAGGCCGCGACCGAGCCCGTCGGTCGCGCCCGTGATGAGGACGATCATCTACCGAAGCTTGGCAACCAGCCACCGCGGCAGCGGGACCGGCGAGACGTGGTTCGCCGCGCCGAGCGCAAACGCGCCCGGCTCCATCTTCGCGACGAGCGACCGCAGCTCGGTCCGCTCGGCCGCCGTGAGCTTGGTGCCGCGCCGCGCCAGCTCGGCGAGCCGCCGCTTGTCGTCGCGCGACAGGCCGCGCAGGTGGCGTCGCACGAGCAGCCCGACCTGCGCGACGGCGAGGATCTTGAAGAAAGGAAGTCGCTTGATCACAACCCAGGCCTACCCCTTTAAGGTGGGTCTGGATGCGTTCCGGCTCGGACGTCGAGGTTCTGCTCCGCACGGAGCATGCGGTCGCGCGCGTGCTGGCGTCCGCGGCCGGCGAGGCCGAGGCGTACCCGCGGCTGCTCGCCGCGATCGGCGACACGCTCGGGTGGGACATCGGCGCCGTCTGGACACTGGCCGAAGCCGGCACGCTGCGCTGCGACGCGGACTGGGGCGACGGCGGGGACTTCCTGGCCGCCACCCGAGAGCTTTCGCTCGCCGCCGACGAGGGCCTACCGGGTCGCGTCTGGAGCGAGGAGCGGCCCGCGTGGATCATCGACGTGCCGGCCTCCACATTGCCGCGGGCGCAGGTCGCCGCGCGTGCCGGCGTGCACAGCGCGTTCGCGTTCATCGTGCGCGGCAGCACCAAGCTCGCGGTGATGGAGTTCTTCACGACGACGCGGCGCGAGATCGACGACGACCTGCTCGAGACCATGACCAGCCTCGGCACGCAGATCGGCCAGTTCGTGGAGCGCTGCCGGGCCGAGGCGCGGCGCCGCGCGATCCTCAACGCCGCGTTCGACTGCGTCGTGACGATGGATCACCACGGCAACATCGTCGAGGTCAACGAGGCCGCCGAGCGCACGTTCGGCTACACCGCCGAGGAACTGGTGGGTCGTGAGCTGGCGTCGATGATGGTGCCGCCACGCCTGCGCGACGCGCACCGCCGCGGCCTCAAGCGCTACGTCCTGACCGGCGAGAGCGACATCGTCAATCACCCGCTCGAGATCGAGGCGATGCGCAAGGACGGCTCGGAGTTCCCGGTCGAGCTCGCGGTCACGCGTCCCGACCTGCCGGGACCGCCGCTGTTCTGCGGCTACATCCGCGACGTGACCGAGCGCCGCAATGCCGACCTCGCGCTGCGGCGATTGGTCGACGAGCAGGCGGCGCTGCGCCGGGTCGCGACGGCGGTCGCCGCCGAACCGGAGCCCGGCGAGGTGTTCAGGCTCGTCACCGAGGAGGTCGGCCACCTCCTCGACGCGCACACGGCGAACATGGTGCGCTTCGACGGCGGCGGCTGGCTGACGGTCGTGGGTGGCTGGAACGAGCCGGGCGCGCGCAGCGTCCCGGTCGGCGAGTCCATGCAGCTCGACGGCGACACCGTCGCGGCGAAGGTCTGGCGGACCGGCCGGCCGGCGCGCGTGGACAGCTACGAGAAGACGCCCGGCAAGATCGCCGAGTTCCTGCGTGAGCTCGGCTTGCGCAGCGCCGTCGCCGCACCCGTCACGCTCGGCGCGGGCGTGTGGGGCGCGGTGATCGTCTCGAGCAGTCACCCCGAGCCGTTCCCGCGGGGTGCCGAGCAGCGGCTCGCCGACTTCGCCGAGCTGGCCGGCCAGGCGCTGGCCAACGCGCACGCCCGCGAGGAGCTCGCCGCCTCGCGCGCGCGGATCGTCGAGGCGGGCGACACCGAGCGCCGCCGGCTCGAGCGCAACCTGCACGACGGCGCGCAGCAGCGGCTCGTCGCGCTCTCGCTCAACCTGCGGCTCGCCGCCCGCGCCTGCGGCGACGATCCTGAGTCGCAGGCGGCCTTCGAGCGCGCCGGCGAGGAGCTGGCGCAGGCGCTCGAGGAGCTGCGCGAGCTGGCGCGCGGGATCCACCCCGCCGTGCTCAGCGACCGCGGCCTGGAGCCGGCGATCCAGGCGCTGGCCGGGCGCACGCCGCTCCCCGTGCAGATCGACGTCGGGCTCGCCGAGCGCCTGCCCGAGCCGGTCGAGGCCGCCGCGTACTACGTCGTGGCCGAGGCGGTCACCAACGCGGCCAAGCACGCGCAGGCCGCCGAGGTCCGCGTCCGCGTCGAGTGCGACAACGGCCACGCGCGGATCGAGGTGGCCGACGACGGCCGCGGCGGCGCCGCGACCGGCAGCGGATCGGGCCTGCGCGGCCTCGCCGACCGCGTCGAGGCCCTCGGTGGGCGTCTACGCGTCAACAGTCCTGTCGGGCAGGGGACAACGGTCACCGCAGACATTCCGATGCGCTGAATACCGTTGCTCCGTTCGCCGGATGCGCCGTTTCATCAGCGGCTGCGTGGCCGCGGCGATCCTTGCCGTGGCGGCCGTGGCGACGGCGTCGACCTTGGCGAGCTGATCCTCGGTCGACTACAAGTCAGGCGCGCGCGAGGACATCGAGGGTCAGGGCTACCGGATCGTGGCCAACGTGGGCGATCAGTACAGCGATCTGGCCGGCGGCCATGGAGACGTGGTCTTCAAGCTGCCGAACCCTTTCTACTTCCTTCCGTAATCCGCATCAGGGGTCGGGACCCGGCCGCCCGATCCCACATAGCGCCCGTCGGCTCGCTGCCCCGCAGCCGGCGGGCGCACGAACGTCCGGAGCAGCTCGGCCAGGCGGTCGGGCTGGTCCCAGCTGACGAACGCCCGCGCGTCGGCGATCTCCTCCACGCGCGCGTCCGGGAACACGGCCGCCAGCCGGTGCGCGTCGTCGATCGGGAAGAACGGGTCCTCGGGCGCCCACGCGATCAACACCGGGCGGTCGAACTCCGTCAGCCGCGGCACGTTGTCGAGCAGGTACGCGGGGTCGACGGCGGCGAGGAAGCGCCGCGTGTCGCGGCGCACGCCGCGGTTGCTCAGGTACGGCTCGACCCAGCTGTCGAGCACGTCGTCGGGCACGGGGCGCTTGGTCAGCCATCCGTAGGCGAGCGGTAGCCGCCGGATCGCGCGCTGCCGCATCGGCTGCATCGCCGCCGTGAGCGTGTGCGTGCGGGCGGCGACCACGAGGCTGCGGAAGGCCTTCGGCGGGAAGCGCTCGAACGCGTCGCAGTCCGTCAGCACGAGCCGCGCGAGCCGCTCGGGATGGCGGCCGGCGACGAGCTGGCTCAGGGCGCCGCCCGTGTCGTTGCCGACGAGCGTGACGTCCTCGAGCTCCAGCGCGGCCATGAAGTCGGCGATCAGCTGAGCGAGCCCGGTGGGGGACAGGTCGGCGTCCGGCGCCACCGGCGTCGTGTGCGAGCCGAGCGGCAGGTCCGGGACGATGCAGCGCAGCTCGCCCGCGAGCCGCTCGACGACCGGCTCCCACAACCGCCCGTTCACCAGCGCTCCGTGGACGAAGACCAGCGGCGGCCCCTCGCCCTCGTCGCGATAGTGGATCGTCCCCTGCGGAAGCGTGATCTCGGGCATGACGTTCTCCGATAGATTGCGTACAGCCCGTACGAGAATACATACAGGCTGTATGGAAAACAAGCACGTCGAACGATCCCGCGCCACGCGCGAGCGCCTGCTCGGCCACGCCCGCGCGCTCTTCGGTGAGCGCGGGTACGCCGCGGTCGGCACGGAGGAGATCGTGCGCGCGGCCGGCGTCACCCGCGGCGCGCTCTATCACCAGTTCCGCGACAAGGAGGCGCTGTTCGAGGCCGTCGTCGAGGAGGTCGAGGCCGAGACGACGGGGCGCGTGGCGGCGCAGGTCGCCGGTGCGAGCGACGCGCTCGAGGAGCTGCGCGCCGGCTGCCGGGCGTTCCTGGCGCTGTGCGCGGACCCGCAGGTCGAGCGGATCCTGCTGCTCGACGCGCCCGCGGTCCTCGGCTGGGACCGCTGGCGCGAGATCGGCCTGCGCCACAGCCTCGGGCTCGTCACCGCCGCGCTCGAGGCGGGCATGGAGGCGGGTGCGATCGCCCGCCAGCCCACGACCGCGCTCGCGCACCTGCTGATCGGCGCGCTCGACGAGGGCGCGATGCTCGTCGCGCGCGCCGACGACCGCGACGCCGCCCGCGCCGAGGTCGATGCGGTCATGGAGCGCCTGCTCGGCGCGCTCAGTTCATGAGCGCTCAGCGGCCGGCGCGGCGCGTGAACAGCTCGGCGCGGCCGCGGCCGGCGGCCTTCGCCTGGTAGACGGCAGCGTCGGCGTCGCCGAGCAGCGCGTCTGGATCGGTGCGGCCGAGCGCGATGCCGATGCTCGCCGTCAGCTCGTACTGGATGCCCGCGACGTCGAGCGGCTCGCCGATCGCGGTCAGCAGGCGGCGGCCGAGCGCGAGCACGTCCTCGGCGTCGACCTCCTCGCACACGACCACGAACTCGTCGCCGCCGAGCCGGGCCACGGTGTCGGCGGGCCGTACGGCCGTCCGGAGCCGCCGGCCGAGCTCGACCAGCACGGCGTCGCCGGCCGCATGTCCGTACGCGTCATTGACCTGCTTGAAGTTGTCGAGGTCCACGAACAGGACGCCGGTGGCCTTCTCCTCCTCGCGCTGCGAGCGGGCGAGCGCGTGCTCGAGCCGGTCGCGCAGCAGGGTGCGGTTGGCGAGGCCCGTGAGCGGGTCATGGACCGCCTCGTGGCGCATCCGCTCCTCGCTGCGCAGCCGCGCGAGCGCCGTACCGAGCGTGTTCGCGACCGCGCGCACGAAGCTCATCTCCTCGTCGCCGAGCTCGCCCTCGAGCGCGAGCACCAGCTCGTCGCCGGCGCCGATCGGCAAGCGGACGTCGACGCGGTCGTCGAGCCCGTCGTCGGCAAGCGTCTCGCCGCTGCCCATGATCACTGCGGCGCGCTCGATCGGCAGCGTCACGCGCAGCAGCTCGACGGCCTCGCCCGCGAGGTCGGCCGGGTCGGCGCCGGCCAGCGCGCGCTCGCCCATCGCGGCCACGGCGCGCAGGCGCGTCTCGGCCGCGCGGCGCTCGGACACGTCACGCCCGATCGCCAGCAGCAGCTTGCCGGCCGCGGTCTCGACGATCCCCCAGCTCATCTCGCCGACGAACTCGGTCCCGTCGCGGCGGACGCCCCAGGCCTCGGTCGAGAACCGCAGCGGGTGCTCGGTGGCGAAGTACAGCTGCATGTTGCGGGTGTAGCGCTCGCGGATGCGCTCCGGCCACAGCACCTGGACCGGCTCGCCGATCAGCTCCTCGCGCGGGTAGCCGAACAGCGCCTCGGCGAGCGCGTTGACGTAGACGATCCGGCCGTCAGCGGCGGCGGCGACCACCGCGTCCGGCAGACCCTCGAGGATGGCTGCGGGCGCGAGCAGCAGCTCGCCGAGCGCGTCGTCGTCGGCGCTCCCTGCCATCCCTCCCTCCGCGTCCTTGGGGGCCATAGAGCTCGGAGTGTCCGGCCGCACTGTAGTGCGGATACGCGCGGCTGTTACGCCAGGCTCATGTGGAGGCGCACGACGCTGCCGTCCTTGGTCGAGCGCACCTGCACGAGATCGCACAGGTGGTTGACCATCCACAGGCCGCGCCCGCTGCCGCTGCGGTGGGACGGACGCGAGCGCCCGGCGAGCGGGTCGCCGATCTCGCCGCCGTCGGTGACCTCGCAGAAGAACGTGTCGTCCTCGGTCCACATGCGCAGCACGCCGTCGCCGCCGGCGTGGCGCAGCGTGTTCGCGACGAGCTCGTTGGTCGCGAGCACGATGTCACCGAGCCGCTCGTCGTCGAAGCCCGCGCCACGAGCCACCGCGGTCACCAGCGCGCGCATCGAGGCGAGATCGCCGGCCCCGAACCGCACCGCGACGGTGCGGTGCCGCGGCTTGGGCAGCGTGTCGGCTCGCCCGAGCACCGCGCGCGGGCCCGTGTAGTCCTCGCTCGCCCACGACTCGCTCCCGCGCCCGAGGCGCGGGTGGTTGCGGCAGGCCTCGTGGAGGACGTCGTCGTCGAGCGCCGTCGCGTCGTACGGGCACAGCAGATGCCACGGCCGCCCGCCGTCGAACGCGAGGTTGAGGAGCGACTCGTGGCGGCTGCACTCCACGATCTCGGCGTCGCTGCGGCCGGGCCAGACCGGCTCGCCGACGCCGACGACCGGGCCGGATTCCGCGTCGCCCAGGAACTCGCGCCAGACCGGGATGATGCACGCGGGGTTGCGCCCGACTTGCTCCATGTCCGCGAATACGACGCGCTCGGCGTCGGCGCCGAGCGCCTGCCCGAGCAGCTCTCGCTTGGCCTCCGGCACCGCCGCGAGGACCGCGCCGTCGCCGTCGACGGCGGCCCGGATGTGGGGAATCGTCGCGGCGAGATACTCATCGTCGTCGCGATAGAAGACGGCCTCATGGTGGAAGGCCCCCACGCAGACGCCAGTACCCCCGAACGCCCGCTTCTACCCGGCCATCGCCTCTTCCATGCGGCGCTGCATCTCGGCCTCCGTCATGTCCTCCGTGTGGGTCGCGATCGCCCACCGGTGGCCGTACGGATCGCGCACCGAGCCGGCCCGGTCGCCGTGGAACTGGTCGGACACCGGGTTGATCTGCGTGGCGCCCGCGGCGACCGCCTGGGCGTGCAGTGCGTCGGCGTCCTCGCAGTAGATCAGCAGCGATGCCGGCACCGGCGCCTCGCGGTCGGGAGCCTTGAGCCCGTAGTCGGGCATCTCGTCGTTGACGGTCACGAGCGAGTCGCCGATGCGCAGCTCGGCGTGCATGATCTTGCCGCCCATCTCCAAGCGGCGGACCACCTCGGCGCCGAACGCGCGGCCATAGAAGTCGATCGCCTCGGCGCCGTTGTCGACCACCAGGCCGGGCGTGATCGTGCGGTATCCCTCGGGAATCGGCTGGGTCATGCGAGGGACCGTAGGCCGGGCCGGCGGCGGCGTATTGTAAGAACGCGCCAGCCGATGGAGACGCACGCCACCGCCAGCCAACGGGGCATCCTCAACCCCGCCGAGGCGCGGACCCGCTTCACGCTTTCCCGCCATCGCCCCGCACCCGATCTGGCGTTCTTCGTCGAGCGCCACTGGATCGTGACCTGGGACCTGCGCGGGCGCGAGCCGCACCTGCAGCAGACGCTCCCGCACCCGTGCGTGAACATGGTCATCGAGCCGGATCGCGCGCGCGTGTACGGGGTGGAGACGGCGCGGTCGGGCCAGCTGCTGCGCGGGCGCGGCCGGGCGCTGGGGACGAAGTTCCGGGTCGGCGCGTTCCGGCCGTTCGTGGACTTCGAGGTGGCGGAGCTGACCGATCGCTCGGTGGCCATCGGCGAGCTGTTCGGCGAGGTGCCCGAAGCGGAGATCGCCGCGGTCGAGGCGTTCCTGCGCGAGCGGCTGCCGGAGCGCGATGCGAACGTGGCGCTGATCGCCGAGATGGCGCGGGCGATGCTCGACGATCCGTCGCTGACGCGGGTCGAGGACCTCGTGCGCACGTTCGGGCTGTCGGCGCGCACGCTGCAGCGGCTGTTCCGCCGCTACGTGGGCGTCGGCCCGAAGTGGGTCCTGCAGCGCTACCGGCTGCACGAGGCGGCCGAGCGGATCGCCGACGGCGAGGGCGGCGACTGGGCGGCGTTCGCGCTCGAGCTCGGCTACTTCGACCAGGCGCACTTCATCAAGGACTTCAAGGCCCTCGTCGGGTGCTCGCCCACCGAGTACGCGGCGATCTGCGCGAGCGTCCCGGCGGCCGCGTGAGCGCGACGTTCTTCGCGAACGGCGCCGAGTTCCGGGCCTGGCTGGCGGCGCACCACGACGCGGAGCGGGAGCTGCTGGTCGGGTACTTCAAGCGCGCGACGGGGCGCCCGAGCATGACGTGGCAGGAATCGGTCGACGAAGCGCTGTGCTTCGGCTGGATCGACGGCGTGCGACGCGGGATCGACGCCGACAGCTACTCGATCCGCTTCACGCCGCGGCAGAAGCGCAGCACGTGGAGCCTGGCGAACATCACGCGGGTCGGCGAACTGGCCGCCGAGGGGCGGATGACGCCCGCCGGGCTCGCGGCGTTCGAGGCGCGCACCGGTGACCGCTCGGGCATCTACTCGCACGAGCGGAGGCACGCCGCCGAACTGGACGCCGACCAGCGCGCGCGGTTCGAGGCCGAGCCGAAGGCGTGGGCGTGGTTCCAGGCGGCGGCGCCGTCGTACCGGCGCGCCGCGCTCCACTGGGTGACGAGCGCGAAGAAGACCGAGACGCGCGAGCGCCGGCTCGCGGCCCTGATCGCCGACTCGGCGGCCGGGCGCAAAGTGAGCCCGTTGCGGCGACCCAGGGAGTGATCCGTTCGCGCATGTCGTGCGCAAGAGCGCGACATGATCACCACCTCTGCCGTGCTGGACATGCCCGCGCTCGGCGTTCGCGTCGAGCTGCGCCAGACCGCCGCCGACACCGACGGCGAGCTCGTCGAGTTCGATGTCGTCGGCCGCGCCCGCGGCTTCCTCGCCGTCGAGCACGTGCACACCCACCAGAGCGAGCACTACGAGGTGATCGAGGGCGCGCTGCGGCTCGTCGTCGACGGTCGCGAGCACCTGCTCGGGCCCGGCGACGAGATGGAGACGCCCGCCGGCGTCGCCCATCGCCAGCTGCCCGGCGGCGACGGCGAGGGGCGGATCCGCGTCACGCTGCGGCCGGCCGGCCGGACCGAGGAGTTCCTGCGGCGCCTGACCACACTGCGGTACAACCGCTTCGGCTTCCCGCGGCCGCTGGACGCGGCCACGTTCGTGCGCGACTTCGGCGCCGAGGGCCACGCCGCGCGGCCGTCGCTGCGGGTCCAGCAGGCGCTCTCCCGCTTCGTGCTGGGCGTCGCCTCGCGCGAGTACCTGTTCGTGGACGAGTGGGACGTCGCCGCGCCGCGCGCGGCCGTCTACCGCGCGATCTCCGACGGGCGGACCTATCCCGAGTGGTGGAAGCCGGTCTACATCTCCGTCGACGCCGACGGCGAGCCGGAGGTCGGCAAGACCTCGCGCCAGCACTTCAAGGGCCGCCTGCCGTACCACCTGCACACGCGCTCGACGATCACGCGGCTCGAGCCGCCGGAGGTGATCGAGGCGGACGTCGACGGCGACCTGCGCGGCCACGGCAAGTGGACGCTGACCGACTTGGAGAACGGTGGCACGCACGTGCGGTTCGACTGGCAGGTGTTCGCCGACAAGCCGCTGCTCCGGCTGCTCACGCCGCTGCTCCGGCCGGCGTTCCGCTGGAACCACGCGTGGGCGATCGCCCGCGCCCGCGAGGGTCTGGAGCCATTCGCGCGCGCGTGACACCATCCCGGCCGTGACCGAGGAGGCGTATCGCCGCGTCGTCGACGAGCTGCGCGCCGACCCCTCGTTCAGCGCGGGCCAGATGATGGGCATGCCGGCGTTGAAGCTCGGGTCGAAGATGTTCGGCGGGTTCCACGACGGCGAGCTGGTCGTGAAGGTCGGCCGCGAGCGGGTGGACGAGCTGATCGCCGCGGGTCGGGCCGAGCCGTTCGACCCGTCCGGCCGCGGACACCCGATGAAGGACTGGGCGCAGGTCGGCGAGCCGACCGACGACTGGATCGCGCTCGCCGACGAGGCGCGGCGCGCGGCGGCCACCGCGTGACGGACGTTCGGATCGAGCCGTGGGGTCCCGGCGACCTGGGGCTGCTCGAGCAGCTGGTCGGCGACCCGGCGATGATGGAGCACCTCGGCGGCCCGGAGAGCGCGGAGAAGATCGCCGAGCGCCAGGGACGCTACGAGCAGCCGGGCTCGGGGATGTTCAAGATCGTCTGTGACGGCGAGAGCTGCGGCTCGGTCGGCTTCTGGGAGCGCGAGTGGCGCGACCGCACTGTCTGGGAGGTCGGCTGGTCGGTGATCCCGGCGTTCCAGGGCCGCGGGATCGCCGTGGCGGCGACGTCGCTGGTGCTCGATCGCGCTCGTGCCGGGGACGAGCACCGGTTCGCGCACGCGTTCCCGGCCGTCGACAACCCGGCGTCGAACGCGATCTGCCGCCGGCTCGGCTTCACGCTCCTCGAAGCGTGCCGATTTGAATATCCGCCCGGAAACTGGATGCTCTGCAACGACTGGCAGCTCGACCTCGCGGCTAACATCGCCGCGCGATGAGTGGGGTTCAGGCACGCCTCGGGGAGGCGCTGGTGTGGACCGACGGCGCGTGCAGCGGCAATCCCGGCCCCGGCGGCTGGGCCGCGATCGTCGTGCCGCCGAACGGCGGTGAGCCGATCGAGCTGTCGGGCGGCGAGCCGCACACCACCAACAACCGCATGGAGTACACGGCCGCGCTCGAGGGCCTGCGCTCGCTGCCCGAGGGCAGCCACGCGTGCATCGTCACCGACTCGCGGCTGATGCTCGACTCGATGACCAAGTGGATCGCGGGCTGGAAGCGCCGCGGCTGGAAGACCGCCGGCGGTGACCCGGTCAAGAACCAGGACCTCGTCCGCGCGCTCGAGTCCGAGATCGCGCGCCACG
>Ga0111538_10007853_pt1 | contig 14348 bp, 11 predicted proteins | sample SoiMethybrSBSTD1_FD_79669 | JGI IMG/M metagenome (GOLD analysis project Ga0111538, IMG submission 79669) | Bulk soil microbial communities from a Populus tree surrounding site in Tennessee, USA - Soil MetaG P. TD hybrid SBSTD1 (version 2)... | ecosystem: Environmental > Terrestrial > Soil >... | reverse complement strand
ACAGGTCGATCAATCCTTCGGAGCCGGTCAGATCTTTATCGCTCAGGAACGGCGCGAAATAGCGGTGCAGCCCCGGCGCCTCCAGGTCCCAATCGACGGTCAGGACTCGATTGCCGTTGCTCGCCAAAATCCAGGCTACGTTTGCGACGGCCATCGAGCGCCCCGAGCCGCCTTTGTATGAATAGAATGTTACGATGTTGCCCAGCGGTTCTCTCACCCGAGGGGTCTTATCCATTGTTCAGTTTCCCCCTGGCCCTTCGATGTTCGCGAGCGCGACGGCCTCGGCGCCTGTGGCCTTCCGCAGTACCTCCGCTCGTTTGATGATCTTGCTCCTGGTGACTTGCAGCATCGCGGCCAGCCGGTCTTTCATCTTCGTGGCCGAATCGATTTGCGTGAGCAGATCGGGGGATTCGTTCGCCGTGCGGTTGACGAACGTGGCCTGCAGAAGCATTTCGAGTGTCTGTCGCTGATTCACCGCCTCGGCGTCCTGCGGGTTCCAAGGAACGACGATGACGCAGTTGACGAATTGTTTGGGGTCTACGACGTCGCGCATGTGCTTGCGATAATCCTCCAGCCGCAGCGTCCACAGGTCGACCACGATGACGACAATCTTGTTGCCGTTCTCGGCCTCCTTGAGCTGCTTCTCCAATTCATTGTCGAGCGGAATGGCGCCGTCCGAGATGAGCCGTTCGCGCTGGATCACGTCCTGAACCAGCAGATCGACTTCATCCCTCGGATCGGGCAGCCAGGGACGCCATTCGCCGCCGCTCTCGCCGTAAGGGTCGAGGCTGGCTCTGAATGGCTGCAACTCCTGCCTGCGCCCCGCCAGAAAGATGAATTTCACGTAGCGCGGATTGGCGCCGGCCACCTGTAACTGCACGGCTTGCGCCTGCGCGGCGGCTAGCCCAGGGAATGTCTCCACGACCTGATCCAGGACCGGTAGATTCGGCAATGCGGGCAGCTTGTGTTTTTGCGCGGCCTCGATCACGTCGTCGGCCAGGACGGAAATGTAGTCGTCGTATTGCTGCTTGAACTTTTTGTTTCGCAGCATCGTGCGCAGCCCCTGTTCGGCGTAGGCGTTCCCGTAGGCGTCGTATTTGTATTGAATCTTCCCGAGCGCCGCCGGGATGCGCGGCAATACGTAATCTTCTTTCTGCCACAGGACCGGAAACATCAGGCCGGGGAAATCGGCGCCTTTAGGCAGGTTTTTCGAGTAATTCTCGACGCGCGAGCTGAAGACGGCCCACTCCTTGCCGCAGAATTTTTTCTGGAAGTAGTACGGCGAGTACACGGCGATGAAGACGCTGCTTTGTTGCAGCGCCGAAGCCAGCTTATGGTCCCAGAGGGTCCCCGGCTCTATCTCCGCGCCGTCGAAGAACCCGACCTCGTCCGGCGACGCGGCTATCTTCCCGGCGATGTCTTTGCAGAGATCTTCATAAAATTTTTTGACAAGACCATCCAATTTATTGTCTTCGCGCGCGTAGCTGAGAAAAAAAAGGTAGCTCATGTTGATGGTGAACCTTTCGGTAAAACTTTGGCCAAGAGGTCCAGGTAATATCCCGGGCACGCGTGGATTATAGTCGAAGCGGGCTTGTTTGCAACGCCTTTGTCTTTACTGCGAGATTCGCGGCGTCGAGCGCCGCTTCTGCTCACGCAGCGTCGCATGCAGCGTCTCCGCCGCCAACCCGTGCAGCATCAACCGAAAGCCCGCCGCCAGCGTCGATAGAGGCACTATAGGGTGTTTGTTGTTGAGCAGGCCGAGGTGATGCGATTCGTTCAGGATGCGCGCGGCGTAAAGGGCCACAGTCTCGTCGAGTTGCAGCGAATTCGAGGCGCGCCAGAAATCGTTGTCGGTCAGGAACAATTGGTAGAGGGGCGTGTAGATTTCAATCGCCGTTTGCGCGTCAAGCACGTTCGTCCACCGGCGCGGGAATTCGCCTATCGGGAACGGGCCGTCGGTGACGCATTCAAAGTTGATCCGCGCGGGCGGCTCGATCTCGCCTCCGCGCTCGCGCAACTGGCTGTTCAACTGGATGACGAAATTGAAGAGGTTGAGGTCGTGTTTGAGGAAGAAGTCGTCGAGCAGGTCTTCCAGGCCGCGCGGCCTGAGCTGGTGAAGCTCCGTCTTGACGCCCGGAACGTTACTCGCGATGAAAGCCAGAATCTCGGAGCCGATGTGAAAATGGCGCACGATCAGGAAATTGGCCTCCGGGCTGACGAAATATTTCAACCCCCAGTAGATCAACCTGTGCAGGAGCTTCGATGAAGTGAACCAGTTAGGAATGACGATCTTGATCAGTTGAAAGATGATCATCGCCAGCCGCGCCAAAGGCCGCACGACGGGCAGCAGAAACTGCCGCGATTTCGACCGCATGGAAAGCAGCATTGCGGCCTTTGCCTCATCATCGAGTTGGATGCTGCGGTCGAGGTAGAGCGCCATCCACGGGTCCGGGTCCCGCTGATCGTATTTCGGAAAGTCGAGTCGCTTGGAGAATCGCATATCTTTCTCCTATAGATTTCAAGGAAAAGTTTTCCGATCTTTGTCCCGGAGGGACAGCAGATCCGTAGCGCCTCCGGCGCAGAAGAACATTTTAGGGCGTCACACATTGCCCAGTTCTTCGAGTTGCAGCGCGTAGAGTCGCGCCGTGACCTTAGCGGTTTTGACGATCCGGCGCGCCAACTCTTCGGTCAACACGCCACTCCCGAGCGCCGCTTCGAGTTTGGCGAAGTGATTGTCGTCGTTCGCGCCGTGATAGAGCAGGAACGACACCTGGCGCTCATCGAGTCCCAGTTGCTCGCGGATCTTCAACCCCCATCGGCGCGCCATCCGCGCCCCCAACCCTTCGATGATGAACATCGCGCCGAGCAGATCGAACGGGTTCTCGTGACTCGCGCGGTGGAACATCCAGGCCGAAAGCGCTTCAGAGCCGATGTTCTTCTCGGCGCGCAGGATCTCTTCAAGGGCGCCGCCCGCCGCCAGGTAATCGCGCTCGATCATCTGATAATCGCGGCTCTCTTCGCCGGCATGGCCGATGAACATCGCGCGCAAATGGAAGTGCTCGACGGTTATGTTCGACGCCGCGCGCGCGATCCATCGCGCGCCCTCCATCACCTGCTGGCGCAAGTTGAGCAGCAGCGAACGGTAATCTTCAATGCGCAGCTTCCCGCGATTGAGTTTGTCGACGATCGGCGTGCAGTTGAGCCGCGTTTCAAAATCCACCCACACCTGGGCCAGCCGTCGCATCAACGAGCCTTGCAGGTCGACAGCGCCCTGACGGGGCGACTGATCGGGCGCGAGGTATTTCGTCTCGTCCGCTTCGACCTGAACTTCGGCGGCGGCGCCCTCGGCGTCGACGACAGTAAGCCGCATGAATGAGACGACGAACTGCCCGCTTTCGGGAACCATACACAGAATCCTCTGGCCCGGTTTCAAATGGCCTTCGTTGAACAGCTCTTCGAGCATGATGAAGATCGAGGCCGCGCCCGTGTTCCCTTTGTTGTAGAGATTGGTGAACCATCGCTCTTCGGGGATCATCCCACCGCCTTTTTCCAAAAGCTCGATGATCTTGCCGCGAAAGCTGTGGGATGAGTAATGGCAGACGAGCCAATCGAGTTCGTCAGGTTTGAATCGCCCCCGCTCGATCAGCTCGAAGTACCGCGCAACGCCGAGCATCACGATGTTGTCGAGCAAATGGACGTCCTGCTTGAGCAGAAACACGCCGTCCTCAGCCGCCGCGGCGAAATTCGGGTAGTCGCCCCACGAAGGGCCCAGCCGGCGCTCTCCGTCTTTGTTCGCGCCCGCGTACATGCAGACATCGAGCCGGTCGGCGTAGGAGACCAGATCGATCCAATCGATGCGCAGAGACAGTCCGCGCGCGTTGGGCCGCGATTCGAGCGTCGCGGCGCCCGCCCCGTCCGACAGCATCCAGCGCAGAAATTCTGCGTCGAAAGGGACGCGGCCTTCCTCTTTGAACGCCCGAGTCTCCTCGAATAATTCGCGACGGAAGAAGCGGCTGGCGAATTCGCTGGCGCAGACCAGCGCGTTGCGATGCCCGCCGCTCAGGATGCCCTGGGCGGCGTATTTGAGCGCCATCACGCCGCTGGCGCAAACGCCGCTCAGACTGGCGATCTCGCACGGCGGCGCTTGCAGCCGTCCGTGCGCCAGACTGGCGAATCCAGGCGCCAGCAGGTCGCTTTGCGAGGTCGCCGCCGCCAGCATCTCTATCTCCGACAGAGTCAATTCCGATCTCGATACCGCATCCAGCGCCGCCAGCGCCGCCAAATCGCAGTTCCAATAGTTGACCCTGCCCTCACGGTCAATCGCGTAATGGCGGCTGAGAATGCCATTTTGTTTAAGAATGCGCGCTCTGAGCCGCGAGGGTTTGCCGCCGATCATCCCCAGATAATCCTCCATCTCGTCGTTGGAAACGGGGGGGCCGGGCAGGAATTTGCCCAGGGCCGTGATGTAGACCGCGTCAGCCATTGATTGCTCCTTTTAGATATCGACACGACTATCAAACGCCGCGATCATATCGGCTGAGGCGCTTCCGAGGCTTCGGCGCGCGTGACACTTTCGTATCTGTCACAATCAGACGAAAAAGCGTTGAAGTGATTCGCGCCATTTGTCTTGCGCTTTGAGGATGAGTTCGACGGTTTCGCGCGCCGCGCCGCGACCGCCGGGCTTGTTCGTCACGAAATGGGCGCATTCGCGTATTTCGTCAACGGCGTCCGCGACGGCGATCGCCAACCCCACGCGGCGCATCACGGGCAGGTCGGGCAGGTCGTCGCCGACGTAGGCGATCTCGTCGTCGGCGAAGCCGTCGGCGATTTTGATCTGTTCGTAGACTGAGAGTTTGTCGTCAATGCCCTGATGGAGGCTATCAATTTGCAATTCGCGGGCGCGGGCGATGAGGGCGGGCGAGATGCGGCCGCTGATTATGCCGAGCTTCAAGCCGGCCTCGCGCGCGAGCTTCAAACCTTGACCGTCGTGGATGTGAAAGACCTTCGCGCCTTCCATCACGCGCTTGCCGTCGAAGGTGTAATGCAGGCCGCCGTCGGTCAGCACGCCGTCGCAATCCATCAGTAAGAGTTTTATACGGCGGGCGCGGGAGATGTTTTCTTCAGTAATGTTCATGCGCCTTATGAATGAATAGGACTTACGGGACTTATGGGACTTATGGGAATCCAGACTCCATTAGGCGCATAGGTCCTATTAGTCCCATTCATCACTATTTCACGTCAAACGTCGGCACCTCGCTCAGGAGCAGTTTACCACCCGTCCGGCTGATGATGTAGACGGCTCGTCCCGAGTAATCTTTTCCCTCGATTTTGATCTTCAGCGTCACGTCAACGGCCGTGCGGCTGGCGTCCCATTCTTCGGCGCGCAGGGCCTCGGTCACCCAGGCCGAAGGTTTTCTGACGACCAGATTCTGGGCGAACTTCCTGAGGTTGCCCAATTCGACGAATTGATTGACGGCGGCTGAACTGCCTTGCAGCACGGCGGCGTCGAATTTTTGCAGGAAGGCGCGAACGTCGTCGGGAATTTTCACGGCATTGGCGCCGCGTTCGGCCTTGAGCGCCCCGTCGCGCGCGGCGAGGGTCGTCGCGGCGTCGAGGTCGGCCGCGGCCGCGAAGCGGAAGTGTTTCGCCGCGGCGTCGAATCTGTTCTGTTGCATGGCGATTTCTGCCAGGCCGAGATGCGCCAGCCCGTAGGCCTGGATGGGCAGCGGCTCCGCTTTGAGGGCGTCGTCGAATATTTTCGCGGCCTCGTCGTTCTTCTTCTGGGCCAGCAGGGCGCGGCCCAGAAGAGCCTGGAGCGTCGGCGCGCTGGTGGAGGCGCCAGAGGAATCGGATGCGGCGAGACCCTCGCGCGCTTTCGCCTCGGCTGTCGCGAAATCGTTTTTGCTGAAGGCCAGGTTGGCCTGGCCAAAGGCCTCGGATTGCGACGGGCGGCGCGGAAAGACGTCGTTCGAGTATTCGCTCTGCAGATAGATTTTGTCGGGGTCGATCTCTATGGTTTTGATGTCGATGCCGGCGGGGAAGTTGACCGAGCCATATTCACCGGCCTTGACCGTCACGGTCTTTTGAATCTTCTCCCCGCCGGTTGTCGCCACGACCTCGACTGGGAAATCCCCCGCCAGGTCATCTCGCTCCCGGCTGCCGAAATTGGCGACGGTCGATTCCACGCCGTTGGCCGTGTTTTGCGGTTTGCCGATGGCGAAATCGGGTAGCGTCACGGACTCGATCCAATTGTTGAAAAGCTCGTTGACGAGTTTGCGATCGGCGCCCGCGGAGATCAGGTTCTCTTTGAAGTTCGCGCAGCGCGAGAATTGGCAGAGCGGGTGTGGTTGCGGCGTCCCGCGCCTTTGTTGCCCCAGTTGCGTTTGCTGTGGCGCCATCCATCCGGCCAGGCTGAGCGCGTCGACTCTGCCACGCGTGAGAGACGAGCGCAACGCGTTGTCGAACGACGCCGCTCCGAACGTCCGTTCGATCATCCGCCAGACCAGCGCGCCTTTGTTGTAGACACTGGTGGCGTAATTGCGGTCGAGTTGACTCTGCGTCAAAAGCGGCGCGTCGTTGCGCGCGACCGTCGCGTAGGCGCGGCGGAATCGCTCGAACGCCGCGTCGCGTTGAGGGAGGCCGAATCGCTCGCCCAGGTATTGCGCCACGAGATAGACCGGCAGCGCGTCGCGCAGCATCCCGGCGCCGCGCCCGCGAATCAGGACTTGCCCGTCAATCCAGGCCCTGGCAGCCGCGCCCGAAAGCAGCTCTATCGTCCCCAGGTCTACGGCGTCGCGGCGGAAGATATTTTCGTCAATCGTGACCGCGCCCACCATGGAAGCGGAGGTTTCGCGGGAGGCCGAGAACGAGTCGGAGGTCGCAGTGTTGAGCTGGCGCGCCTGGGTGGAGATGACGCGGAAGGGCTCCACCGGCGCGACTTTGAAGTACTTGGCGTAAAACGCGACGGCGCGTTCTGCCTCGGTCGCGATCCGCTCGGCCTGCTGTTTCCCGATCTCGCCCGATCCGCGCGGGTAATAGACTTCGACCGGGTGGTCCGCGCCGCCCCGCGAAACGACGTCGTAATCGCCCACGATGAGGAAGGGAAGCGCGGCCAGCGATTGCTCGAACGAATTATCGCCTTTGCGGACTCCCGACGAGATCACCTTCAACCCGGCGGGCGCCGCAACCGTCAACGAAAACGGCGCGGTGTCGGCCCCGTGATCGGCGTACGGCGTGTGCGTTACCGGAACCCAGAAGCTGGCCGGGAGCAGAAAAGTCTCTTCGCCCGAGACGTGCAGCGCAGCGCCGCGGTCAGTGGCCGGGATCGAATAGTCCAGGTCGACGTCGAATTCGCGCAGGCCCATCATGGCGCTCGTCATCTCGACGTAGACGCGCGCCAGGTTGTTGCGAGGGTCCTCGGCGGTCTTGGGCTGTACGGCGGCGCCGTTGACCTTCATCGCCTCGATCGCCGCCTTCGGGTTCAGGTAGAACGACAGCCGCGGCTTGTTGTCGGGCGAGAGCAGAATCCTTTCGGCCAGCTCAGGGTCCGAGAGGTTGACCAGGCGCAGCTTCGCCCGCGCGGCGACCTTCTGTTCTTCAGGGAGCACGCGCGCGTCGATCTCATATTTCTTGATCTCGAACTCCTGCGCGAAGGCGATTGAGGAGAGCAGGAGAATGGAAATGGAGCAGAAAATAAGTTTGTTCATCATGGTTGATTCTTCGTGTTTTGCCGGCGATCCGACCTTGTCAAAACCTTGCCCGGCAATTTGCCGGCGCCTTTTCCCCCGTCCACGACCAGTTCGCCGTTGACAATCACGTAAGGCACGCCTTCCGCGTATTGGTGCGGGTCGGTGTAAGTGGCGCGGTCGCGGACTTTCTCGGGGTCGAAGACAGTCACGTCGGCCCAGTAATTTTCCCTGAGCATCCCACGGTCTTTCAAGCCGAGTATTTGCGCAGGCAGCGAGGTCATCGAGCGGATCGCGAACGGCAGCGAGATGACCTGCCGGTCGAGCGCGTAATGGCGCAGCTTGCGCGCAAACGTCCCATAATAGCGCGGGTGCGGAATGCCCTCGCCATGCGCGACGGTCCCGCCGTCGCTGCAGGTCGCAGTGAAATCCTGCCGCATGATGTGCTCGATGTCATACTCCGAGAGCGAAAACCCGCGCATTCTTGCCCCGCCCGGACGATTGAGGCCGTTCAGTTGAATCCAGACGGCGGTGTCAATCGGGTCTTCCTTGCGCATCCTGGCTATCTCGGCCAGTGATTTCTCATTGAGCGACGCGTCGCTGAATTCGAAGACGACGATTTTATCCGCGCCTCCGCGACGGTCGATTTCGTGCGCGATGTCGCGGCGAATCTTTTCGCGCGCGGCGGGGTCGCCAAGGCGGCGAGCGAAATTGTCGCGCATTCGTTTGAACGCTTCTCCGCCGCCTCTTTGCAATTGGCCGAGCTGTCCGCCTGCGTCAACGCCTTCGTCGATCAGGGCCCACATCGGGATCAGAACCGTCTGGCCGTCGGAACCGGATGTCGGATAGGGATATTGATCGGCGTAAACCGGGACACCGCGTTCGCGCGCGTCTGCGATCAATCGCGTGGCGGCGAAGCCGCTCCCCCAGAAGCTCGCGCCCTTTGCCTTCAAATGCGAGGCGACGACCGTGATCCCAGAGCTTTCGCCGATCTCGATCGTCTCTTTCACGGCTTGCAGCAGATCTACGGACGGCGTGTGGTCCGAAGCGTTCTTCCACATCGGGTCGCGGCCTTCGCTGCGTTCATGCGAAATGTAGACGGCTTGATACGGCGCGATGGCTTTCGCAATCTCGACCAGCTCCCGCGTGTCGCTCCAGCGTCCCGGGACATACTCCAAGCCGGCGGAGAGTCCGAACGCGCCGTCTTCCATCCCCTGCCGCGCGAGTCTCTTCATCTCTTCGATCTCGGCGGCCGTGGCAGGTCGCTGAAAATCATTCTTCATCGCCGCCCCGCGGATCGTGCCGTGGCCGACCATCAGAATTACGTTTACGCCGACCCCCTGCTTTTCGTAAAGCTCCCTCTGTTTCGACAGCGGCCACATCTGCGACCGGCCGTCCTGATTGACCACTTCGGTTGTGACGCCCTGCGTGACCTTGTTCGGACTCGCGTTGGTTCGCGGAGAACCCAACCCCTCGTCGGCGTGCGAATGAATGTCAATGAAACCCGGCGAGACGTAATAGCCTTGCGCGTCGATCACGCGCCTGGCCGCCGCCCCCGTCAGTTTGCCGATCGCCGCGATCCTTCCATCTTTTATTGCGATGTCGGCGGGGAACCAGGGATTGCCCGTGCCGTCCAGGACGCGCCCGCCGGTGATCAGCAGGTCATAGCTTTGTTGTTGTGTAAAACCGCGGAAACCCAGCGCGCAAAAGACAAGACACACAAAGGCTATTATCGTGATGCGTTTCATTGAATTTCCTTTCTACGTTCTCGCTGAACCCAGAATGCGATCATGAACGATTTTGACGATGTCATCGGGCAGACTGTGCAACCTGACTCTGTCGGTCAAGAGCCTGAACAGATAGTCGCGGCCAGTTTTGAAATGAAGCTGCTCGATCCAATGTAGAATGCGTTTGCCGTCAACGACCTGGTGCGCAGAGGTCAGATCTGCGAGGTATCGGTCAACGATCTCTTCTCTTTCCGCAAGTCGTTTCTCGCAATCTTCTTCATTACATATCAACTGTTTGGCCGCTCGATCTTTTACGATGTGGCGGTCGTGATTATGGCCTATGCTGAAATATTCGAGCCTTGCAGTTTGACCGATGCTTTGATGCTGAGCTTTATTCTCATCGAAGTACAACCAATTAGCCGCAACAATGTGTTTTAAAGCCCGGCAGATTTCGAGCAGACGCGCCTCCATTCCCCGCTCATCAGGTAGGCTGACCTTGATCTCTGGATTGCGCAATGTCAGCACTTCCCATAGAGGCTTGGGGTCCAAGAGATAATTCTCAATGGCGTATCGCCGTAGAATAAACAGGTAAGAGCCCTCGTGGTAAGACTTATCTACCTCGTCATCGCTCAGGAAATCACGATCTGTGATGCCGTAGGCGCGTTTCAATGCGCCGCGATTCAGGATCTCGCCAAGTAATTTATTCAGATTGCTTAAGCCACCGCAGGCGTAAAACTCAACTTCGAAAAGAAACTCCTTGAACCACTCGCGCAGAACATATCGATCATCATCGCCTTCGACTAACACGATGATTCGCGTTCCCGCGTCGAACAGCAGGTCTGTTAGCTCAGGGGGGAGTGGAGATATAGTTCGCATAGCGATGAACTAGAACGGCGTGAGAATACGTGTGTTTTCCTTTCCGAAAATTTCCACGAAAGTAGGCGCGTGCGTTGTGACAATGAGTTGATACGGCACTTCACGCTGTAGAGCCAGCAGCCCTTGCGCCAGCCGATGTTGATAGGCCGGATGCAAGCTGTTTTCGATCTCGTCGATCAACACTAGGCTGCCTGGCAGCAACTTGCGGTGCAGTTCTGTAAGAATGATCAGTAGATTTTGTTCTCCCGAACTTAATTCGTGGAGCGAATGCTCGCGACCATTAGCTGTTCTGACGATCACATCGAGCGCCTTGCGATCAACATAAAAAGTCTTGCCGTCGAAGTTCAAGTCATTCAAAAATTGTTGAATCTGCGCATAACGCTCAGTTTCAGCGTAATCAAGCCAGATCAGGTAACTGGTGAATGAACCAGGAAACTTGCGCACAGTCTTGAAGCGATGGATAAATTTGTAGCCATTCTCCTCCTTATGTATTTGTATGCCAGAGACTGGTTCGATACTACGGTTGTATGGAAAATAGATAATCGAGGGAACTTGTTTGCCAGCAAAAGGACTGTTAGGCGAAAGCCGATCTGGAAAAAGTTTTTCTTGTTGCAGCAGTATTTGTTCGTTGAGCGCATTGGCTATAGGCGTAGTGTGAATTTCTTCCCTCTCATTCGCATCGATCTTCAAGCCGAAGCGCTCTGGTTTTAGTTTTACATCATTCGGCGGGGAACCGTAGGATTGACTGAAATCGTAATTGCCAATACGCCAGTCGATCTGAGCGTAAATAGATTGTTTGGTTTTTAGAAAATCACTGAGTTCCGTGCCCAAGCCTGGTAGTGTTTCTGAAACAGATGCAATGGCTTCGAGGACTGTAGTCTTGCCACTTCCATTGGCTCCGCCAATCACGCACACAGGCAGGGTCTTGCCATTTGCATCGAAGAAATCGATCTTTATGTCGTCAATCGGCCCGATGTTTTTGATTCTGACCGATCTGAGTTCAAACTTCATAAATTTCCCTGCGCTCAACCATCCAATGGCGCGCTCATTAGCATCCCGCCTCGACCTTCGGTTTAGCAAGATAGTGAATCTTGAGTAAAGTTTCGAGCAGCGGTTCGAGTTTGTCCAGCGCGAACTGGGTGGCGGCGTCGCTCAGGGCCATCGGCGGGTTGTCGTGGACTTCCATGAACAATCCGTCAACGCCGCAGGCCACGCTGGCGCGCGCGAGATGCCCGACGTATTCCGACTGGCCTCCGGTGGCGTCGCCGAGCCCGCCGGGCAGTTGCAGGCTGTGCGTGGCGTCGAAGACGACCGGGTATCCGAATTGACGCATCATCGGGAAGGCGCGCATATCCACGACCAGGTTGTTGTAGCCGAAGCTCGTCCCGCGCTCGGTGATCATGATCTGGCGATTGCCGGCGGCTTCGAGTTTCTCGATGATGTTGCGGACGTCGAGCGGCGCGAGGAACTGGCCCTTTTTGACGTTGACCGCGCGCCCGGTAGCCGCCGCCGCCTGCAGCAGATCGGTCTGGCGACAGAGGAACGCAGGGATTTGTAGGATGTCCGCGACCTGAGCCGCCTCGTCGGCCTGATGGGTCTCGTGAATATCGGTGATGACGGGCGCGCCGACTTCATCCTTTATGTGTCGCAGGACGCTCAGCCCCTCGTTCATTCCCAGGCCGCGAAACGAGCGGGCCGAAGAGCGGTTGGCTTTGTCGTAAGAGGCTTTGAAGACGAAAGGGATGTCGAGCCTCGACGCGACGCGCGAAATCTCGCGGGCCATCATCATCGCGTGATCTTTCGATTCGATCACGCAGGGGCCGGCGATCAGGAAGAGGTCGCCGGCGCGGCGTTTGATGCTCTGATAAAAATCGTTCATTTGTCAGTTGATGAGGGCGGGTTCGAGCAGGCAATCAATCTCTTCGATCTTCGCCAGCGGCTTTGCCGCCAGCCATCGCCGCAAAATCTCCCTGGCCTGTAGCTCGGAGAGGGCGCCGAAACCGATGCGCCGGTAATTGGTCTGATCTACGTCGTGTGTGTGTTTGGCGTCGAGGCGGCCTTCGCTACAGGCCCTGCAGATCATTCGGAGGTTGGAAGACCAGTCCTCGGCGGCCAAGCCCCGTTCTGAGGCCAGTTCGGCCAACGATTCGACGTCTTCCGGGCCGACGCCGCTGACGATGACCTCGAAGGTCCCGAATTCGCTTGCGGTGAGCAGTTGCAACTCGTCGAAGACCGGAACTTCTTTCCCGTCCACTTTCCTGTGCCCGTTCGGCGCGCCGTCGTGGAGCAGCAGGTCGCCGTAGCGATGCTCCGATTGCGGCAGCGGGACGCAATCGATGATCGCCCGCGCCGGATCGATCCTTCGACACCAGACCACTTCGGACTCCTCGTACGGGTTGATTCGAATCGGCGTGAGGCCGATCTCCATCTCGATCGGGCCTTCGCCTTCGGGGATTTCGATTCCGAACTCTTTCCACGCGCGGCGCGCCTCGGCCCAATCTCCGAGCGCCGTCGCGGCGATGCCCAGATTCCACCAGGCGTCCTGCTCCGACGGATCGAGCGCGACCGCCTTCTGATTGCAGCGCAGCGATTCCTGCCAGTTGCGCAGCTCTTTGCGCAGCAGTCCGAGGTTGTACCAGGGCGTCGCCCATGCAGGCCAGAGTTTGGTCGCCTTCTGGTAATATTTGACCGCCTCGGCGATCTGTCCGCGCTGCTGGAGCTTGATGGCCTCCTCGTTGTGGCGCATCGCCAGCGATTGAGACTCTTGACTGAATTGATGAACTTTCATCGGTTAAAACACGAACTCGCGTTGTTTATTTTCCTGGTCCGATTTCACTCTTTGGTCTAAAACCTGACGATACGACGGATCGATGATTGTCAGGCTTGGCGTGCGATAGATCCCGAGCGCGGGAAAAATCGTATGAATCGGGGGATTAATAACCGCCTCAACCTCAAGCCCTTTGCATTTGAGCGTTCTTTGGTCGTTACTCAATGACGGCTCCCAATAGTTCGCCCCCGGTAGACTAAATGAGCTCGATATTTTTGCCGTCCATTCATCAATAGTCCACGAAGGATACAGGTCTGGACTGCGCCTACTGTAAGTCACGCTTATCTCTACCAGTCGCCCGTCAAATGTCGTGAAGCTGAATCTGTTGATTCCAGTGAATTTTTCCCTCACTTCCATCATGGTGGAATCCCTTGGGGATAACGTAAAAGTCGCCAGGCCGTAGTTTGGAGCCAGGCCGGCGTTTTTGAGAGCGGTTTCGACTGGAAGTCTTGAATCGTTGTTGAACGCTAAAAGCGACAGGAGTTCATCAGCGCTCATTCCCAAACGTAAGCCGCGGATGGACGGCATCCTGTCCGATGGAACCGAGCATTGTGACTGTCGCTTCGTGATCTGTTTGGACTCGACGCCTCCGGGCCGTTTGAAATAGTGGACCGGGCATCTGGTCGTTTCGCTCACCTGTCGCGTATCCGCGCTTACCAGCTCCCACCCTTCTTCGCCGAGATACTGGATAATCTCTCGCTCATCTATCGCCTGGTTTTCAGGATCACAATAATTGACTACTTTGTACTCCCACTTTTGAGGCTGGTTGGCGTTTTGTTGGGCAAGCGCCGCTGGCGCAAATGTTGAGCTGACAAAAACGATTCCCATCGCCATCAAACGTCCGTAACGCATTGGAATTCTCCTTTCAATGACGCGCCTGGGGAAATGCGGGGGTTGCACGCCCAATGGGTCGGAATCCAAGCGACCTGTAGCGCGAGCATTATGAAGGCGCCAAGTCGCAACCGCTCCCTGTACCGTACCGAAGTCAGTCCGCCGCCACGACCTCGCTCTTCATCTGTTCTTCGCCGACCTGGTCGCGCAGTCGATGATTGTAAGCTGCGCGAATGAAGCTGGCAAAAAGCGGGTGCGGCGACAGGGGCTTCGATTTCAATTCGGGGTGCGCCTGAGTGCCCAGGAACCAGGGGTGGTCGGCGAGTTCGATCATCTCGATGAATTTCCCGTCGGGCGATTTACCCGAAAAGACGAATCCGGCCTCCGCCATGCGGTCTTTGT
>Ga0111538_10007852_pt1 | contig 14349 bp, 12 predicted proteins | sample SoiMethybrSBSTD1_FD_79669 | JGI IMG/M metagenome (GOLD analysis project Ga0111538, IMG submission 79669) | Bulk soil microbial communities from a Populus tree surrounding site in Tennessee, USA - Soil MetaG P. TD hybrid SBSTD1 (version 2)... | ecosystem: Environmental > Terrestrial > Soil >... | reverse complement strand
GACGCATTTCGCGACCGGGAATTTCATGGCCTCGTGACAGAAATTGCGAATGCTGCAAAAGGTTCGAGTTCGTCTCCGCAATCGTCGTCATCTTCGTCCTCGGGTTCCGGGTCCGGCCAGGAAGCGACCAAGTTCGAAGTCAAGATTCGCATCCAGGAAAAGGAAATCTTCCGGCCAGGAATGTCGGTCACCTCCGAAATCGAAACGCGTTACCGAACCAACGTGCTGTGCGTGCCGATCCAGAGCGTCACGACGCGGGTACCCAAAAAGGACAAAGATAAAAAGGACGATAAGGCCAAAGACGAGAAGCCGCCGACAATGGAAGCCAGGCGCAAGAGCGACGCGAAGAAACCGGCCGAAATTGTCTTCGTCCTCGGAAGTGAGTTCGTGAAAATGAAGCCCGTCAAGCGCGGCATCAGCGACGATAGTTACGTGGAGATCATCGAGGGAGTCGAGGAGGGCCAGGAGGTCGTCTCGGGCACTTACAAAGCGATCAATCGCGAGTTGGAGGACGGGCGCAAAATCCAAAAGGGCGACCCCAACAAGGAGCCAAAGAAGGACGAGGAAGAAAAATAGCGTCGGGGCGCTTTGATGTGTGAGCCTGATTCGGTTGGAGAATATTTCACGGCGATACGAGATGGGCTCGGAAACCGTGCACGCCTTGCGCGATGTGACGCTAAAGATCGAGCGCGGAGAGTACGTCGCCATCATGGGACCCTCAGGCTCAGGCAAATCCACCCTGATGAACCTCCTCGGCTGTCTCGATACGCCCACTTCCGGCCGCTACGAGCTCAATGGCACTGATGTCAGTGAAATGGACGACAACGATCTAGCTGATGTGCGCAACCGCGAGATTGGTTTCGTCTTTCAAACTTTCAATCTGCTCCCCCGATCCAACGCGCTGCACAACGTCGAACTGCCGCTGATCTACGCGGGCATGGACTCCGACACGCGGCGCGAGCGCGCGTTGCAGGCGCTGGACAACGTCGGCCTTTCGGACCGCGTTCATCACAAACCCAACGAGCTTTCGGGCGGGCAGAGACAGCGCGTTGCCATCGCCCGCGCGCTCGTCAACAGCCCGTCGATCCTCCTGGCGGATGAACCTACGGGGAACCTCGATTCAAAAACAGGCGTCGAGATCATGGCACTCTTTGAAGATCTCGCACACAAGGGAAACACCATTATCGTCGTCACTCACGAAGAAGACGTCGCGCGTCACGCGCGTCGCATCGTTCGCATCCGCGACGGCGACATCGCCAGCGACGAGACTCGAAACGGGTTATGACGCTCGTCTCCGAGTTGCGTGAGGGTCTTCGGATTTCTGCCGGCGCAATCGTGGCGAATAAATTGCGCTCCGGCCTCACGACCCTCGGCATCGTCATTGGTATTCTGACAGTCTCGCTCATGGCGATGGCCATCGAGGGATTGCGCGGCGCATTTATGCGCAGCGTGTCCGCCCTGGGTAGCGACGTCTTCTACATCGAGAAGATGCCGTGGGAGCGCGGCAATACCTGGTGGAAATATCGCAACCGCCGCGACTTCACCGTGCAGGATGGCAAGCGCATCGCGGACGAGTCCGCCCACGCGCTCGCCGTTTCCATCGAGGCCTCCGGTAACTGGAATGTAAAATACAAAGAAACGCAGGCGCAGAACGTCTGGATTTGCGGCAACAATGAGCAGAGCGCCCTGGTTCGGCAATTGAACGTGAAAGAGGGACGCTTTTTGTCCGAAGCCGATGTCAACGGTGGCCGTCCGGTCTGCGTGCTCGGTTCGGAAGTTGCCCGGAAGCTCTTTCCGAACGAGTCGCCCGTGGGCAAACGCGTGCAAATCGGCTTCAAGAATTTCGACGTCATCGGCGTCAACGAAAAGTTCGGGCAGTTCCTCTTCGGCAACATGGACAACCAGGTGATCATTCCCATCACGCGTTTCATGAGCGACTACGCGCGGCGTCCCTACGTCTTGTTCATGGTCAAAGTCCGCGATCCCAAACAAATGGAAGAGGCGCGCGAGGAATTGCGGGGCCTGGTGCGAAAGATTCGGCGAGTGCCCCCGGGCGCCGACGACGATTTCGCGATCAACCAACAGGACATGGTCGTGGAAACCTTTCAGCGCATCGGCGGCATCATCGCCTCCGTCGGGTTGTTCATCACGGGGCTCTCACTTTTCGTGGGCGGCATCGGGATCATGAACATCATGTTTGTTTCGGTGGCCGAGCGAACGAGAGAGATTGGAATCCGCAAGGCCATTGGCGCAAAGCGGCGAACAATTCTACTGCAGTTCCTCATCGAAGCCATGCTCGTTTGCTTGTTTGGTGGTCTGATCGGCCTGGGCATTGCCTATTCCGCGAGTCTCGGTTTGAAGAAACTGATGCCGACCGCGATTTCGCCCACTGTGATCGCCATTGCCGTCATGATGTCACTCATTACAGGCGTGGTCGCGGGCTTTATGCCCGCCTGGCGCGCCGCGCGCATGAACCCGGTCGACGCCTTGCGAGCGGAGTAGTTATGCGCGCTGCCGAGATCAAAGAAAGCTTCCTCATGGCGATGAGCGCCATCGTCGCGCACAAACTGCGCTCGGGTCTCACCCTGCTGGGGATCGTCGTCGGTGTCTTTTCAATCATCGTCGTCATGACTGCGATGCGCGTGATGCAGGCGAACATCGAAAAAGAACTGGGGCAACTGGGCACGCACACTTTCAGCATTCAAAAGTTCCCCGCGTTCTTCGTCCATGGCCCGGACGGCTGGGAGCGCATTTGGCGGCGCAAAAATATTTCGTGGCAACAGGCCGAACAACTGAGGTCAAAAGCCACCCTGGCGCTCACCGTCGGCGTGCAGGCGTATCTTGGCCGCGATTCGGCCAAAACAACCGTCGCCGAAACCAATCCTGACACGCAGATCATTGGCACCACACCTGAGGCGTTTGAGGCGCGCAACTGGACGGTCGATTCGGGGCGGGCCATCATGGCCTCGGACGTCGACAGTGCGCGCAACGTGTGCGTGCTGGGTGCGAGTGTCGCCAAAAACCTGTTTCCGCACAGCTCGCCGCTCGGTCAGAAGGTAAAATTCCGTGGCATCAACTACGCCGTCGTCGGCGTGCTGGAAACACGAGGGCGTTCGCTCGGTGGAGATCAGGACAATTTTTTGGTCATCCCGTTGAGCACAGGCCTAAACCGTTTTGGTGTTCACTGGCGCAGTCTCGAAATTCTGGTGCGCGCCCCGAGCGAAGCGCTGTTCGACGACACGATCGAGCAGGCCAGAGGCGCGCTGCGCGCCATCCGCAAAGTTCCCCCCGGAGACGAGGACGATTTTGAGCTGTCCACCAACGACTCGCTCATCGAGCAATTTCGCTCGATCACCTTCGCGGCGCGTCTCGGCGCCGGCATTATCAGCGGCATCGCTTTGCTCGCCGCGGGCATCGGCATCATGAATATTATGCTCGTGTCGGTGACCGAGCGCACGCGCGAGATCGGGATTCGCCGCGCCGTCGGCGCCAAGAAGCGAACCATCCTCACGCAATTCATCACCGAAGCCATCGTACTCTGCCAGGTCGGCGGCGTGATCGGCGTGCTCCTCGGAATTGCCGGCGGCAACGCCGCAGCCTTCGCCTTCAAAGTTCCTCCGGCAATCCCGCTCGATTGGGCCGTGCTGGGCCTGGTCATTTGCTCCGTGGTAGGGATCGTCTTCGGCACCTATCCCGCGATTAAAGCCGCGAACCTCGATCCCATAGACTCCCTGCGTTACGAATGAGGCCGTGGGGCTGCGGGGCATTACCAATACATTGTTGCGCTTGTAATGAGTTTTTGAAAACCGCTTTTTCCGCGGTTGAATACTTGTTCCTTCGCGCTAGTCTGAGGGTGAGGATGTGGAAAATCCTGCTGGCTAAACTGTAACCGATAAATCTCTGCCCCACTCATTACGTTTTATGATTCGATTCAAATCCATGGTTGTCGGCGCCGCGTTCGCCGCGTTGTGTTTGGGAAATATTCCCGCGGCGAGCTTCGATTGGCCACAGTGGCGCGGACCTGATCGCAGCGATGCCTCGAAAGAAACGGGGCTGTTGAAGAAGTGGCCCGCAGAAGGCCCCAAGCGCGTATGGCTCTACGAAAACGCCGGCAACGGCTACTCAGGGCCGGCGATTGCGAACGGAAAGTTTTTTACCATCGGCACGCGCGACAACAACGAATGCATCCTGGCGCTCGATGCCAACACCGGCAAGGAACTGTGGGTGGCTAACATCGGCGGCGTGCTGGAGAACCGCTGGGGTGAAGGACCGCGCGGCACTCCGACAGTTGACGGTGATCGAGTTTACGCCATGAGCGGCAAAGGCGATCTCGCGTGCATCAATATCGCCGACGGCAAAGTGGTGTGGACGGCGAGCATGACCGCGATGGGTGGCAAGACTCCGGGCTGGGGTTATACGGAATCGGTCCTTGTCGATGGCGACAAAGTGGTGTGCACGCCCGGCGGATCGAAAGGCGCGTTGGCCGCGTTGAACAAAGCAGATGGCAAAGTGATTTGGCGCTCCACTGACTTCACCGATGGCGCCCAATACGCATCGGTCGTGCCCGCCGACATCCACGGTCAGCGCCAATACATTCAACTCACCATGCAGCATGTCATCGGCATTTCGGCTAAAGACGGTAAGCAACTCTGGAGCAGCGATTGGCCCGGAAAAACCGCTGTGATCCCGACACCGATTTATCACGATTCGCACGTCTACGTCACCGCAGGGTACGGCGCGGGTTGCAAGCTGGTGAAGATCGAATCCGGCAACAAAGCAACCACCGTTTACGAAAACAAGGTAATGAAGAATCATCACGGTGGAGTGATCCTTGTCGGCGATCACTTGTACGGTCACTCCGATGGAAGCGGTTGGGTGTGCCAGGATTTCAAGACCGGCAACGAGGTGTGGTCCGAACGCAGCAAACTGGGAAAAGGCGCCATCGCCTGCGCGGATGGAATGCTCTATTGCCTTGACGAAGGCAGCGGCACGGTGGTTTTGATCGAAGCCTCACCGAAAGGGTGGAGCGAGCACGGGCGCTTCAAGCTCGATCCTCAAACTAAAATCCGCAGTCCGCAGGGCCGCATCTGGACCCATCCCGTCATCAGCAACGGCAAGCTCTACTTGCGCGACCAGGACCTGATCTACTGCTACGACATCAAGGGCGGCTCCGATACTTAAGCCGGACGGGCAACCGCTTCGCGCAGGGCAGTGGCGGCGGCGCGAACATCGCGCAACGCTGCAACTACGGATAGTTGGTCGGACGCCGACGCTTCCGCGAACTGGTCTTCGTGATCGCCCAGCCCCGCGTCTTTCCATTGTCGTAAACGCGTCTGCATCAGTTCCCGCACCTGGGGCGCGTTGTCGATCCCGCGGAACCACGCGACGTGTGCGGTTTGCGCCGCTCCGTGATGGCTGTGGCCAGCCGCGCCAGCTCCTCCCGCCGTGTCGACGCGCAGGTTGGCGATGCCAAGCAGCCGTTGAAGGGGCCCTTGCGAGATCGAGATGTTCTGGATGTTCGCGAAGGTAACTGTCATCTCGCGCACGATGATAACACCTTCGCGCACACGGAGGCTTCGATCGGTGACGATGTACCACCGCTTCTCGTAATTCAGCCGAACAATGGCCAGATGGATCACCGAAATCAGGATCATCAAGCCCAGCACGAATGCCGGGATCACAATGACCCACGCATTGAGGTTTGATGTGGCGGCCGCCACAACACACGCGATCGTCGCGATGAGTGCAGGCAGAAGCCCGGCGAAACTCGACAACGCCCAGACCACAAGCAGGTATTTGTAGTAGTTGTCGGCCGCCCGATAGATTTTTGTCGAAGCTTCATCGCCGGGCGGGGGTTCCGGGTCGGCGGGAATCCGCAGCAACCGCTCCCACGTGGTTCGAAACGCGTTATACATTTCGGTTCCTCGCTTCGAGCGTTTCGCGCGTGCGCTGAAGTTCATCTCGGATGGAAACAAGGAGCGACACAACTTCGTTGTCGGAGGTCGCGTGAGCAGGCGTCGGCTTTTTCGCCTGATACCCGCGCATTCGCGTGTAGAGAAAATCGCGGATCGCTTCGAACTCCTTAAAACCTTCGATTAAGACTTCCGCATTCGAACTTCCTGCCGCCGTTTGAATTTCTACGTTGGCCAGTCCCAACCAGCGCTGAAGGAGTCCGGACTTCAGATGAATGTCCTGGATACGCGCGTAGGTGATATTCACTTCCCGCCGAAACAAAAGACCCACTTTCATGTGAATCCCTTCGTCGTCGAAGCGATACCGCAGCGTGTGATAACGGAAAAACAGATATGGCAACGTGGCGAGGATGCCCGGCCCCGTGAGGATCGCCCGAATCACGTAGTAGGTCCAAAGCGAGCGGTGCGGCCGCTCAAGAGACATGATGTGCGCCGGTGCAGCGGGGCTCATGCGGGCAACATGGATAAGCCCGCACTTTTTGGAAAGATGGAACCGCTCAGGCGGAATCGACCGACTCTGTTAACGAGGGTTGGCTGGTGCCCTGGCTTTGGCCACTACATCCACGTAAGCCTTGGCCAGACGGCTGAGGCCTTTCCAGTCGGCATTTCTGATCGACTCGGGGTTCAGAAGCGACGAACCCACACCCAGCGCCACGCACCCGGCTTTGATGAATTCGGGTGCGGTCTCCAGATCGACGCCGCCAGTGGGCACCACGCGCAGGTGCGGCAAGGGCGCTAGCAAAGCCTTTACGTACGTCGCGCCCAGCCGGTCCGCAGGGAAGATTTTGATGAAGTCAGCCCCCGCTTCATACGCCGTCTGCGCTTCGGTCGGTGTGTACGCACCGAGCATCACCGGACAGCCCGCGGCGTGCGCGGTTTCCACGACCTCCTGGCGCATGATCGGGCTCACGATGAATTGCGCGCCCGCCCCAATCGCATCGCGGCTCGACGCCGCGCTGGTCACCGTTCCGGCCCCGACCACGGCTTTTGCGCCCAGTCGCTCGCGCGCGTCTTTGATTGCTTTCAGCGCATTGGGCACCGTTAACGTGATCTCCAAGGCGTGAATGCCGCCCTCCAGCAGCGCCTCGCAAACGGGCAGCACATCTTCGTGGCGCGGCGTGCGGATAACCGCCACCAAACCGGGATTGGTGAGCCGCGCGCAAATTTCAGAACGATCTCGCATGTCTATTTCTTAAACGCCCCACTCGGGCGAAAGTTGCTGGTCTCGGACTTCACGCGCATGCGCGTGCCATCGAACAGCTTGCGTCCTTCCATCTCGAAGTTCGTAACGCGATTGAACCATACGCCCTCCACGCGCGTGCGCTCCACGTCGAACGAAAACTTTTTCATCGCGCCGAGCACGCCGCCCCACATGGTGATTTCGCTCAGCAAACCGATTTCGGCCTTCGCCACCTCGAACTCACGGGCGTCCACCCACACCTTGCCGCCGAGACGATTAATGAGCCGATCGGTGATTTGCTTTACCGGCAGGTCCTCGCTCTTCGGTTTGAATTTCATCACGTAAGCGTCGCGCCCTGCCACGTCTTCGCGTCCCACCAACTCGAAATCGTACCGGGCAATGAGTTCTTTGTTCAGATACTCTACCCAATTGTCGTCGCGCCGGTTGCGAGGCGCTTTGACCACTTGCTCGCGGTCAGCCGCGCCTTCGGACGTCTCGGCTTTCGCAGGCAATGCAAGCGGTTTGCCGTTCTTCCTCATTTCTTTGATCGTGCCGACACCACGTTCAAATTCGAGGACCTTCTCTTTGCTGCTTTTGATCTGCCCTTTGCCGTCCAGTTCCTCAACCATCGTGGTCTTTTGATACGTGAAATTGGTTTGCCGGTTGAATTTTTGCGCGAACTGCGCGCGCGCCATTGTCCGCTGGACGATCTGTTCTGCCGTTAACTCGGCGGGGATGTCGGCAGCCGCAGCAAACAAAGCGGTCCCCGCCACCAGCGAGCAGACACACAGCCGCTTCAACCAAACCTCAGGCATTACATAAGAGATACTTCAACCACATGAGACGTTCAAATGAAGTCTTATTTTCGCCGGATCGAAAATTGAACGTTTAGTGATATTCCTGCAACGTTTTGACGCCGTAGCCGCTCTTCTTCAGCGCCGCGATCCCCAGCGCGGCTGCCTTGGCGCCGCTCAGAGTCGTCATGATCGGCGTGCTCGTGTAAACCGCCGTAGTTCGAATTTTCACTTCGTCCGCGCGCGGCGTTTGCCCCGCCGGGGTGTTAATGACAAGTTGAATTTCGCGGTTCTTGAGAAGGTCCTGCGCGTTGGGGCGACCCTCCGACAATTTCGCGACCCGCTCCACTTTCAACCCGGCAGCCTCCAGCACCGCGGCCGTTCCACTCGTGGCGATGATGCCAAAGCCAAGGTCGACGAATTGCCGCGCGACTGCGGCCACTTCCTTCTTGTGCGCGTCGCTGACGCTAATGAAAAGCCGCCCGCTCATGGGCAACGGCGCTCCGGCAGCCATTTGCGACTTGGCGTAAGCGATTCCCAGATCGGCATCCAGGCCCATGACTTCGCCGGTCGAGCGCATCTCCGGCGAGAGCAGAATGTCCTGGCCGTGAAAACGGTTGAAGGGAAACACCGACTCCTTCACCGCCCAGTACTTCGGCCACGCTTCCTCGGTAAATCCAAGGTCTTTGAGCCTCTTTCCCGCCATGATTTTGGCGGCGAGTTTCGCCAACGGCACGCCGATGGCTTTGCTCACGAAGGGCACAGTGCGCGACGCGCGGGGGTTCACTTCGAGCACATAAACGGAGTCGCCCTTCACCGCATACTGCACGTTCATCAAACCGATCACGCGCAACTCTCGCGCCATCGCGTGCGTGTACTCGCGGATCGTATTGATGACGCCCTTCGAAAGCGTGTGGGGCGGCAGCACCATCGCCGCGTCGCCGGAGTGCACGCCCGCGAACTCGATGTGCTCGAGCAATCCGCCCATTACGATGGTTCCCTCTGATGGATTGTTGAAGTGGCCCACGTCGGCGATGCAGTCCACGTCCACTTCCGTGGCATCCTCAAGAAACTTGTCAACGAGCACAGGCCGTTCCGGCGAAGCCTCCACCGCGAAGCGCATATAGTGCGACAACTCCGCGTCCGAGTAAACGATCTGCATGGCGCGCCCGCCAAGCACGAACGACGGGCGGACAAGCACGGGATATCCGAGTTCCTTTGACGCCGCGAGCGCCTCCGTCTCGTTCACCGCAATCCCATTCGGCGGCTGCGGAATTTTCAGTCTGCGCAGCATGGCCGCGAACAGCTTGCGGTCCTCGGCGATCTCAATGCTCTGCGGCGACGTGCCGATGATGTTCACGCCGTTCTTCTGCAAACCGAGCGCCAGGTTCAGCGGAGTCTGCCCGCCGAATTGCGCGATTGCCCCCCAGCACTTTTCCCGTTCGTAAATGTGCAGCACGTCCTCCAGCGTCAACGGCTCGAAAAACAATTTGTCGCTCGTGTCGTAATCCGTGGAAACGGTCTCCGGATTCGAATTCACCATCAGCGTCTCAAAGCCGTCCTCCTTGAGCGCGAACGCCGCGTGCACGCAGCAATAATCGAACTCGATCCCCTGCCCGATTCGGTTCGGCCCGCCGCCCAGGATCATCACCTTGCGTTTATCGGATGGCCGCACCTCGTCATCCCCGCGATCGTAAGTGGAATAAAAATAGGGGGTGTAGGCCTCGAACTCGGCCGCGCACGTGTCCACGAGCCGGTAACTCGGCACGATGCCGAGGCGCTTGCGTTCGGCGCGCACGGCATCCTCGGTCTGCCCGGTGAGGTTGGCGATCTGCCGGTCGGAAAATCCGAGGGACTTGGCTCTGGCTAACGTTTCTGCATTCAAAATCTTTGCTCCATTGCAACAACACCCCGCCGGAGCGGGGTGCCGGCGCGACGATGCGCAAACGTCCCCACCGTGTCAATGAATCCTGATGAATTTTGCGCCCCAGCACACGTCTTTTCTCCTGAAACGTGACGGTATTGACGGCGCGGATTCTCTCATGTTTTCAATGAAAACCGTGGTTGACCCGTCCCTTCGTTCGGGTACTCTAGCGCGTACGAACCGCTAACGACACTCACAATCAACGAAAGCTATGGATACTAAAGATAACAAGCCAGTGGCCGGCGGTGATACGCGCCGGGATTTCATCAAAAAGACCGCCACGGCGGCAGCGGCTGTCGCGTCGACAAATATTTTCCGCACGCCCGTCTATGGCGCCAGCACCGCCCCCTCGACCGGCCGGGTGATCGGCGCCAACGACCGCATCGTCATTGGCCACATCGGTGTCGGCGGTCAGGGCATGGCCCACGTGCGGCAGATCAAAACGCATGCGAGCGAGAACAACGTCGCCCAGGCGGCAGTTTGCGATGTCTGGAAGAAACGCGTCGCCAGCTCGAAAGCGTTCATCGAAAAGGACAACGCGGACGCCAAGGTCGAAGGGTTTGAAGATTACCGCAAACTTCTCGAACGCAAAGACATCGACGTCATCGTCTGCGCCACCGTCGATCACTGGCATACGAAAATCTGTGTCGATGCCATGAACGCCGGCAAGCACGTTTACGTGGAAAAGCCGATGACCCGCTACCTGGGAGAAGCATTCGAAATATACGACACGGTCAAGAAGACGGGCAAGAAGTTGCAGGTCGGTTCGCAGGGGTGCTCCGACGCCAAATGGCACAAGGCCGCTGAACTGATTCGCGCGGGGAAGATCGGGCAGCTCGTCATGGGCCAGGGCTCGTACATGCGCAACAATCCGAAGGGCGAATGGAATTATGACATTCTGCCCGACGCCACGCCTGACACGCTGGATTGGAAGCAATGGATTGGCCACGTGCATAAGAAGGTGGACTTCAACGCGGATCATTATTTCCGCTGGCGGAAGTATTATCCGTACTGCGCGGGGCTGCTGGGCGACTTGTTCCCCCACCGCTTGCACCCGCTGATGCTCGCGACGGGCGCGCCGGAATTTCCCACTCGCGTTTGCAGCATCGGCAACAAAAAAGTGCACACGGACAAGAACACTCCGGGCACTCCGGAACGCGACGTGCCGGAAAACGTACAGCTGCTCGCGGAGTTCCCGAGCGGGCTTAACCTCATGGTCACCAGCGCCACCGTGAACCAGACGGGTATTCCGGACCTCATCCGCGGCCACAAGGGCACGGTTTACTTCGGCGGTGGCAGTGTCGAACTCAAGCCCGAAAAGGAATTCTCCGAGGAAGTCGATCCGGAGAATTATCCCAACCTCAAGCCGGGCGAAGACATCGCGGTTCACGAAAAGAACTGGTTCGATTCCATCCGCAACAACAAAGAACCGAATGCGAATATCGATCTCGCGATCAAGGTTCAGACCGTCATTTCGCTGGCCGAAATGTCCGAGCGCCTGAACATCATGTGCCTCTTCGACGAAAAGAGCCGCAAGATCACCACCGGCGACGGCAAGGCTGTCAAGCCGATCACCTACGGCACTCTCGAACTGAGCTAATCACGCTTCTCTCTCGAGCGGGCTTCACCTCGTGTGAAGCCCGCTTTTTTATTGTAGCAGCCGACGTAAGGGGGCTCTGATATCCCGCAGTTCGCATGTCAGAGCCAAAACATGTCGCCGTTGCGCGAAACGCCATGGCAACGCGTTTCGAGGTAGTGGTGTACGGTGACACCGAGGCTTCATTGCGCGCTGCCGGCGAAGAGGCACTCAACGAAATCCAGCGCATCGAGGCTCAACTCAGCCTCTATCGTCCCGACAGTGAAGTCGCCCACCTGAACGCACGCGCGGCTCACGAATGGGTGCGAGTCAGTCCCGAGGTCTTTCGGTTACTGGATCAAGCCGCGGAACTCTCAGCCCAAACCGAAGGCGCTTTCGATATCACCGTTGCTCCGCTGGTTCGCTGTTGGGGTTTTATGGGCGGCACGGGCCAGCGACCTGGCCCCGAAGCCATCGAACAGGCGCGCCAATCCGTCGGAATGGGCCTGGTCGAACTCCATTCAGAAAACTCCGCAGTCCGTTTCCGTCGCCCTGGCGTCATGTTGGACTTTGGGGCCATAGGCAAAGGTTACGCCATCGACAAGGCCGCTGAACTGCTGCGGGAAGAAGGAATCACGTCCGCCATCATTCACGGCGGCACCAGCACCGCCTTTGCCATCGGCCGACCGCCCGATCAACGTGTTTGGAAAATCGCCATCGAAGCCCCGCCCCAAACCGAAAACGCCCAGCCAAAGCCAATCGCAGTTGTGGAACTTCACGACGAGGCCCTCTCGGTTTCCGCCGCGTGGGGGAAATCCTTCGTAAGCGGCGGCAAAACCTTCGGCCACATCATCGACCCGCGCACGGGCTATCCGGCCGACAACGCCGATTTGGCTGCCGTCGTCCTTTCTTCGGCCACCGAAACTGACGCTCTTTCGACAGCCCTGCTCACAGCCGGCGCCGCCGGCCAGGAAATCATCACCCGCCTGCGGCCCAACGTCCGTTCACTTGTCATGAAACTCTCCCCTTCAGGCATCCCGGAAGTTCAAACCCGCTCCATCCAACTGCTGTAATTCTCCAACCTTTGTTATTCGAGCTTCTTTCGTCATTGGTCATTGGTCATTCGTCATTTCCCGTGGGGTGAAAACTGGTTTGAAAAAGAACTCGTCAACGACTACTGTGCGGCGAGATGTTGGAAGACCGCTACTATATGCGCGATGAGGAGCGTTCATCGCGCTTTTCCGCCACGGTGATACTGATGATCACATTGGCGGTCGTCTTCGCCCTCCAAAACATTGATTACGTTTATACACGGCTGGGGATGACCAGTTATCTTTCGCTCAGCACGGAGGGTCTGCGGCAGGGATTTGTTTGGCAGTTGTTCACATTCCAATTTCTCCACGCGGGCCTCTTTCATCTATTTTTTAACCTGCTCTGCCTCTGGTTTTTTGGCCGTATTGTGGAAGCCCGCCTCGGGACGGCGGCATTCTGGAAAATTTATCTGGCGGGTGGGGTTCTGGGCGGCGTGCTGCAAGCCGGGCTGGGATTCGCGCTTCCTCAGTTTTTTGGTTGGCCTGTAGTGGGGGCGTCGGCGGGCGTTTGCGCGTTGATTGCGGCATTCGCTCTAATGGAACCGGAAGCGATCATCATGCTGATGGGCATGTTCCCGATGAAAGCCAAATACCTTCTGGCTCTGGAAACCGGCATTGCCGCGTTCTTCACACTCGTGCCCGCAAATCAGGGCGTCGCTCACGCCGCACACCTGGGTGGCATCGCAACTGGAGTCGCGATCATCAAGTGGGCGCTTTACGACTACTCACCGTCAATTCGCTGGCGTCCCTTCCGCAACCGCACGCGCCGTCGCCAGCTCGTCCGCGCCGCCACGATCAAGCCGGGTTTTTGGAAGACTAAAGGAGGCATCCCCAAAGCTGAACAGGTCGAGCCCGAAGAATTTATCAGCCGCGAGGTCGATCCCATCCTCGACAAGATTTCCGCGCACGGCCTCCAGAGCCTGACCCCGCGCGAAAAGCAAATCCTCGAAGCCGCCCGCTCCAAAATGGACAAACGCTAGCTGGTGACGTTCTTAACTTCGCGCCAGCAGTCTTAAGTAGCGCAGGCTTCCAGTCGGCAGGCTTTCTTTCCATTCAACCTTGAATCACACATCACATTGATTCGTCATTCGTCATTCGTCATTCGTCATTTCCTTTTCCTCCCTCCCCTCCTATTTTTCACCCATGATTCAGCGCTATTCCCGCGCCGAAATGCGGGACATCTGGACCGATCAACGCAAGCTGGAGATTTGGCTGCACATCGAACTCCTCGCCTCCGAAGCGCTCGTCCAGCAGGGCATCGTTCCCAAGGCCGACTTCGCCGAGATGAAGGCCAAATCCGCCTTCACCCTCGAGCGTTGCAAAGAGCTCGAACGCACGCTGAACCACGACGTCATTGCCTTCACCACCAACGTCGCCGAGAACATCAACAGCAAGGCCAGCCGCTGGTTTCATTTCGGCCTTACCAGCAGCGACATCGTCGATACTGCCTTCGCCGTCCAGATGGTCCAATCGGCCGACATTCTCATTCGCGACGTCCAGGAATTGCGCAAGGTCATCGCCGCCAAAGCGCGCGAACATCAATTCACGCCCATGATCGGCCGCAGCCACGGCATCCACGCCGAACCCATGACCTTCGGCCTCAAAATGGCGTTGATGTACGACGAGTTCGGCCGCGCCGAGGATCGTCTGAAGCGCGCGCGCGAAACCGTCGCCGTCGGCAAAATTTCCGGCGCAGTCGGCACCAGCGCCCACCTCTCCCCCGAAGTCGAAGCCTGCGTCTGCAAAGCGTTGGGCCTGCGGCCCGCGCCCATCGCCACGCAGGTGGTGCAACGCGATTTGCACGCCGAGTTC
>Ga0111538_10007851_pt1 | contig 14349 bp, 12 predicted proteins | sample SoiMethybrSBSTD1_FD_79669 | JGI IMG/M metagenome (GOLD analysis project Ga0111538, IMG submission 79669) | Bulk soil microbial communities from a Populus tree surrounding site in Tennessee, USA - Soil MetaG P. TD hybrid SBSTD1 (version 2)... | ecosystem: Environmental > Terrestrial > Soil >... | reverse complement strand
TCGCGTCTCCAGTCAGACCGGCGAATCGGAGGCCGCCGTCTCCAAGGGATTCACAGCCGTTATCCCGACGCTTCTCGCGTCGATTGCCGATCGCAGCAGTGATAGCTGCTTCATGAGCCGACTCGTGAGCCTCGCGACCAATACTGCGTAGGACACCGACTACATCGCGCCTTCGGTATCGCAGATCAGCCAGGACACCACGGTCGGGTCCAGCAGCGGGATCGGTGGCTGGCTATCGGGCCTGTGGTCCGGCGGAAGCGCGTCGACCATCACGAATGCGGTCGCCCGCTATGCGGGTTTGCGCGCGTCGTCCGCCTCGTCATTGTTGTCGCTCGGCGTCCCGCTGGTGCTCGGATACCTTGGGCGGCTGATGCGGTCCGACAACCTCGATGCCTCGAAACTCGCGCAGCGGCTGCAGGCGGAGCGCGGAGCGATCACGGCGGCGATGCCCGCCGGCTTCAATGCGCTTCTGCCGAGTGCGTCGGCCGACGGCGTGCGGGCCTCTGACGATGTGATGCGTCGAGACATTCCACCAGCAGTACGGCGCGAGGCGCGTTCGGCAAGCTGGCTGTGGCCGATTGCGCTGATCGCGCTGGCCGTCGCCGCGCTCCTCTGGTGGAGCGGCCGCGCCCGTACGCCGTCGCAGGCGGTCAACAGCGCGTCGCGTACCATCGACTCGGCCGGGACCGTGCGAACGCTGGCCCGAGCGTTGCCTGGCGGAGTCAAGATGAGCGTACCGGCCGGCGGCATGGAAGATCGTCTCATCGCGTATCTTGCCGCACCGAGCGGCGCCAAAGCCTTCGACTTCGATCGCCTCGAGTTCGAGACCGGATCGACCGCACTGACGCCGCGGTCGCGCGCGCAGATCACGGACATCGCGCGGATACTCAGCGCCTATCCGCGAGTCCGCGTGCAGATTGCCGGATACACGGATAACACCGGCAACGAGGCCGCCAACCTGGCACTGTCGCGGGGGCGGGCTGAGGCCGTGATGAACGCGCTTCGAGAGAACGGCGCACCGGCGACAAACCTGACCGCGGAGGGCTTCGGGAGTCAGGACCCCATCGCCAGCAATGCGTCTGAAGACGGGCGTGCGCGAAATCGCCGTGTGACGTTGACGATTGCCGGGTAGAGCGCGGATGGCAGGATTGGTGGGCACATTGTCCTTGCGCTGTGCCGGTGAGCGGGCGATGCTGAGGCATGCTCCGCCAGGCCCGCCGTCACATCGTCTTCGTCGCGTTCCCCGACGTTCAGGTGCTTGACGTCACCGGTCCGCTCGAGGTGTTCGGGCGCGCGGCGCGGCTGCTCGTCGAGCGCGGACTTCGCCGCGACCTCGCCTACTTCGTGGAGATCGTCGGACCGACAGCAGGTCCGATCGAGACCTCGTCTGGTATTGCCATCGTCGCGAAGCGGAGCTTCCGCGACGTTCGGAACAATGTCGACACGCTGCTCGTCGCGGGCGGCCGCGGCTCGCGACGTGCCGCACAGGATCCCGCGTTGCGCGCGTGGCTGGCGCGAATGGCGCCGCGTGTCCGGCGCCTCGGCTCGGTGTGCACCGGCACATTCATCCTCGCCGCGGCTGGCCTGCTCGACGGTAAACGGGCGACGACGCATTGGGCCTCATGCGAAACGCTGGCGAAGACGTACCCACGCGTCCGCGTCGAGTCCGATCCAATCTTCGTGCGCGACGGTCGCGTCTACACATCTGCCGGCGTCACCGCGGGCATGGACCTGGCGCTGGCGCTCGTCGAGGAAGACTTCGGCCGTCACGTGGCGCTGGGAGTCGCGCGCCAACTGGTGATGTTCCTGCAGCGGCCTGGCGGTCAATCGCAGTTCAGCAGCCAGCTCGCGATTCAGACCGCCGACCGCGAGCCTCTGCGTGAGCTCGTCGAATGGATCGCCGATCATCTCGCCGGCGACCTCTCGGTGCCGGTGTTGGCCGAACGGGTCGCCATGAGCCCTCGTCACTTCGCCCGCGTGTTCACCGCAGAGATGAACATGACGCCGGCCAGATTCGTCGAAGTGCAGCGTGTCGAGGCCGCGCGCCGGCGGCTCGAGGAGTCGAGCGATGGCGTCGAGCGCGTCGCGGCGACCTGCGGCTTTGGCGGTGCCGAAGTGATGCGGCGCGCCTTCCTGCGAACGGTGCGCGTGTCGCCCACCGACTATCGCAATCGGTTCCGATCGTCACTCCAGAAAAAAGGGGCGTGAGATGAAGAAGATCGCGTTCGTGGTCATGGGGTTGGCCTACCTCGCCGCACTCAGCACGACGACGGAGGGACAGACACCTGCGCCGGGTGATGGCCCGCAGTACGTGGACAAGGTGAATCTGGTTCGGCCGGCGGACTATCGCGAATGGATCTTCGTCAGCGCCGGCCTCGGCATGGAGTACAACCCGATGCCCGGCACGCCGGGGGGCAACTCCTTCGGCAACGTCTTCGTGAACCCCTCGTCGTATCGGGCGTTCATGAAGACCGGAAAGTGGCCGGACCGCACGATCTTCGTGCTCGAGTTCCGCGGCTCGACCAGCGAAGGGTCAATCAACAAGGCCGGGCGGTTTCAGAGTCGTCTGGTCGGGCTCGAGGCAGAAGTGAAGGACTCGCGCTTCCCAGACGGATGGGCGTTCTTCAACTTCATGCAGAACGGATCGATGGTGGAGAACGCTCAACCGCTGACGGTGGACAGGGGCTGCGTCGAGTGCCACACCAAGAACACAGCGGTCGAACGAACCTTCGTCCAGTTCTACCCGACGCTGCTGGACGTCGCCCGAAAGATGGGCACCGTAAAACCGGGGTTTTAGGCCGTAATTCAAGTAACATCGCCCGCCTGAGCTAGGGGGTCAACCTGAACCGTTAATTTCGGCTGTGTCGCACGTTGGTACAGCTGAATGGCAGTTCTCCAGAATTCCCCGATGCTCGATCCCATGGATGAGGACCGGCTGCGGCGGATCTCAACGCTGGTCGACTCGACGTTCGACCTGTCGCTGAAAGAACTGCGCTCGTTCCTCGACCGTGAGTGCCCGGACGACCCCGGCCTGCGCGCCGAAGTCGAACGGCGTGTCCTCGAGCGCAGCACCGTCACCCGGCTGTCGATTGCCGTGCCGGGGCGCTTCGCGCAGTCGCTCTCTGTCGGCGACGTCATCGCTGAGCGCTATCGGATCATCAAGCTCATCGGCCGCGGCGGCATGGGCGAGGTGTACGAGGCGCACGACCTCCTCCTCAATGAACAGGTCGCGCTCAAGACACTGCGTGGCGATCTCGCAGGCGATGAGACGCTCCTGCTGCGCTTTCATCAGGAGATCTCGATCACACGCCGGGTGACCCATCCGAATGTCTGCCGCATCTTCGAGGTCGGGATCCACCGCGCCGACGCGCAGCCGCCGTTGTTGTTCTTTGCGATGGAGTTGCTCCACGGCCAGACGCTGTCCGAGCGCATCAACGCCGGCCGGCTGACACGCGACGAGGTCTTTCCGATCGCGATCCAACTCGCGGAAGGACTGCAGGCGGCGCATCGCGCCGGCATCGTGCACGCCGACTTCAAGAGCGCGAACGTCATCCTGGTTCCGACAGAGAGCGGCGTGCGCGCGGTCATCACGGACTTCGGCGTGGCGCGCGCCGAGGCGGGCAGTACCGTGGTTGAAGAGACGCGATCGGGACACGAGACGATCCGCGTGGCAGGAACGCTGGCCTACATGTCTCCGGAACAGCTCTCCGGCGATCGCGTGACCACCGCCTCGGACATCTACTCGTTCGGCATCGTGCTCTTCGAGATGGCCTGCGGCCGTCGTCCGTTCGACGACTCGGACGTGATCAAGTCGGCGATGCTGCGTGCCGGCGGTCCGCCGCCATCCGCGCGCAGTGTCGTGCCGACGCTCGACGAACGGTGGGACATGGCGATCTCGCGGTGTCTCGAGCGCGATCCGCGTCGCCGGTTCGAATCCGCTGGTGAGCTCGCTGACTGGCTTCGCGACGCCCGCTGGTGGGACGTGAGTCACTGGACGAGGTCCGATCGGATTCGCGCCTCGGTCGCCGCCATCCTGCTGCTGGCCGCGGTGACCGCTGTGTGGAGCTGGACCTCTCGTCCCTATCAGCCTTCGTCGGAGGCGCTACGCTGGTACGAGCGCGGGGTGGACGCGCTCTATTCGATGACCTACGAGACGGCGCGCAAGTCGCTCGAGCAGGCCGTCAGCGTGGACCCGGGCTTTGCGCTGGCGCATGCCAGCCTGGCGCGCGCCTACGACGAGCTCGATTACACGGACCGGGCCAAGGACTCGATGCTGCGTGCAGTGGCTGCCGCGCAGGATTCTCGGCTCAGTGATGCCGACGATCGCAAACTGCGCGCCTTGCAGTACATGGTGTCGCGCGAGTACGAGCGAGCGGTGCCGCTCGTCAAGGAGATCGAAGCCCAGGCGAGCACCGCCGATCGAGCCGAGGCCGCGCTCGAATCAGGGTGGCTCGCCCAGCAGATGGAGGACACCGACGCGGCGGCTGTTGCATACGAACGCGCGCTCGCGCTCGATCCCTCGTACGCGGCAGCCAAGCTCCGGCTCGGATTCCTGTTCGGTCGCCAGGGCGGCAAGGACGAACAGGCCCTGGCAGCATTCGGCGAGGCCGAAGGCCTCTACCGCTCCGCAGGAAACATCGAAGGCGTCACGCAGACGATGCTCGAGCGCGCCAACCTGCTCGACCGGCGTAACCGTGAGAGCGAGGCACTACCGGTGATCGAACAGGCATTGGCCAGTGCCCGCGCCGTCGGCAATCGTTTCCAAGAAGTCCGGCTGCGCTTCATCCAAGCAACCGCGATCCGCGACCTCGGAGACTTTACTCGGGCAGCCACGCTCGTCGCTGAGGCCATCGACGCCGCACTCGCCGAAAACATGGACAACCTGGCCGCGAACGGTCAGATCGACCTGGGCAACATCTTCTTGCGCGCCGACGACTTCGCTCGCGCCGAGCCGGTGTTCCGGCGCGCGTTAGACATCGCGCGCCGTGCGAAAGTGCCCAGGATCGCCGCGCGTTCGCAGGCCGCCCTCGGGGCGCTGCTCGAAAAAGTCAATCGTCCGGCCGAAGCGAAGCCGCTCGTCGAAGCCGCGTTGACGTTTTATCGGCAGGCAGAGTACGAGCGTGAGTCGGTGCAGGCGGCCACGATCCTCGGTGGACTGCACCAGCAGCTCGGAGATAGTCAGGAAGGGATTCGCGTGCTCACCGAGGCGTTGCCCCAAGCCATCCGGCTGCAGGATCGCCGGCTAGAGGCGCAGGTGCGAGAGCGCCTTGCGGATTGTCTAGCCGATCGTGGCGAGGTGTCGCGAGCGGTTGCTGAGTACGAACGTGCGAGTCAATTGTACGGCCCGACGGCGGCGGGGCAAGCGTTGAGCCTGAAGGCAGAGCAACTGCGAGCCAGGACGCAAACGAATTCCCAACACTAAGGAGCAGATATGGCAGACGCGGTAATCATCGACGATGGAGGTTCCACGAGAATCAAGCAGTTGAAGGGGACGGCGAGCGGGCACATGGACGACTTCCTGGACAAGAAGAAGGGACATCCGGATGGCGACTTCAGCAACATACGCATCGTTGCGCTCAAAGCCGACGGCACCACCCTGCTGACCAGAAACGAGCCGATGCAGAAGAGCGATAGCTTCACGATCACCTCGGTGAACGCTCAGCTCGTGTTATGTGAAATGGAAAATAACGGAAAGACGATCCATCTGTCGCTCGATGCGGAACCAGCCGTGAAGGCACTGGGAGTTGAACCGATGGTGGAAGGCAAGCAGCACGGACTCCAGCGCCGATACATCGTGTCCAACTCGGGACCGATCAAGAAGGTCGAATTCACCGACGATAGCGCCGGCACGACCAAGACGCTGTTCGACATTACCGTGACGCCGGACCGGGACAGCGTCTACACGATGGTCATTCTGACGTAGGTGTTAGAGGGTCCTCGTCTGCCCGCCATCGGCATCGACGATGGAGCCCTGACAGAAGGCCGCCTGAGGAGACGCGAGAAAGGCGACCAGCCGCGCGATCTCTTCGGGCTCGCCAAAGCGCGAGACGCCAAACGACTTGGCCATCTCCTGCTCCACATTCGCCTGATCCAGATTGCGCTCAGCGGCAAAACTCGTGAGACGCGTGATGAGACGGTCGGTCTTGATCCCACCCGGGTTGATCGCGTTCACGCGCACGCCGTCCTTCACGCCGCGATCGGCGAGCACCTTGGTCAGATTCATGAGCGCGGCGTTCACCGCGCCGCCGATCGCGAACTCCGCATTCCCGGTACGGCCGCCGATGCCGATGATGTTGACGATCGTCCCGCGCGACGCCTGCAGATGCGGCCACGCCGCCCGGCTGCAGCGCATCGCGGCGTAGAACTTGAGGCCGAAGCCGTCGGCCCAATCGGCATCCGATAAAGCGAGGAAGTCGCCCCGCTTGGTCGATCCCGCGTTGTTCACCAGTACGTCCACCGTGCCGAACCGCTCGATCGTGGCGGCAACGACCGCAGCGGGCACGCTTGGATCGGTCAGATCGGCGGCCTGGACCAAGCACAGATCGCCAAGCGGGGCGGCCAGCGCCGCGAGCTCGTCGCGTGAACGCGCCACGACTGTCACGCGCATGCCTTCCGACGCGAGTAGCTGCGCAATCGATCGGCCGATCCCCTTGCTTGCACCGGTGACGATCGCAACTTTTCCTTTTAGCTGAAGATCCATGCAGCGTAGGGCGGGTCTTGCTTTGGAGACCCGCCGATCATTTGAACGGCGCCGCGGCGTACACCATCTTGCCGCCGACCATGGTGAGCAGCGACTCGGTCGCACCGAGACGATCGACCGGCACGGTCATGTAGTCCTGCGACAGGATCGCGAGGTCGGCCAGCTTACCAACCTCGAGAGACCCGCGCACGTCGTCATCATGTGCGAACCACGCGCTGCCGATCGTGTACAAGCGAAGCGCCTCGGCCCGATCCGGCGTCTCCTCCGGACCACGCAGCGCGACCCCGCTCACGGTCTTGCCGTCGAGGAACCACTGCAGCGCCGTGAACGGATTGTAGGAGGCGACGCGATGGGCGTCGGTGCCGGCGCCAGCGGCGACGCCGATCTTCTTCGCGGTGACAACGGGCGGTGTGCGGCGCGCCGACGCCTCACCGACCGACTCGCGAAAGGCTTCGCCGCCGAAGTACATCGCGTCCTGCACGGTCCATCCGACGCCGAGCGCCTTCATCCGGCGCAGCGTCTGCTCGGACGCGTCGTTCAGGTGCGCGATCGACCAGCGCAGCGGGGCGATCGGGATGCGCTGGTTGACCCGCTCGAAGATCGCGAGCAGGTTGTCTACGCTGGCATCGCGGTTCCAGTGCTGGGTCAGCGTGAGACCGCGCTCGGCGGCCCATAGCGCGATGCGGTAGTACTCGTCCTTGTCAGCCTGCCCCGGCTTGTCGTTGTTGTACATCCCGCCGGTTATTCGCTCCCCGATGCCGTTGAAACGCAGCATCTCATCGCCAAGCCCCATTGGCAGGAGTGCCGTCGTCGCTTTGATCTCGTCGAATTCCTTTCCGGATCCCTGCGTACCGAGCGAGTAGGCGACTCGTACGGTGAGCGCCTGATCTCTCCAGACTTTGAAGAGCGCCTGATAGCTCTCGCCGGTCATGTTGTTGCCGGACGGATCGATCACGCCAGTGATGCCGAGGCGATTGAGCTCGCGGAAAAACGCTTTGGTGCCCTGGACCTGCTCGTCGAACGTTGGCCGCGGCAACTTGTCGAACAGTCCCACGATCGCCGGTTGGGATCCGGTGATGGCGCCAGTCAGATTGCCCGCCGCGTCTCGCTCGAAGCGGCCGCCCGCCGGCAGATCGGCTTCGCTCGTGAGGCCGAGCGTCTTGTGCGCGAGTGGCGTCAGCATGGCCCACGCGTACCCGAGCTGGATGTAGACCGGATTCTCGGGAGCAACCGCGACAAGTTCAGCCTGCGTCGGCCGCCGGTTCTCCTTGAACTGCTGCGGGTTCCATCCACCAGCCACGATCAGCCACGAGCCTGGCTTCATCGTCCGCGCCGCATCCTTCACGCGGCCAAGCGCCTCCTCGAGCGTGCGGACGCCGATCCAGTTCACCTCGGTGGTGAAACTGAGCGCCGCGCGAATCGCATGGAGGTGTGAATCGATGAGACCAGGGATCACGGTGCGTCCGCCCAGATCAATCACGCGCGACTGAGGGCCAGCCAGCTTGCGCATCTCGGCCGACGTACCGAGCGCTGTGATGCGTCCGCCGCGAATCGCCAATGCTTCGCGCACGGACGACTGCGCATCGACGGTGAGGATCTTGCCGTTGACGAGGATCGTCTCAGGGCTCTGCGCGCTCGCCGGCATGGCGCCGACGAGCACGAGAAGCACGAAAGTCCCGACAAATGTCTTCATGAATACTGTGGCGTGAGCTCAATGAACGACCGCTTCTTGTCTTCAGCCGGCGCCGGCGGCGGTGCCGCGAAGTCTTCGGGAATGTCGCCGGTATCAGTCCGGACGTACTGACGCATCGATGGCTTGATCGTCTTGAGCAGCTCTTTTCGTGTCTTCACGTTGATCGGCTTGCCGATGTAGATCTTGCCCATCTTCGCCATCAGCCATTCCGGCAAGGCGCTCGCGAACAGCAACATCGGGAACGTGAAATTTGGGCCGTTCAGCTTCCGCAGTTTCCACGCCCACAAGAGGATCGCGCCCAATCGCCACACCGTCGGCGCCCACCAGCTCGCCTGGCCGGGGCGCAGGTTCATCTTCCAGCACTTCATCATCAGTTGCCACTGCAGTGGCGTGAGCTGATTCGTCTCGGTCACACCCTTCTTCTTCTCCATGCGGGTGTCGTGGAGCGGCGTGAAGATGGACGGGATGAAGAACGCAAACAGGCCGCGACGCTCGACCTCGTAGATCACATCCAGCGTGGCCTTCACGTCCTCGTCGGTCTCGTTCGGGCTGCCGATGATCAGCGTCATCGCCGGGAACCAGTTGTGCTTGTTGAGCACCTCCAGACCGCGAATGACGACACTCGGCCACTCGTCAATCGGGAAGGGCACCGCCTTGCTCGGCATGAGCGCCTTGGCTCGCGTCACCGATCCGGTCTCGAGGCCGACCAGCGGCACCAGCGCCTTCTTCTTCGGATGCGTGCTGAGAATCGGCAGGTGAATCGGACTCTTGTCGATGATGGTGGTCGTGAGTTGTTCGATCAGGACCGGATCGACGACCGCGGGCGCGATCGTGCAGTGGCTGAGCACGTGCTGCTCCACGCCAGGCGTGTCGACAACGCTCCGAAAGAGATCGACGAGCGCCTCCCGGTTCGGGAAGTAAAACGGAGTCTTGGTGTGCACCTGGCCCCAGATGAACATATCCTCGGTGGCCAGTGAGATCTGCTTGTTGCCCTCGCGCACGTTGGCGCGCACATGCGCGAGGATCTTGTCGCGCGGCAGATCGATCTGCGGGTTGAGATCCGGCACGCAGAACTGGCACCGACGCCCGCAGCCCGTCGTCATCTCGACGACGCCGAACGTCGTGCGCTTGTCGGGGAAGATGATCTCGTCCCGGTTCTGCGGATGGTGCACGTCTATCTTCTGTGGGAGCTTCTCTCCGCGCAGCGCCTGGTCGAACAACGCCAACGTCTCGGCTGATTCGCTCCGTCCTTCGACGACACAGTCGACGCCCAGTTCCTCATAGGCGTTGTTCTGGCTGATCTGCCAGCCGCCCGAGCCGCCAACGATCACCTGGTAATTCTTCCGCCACGGGCTGGTCTTGATCTTCGCGAACATCTCGCGGGCGTAGTGTGAGTTGATCGGCTGCTTGGCCGAACCAAAGATGGAGGTGTAGACCCCGGCGGCAAACGTCACGCCCAGCGGATTGTGTGTGGAGACGGCGACGATACGCGTATTCGGACCGATGAACCTGTCGAGGTCGTCCGGGTAGCAACAGACGATGTCGTCCGGGCTGAAGCGGCGAAGGAGCGAGGCCTCAAGCACGCGCACGCCCGCCGGCATGTACTTGGCCGTCCCATCCCCGTTGTATTCGACGTTCCGCCATTCCGGATACTTGCGATTGAGGATGCCTTCGAGCCACATCGGCAGCGAAGCCATGCTCATTTGAATGAAGTACCCGGCGTGATCGATGGTCTCCGTCAGCGGAGCCGTCAACACAATGAGTTTACCGTCCGCCTTCGCGCCTTCGGCGCTACGGCGGGGCTGCCCCGTCACCACGTCGCCCATGTGCTTTCCCTGAAGCCGGGGACAACCCCGGCGAAAGCCTAGCATTGTAGACTCTGGGGGCCATGAAAGGCCTCTTTGCGGTGGCGATTGGGCTTACAACCCTGCTGATTGGGAACAGGGACGGTCTGGCCGGGCAGCGTCAGGACGCGGTCAGCCCGACAAACCTGTTCGTGACGGTGAACGGGCTGCGCATTCATTATGTGGATTGGGGCAACCCTGCAGCCTTGGGCGCCGAAGCGCCACGCGCGAAGGCGGCGCGCCCCCTGATCCTGATTCACGGGCTCGACCGTGTGTCGCGCACCTTCGACCATCTCGCCCCGCATTTCACCGGGCGCTACCACGTGATCGCGATGGACATGCGCGGCCACGGCGACTCGGGGTGGGATCCACAAGCCCGCTATCTCGTCGAGGATCACGTCGGCGACGTCGAAGGCCTGGTTCAGCAGCTCGGTCTGAAGAACATCACCATCTGGGGTAACTCAACCGGCGGTCGCGTTGCGCAAGTATTTGCCGGCAAGCACCCCGATCTCGTCTCGGCGGTGATCTCTGAGGACGTTGGCCCCGAGCGGCCGCGGCAGATCGCCGACAACTACAGCCGACGCGTCGCGCAGGAGGAAGCGGGCTGGGCGACCGAAGAGGAACTGCTCGCGCAGTTGCGCAAGAGCAACACCGGCGTGTCTGATGCGGTGCTGGTCCCGTACGTGCGCTACGGCACGAAGCGTCGCGCCGATGGTCGTCTGGTGTGGAAACGCGATCCGCAGCTGGTGAAAGGGTTCGTCGCCACTGATCTGTGGCGCTACGTGCGCGAGATCAAGGCGCCGATCCTCTACGTCATCGGCGGCCGCAGCACCATCGTCCCGCTCGAGACGCAGGACGAGTTGAAGAGGACGCTGCCGAAGGTTCGCATCGTGACGATGCCAGGACTCGGACATTACCCCAGCGACGAGAAGCCCCAGGAGTTCCTGGCCATCGTCGATGAGTTCTTGAAGACGACACCGTAACTGTAGTGTCCGGCTTGAGCCGGACCAGGAGATTTCAATGCGCAAGCTCTTGCTCGTGGTCGCCCTCGCGTTCGTCCTCCTCGCGATGCCATCGGCACAGGACGCGAAAGGTGTCATCGCCGCAGCCTCGAAGGCGATGGGCGCCGACAGTCTGCGTACGATCGAGTACTCGGGCAACGGCTACGACTTCGTGCTCGGCCAGGCCTACAGCCCGAGCTCGGCATGGCCGCGATTCGTCAACCCAAGCTACAAACGAGTGATCGACTTCCAGGTTCCCTCGTCGCGCGTGGACCGGGTTCGGATCCAGGGCGAGAACCCGCCGCGCGGCGGGGGTCAGCAGCCAATCCGCGGTGAGCAGCCGCAAACCCAGACCATCGTCGTGGGCGCCAACACGCCGTGGGTGCAGCAGCTCGAGATCTGGATGACGCCGTACGGCTTCCTGAAAGCCGCGGCGATGAACAACGCGACGATGCGCGCGCAGACCATCGCTGGGCAGAAGTACTCGGTCGTCAGTTTTACCGGACAGAACAAGGCCAAGGTGAACGGCTATATCAACGCGCAGAACATGGTCGAGAAGGTCGAGACCTGGATCGACGATGCGTTGTTCGGCGATCTGTTATTCGACTCTGTGTACTCCGACTACAAAGACTTCGGCGGCGTGAAGTTTCCGACGCGGATCATCCAGAACCAGGGCGGCTCACCGATCTTCGACTTGCGCATCAGCGACGTGAAGCCCAACGCCCCGGTCACGATTCAGGCGGCACCGGGGGGCGGTGGTGGCGCCGCAGGAGCGGCGGGCGCCGCAGGAGCGGGCGACGCGCCGACCGAGAAGCTGGCCGAGGGCGTCTATCTCGTGACAGGCGGTTATGCGGCCCTGATCGTCGACTTCAAGCCCTATATCGTCGTCATTGAAGGCGGTCAGAGTGAGGAGCGCTCGGATGCCGTCATCGCAGCGGCCAAGAAGCTGATCCCGAAGAAGCGCATCCGCTATGTGGTGAACACGCATCACCATATCGATCACTCACGCGGCCTGCGCCGCTACGTGGCCGAGGGCGCGACCATCGTCACGCACCGGATGAACGCCCCCTACTTCGAGCGCGTCTTCGCCTCGCCGAAGACGCTCAATCCGGATGCATTGTCGAAGGCGAAGAAGGAGCCGACGTTCGAGACGCTGACGACGAAGAAGGTGATGACCGATGGCAATCACGTCATCGAGCTGCATCACATGGCGGGCAACGGGCACAACGAAGGCCTGCTCCTTGCGTATCTCCCGCGGGAGAAGATCCTGGTCGAAGCGGATGCCTACAATCCGCCCGCGCAACCGAATGCGCCGGTGCCGATGCCGATCAGCCCGTACACGGAGAACCTGGTTGCGACGATGGATCGACTCAAGCTCGACGTCGACACCATCGTGCCGATCCATCTGCCAGCGGATGGCCGCAAGGTCACGCGCGCTGAACTGATGCGCATGGCGGGCCGATAGATGTCGTGTCCGGCTTTAGCCGGACATAGTGTCCGGCTTGTTGACCGGCTCCGACAGATGGCAATACGGTGGTACTCGATTAACACGGATCTGCAACCCGTCGACCACGAGCCGGTCGACCTGGACGGCGCCTACGCCGTCATCGACCGGTACTTTTCACAGCTGCGCCAACACTACGACTCCGGCGAAGAAGCGCTCGCCAGCACGATGTTCGGCTTCGTCCGAAACGACGATTCCTACATCGAGATCTGCTTGCAGGCTCCCGATCACATTGACGTGTCGTACGGGTACGAGCAGAACGACCGGCTGCGCTCACGCGAAGAGGTGCGCGACCGAACCAGGTTGTTCTTCACGCAGTCGACGGACTAATTCCTCGGCCCTCGATCTCGGACCAGGTCGCGGATGACTTCGTCGTAGTACGGCTTGTCTTTGAGACTGGCGCGCGATGCCGGGAAGTACGCGAGCGTGATGCTCACCACGTTTGGATTCAGCGCAGTGAGTGACACCGAGCTGCGTTCGCTGCCGGACAGCCGCGTGTTGTCGATCATCGGGAAGTCGAACAGGCCGACCTGGAAGTTCGTGTCCACCTCCCGCTTGGCTTCCATATCCAGATCGGGCTTCTGACACTCTTCCTGCGTCAGCAGTTGCGACACATAGAGCCTGACCTGCACCTCGCGAGCCTGCTGGTTGTAGTTGATCAATTCCAGGACGAACTGTCGATAGTGCCTCGAGCGATCCGTGGCCTCCATCGACATGCACAGACGGGCTGCGCCCTCCCCGGGCTTGACCATGGGATCCTTCAGCGCGCGCATGCCGAACATGATGTGCGCCTGAAAGTCCTTGATCTTCTCGGTCAGCGCGTCGCCGCGCTCGACGGTCCCGACGTCGGAGAGCGCCGTGAGCTGGTGCTCGATCACCTGCAGCGCCACTGACTCGAGCCGGGAGAGCAGCCCCGGATCGGGGCCTTTCCCGCTCATCGGGATGCGCCGCTCGACGTCCTTGAACAGCGGTGCGATGTCGAGCGATTCGTGGAAGTTGTAGGCCAGCAGCTCGAGGCTGAGAATTTGCTGGCGAATCGCCTCCTCGTCGCTGATCTTCGTCGCCGGATCCTTCGACATGAACGTCGTGAGGATCGAGTTGAACATGTCCTTACGAAGATTGCTGTCGGCTTCCTCGCGACGGCCCATCATCTCGGCGTAGAGCCGGATGTTGTTGTCGATCTGCTGCCGCTCGTTGAGCGATGCGTTGAACCAGTAGCCGAGGACGAGGGTGACCAGCGGCAGGGCCAGCACCTTGACCAGCTCGATCCACGGCCACTGATGTTTGCTGTCTCCTGACGGCGGGTCTGGCGGCGGCGTCACCGCTGGAACGTCGCTCTCGCTCATGCTCAACGCCGCTTGAGCTCGTAGCCGTTGCCGGCCTTCACCAGCTCGAAGTTGTAGAGGGCGGGATTCGGGGACGAGAAGACCATCGCCGACGGCTTGCCGGCCTGGTCGGGCAGCACCAGCGTGCACTGCCCCTGCTGCGGCACGTTGATTCGATAGGCGCCGTCGGCGGCGGTGGTCGCCTTCACGGCGGGATCGGAGCCGCACGAGATTTCGACGTTCGCTCCACCAACGCCTTTGCCATCCATGACGATCGTTCCG
>Ga0111538_10007850_pt1 | contig 14350 bp, 11 predicted proteins | sample SoiMethybrSBSTD1_FD_79669 | JGI IMG/M metagenome (GOLD analysis project Ga0111538, IMG submission 79669) | Bulk soil microbial communities from a Populus tree surrounding site in Tennessee, USA - Soil MetaG P. TD hybrid SBSTD1 (version 2)... | ecosystem: Environmental > Terrestrial > Soil >... | reverse complement strand
TGGACCAGGAGCAGTCCGACGATCCGGCCGCTCACCGCATCGACTCCAGGGCCGACGTCGCCCCCGCAATCACCCGTTCAAGACTCCCGCGGCCGAACGGACTCTGCCAGACTTGATACAGGTCCTCGTCGTGCAGCTCCGCCCGCGCGAGATAGCCGATGGAGCCGTTCACGAGATTCAGCACCGTCACCGCGTTCGCGGGGAAGGCGCGTCGCAGCTCGGTCTGCAGCAGCGTGTACGCCTCGTTGGGCTGCCCCACGATGAACCCCTCGCCGACCCGCCAGGCCCACAGCGGCACCTTCGCGGTCTTCCCCTCCCCCACGACCCGGCGGACCCGCAGCTTGCGCCGCAGCCGCTCCGACTGGACGCGGTCGGTGCTCGCCTGGAGCGCCGCCTCCAGCTCCGCCGCCGAGGGCATGTCCTTCAGCTCCAGGTCGACCTCGATCCGCCGCGCATCGAGGACGCCCGACGGCGTCCGCGCCGCGCGCTTCCAGGTCGCCAGCGGCGCGCCGGATTCGACGGCGCCCGCGTACTCCAGCGACGTCCGAGGAGGCAGCATCCCTTCCAGCGCGGACAGCGTCGAGTAGCCGAGCCGGCGTCCGTTTCGGTCCGCGGTCTCCACGTCCCCCGTGTACTGCTCGCGCGGACTCACCTCGCCGGACGGGCCGTGAAGATAGAGGCCGAGCGCTCCCGGCGCCTGCTTCTCGATCAGCTCCCGCATCGCCCCGGGATAGTCGGGCGAGATGAGCTTGTTCTCCCACGCCAGCGTCGTGGGATGGCAGGCGTAGTTCACCAGCACCGCGCGCACCTTGCCGGAAAGGTCCGTGACGCGCCCCACGAGGACCGTGTCGTCCGCCGCCGTCGACGGATTGAAGCCGGTCACCCACCGGTTGCGCGAGGGATCGGGAAGATCGCGGTTCACCGCCAGGTCGCAGCGGCCGACGGTCCACGTCAGCGTCCCCGGCGCGGCGGTTTCAATCGCCCGGAGGACCGCGCGGACGATCGCGTCGCGGACCTTGTCCAGGTAGGGCCCGATCAGCTGCCCGCCCGGCTTGTCGACGTCCGCACGGCTGGTCGCTGGCCCGGCATGGGTATGGGACATGTTGATCATGACCCGCGCCGGATCCAGCTTCAGGGCCTCGAGCACCGGCTCGCGGATCAGCCGCTCCTCGTCGGACTTCCACCAGCCCAGGTCGACCGCCACCAGCACCAGCGGCGGGCCGCCTTCCGCGGTCTGCATCGTGAGCGCGGTCGCCGTGAGCGGACGATGGATGCCTTCCGCCACGTCGTGCTTGGCCGCGCCCCAGTTCCGCGCGTAGATCCCGACCGGCGGCGTGATGTCCTCGCGCGCCACGCCCAGCCTTCCCGAAAACTCCGGGTGGGCGAACGGCGGAGGCGACGGTCGGATCGGCGTCGAGCCGCATCCGGGAAGCAACGCAATGACGACCAGGAGGAGTCGCTTCATGACCGCTACCTTACAATCCGGCAAGCGCTTCGCGCGTCATTTCCAGCGTCCGGTCGATCTCCTCGACCGTATGGGCGGCGCTGATCGACCCCTGCTTCGCGGGAAGCGGGAACTGGTAGACGCCCCGCTCGATCAGCGCGCGCCGGAGCCGGCGGTCGAGATCGAAATCATGGCGGGCCGCCAGGTCGTGCCAATCGACCGGGACCGAGTCGCAGAAGTAGGTGCAGAACGCCGACCCGATGCGGCTCACCACCGCGCGCAACCCCTTCTCTCGATAAAGGGCCTCCAGGCCCGCCTGGAGCCGCGCGCCGAGGTGCTCGAGGGTGCGATAGATCTCCCCTCCGTTGCGCGAGAGGCGTTCGAGGGTCGCGATCGCCGCGGCCACGGTCATCGGATGCCCGTTGTAGGTCCCGGCGATCAGGACCCGCCGCGCCGCCTCCTTGGCGTCAAAAAGGCCCAGGATGTCCGCGCGGCCGCCGATGACGCCCAGGGGGTAGCCGTTGGCGACCGCCTTTCCGAACACCGAGAGATCGGGCATCACGCCGGCGATCGACTGATATCCCCCCAGCGCGGAGCGGAAGCCGGTCTTTACCTCGTCGAAGACCAGGACCGCGCCATGCCGGTCGCAAAGCCGGCGCAGCTGCTCCAGGTAGCCCGGCCGGGGCGGGATCACGCCGATGTTCTGAAGGACGGGTTCGGTGAGCACGCAGGCGACCGGCCGGCGGCGCATCACGTCCTCCACCGAGTCGGCGTCGTTGAAGTTCACGACGTGGATCCGCTCCATCACTCCCGCGGGGATCCCCGCCGACATCGGCAGGAATCGGTATTCGCCGGGCGACACGCGCGGACCGATGTCCGCAGCGGACGGCATGACCGTCCGGGCGACGTCGTTGTGCCAGCCGTTGTAGCCGCCCAGCATGAGGATGACGTCCTCGCGTCCGGTCCAGGCCCGGCTCAGCCGGATCGCATGGGCCGTCGCCTCGCTTCCCGAGTTCGTCAGCTGGAGCCGCTCCAGCCCGGGGACGGCCTCGCGCAGCAGCTCGGCCACGCGGACTTCCCACGGCGTGGTGCCGCTCCCCATGAGCGACCACCCCTCCTCCATCGCCCGCAGGACCGCGCCGTTCACGCCGGGATCGTTGTGCCCCAGGATGTGGGGCGCGAACGCCGCGTGATAATCGATGTACTCGCGGCCGTCGGCGTCGACGATCCGGCTTCCGCGCGCGCGGACGAACGCGATCGCCGGCTCGACCTTGCGGTTGAGCGAGACCACGCCCCCGGCGATCACGGCTTCGCCGCGGCGAAGAAGCGCCTGCGACGCCGCGTTACCAATCCCCGACGCTGCCATCGGCATAGAAAGTCCTTTGCAGAAGTTCCTGCTGGAACGGATGCTTGCGCACTTCGGCCTCGTCGATCTCGATCCCGAGACCGGGCCGGGTGGACGGCCGCACGGTGCGGGTCTTCGGATCCACCTGAAATCCTTCCTTGACGATGTCGGTCCTCCACGGAACGTCGGAGTGGACCGACTCGCAGATCACGTAGGAGGGCGTGGCGAACCCGAACTCCAGGGACGCGGCCGTGCTCACGGGTCCCTGCGGATTGTGGGGCGCGAGCGCCACGCGGTACGCCTCGGCCAGCGCGGCGATCCGGCGCGCCTCGGTGAGGCCGCCGCAGTGGGTGATGTCCGGCTGGAGCACGCTCGCGGCCCGCTTCTCGAGCAGGTCGCGGAAGGCGGCCGCGCCGATCAGGCGCTCGCCGGTGGCGATCGGCGTCGACACCGCCCGCTGGACCGCGGCGATGTCCTTCATGGACTCGGGCCAGCACGGCTCCTCGAAGAAGTAGAGGCCGTACGGCTCGAGGGCCTTCGCGAACCGCAGTCCCATGCGGGGCGACGGCCGCGCGTGGGCGTCGACCATGATGTCGACGTTCTCCCCCACCGCGTCGCGGAGCGCGGCGACGCACTTCTCGGCGTAGCGGATCGGCTTCAGCCCCTCGATCGGCATCGTCTCCGGCACCGCCATGCACTTGAAGGCGCTGAAGCCTTCCTCGACGGCGCGCCGGCCGAGCTCGGCGAACCGCTTCGCGTCGGCGGGTGATGTTTCGTAGAAGTCCTCCATCCGCCCCCCGCCCAGGTGGCAGTAGAGGCGGACATAGTCGCGCACCGGCCCGCCCCAGAGCTTGTGGCACGGCACGCCGTGGATTTTTCCGAGGATGTCCCAGAGGGCGATGTCGATGCCGCTCAGCGCGGTGGCCCGCACGATGCCGTTGGCGTGCCAGAAGTGCTGGCGGTACATCATCTGCCAGAGATGCTCGATGCGGGTCGGATCCTCGCCGATCAGCAGCGGGGAGAGATCCTCGATCGCCCCGACGACCCCGCGCGTGTGCCATTCGAGCGTCGCCTCGCCCCATCCGTGAAGCCCCGGCTGGTCGGTGACGACCTTGACGAAGATCCAGTTGCGCATCCGCGCATGGCACACCAGCGTCTCGATCTTGGTGATCTTCATGCGAGGATCTCGGAGATGGGCTTGCCGAAGTCGAGATCGAGCCTCTTCCTCCCGGGCACTTCGAGTTTCCGGGCATCGAGGCCCAGCTGGTGGAGCACGGTCGCGTGGAGATCGGTGATGTAGTGGCGGTTTTGGACGGCGTGGAACCCCAGCTCGTCGGTCGCGCCGTGGACGACGCCGCCCTTCACCCCGCCGCCCGCCAGCCAGCCGGAGAAGCCGAACGGATGGTGGTCGCGGCCGTCGGAACCCTGAGCTCCGGGCGTCCGGCCGAACTCGGTACCCCAGACCACCAGCGTTTCGTCGAGCAGCCCCCGCCGTTTGAGGTCCTTCAGGAGGCCGGCGATCGGCTTGTCGACCTCGGCCGACAGCTTCGAGTGGCCGGCTTTCAGGCCGCTGTGGGCGTCCCACGCGCCGGCGCCGCCGTTGCTGCCGTGGAAGACTTGGATGAACCGGACTCCCCGCTCGACCAGGCGGCGGACCCCGAGGCACGTTTGCCCGAACGGCAACGTCGTCGCCTGATCCATGCCGTACAGCTTCCGGATCTCGTCGCTCTCCTCCTGAAACCGGAAGACCTCCGGGACCGCCGACTGCATCCGGAAGGCGAGCTCGTACGACCGGATCCTGGCTCGGAGCGCCGCGTCGTCGGGATACTCGACCGCCGTCAGGTTGTTGAGCCGCGCCAGGAGGTCGAATTCGCGCGCCTGCTCTTCGCTCGACTTTCCGGAGCTCGGGGCGGCGAACGGCAGCGGGTTGCGGGGGTCGACGTTCATGCGGACGCCCGCATGGGCGGGGCCGAGGTAGTTCGCGCCGTGGCCGAAGGTTCCGCCGCAGCAGTCGGCCAGCGGCGTGCCCAGCACCACGAACTGCGGCAGGTTGTCGTTCAGGGAACCCAGACCGTAGTTGACCCACGAGCCGATCGTGGGCAGCGCGCCCTCCAGGGCGTGGCGGCCCGTGTGGAACTGGAGCTGCGCCCCGTGGTTGTTGTCGGTCGTCCAGAAGGAGCGCACGACGGCCAGGTCGTCGGCGCACGAGCCGACGTGGGGCCACCAGTCGCTGACCTCGAGGCCGCTTTCGCCGTACTTCTTGTAGCCGGTCTGGAGCGGGTAGATCGTCGGATGGACCTTGTGGAGGCCGGCGACCACCTCCCGCACGTTCTGCTTCACGAAGGGCGAGTCGAGCGTCGATTTGTACGGCGACTCCGCGATGGTCTTTCCCGCGTGGCGCGTGAGCTCGGGCTTGGGGTCGAAGCTCTCCATGTGGCTCGTGCCGCCGACCATGAAGAACCACACCACGGTTTTCGCCTTGGGACGGAAGTGCGGCTTCCCGTCGGGCGCGCGCCAGGCTTCGTCCTTGGCCAGGCCGTCGCGTTGGAGCATCGCGCTCAGCGCGAGGCCGGTGAACCCCATGCCGGTGTCGGCGAGGAACGTGCGGCGCGACACGCGACGGCGGCCCTCATCGTGGCTCATGAGCATCTCCTATCGGATCGTGACGAAGTCGTTGTGGTTGAAGAGCACGTGGACGAGCCCCTCGCGCCCCTTCGGGCCGGCCTGCCCGAGGAAGCGGGCGCATTCCTCCCGCTCCGCCGGAGACGGCGGCCGCCCCAGCATCGTCCGGAACGCCGTCTCCACGAACCCGTCGCCGGACGGCAGCTTCCCGGCGAGGACCCGGGACTGGGTCTCGACCAGGACGCTGTTGGCCAGCGCGAGCGCCTGCTGGGGGATGATGCTTTCGGTGCGCTCGTAGCATTCGTTGACGCTGGCCGCGTCGAACAGAACGAGGAACTCGGCCTGCTTCTCGTGGGCATGGCGGTAATAGATGCTGCGACGCGCGGTGGTGAGCGCGCTGCCGTGGTCGAGTTCGGGCCCGCCGCGCGCCGGATCGAGAGAGCCCGCGAGATAGAGCACGCTGTCGCGGACCGCCTCCGATTCCATGCGGCGGACGTTCATCCGCCAGAGCGACGTGTTCTCCGGGTCCTTCGCCGGTCCGGCGGCGTCCCCGGCGGAGTCCCGCCGGTAGGCCTGCGACGTGACGAGGAGACGGTGCAGCTTCCGGAGACTCCACCCGTCGTTCATGAACCCGACGGCGAGCGTGTCGAGCAATTCCGGGTGGGTCGGGGTGCGGCCGTTACGGCCGAATTCGAACGTCGACGCCACCAGCGGCGCGCCGAAGTGACGAAGCCAGACGTGGTTCACGAGGACCCGCGCGGTGAGCGGGTTCTCGGGCGAGGCGATCCAGCGGGCCAACGCCAGGCGCCGGCCCGTGCTGGTCGCGGGATAGGTCGCGATCTTCCTCGGCGTGTAGGTCGTGGCCGCAGGCGCCTTGAGGTCGGCCTCCGCCTTGGCGAGCGCCTTCTCCGCCTCGTCGAGCTTCTTCTTCGCATCGGACTTCTTGGCGTCGAGCGCCTGCTTCGCGGTGAACTTCGAGCGGGCGGCCTCCAGGAGCGCCAGCCGCCGCTGGGCCTGGACCGCCGCCTCCGCCACCTTCTTCCACGCCTCGTCCTTCGTTCCTTCGAGCCGCTCCGCCTCCAGCAGGGCCGCGAGAGCGGTCCGCCGGGCGTCCGCAACGGAGAAATCCAGGCCGGCGACGGCCTCCGATTTGGCCAGGGCCTTGACCGCGTCGTCGACCGCCTCGTCCGCCGCGGCGAGCGCGAGCGCGCGGACGAACTCGCGCTTTTCGGGGGCGCCGGCCCAGGGGGGCAGCGTCACCGGCTCGATCCGCAGCGGGGCGCCGCCGAGAGCGCGGGGAACCGCCGGGGCGATCGCCTTCGTCTTGTCCGGATGGCGCTCGTCGCCCCGCTCGTACCGGTAGGTGGCCGTCTCGGCCTTGGCGTCGTAGGCGCGCGGCAGGCCGTCCTTCGCGACGTCGAAGCGCCCGCCCTCGAGATGGTCCGTGCGGATGTCGTGGGGCTCGAAGAACGCGCGGAACGCGTAGTACTCTTCCTGGGAGATCGGATCGAAGAAATGGTCGTGGCACCGGGCACAGTTCATCGTGGTCGCCAGGAACGCCTTCCCGGTGTGCTCGATGGTGCCCTGAAGCCACACGTCGCGGCTGAACCGGATCCAGTTCCGGGCGAGGAATCCGGTCGCCCGCAGCGTCGCCGGATCGTCGGGCGCCAGCTCGTCCGCGGCCAGCATCTCCAGGATCATGCGGTCGTAGGGCTTGTCGGCATTGACGCTCTCGACGATCCAATCGCGCCACCGCCAGATGTGGGGGGCGCTCTCGCGGACCTCCTGCTGGTAGCCGGCCCAGTCGCTGTAGCGCCAGACGTCCATGAAGTGGCGGCCCCACCGTTCCCCGTGGCGCGGGTCGGCGAGGAGACGGTCGACCACCCGCTCGTAGGCGTCCGGGGAGCCGTCGGCCGTGAACGCGTCGATCTCCGCGGGGGTCGGCGGGAGCCCGATGAGATCGATCGTCACCCGGCGCAGCAGTGCGGCCCGCGACGCCTCCGGCCGCGGCGACACGCCCCGCGCGCGCTGGGCGACCTCCAGCAGCGCGTCGACGGGATTCCGCCCGTCCGCAACCGGCTTGGCGACCGGCTTGAGATACGCCCAGTGGCCGGCGCCGGACTCCTCTCCCGCGGCCGAGTCGGGCCACGGCGCGCCCTGGTCGATCCAGCGGCGAAGGATCTCGACCTTCTCCTTGGGCAGCGGCGGCGCTTTCTGGGGCATGCGGGCGTCGGGGTCGGACTCGACGACCAGTTTCACGAGCGGGCTCTCGGCGCCCTTCCCCGGGAGGATCGCCTTTCCCGCCATGCCGCCCTTCATCGCCGCCGACCGGGCATCCAGGCGGAACGACCCCTTCTTCTTGGCGGCGGAATGGCAGGAGACGCAGTGTTCGCGGAAGATCGGGCGCACGTCGCGGACGAAATCGACCGTGGACTCCTGCGACTGGACGAATCCCCCGAACACGAGGATCGCGGCCGCCAACGACCCCAAACGCATCTCGACCTCCCGAATCAAGTTTCCTATTATGCAACACTGTTGTCAATGGAGTAGTTTCAATATCGCTGGAGTCGGGTGGAGCCATGGCGGAGAATGGCGCGCGCATGAAGGAAGGCCCGTACGAGTCGCTGCGGAAGGCGTTCGAGGTGCTCGAGCTCCTGGCGGCGAAGTCGCCGAGGGGCGTGACGGAGATCGCGGCCGCGCTGGGCATCCAGAAGAGCGGCGCGAGCCGGCTGCTGAAGGCGCTCTCCGGCTGGGGCTACGTCGCGCAGGACCTGAAGCGGGGGCAGTACACGTCGGGGCCGCGCGTGCTGGCGCTCGCGGAGCACGCGGTCCACGGCGACCACCTCCTGCGGATCGCGCAGCCGGTGATGCGGGATCTGGCGCAGTCCACCCGCGCGAGCGTCCACCTGGGCCTCGTCATGGGCGACCGGATGATGGTGGCCGCGAAGGAGCCGAGCCCCGAGCAGATCCAGGTGCAGTCGCGGATCGGGGGCACGATCGTGCCGCACGCCTCGGCGCTCGGCAAGGTGCTGCTGGCGGGCCTCGGCGAGCAGGAGCGGTCGGCGTTCCTGAAGCCGCCGCTCGCGCGGTTCACCGAGCGGACCATCGTCGAGCCCCGCCGCCTGGCGAAGGTCCTCGCCGAGGTGCGCAAACGGGGCTACGCCCTCGAGGCGGGCGAGGAGCACCTCGGCGTCGGCTGCATCGGCGTCCCCATCCTGGGCCGGGCGGGCCGCTGGATCGCGGGACTCTCGGTCTCCGGCCCGCTGTCGGGCACGCCGTTCCGGATCGACGCCCGCCACCGCACGCTCGCCGAAAAGGCGGGCTCGGAGATCTCGCGCCGGCTCGCGATGCCGGTCTGACGACATTTGAGTCAAACAACACTTCGTTCTTCTTGATAGTAGCTGCGGAGGTACAGAGGGTGACCCGTCTGACCATCGCCCTGTTCGCCGGACTTCTCGGATGCGACCCCGCGGCACCCCCCTCTCCCCCGCTCGCGCCGAAGGCTCCGGGGCTTCAGGTCACCGGAAAGCAGATCAACGTCGGGGTCAAGGCGTACCGGTTTTCACTCGCAGGGTCGGGATGCCGCTCGATCCATGCAGCCCTCTACCATCTGTCCGCTGAGAGGACGAACAAGGTGACGTCGATGGATTTCATGTCCCTGCCGGAGCAGGTTACGGGGGACTTGTGGCTGACCGAAATGACCGGCGAACCGTTCGGGAAATCGGCGGTTCTTTCCTACTCGCTTGGAGAGACGGTGTCGTCGTCCTCGAGTAAGTCCGACCACGGCGCGTTCCCGTTGATCGAAGGAGCGTTCCCCCGGTCGCCGCACCAGTTCCACACCGCCGGGAGCCTTTCCAGCGGAGAGGAAGCGGTGATCTTCGCCCGATGCATGGGCAAGAACCTGGAGGAGCACCGCTTCGGCGCGGGCTCGCTGGATCAACTCAAGCAGCACGTCCAGGAAACCAAAGACATCGTGGTCGTCGTCACGCTCCGCTGGGAGCGGAACTGACCGACCACCCCCCCGGAACCGTAGGATAGGCAGGGAGGACGAACCCATGCGCATGCTGCTCGCGATCACGCTGCTCTTCGCGCCCGCGGCCCCGGCGGAGGACCTCGCGAAGGCGCTCCTCTTCCATGCCGGCTTCGACGGGAAGGCCGACGCCGATTTCGGCGCCGGCGACCGCGCGATCTACCAGGGGCTCGGCACGCCGCTCAAAGAGTCGAAACCCGCCCTGCCGGACTCCGTCGAGATCGTCAAGGATGGCGGCAAGTACGGCGACGCCCTCCGGTTCTCGAAGAAGATAAAGCCCGTCATCCACTACAAGGCTGCCCGGCACGTCCAGTGGACCGAGGCCGACTTCCAGGGCGCCGTCTCCTTCTGGATGCAGCTCGACCCCGAGAAGGACCTGGAGCCCGGCTACTGCGACCCGATCCAGCTCACCGACAAGAAGTGGGACGACGCCTGCCTCTGGCTCGACTTCAGCAAGGATGAGGTGCCTCGGCTGTTCCGCCTCGGCGTCTTCCCGAACCACGCGGAATGGAACCCGAAGAAGGAGAAGGACGCGCCGCGCCCCGAGATCGTCGTCAAGCGCCACCCCTTCGCACGCGCGAAGTGGACGCACGTCTGCTTCACGTGGGAGCGGTTCAACGGAGGCCGGGACGACGCCGTCGCCCGGCTCTACCTCGACGGCGTGCTCCAAGGCGAGCTCAAGGGCCGCAAGACCTACAGCTGGGACCTGTCGAAGGCCGCGATCGTCCTCGGCATGAACTACGTCGGCCTGTACGACGACCTCGCGGTCTTCAACCGCCCGCTCACCGCCGACGAGGTCGTCGCGCTTGGAAAGCTCGAGGGCGGCGTCCGCTCGCTCCACGCGAACAAGTAGCCCGCGGATGACGAAATAGACGGTCTATTTCGTTGCCGTGCTCACCAGCGGATGTCCTTGGCCGGCGGCTGGCGGTGCTGGTCGCCGCGCTTTTCGATCGGCCACTCGCGGTATTCGTCCAGCCACGCCAGAGTGTGCTTCATGACGATCTCGAGGATCTTCTTGCCCTTCTCCGGCGTCGCCTTCGTCGGATCGCCGTGGACGCCCGTCTTCGTCCACCGGCCCCAGTAGTCGTTGAAGCGGACATTGGTCGTGCTGTCCGACGTCATCGTCTTCCCGACCCGGTCCGAATCCTTGACCGCCTTCTCCATCTGCACCCGCTCGCGGGCGAAGTGGAGGTAGAGGGACGTTTCCCACTCGTCCGCGTGGGCGTAGACCCCCGACTCGAGCATCGCCTGGGTCTCCTTCTGTCCCATGGTGTAGTAGCCGAACGCGCAGCAGAGCGAGGGGGTCTCGAGAGTCGTCCGCCGGGCGATGAGGTCGACCAGCGGCGTGTTGGAGCCGTGGCCGTTGATCACCGCGATCCGCTTGAAGCCGTGGTAGGCCACGCTCTTGGTGATGTCCACGCAGAAGTTGATGAAGTTCTGAGGCTCGACGTGGATCGTTCCGGGGAAATCGATGTGGTGCAGGTTGAGCCCGTAGGGGATCCCGGGAAGGATCAGCACCTTCTCGGGCGCCCGCTTCGCCAGCTCGCGGCAGACCGACTCCGCGAGGAAGATGTCGGTGTCCAGCGGCAGGTGCGGACCGTGCTGCTCAGTCGATCCCGTCGGCAGGATCACGACCTTCTGCATCTCGATCGCTTCGTTGACTTCCGGCCAGGTCAGCCGGTTGAACTCGGTGGCCTCTTTGACGTTCACGTCATCCTCCTATTCGATGCTGGTAAATATCGTCTTTCCGGAAATGTCGATGCGCACCGGCGCGGCATACTTGCGGACACAGTCGAGGTTGATCTTCACGCCGAGCCCCGGCGCCTCCGTCAGGGAGACCAGGCCGTCGGGACCGCGATCGCACGTCCCCGCCGCCAGGGTCTCGGCGAGCGGCGACCCGCTGCCGGGATACTCGAGGTACTTGAAGTGCTCGACGTCGGCAAAGGCATGAAGGGCCGACGCGACGCTGAGGCGGGACTTGAACGTGTGATTGACGTAGGTGATCCCCTTGGCGGCGGCTTTCTCGACCACCTTGCGGGCGACGGTGATCCCGCCGATCCGGCCCGCGTCGATCTGCACGAACGACAGCCCGCCCTGGTCGATGTAATTCTCCGCCGCGTGAAGCGTCGCCGCGTTCTCGCCGGCCGCGATCGGCACGGCGGGCTTCCGCCGGGCGAGCTCTCCGTACTCGGGGATGGCGTCCGGGAAAAAGGGCTCCTCGAGCCAGGTCACCCGGTACGGGGAGAACCGCCGGGCCCGGTCGAGCACCGTCTCGACGTCCCGGCCGTACGCCCAGCCGGCGTCCACCAGGAGCTCCGCCTTCGAGCCCAGCCCTTCGCGCGCCGCCCGGACGAGCGCCACGTCCCACTCCGCGTCCTTCTTCCCCAGCGGTCCCCAGCCGAACTTCGCGGCGAGGAACCCCTGGGACTGGATCCGCTGCGCGACGCGCAGCGTCTCCTCGGGCGTGTCCCCGAAGAGGACGGACGCGTACGGCTTCTTCGGATACGCCTTCCGGCCGCCCAGCAGCCGGTAGACCGGTTGCCCCAGGCTCTTTCCCACCAGGTCCCACAGCGCGATATCCGCACCGCTGTAAGCGTGGTCGATCTGCTGGATGTCGCTCCCGTTCCGGAGCGCCTTCGCGTGGAGCCGGCGGACGTCGTCGGGCGTGTCGATGGTCTCCCCGACCAGCGACTCGCGGATGTTGATGATGTTGCCGTGCGACATCGGGCAGCAGTACGCCGCCAGCGAAACGAGCGGCGACGCGTCGCACTCGCCCCAGCCTTCGAGGCCGCGGTCGGTCCGGATCCGGACCAGCAGCGTGTCCTGCGTGCCGTCGGCCGCAGTGGTGATCTCCGGCATCCGGAGATAGATCGGATCGATCGCGGTGATCTTCATTTCCAGCTCTCGTCGAAAAGTCCCGTGTCGACGACGGTGTCGTCCGGTTTCATCACGGCCCAGTCGCCCAGCCGGGGGAAGAACAGGTAGTTGATCTTGAGCTCCGACGGATGGAAGGTCAGGCCCGAGTTGAGGACGACATAGCGGTCCGGATGCAGCGCGCCGGCACAGATCAGAACGGGGGCGTGGCCGGCAGCGTCGTACGTCTTGCCGCGCAGGATCAGCTTCTCCCGCATCCACGTGACCGGCAGCGCCCCGTGCGCCTTGCGGATCAGCAGGTTGCTGCCGGGATCCCCGAACAAAACGAGATGCCGGGTCCGGAGATCTTCCTCCATGACGTCGACGTCGTTCTTGACGGGCAGCTCTCCTCGGAACCAGATCCGCCACTCCTCCGAGAAGCGCTTCAGTCGCGCGTCCGCCCACGCCTGGATTTCCGGGTTCCAGGGCGCGCCCGTCCCCCGCACGCAGAGGAACGGAGCCGAAAAGGCGTCGTCGATCGGCCCCTGGAGTCCCGGCCGCTTCCCCTCGACGCTGCGATCCGCGACACGCCAGGACCCGTCGCGCACCTCGAACACCGCAGGGGTCTTGGCCTCGATCTCGCTGGTTCCGATTCTCACTCGCGCCGCCGGCGCGTGGATCGCCAGGCGGCGGACGTTCTTCGGCTCGTCGACCTCGACAAGCCCGTCCGCGATGCGCGCCTTCACCTCGCTCCGCACGTAGTGCTCCTTCAGGGCGAGCAGCTCGATCCAGAAGCAGCGATTGTACTTCAGCGTGTACGTCACGAAGTGCACCTCGCGGGGCGCCCGATCGAGGCCTCTTGAGACGTGCTCTCCGATCCGCCTCATCTGCTCCCGATGGGTGGGCGGGTCGATCACGTGGCCCGTGCCCGGGGAGATCAGGTTGACCATCGTCAAGCCTTCCTGCTCCATCGCCTTCCCCATGATCACGTGGCAGTCGAAGAAGACGTCCTTGTCGCCGACCGCCGCGATCGCGGGCACCATCCTCGCGTTGGCGGCATAGTTGATCGAGTCGAGCGTCGTCAGAGTCTTTTCCTGAAGGTCGGGAAGCGCGCCGACCTTGACGAAGCTCTTGATGGGCGTCTCCGAGAACTTGTGGGTGTCCACGTACCCGCAGTAGGGACCGAGGGCGACGAAGCGGTCGGGATGCTTGAGACCCAGGTGCCACGTCCCCGAGGCGCCCATCGACATTCCGCGAAGAACGATGCGGCTCCGGTCGATCGAATAGCTCCGGCACGTGGCCTCGATCGCCTCGAACACGTCGGTCTCGCCCGCGTAGCGGTACCCGTTTTCCACCCGACCCAGCGGATGGAGTTCGATGAACTCCTGCTCGGGGGCGGGGCCGTCGGCGAAGCGGTCCATGAAGCGGAGCTCGCTCGTGCCGGACGGCTGCTGGCTTCCGTGGAGCACGACGTCCAGACGCATCGGCCGGGCAGGATCGTAGGAGGCCGGCACGATCACGCCGTAGGGCTGGATCGAGTCGTCGATCGCCGACCGGAATCCGCGGACCACTTTGCCTTTCCGGTTCGTCCAGGAGCGTTCCCGGTCGGCGGCACGACGAAGCCCGAGGTCGAGTATTTTCCGCAGGAGCGCCCCGTCCTTGGCCTGGAGTTCCTCCCCCAGTGCCCACGCGACGCCCTTGGCAAAGACCAGCACGTCGACGTCGGTCGACTTCTGCAGTTCCTTCAGCTCGGCGTCCTGAAGGCAGAAGAAGAGGAAGAGGGCCTGGATCACAGGAGTTTTTCGCCCCGGCTGTATTTCTTCACGGCCTCCGGATCGATCGTGATCCCGAGTCCCGGCTTGTCGGGAATGGCCAGCAGGCCCTCGGCATCCAGCTTCCAGCCGCCGGTCACGATCTCATCCACGTACGCGGAACCGGTCTTGTACTCGATCAGGTCCGTCCCCGGGATCGCGGAGGCGAGCTGAAGGTCGGCCGCGACGCCGACGGCGGTGTTCCAGCCGTGCGGGATGAACTTGATCCCGTGGTCCTGCGCCAG
>Ga0111538_10007848_pt1 | contig 14353 bp, 17 predicted proteins | sample SoiMethybrSBSTD1_FD_79669 | JGI IMG/M metagenome (GOLD analysis project Ga0111538, IMG submission 79669) | Bulk soil microbial communities from a Populus tree surrounding site in Tennessee, USA - Soil MetaG P. TD hybrid SBSTD1 (version 2)... | ecosystem: Environmental > Terrestrial > Soil >... | reverse complement strand
GGCCAGCTCCAGCGCCAACAGCGTGAACGGCGAGGGGTCATTGAGGGAGGTGGAGATGTTGCCGATGGGAATCCCGTCAAGGCACGTCTCCATGTCCTCGACCGAGTTCACGGTGACGCCACAAGTGCCCAGGATTTCGGGCGGCATCTCGTCGATGTCGTAGCCGCGATAAACGGAGTTGCAGGGGATCAGCGACACCGCGGTGCCGCCGTGCGCGAGGATGGTCTTGAGGCGTGCGTTGTAGTCCTCCGGCACGCCAAGGCCGATCAGCTGGCGCTGCGTCCAGGTGCGGCCGCGATGCATGGTAGGGTAGATGCCGCGCGTCATAGGCGGCTGACCAGGGAAGCCCAAGGCGTCCATGTAGTGCGCTTCCGCCGCATCCCCGGCGCTTCCGCCAGGCCAATCCTGCGGCGTGTAGAGCGGCTGGATGTCGACGCCTGAGCGGTTGCGCGGATTGCAAGCCTCGCCAAGCCCGGCTTGCGCCTCGGCCCGCCAACCTCCCCGCGCCTGGTCGAAATTCGACAGCGGCAATGCCACGGCCTTCGTAGTGCCGGCTTTCGCCCGCTTGCCCATGCATTTCCTCCTGCGCCGCGCCCTCACTCAGTCGGGGCGCTTTACCTGTCCGTAGAAGCCGATACCCTGCTTGCGCGTCGCTCGTCGCCGCAGCGCATACCCCCCGGCGCAGAGCGCGAATGCGATCCCGCCCGCAATGTTGTAGCCGGCGGCAAACAACAATCCTGCGGCGGCCGCCAGAAGTCCGAACGCGAAGTTCCATTCGCGCCGGAACGACCCGCCTGAACGCGAACGGCTCACGCCAGCAACTCCCCGTCCCTGGCTGCACGCGCCTCGCCGGCCAGCGCGGCGACCTTCGACACGATCTCCTCCCGCGAGGCGCCAGGATGGAACACCTCCCGCACGCCGGCCTTTCGCAGCTTGCGCTCGTCTGCGTCGGGCACGATGCCGCCAACAACCACCGGGATGTGGTCTAGTCCGGATTTCTTCAGGGCCTTCATCAGCTTGGGCACGAGAAGGTGGTCGGTGGCCAGCGAGGAGATACCGATGACGTCGACATCCTCCTCCTCGACCAGCCGCACCACATGTGCGATCTCCTGCCAGGGGGGCGTATAGAGCACGTCCATGCCGGCATCTCGCAGGAAGGCTGCCACGACACGGCTGCCACGGTCATGCCCGTCGAGCCCGATCTTGGTGACGAGCACCTTTGGAGGATGCGCCGGCTTGGCTAGATTCATGATGCGTCCTGCTCATGGCGAACCCATCTATGGTGGGCCATGGCTCGACCAAAGTGAAGTGGTCGAAGGTGCGCAGAGCGGCGCCAGCATCAACGATGACCGGCCAGGGCGGATCGCGACGGCACAGGAGAAAGAATGATGTGGCTGCGATCTCTGCTGCTGTTCCTGACCGGAGGCGTGCTGGGCACCGGTTTTGGCGTGGCGCTTGGTTTCTTCCTGTTCCCTTACGTCTTTCCGCCGCCTCCTGCCGCCGAGCAGTTGAGCGAGGCGGAACGAAGGAGCCCGATCCTGGCCGGGGGCAGGTTCATCCACGCCAATCCTAGCGACCCCGTTCACTGGGGCAAAGGCAGCGTGACGGTGCGGCAGGACAGCGTCTTCCTGGAGAGCGACTTCGAGGTCGGGCCCGGGCCCAAGTATCACGTCTATCTCGTGCCGAAGGCGCCGATCCGATCCTCCGGCGATCTTGCGGGTGCCAAGTTCATGGACCTGGGCCGCCTGCGCTCCTTCAAGGGCAGCCAGCGCTACGCCATTCCGGCGGGCACCGACCTCGAGAACTACCGCAGCGTCATCGTCTGGTGCGAGCAGTTTTCGGTGCTGATCACGCCGGCGGATCTCTCGCCTCCAAGTTGAGCGGGTGCGCCGCAGGCGCGGCTCACTGCTTGGCCGGCGGCACTATTTTCATGACGAAGGAGGTGGGAGTCTCGCTGGGCCCGAATGGGCCCGGTACCTTATGGCTGATTGGGGCCAGTGATTTCAGATAGGCGGCGATCGCGTTGGCATCGGCCTTCGTCAGGTTCGCGAAGGCCTTCCACGGCATGATCGGCGCCAGCTGGCGCCCGTCTGGACGGGTACCCTTCTGCAGAGCATCCACGATCTGGGCCTTGCTCCAGTTGCCGAGGCCGGTCTCCTTGTCGGGCGTGAGGTTGGGGCCATGGAACACGCCAAGCCCGGGAATCTCGAAGCCCACCTCGGAGCCGGCAAACGCCCGCGCCATGTCCGGCTTGCCGAAGAAGTATCCGGGCGTGTGGCAATCATTGCAGCCCCCGAACTGCACCAAGTACTTGCCGCGCGCGATCTCGGCGCGGCTCGATTGCGCGCTTGCCTGCTGCGCCGAGGCGAAGGACAAAAGACTAAAGATGATGCCGGCGAGCAAGGTCGACATGGATCGGGCAGCGGCGTGCGTCATGATACCCCCCTCAAGAATCGCGTTTTGCATAGCTCAGAAATCGCCACAAGGAAAAGGCCGGGCGTTGCGGCCCGGCCATTCGATTTGTCCTGCAGTCTCTCGCGCCGCGCGCCTCTACTTCAGCAGGCCTTCGGCCTTCATCGCCTCCTGCACGGCCGGGCGCGCGCCGACGCGCTTGCGGTAGGCCAGCACGTTGGCAAAGGGCGCGAGGTCGACATTCACGCGGGGTGCCCAGTTCGTCACCACGAACAGGTAGGCGTCGGCGACCGAAAAATTCTTGCCCATCAGATAGTCGTTGCTGGCGAGATGCTTGTCGAGATGGGCGAGGCGTCCGGCCAGCCGCTCGCGGAAGAACTGCTTTGCCTCTTCCGGCATCGTTGGGTTGAACAGCGGCGAGAAGCCCTTATGCATCTCGGAACTGATGAAGTTGAGCCACGACTGCAGCTTGGTGCGCTCCATCGTGCCGGTCGCCGGTGCGAGGTTCTTGGCGGGCACCTTGTCGGCGATGTACTGCACGATGGCGGGTCCTTCCGAAATGCGCGTACCGTCGTCGAGCTCGAGCAGCGGCACATAGCCCAGAGGGTTCACGCCCCGGTAGTCGCCGCCGCCGTCCATGCTTTTCGTCTTGCCGTCGACCTTGACCTTGTCGAACGGCAACCCGGCTTCATTGAGGACGATGTGGGGGGAGAGCGAGCAGGCACCGGGCATGTAGTAGAGCTTCATCGAGCGTCTCCTTCACTTGGGCTGACGACTTACCGCTTGCATCTGCATTCAATGCATCTGCATAGGAGGAATATCGATGCAAGTGCAAGCGAATTCCCGTAAGTTCACGAAGTCATGACCGGCAAGCCTTCAGCAGCTGCGATCGAGGCCTGGGCCAACCTCGTGCGCACCGAGAGAAGCCTCCGCGACAGGGTGGAGGAGCAGCTGAAGCGCGCCGGCCTGCCGCCGCTCGACTGGTATCATGTGCTCCATGAGATCGATCGCACCCCCAAGGGAATGATGCGCCAGACCGGGGTGCAGGATCGCACGCAGCTTGCGCAGTACAATGTGTGCCGGCTCGTCAATCGCCTGGAGAGCGAGGGCTTGGTAGAGCGGCGCCAATGTCAGCTGGATGGCCGCAACAACGTGCTTCTCATCACGGCGAAAGGCCGCGCCCTGCGTCGGGCCATGTGGCCGGTCTACTCGGCCGCGATCGAGGCGCACGTCGGCGCCCACCTGAATCAAGCCGAGGCCGCGCAGCTTGCGCGCCTGCTGGCCAAGCTGCTGCAGCGCCAGGCCCCGCGCGCGGACCCGCCCGACACGCCGTAGCCGGCGAACTCGCCGCAGATTCTGCTGCGCACTGCGAGTGACACCACGGCCGTCCTCCGCTAGCGTGCGCTGGACGCGATTTGGCAGGAGCCTTCCGCCCCATGAACGTGCACGCCAAGGTCTCGATCGGGCATTCCGCATGTCCACATGATTGCCCTTCGACTTGCGCCCTCGACGTGGAGCTACTGGCCGACGGGAAGATCGGCCGCGTGCACGGGGCCCGCGACAACAGCTACACGGCCGGCGTCGTGTGCGGGAAGGTCGCTCGCTACGCCGAGCGGGTGCATCATCCCGACCGCCTGATGCATCCGCTGCGGCGCAAGGGGCCCAAGGGCTAGGGTGAGTTAGAGCGCATCTCATGGGACGACGCGCTCGATCTCACGGCCGAGGCTCTGCTTGCCGCCGAACGCCGCCACGGGCCGGAGGCCGTGTGGCCCTACTACTATGCCGGCACCATGGGTCTCGTGATGCGGGACGGCATCAATCGGCTGCGGCACGCCAAGCGCTACTCCGGCATGTACGCCACCATTTGCACGACGCTGGCCTGGACCGGTTATATCGCGGGCACCGGGCGCCTGGCGGGACCCGATCCGCGCGAGATGGCGAAATCCGACCTCGTGGTGATCTGGGGCACCAATCCCGTCAACACGCAGGTCAACGTGATGACGCATGCGACCCGCGCCCGCAAGGAGCGCGGCGCCAAGATCGTCGCCATCGACATCTATCAGAACGGCACGATGCAGCAGGCCGACCTCGCGCTCTGCCTCAAGCCGGGTACCGACGGGGCGCTGGCCTGTGCCGTCATGCACGTGTTGTTCCGCGACGGCTACGCCAACTGGCCCTATCTGGAGAAGTATACGGATTGTCCACGTGAGCTGGAGGCGCACCTGAGGGCGAGGACGCCCGAGTGGGCGAGCGCCATCACCGGTCTGAGCGTGGAGGAGATCGAAACGTTTGCCAAGCTGGTGGGCACGACGCCGCGAGCCTATTTTCGGCTCGGCTACGGCTTCGCCCGGTCCCGCAACGGCTCGCACAACATGCATGCTGCGCTCTGCATCCCCTCCGTCACCGGCGCGTGGCTGCACGAGGGTGGCGGTGGCTTTCACAACAACGGCGCCATTTTCCACTGGAACAAGTCGCTGATCGAGGGTCTCGATGTTGCCGACCCCAGCGTGCGCACCCTCGACCAGTCGCGCATCGGCCCGGTCCTTACCGGCGATCCCGCCGATATCAAGGGCGGCCCGCCGGTGACGGCGCTGCTCATCCAGAACACGAACCCGGTGCAGGTCGCACCCGAGCAGCGCAAGGTGAAGGCGGGATTCGCGCGCGAGGATTTGTTCGTGGCCGTGCACGAGCATTTCATGACCGCCACGGCGAAAATGGCCGACGTCGTGCTGCCGGCCACGATGTTTCTGGAGCATGACGACGTCTATCAGGGCGGCGGCCACCAATACATCATCCTCGGGCCGAAGCTGATCGAGGCGCCCGGCGAGTGCCGCTCCAACCACGACGTCATCGTCGCGTTGGCGAAAAGGGTCGGCGCCGAGCACCGCGGCTTCACCATGGGCCCGCGCGAGATCATCGACTGGACGCTGGAGAAGTCAGGTTGGGGCAGGCTGTCCGAACTCGAGGCCAACAAGTGGATCGACTGTCAGCCCGACTTCGCGCAGGCTCATTACATCGAGGGTTTCCGCTATCCCGACAAGAAATTCCGCTTCAAGCCAGACTGGGACAACATCCCCGCGCCACGCAGCAACGCGGTCCGCATTCCTCACGACATGCCCAGTCTTCCCGACCATTGGGACGTGATTGAAAAAGCAGACGCGAAGCACCCCTTCCGGCTCGCGACGAGCCCGTCGCGCGACTACCTCAACTCGTCCTTCAATGAGATGCCGACCAGCCGCAAGCGGCACGGGCGCCCGCGCGCCAAGATGCACCCGGAAGACCTCAGCGCCCTCGGCATCGCCGACGGCGCCCGCGTGCAGATGGGCAACGAGCGCGGTGAGATTACGCTCGCCGCCGAGGCGTTCGCCGGCGTCAAGCGCGGCGTCGTCATCGTCGAGGGGATCGTTCCCAACGATCAGTTCGAAGGCGGCGAGGGCATCAACACGCTGACCAGCGCCATCCAGGGCGCACCCTACGGTGGCGCCGCGTTCCACGACAACCACGTGTGGATCAGGCTGGCGTAAAGCGCTCCTGAATTTCGAGCCGCGACCACCGTTCTTGGTGCAGAATTGGAATGGCGCTCGGAGATTGGGGGTGGCTGACATCCAACCTCCGAGCGCCGCAAGTGCGAGCCGTCTGGGACCCTGCTGCCATCGCTGGCGCAACCCGCACCCCGTTACGGCCACGCACCTGTGCCGTTGGGAGGCTACTTCTTTGCCGGCTCGCTGGATTTTGCCGGCGTCGAAGCAGCGGCGGTGCAGGCTCCCTTGCCGTCCTTGCCGCCCTTCTCGTCCCACTTCATCTTCGCCTTCTCGCAATCGACCTTGTTCGCGGGCGCTTTCTGCTGCGCGAAGGCGGAAGGGGCAACAACAAGAGCCGCCACGACGGCAGCGATCGGAATGAGTTTCATTCGCGTTCTCCGTTTTCGGTCGCCCGTGCATACGGGCGAGGTACTCGGAGATCAGGCCACAAAAGCTTGTCGCAATTTGAGCCGTGGTCTGAACGCCAGCCGTCGCGCGCGTTCATGGCCCATTCACGCAAACGCATCGAATTGCCGATTGGCGCACGCAACTTGACCGGCGTGATGGCGCGGGTCGCCCACCGGAGCGCAAGGCTCAGCACGGCAGCACTGGACACGGACCAGGAGTGTCGGGCACCGGCGGTTTCGCGGCCAGATCTCGGACGGCGAGAGATGCCCTGCGGCCATCCAGTGGCGACCGCAGGGCGCTGCATGGCCTCAGGACTTCTTCTTCGCCAGGTCTTTCTTGCAGGCGGCGCGGAACTTCTTGCGCTCCTCGCCATGCAACCCTTTCGCGTCCGCCTGCTTGGAGCATTCGAGCGAAGCAGCCGTGCGCGGCTTTGCCGTTGCCTTGGGTTTGGCTTCCGGCTTGGCAGCCGGCGCGGACGGCGCCGGCGTCTGAGCGATGGCGGGGGCGACGAAGAACGGGCTGGCAAGCAGGGCGGCAATGAGGACTCTACGCATGCGATAACCTCCATTTGGCCTCGGTCGGGGCAGATCGGGTGAGACATCCCGCAGTTGCGCTGAACCCTGCATGAATGCTGCCACCATAGGCGCGGCCTCCGGCGGCCCGGACAGCCCTGGCCCTCGGCGACCGTTCGACTAGACTTGGGCGATCGTTCCAGCTGCGCAAGGGAGCCAGCCGATGGCCAAGTCAGGTGTCACGTACGTCAATCCGCCGAGCGCGCCGCCGCCGCAGGGCATGTATTCCCACGTCGCACGCATGCAACCGGGCGAGATTGCCTTCATCGCCGGGCAAGTGGCGATCGACGCCAAGGGCAACCCTCTCGGGGTCGGCGATTTTGCGGCGCAGGTCGCTCCGGTCTTCGAGAACCTCGGCAAGATCCTCAAGGACCTCGGCACCGACTTCGAGTCCGTGGTGCAATTCACCACCTTCATGACCAGCGCGGACTACATTCCGGTCTGGATGAAGGAGCGTTCGGCGCTGTTTCCCAAGCTCTTTCCGGGGGGCAAGTATCCGCCCAATACACTGCTCGTCATCGACCGCCTCGTGAAGCCCGAGTTCCTGCTCGAGGTCGAAGCCATCGCGCGAGTACCTGGATGACGCCGACGTGGCTGCAAGCGGGCGTCGACGACGCCAGCTGTATGGACCCCGTCCACGGCGTGAATGACGCCGATCAGCTCAGCTCACGGATTTTGAACGGCAGGCCGCCCCTTGGCGTCAGCGTCACGGTGGCGTTGATGCCGGGAGGCTCCGGGCCGACGTACTCGGGCCGGAAGCGCCGCAGCAGGATCGACAGGGCCAGCGTGTTCTCCACCTGGCTCATGGCGCCGCCGATGCAGGAGCGCTTGCCTCCGCCGAACGGCAGGTAGGTGTAGGGCTTGCGCTTCTTAGCGGCGTCGCCCATCCAGCGCTCCGGAACGAAGGCCTCGGGATCGGGCCAGAACTTTGCGCTGTGGTGGGCGCCGTAGGCGAACAACGCCACCTTGTCGCCGACGCGGATCTCCTTGCCGTCGATGACATCGGGCTTGTCGGCGACGCGGATCAGCATCCAGATCGGCGGGTAGAGCCGCATGGTCTCCTGGATCACGGCGCGCGTGTAGGCGAGCGCAGAATAGTCGGCCGCCGTGGGCTCGCGGTCGCCGTACACCGCCTCGCCCTCGCGGCGGATGCGCACGGCCGCCTCGGGGCGCTTGGCCGTCTCGTAGAGGGCCCACGCCAGCGTCAGCGCCGTCGTCTCGGTGCCGGCCCAAAGGTACTGCTTGAGTTCGTCCACCGCCTGCTGCTGGTCGAACTCGGGAATCGACGGGTCGGCCACGGCCGCCTCGATCATCTTGAGCAGGGTGCGCTCGCGCTGCTCGCGTGGATCGGCGCAGATGACCTCGGGCGGCACCGAAGCCCAGACCTCCATTGCCTTGGCCGGGTCCTCCTCAGTGATCTCGAATTCCTCTCCTGCCACCTTCTTGAGGCGGATGGCCTTGTGGTTCATCACGTTGGTGTAGGATTTCACGCACTTGAAGACGAAGTGCGGATTGAACGGCATCTCGCGGTCGAACAGGGCCTTGCAGATCATGTCGGCGGCGAGCGTCCAGGTCTGCTCCACCATCTCGACGGTCTCGCCCGTCTTGGCCAGGAGGGCCCAGTTGTCCATCTTGGTCCGAATGGCCTCGAGGAAATAGGGAATGTACTCGGCGAAAATGTCGGGGTGGAACGCCGGCTGCTGCGGCATGCGGATCTTCTGCCAGAGCGCGCCGTCGTGCGTGATCATAGACTTGCCGAAGATCGGCTTCAAACCGTCGAAATATTTGATGTAATCGTCGGCCTTGGTGACCAATACGCGCTTGAAGTGCTCGGGCTCCGTGAGCAGGACGATGCGCTGGTTGGCCAAGTTGACGGGAATGACGCCGCCGTAGCGCTCCGCCATCCTCATGAGGATGGTGAGGGGATTGTCGGGCGCCTTGAGCAGGGGCGTGAGCTGGAACCAGACGGAGGATTCCTCCCCCAGCTGATGAATGTGGGATACAGGTGCAGTCATCTCGACGGGCTCCGCCGGCATCGCTTCGTCGTCTCAGAAGACAGGGCCGCTAGGTCGCGCAAATGTTGCACCCGCCCTGTCCAACCTCCCACAAATCAGCGCCTTTGGCGGAATTGATAATTTCCAGCAGCTGCGTATCCAAGTCGGTACCCCCGCTTCACTGGCCTGTCCATATCGCACGCTCGCGCTGCGGCTTTTTTTCCAAACGGTGTGGCGCATCTTGCCAATCCAGCTATGGCATTGGCGAGAAAAGGAAATTGGCCTGGTTAATCGACGATTTGAACATTACGCGGCCATTCTCCAGCCGAGCCGAGCCGGAAGCGACCAGCCGCAACGCGAACGGATAAAGCCGGTGCTCCGCGACGAGAATGCGATCGCCCAGCGTCTCCGGCGTATCGCCTTCGTGGACCGCGACTGCGGCCTGAGCAACGACGGGCCCGGAGTCGAGTTCAGGCGTGACGAAGTGCACGGTACAACCCGAGATGCGTACGCCTGCGTCGAGCGCCTGCTTGTGCGGATGCAGGCCCTTGAAGGCCGGCAGCAGTGAAGGGTGGATGTTGAGCTGACGCCCCAGCCAGCGGGCTGCAAATGCCTCGCTCTGGATGCGCATGAAGCCGGCGTGGCAGACGAGCTCGACACCATCACCGAGCAGCGCGGCCTCGACCGCCATGTCGAAGGCTTCCCGGGTTGTGTAGGCCTTGTGATCGATGACGAGCGTCTTGATGCCGGCAGCCTTCGCCCGCTCCAGGCCCAGGGCATCGGGTCTGTTGGAGATGACCAGCGCGATCGCCGCCGGGTAGTCGTTGCCGCGCGCGGCCTCCGCCAGCGCGCTCATGTTGGAGCCCCGCCCGGAGATGAGGATGCCGACGCGCTTTTTCATGACCCTCGCGGCTCGGTCTTGCAGGAAGCATCTCGCCTGGTTGGCGCCGCTACGCCTGGAATCCCAAGAACCCAGAATAGCGCACTGCCTCCGCCTCGCCTTTGCCCTTGGCCTGCGATTTGACGCCGCGTCCGGGCTCGATCTCGCCTAGCACAACCGGAGCCTCCCCGCCGTCGCGCAACGCGGCGAGCACGCCGTCACCTTCCGACCGCGCTGCAACGATCACCAAGCCGATCCCACAGTTGAATGTGCGCAGCATCTCCGCGTCATCGAGGCCGCTCGCTTGCCGCAGCCAGCTGAAGACCGGCGGCGCCATCCAGGCGTCGAGATCGACATGGGCAGCCAGGCCGGCCGGAAGGATTCGCGGCACATTCTCCGAGATGCCGCCGCCCGTGATATGAGCGATGCCCTTGATGCCGCCCGTGGCGCGAAGGGCCCCCAGCACGGGCCTGACATAGATGCGCGTGGGCGCAAGCAGGGCCTCGCCGAGCGAGACGGCCTTTGCGAACGGCGCCGGCGCATCCCATGCAAGCTTGGCCTCGGTCACCAGTCGACGCACCAAGGAGTACCCGTTGGAGTGCACCCCGGACGATGGCAGCCCGATTACGACGTCGCCGTTGGCCATATCGGGCCGGGGCAGCAGCGTGTCCCGCTCTGCCGCCCCTACGGCGAAGCCGGCGAGGTCGTAGTCCTCGCCAGCGTACATGCCGGGCATCTCAGCCGTCTCGCCGCCGATCAGGGCGCAGCCGGCCTGCAGGCACCCGTCCGCGATGCCTGCGACGACGCTGCGCGCCGTTTCCACGTCGAGCTTGCCGCAGGCCAGATAATCGAGGAAGAACAGCGGCTCGGCGCCTTGGGCCAGAAGGTCGTTGACACTCATGGCGACAAGGTCGATGCCGATCGTTCCATGCCGCCCGCTCTCGATGGCGATCTTGAGCTTGGTGCCCACCCCGTCGTTGGCGGCAACCAGGATCGGGTCCTTGAAGCCGGCCGCCTTGAGATCGAAGAGGGCGCCGAACCCACCGAGATCGGCGCCGGCGCCGGCCCGGCGCGTTCCCCTGGCAAGCGGCTTGATCGCTTCGACCAGGGCGTTGCCGGCGTCGATGTCGACCCCGGAATCGCGGTAGGAGATGGGCGGGTGATTGTGCCGACTATCTGGCATAGGCTGCTGACAGGGCTCCCCATTTCTGCCCAACGATCCGCGGAGTATCTGGGGCATAGCAGAGAAGGGTCGGGTTCGGTAGGGTCCGCGGCCTTGAGAGCCGTGGATGTCTGACAGGCGGGCGTGGGGCATGAGAGAGACCAAGACGCGGAATGCTCCGGTTGCAAGTGTCGGGTTGGCGCTGGCGGCCGCGCTTTCGCTGGCAGCCGGCACGCCGGATCTTGCCTGGGCGGGCGACGAGGTTTTCACCGTCGCCAACTACCCCGTGGAGGCCAGAGCCGAGAACGCTGTCGCCGCCAAGGACAGGGCGCTTGCCGATGGGCAGAGAGCGGCCCTGCGCTCGCTGCTGAAGCGCCTCGTGCCGGTCACAGCACACCAGCGCCTAAGGCGCCTGCCGCCAATGAAGGCCGGGGACCTGATCGAGGGCGTCAGGGTGCGCTCGGAGCGCAATTCGGCCACCGACTACATCGCCAGCCTGGACTTCGCGTTCCAGTCCAAGGGCGTGCGCGACCTGCTGCGCCGCGAAGGCCTGCCCTTCATCGACGAGCAGGCCCCCACCCTCACCGTCGTGCCGATCTGGCGCGCAAGCGGCGCCCGCGGCTCCAAGGAGGAAGCCGCCTGGACCAATGTCTGGAAGGGCCTGGATCTTGATCACGCCCTGACACCGGTGAAGCTGGAGGCGCTGAAGAGCGGAATTGCGCCGGGTACCGTCGAGGCTCTGGCCGGCGGCGATGGCGCAGCCATCCGCAGCCTCGTTGCCGCCTATGGCAGAGAGCTGATCCTGCTCGCCGTGGCCGAGGAGGACACCGCCGCCGGCCGGCTCCACGTGACCCTTGTCGGGCGCGATGCCGTCGGGGCCTTTATCCTCAAGCGAGCCTACCGCCTCGATCCGGTCGACGCCGGTTATACCAGCGAACTCGCCGCTGTCGTCTCGCTCGGAATCCTTGAAGGGCGCTGGAAGGCCATCAGGGTCTCAAATTCGGCCAGTTCGGGTGGAGGCGGTCCAGCGGCCGGCCCGGGCGCAAGCTACTCCTTGGGCGGCGGCGACATGCTAATTGCCGTGGAGTTCCAGGGCATGAGTGAGTGGCAGGACATCAGCCGCAGGCTCTCGTCGCTGCCGGGGGTCGAGGAGCTGGAGGTGGCGGGCCTCTCCGCTCGCGGCGCGCGCGTGACGCTGCGCTACGCAGAGGGGCCCGAACGCCTTGCCGACGCCCTGGCCGAGCAGGGGCTGAGCTTGCGCAGTTCCGGGGGCAACTGGGTGCTCAGGATACCGTAGCGATAGAAGGCTCGACGCACGGCACGCAGGGCGGGTAGGCTTCGGCGGCCCGACATCGCGCGGCTGCCGCCCGTATGTTCGCGCCGAACCCCGATCGCCACCAAGTCAAGCCCGGTCAGCTTTGATCATCAACATCCCGAACTTCATCACGATGGGGCGGATCATTTCCGTCCCGGTGATCTTCTGGTTGCTGCTGACCAGCCAGAACGGCATTGCTTTTTTTGTCTTCGTCTGCGCCGGGCTGAGCGATGCCGTCGATGGCTACCTTGCCAAGCGGTTCAACTGGACGAGCGAGCTCGGCGCCTACCTCGACCCGCTGGCGGACAAGCTGTTGATCGTGAGCATATTCATTGCGCTTGGCGTCCGCGGCGAGCTTCCCCTCTGGCTGGTGATCGCCGTGGTCAGCCGCGACATCCTGATCGTGGCCGCGGTTCTGCTCGCCTGGCTCCTGGACCAGCCTGTCCGGATCAAGCCCCTGACCGTGAGCAAGGTCAACACTTTGACGCAAATTGTGCTCGCCGCCTCGGTGCTGGCCGACAAGGCCTTCGGTCTCGGCCTCGATACGACGCGCATCGTCCTCGTGTGGCTGACCGGCGCGCTGACGCTGCTTTCGCTCGCCGCCTATCTCAAGGCCTGGTTCATGCACATGGCGGAGGATGAGAAGGGTCCAGGCGGTCCGTGAGATGATGGCGCAGCGGTAGGTATCTCATTCGTCCGGAGACGTACGCAGCGTTGCCGTTCACGGCCACTGCTTTCGAGATCATGTAGCAGGTACTCGTGCTCTTCTCGAAGGAGAGCGCAAGGCAGGCGTCGTGCGCCAGGCATTTCTCGGCACAACGATCGGGGTGCGTTAGCTGGCCGCCGCAACTGCCAACCGCGGACAAAAAAATGCTCATGCGGGCTGTCGGCGGGGCCAGATGCCGATCGTCCTCGGCACACGAAGCCAAGTACAGCGCCATCGGATCAGGAAGGAGGCAGTCATGCACCCAGACCGCACCAGCGACGAGCGCGACGTTCGCCGTAGCGTCGACGCGTGGGCCTCGGCGCTCAGCGCCAAGGACGCAAGCGCCGTCACGAGCCACTATACCCCCGACTACGTGCAGTTCTCCATGGCCCCACCCCTGCAGACCAAGGGAGGCGACCCGCGCAGCCTGCAGGCATGGTTCGATACCTGGGAAGGTCCCATCGGCTATGCCGTCGGCGAGGCGGAGATAGCCACGGGTGGTGATCTGGCCGTGATGCACGGGCTCTGCCGCATGTCCGGCACCAAGGTCGGCGGCGACAAGGTCGACCTCTGGTTCCGCCAGACGCTCGGTTTGCGCAAGGCAGGCGGGATTTGGCAGATCGCCCACCAGCACACGTCCGTACCGTTCTACATGGACGGCAGCTTCAACGCCGCCGTCGATCTTGCGCCATGACCTAATTTGGCCCGCACGTTCTGCTGCAACCCACCAACAAAAAACCGAACAGGAAACCAATCATGGCAAGGTATGTCGACGGCTATGTTCTGCCCGTTCCCAAGAGGAACGTGGAAGCCTATCGGCAGCTGGCGCAGGAAGCCGGCAACGTATGGCGCGAGCACGGCGCGCTGGAATATGTCGAATGCGTCGCCGAGGACGTGAAGCCCGGTCAGCTCACGTCCTTCCCGCAAGCCGTCAAGCTCGAGGACGGCGAGACTGTCGTATTCGCGTGGGTCGTCTTCAGATCGCGCGAGGATCGCGACCGCATCAATGCCGCGGTCATGAAAGATCCGCGCATCGCCGGCAAAGACCCCACGTCGATGCCGTTCGATGGCAAGCGGATGTTCTGGGGCGGCTTCGACGTGCTGGTCGAGGCCTGAGCCCATCAGCGAAGTTTTGCGGGGTAGCGGGGCGGATAGGCCTCGCGCCAACGGAGGGAGTTTCGACATGGCAGGCAAGCAGAAGATCACGACGTTCCTCTGGTTCGACACCGATGCCGAGGAGGCGATGAATTTCTATGTCTCGATCTTCAAGAACGCGCGGATCGTGAGCGTCAACCGTTATGGCGATGCAGATCCGAACCGGCCCGGACAAGTCATCACCGGCACGTTCGAGCTGGAGGGGCAGCGGTTCATGGCACTCAACGG
>Ga0111538_10007847_pt1 | contig 14354 bp, 6 predicted proteins | sample SoiMethybrSBSTD1_FD_79669 | JGI IMG/M metagenome (GOLD analysis project Ga0111538, IMG submission 79669) | Bulk soil microbial communities from a Populus tree surrounding site in Tennessee, USA - Soil MetaG P. TD hybrid SBSTD1 (version 2)... | ecosystem: Environmental > Terrestrial > Soil > Tree... | reverse complement strand
CTCACGGCGCACACCAGGCGGCGGCTCTTCAGGATGCCGCTGCTGGTAGAACGAGAGCTTCGCGTCGACGCCGTTCGGAAACCGCTTCATGACCAGCGGCCGATCGTCGATCACGGGCAGCAGGTACGGAGACACCGTGACGTAGTACCGAAGCAGGTCGCCCTTCGTGATGCCGAGCTTCGGCCAGAACACCTTCGCCAGGTTGGTGACCCGGAGCCGATCGCCGTTGGGCAGCTCGAGGTCTCCATCTTTCTTGATGGCCTGCAACTCGTGCAGCCGATCGACGAGCGCAGCCAGGCGCGGATCCTCGATCGATGCGGCGGCCGATGGCTCGCTCTTGATCCGGCGGTTCTTCCGGTACATCGGGTGCGCCGGCAGCTTCGGCGCCGGCGCGGTTGGCGAAGCGGCGTCCTCGCGCCGTACGTCGCGGGCTCGTTTGTCCGTGCGCATGCCCAGATAGACCGGCTGGCGCAGCAAGCTGTCGCTCGTCCACTCGGTGAATCGCAGCTCGACGACCAGGTCCGGCTTCACCCAGTGTGCCAGTTCGGCGGTCTTGAACTGATCGGCAAACGGGCTCTTCGAAATCGCGCGCGCCTCGAGAAGCTTCGCCACACGATCGAGCTCTGCCTGGTCGAATCCTGTGCCGACACTGCCCGCCCATCGCAGCGCGCCCTGCTCGTCGTAGTACCCGACCAGCAGCGCGCCGAAGTGCGATCGGGACAGACGAGGTTCCGTCCAGCCGCCGACGACGAATTCCTGCTGCTTGAGCAGCTTCATTTTGCGCCAGGCGGGCGAGCGCTTGCCGGACTGGTACACCGACGCGCCGTCCTTCACGATCAGCCCTTCCCAGCCTTCGGCCTTCGCGCGCGTCAGCATCGGCCGGCCGTCGTCGGCCGCGATTTCGCTCAGACGCAGAATCTTCTTGGCCGGCGGTGGGATCTTCACGCGCTCCTGCAGCCGCAGGCGCCGCGCCGCCAGCGGCTGACCGCGCAGATCCTCGTCACCGTCGCGCAGCAGATCGAAGAGCACGAGCGCCGCGGGCTGCGCGGCTTCGGCGCGTGCGATGTCGCCCGCTGACGCCAAATGAATCCGTCCCTGGATGTGCTGGAAACCGAGCGGCCGGCCGCTCGCGTCAATCGCGACGATCTCGCCGTCGAGCAGGAGCGGCGCGCGGAGCGTTTTCGCGATCGCCTGCAGCGACGCCGCGATGGCTGGAAACTGCGCGTGCTTCTCGCGTCCGTTGCGCGAGTAGATCGTGACGGCCGGATCGGCGCCCCGCCGGGCCGCCGGCCGCACGTCGATCAGGGCGCGAATGCCGTCGTACTTCGGCTCGTAGACGAGGCCGTGCCCCGCGACCGGCGGCTCGTCGAGCGAGGCCAGCATGGGACGGACCTCGGCCGGGTCATCGCGCCACTTCATGGAGGACAATTAGACAACGGCTTACGGCTCACGGCTCACGGCCCGGGACCCGCTGCACGCGGTTGCGCAGGTTGGCAGGGCGAAATCTCCAAATCCCCAAATCTCCGATTCCCAAAATGCAATTCGACCGATAATCACCTTTTGCAGGAGTCCACATGGCTGCTCGTCCTACGTGGAAGGGTTACCTCAAGATCAGTCTGGTCAATATCCCCGTCCGTGTGTTCCCAGCTACGGACGCGGCGGCGACCATCAGCTTCAACCAGCTCCATCGGGAATGCCGTACGCGCATTCAGCAGAAGCGGTGGTGTCCGACGTGCCAGGTCGAGGTGCCCAACACCGATCTCGTGAAAGGGTACGAGTTCGAAAAGGGGCAGTACGTCGTGATCGATGAAGAGGATCTCGCGAAGGTGCGATCGGAATCGACCCGCGTGATCAACGTCGTGCAGTTCGCCGACGCCTCGCTCATCGATCCGGTGTACGTGGAGCGGCCGTATTACCTCGCGCCGGACGGCAACGTCGCCGCCGAGGCGTTCGCCGTCATGCGCGAGGGGATGGCAGGCAAGGCCGCCGTGGGGAAGGTCGCGTTGTACGGACGCGAGTATCTGGTCGCGATTCAGCCGCGCGAGAACGGGTTCGTCATGTACACGATGCGTCACGCGAGCGAGGTGCGCGCGATGGGCGCCATCGACGAGCTGAAGCAGGTGCCGGCGAAGATCAAGCCGGACGAAGTCCGGTTGGCGCGTCAGGTGATCAGCAACTTCGAAACCGAAGGCGATCTCTCGCAGTACAAGGACGAGTACCAGGAAGAGCTGCGCAAGATCATCGACGCGAAGGTCGCCGGGCAGGAGATCGTCGCGCCGGCCGAAGCGGCGCCGCCGAAGGTCGTCAACCTCATGGACGCTTTGCGTCAGAGTCTCGAGCGCGTGTCGACGGAGAAGAAGCGCACGGCGAAGATCGCCGACGCGAAGACGGAACGGGCGAGTGTGGCCCGGGTGCCTGCGAAAAAACGCGCACGAGGGTGACACGGCAGGCCCGCCCGAACTAGCATCAGGGCGTGGCCACCCCCGAAAAGGCCAGCCTGGCCGGACCCACTCGGCCGCTGGGATCCCCTGAGATTCCGCAGTACTACCTGCCCTCGTCTGGCAGCGGGGTTTATACCCCCGTCGTGTATGGCGCCGCGACCATCCATTTTGCGGACAGAAAACGCAAAATCGACCAGACTCGGCACCTCGCGTTCCTGGTGCCGCTGGAGCCCGGCACCAAGACCCTGGACTGGGATGCCGCGAAGCCCACAGACGTGCGGCCCGACCAGCTCGTGAAGGAGCCAAAGTCGCCCGACAAGGGGAAGTACCTGCCCTTGCCGGCCGGCGCCATGGAGGTGAAGACGTTCACCCGCTGGGCGAAGGGCTTCGACCGCTGGCTCGCCCGCACCCAGCGACTGGACGTGCCGCCGAAGCCGGAGGGCGCGGCGGCCGCCGATCCGCCGGAGCCTACGTCGATTGGGCCGAAACGCGGAGGCGTGTCAGTCGAGCTGGTGGCGATTGTCTGGCAGCGGGGCTGACGTCTCCGCCGTTCCCACACCTTCAGACAGCAGACGAAGCTCGTCGTCGGTCGGCACCGGCAACGCGCCGAGCGGGACGCCGATCTTTCGCTCTGGCGCCGGCGGGGCGCCCGGCAGCGGGACGCCATTTGTGGCGAGCCGGCTGTAGTAGTAGCCGTACCCCAGCAGCACGGCCATGACGATGCCGCCGAGACCGGCGAGCGCGAATCGGCGCAGCCGGCCTGTGACCGGCGGTTGCAGTCCGAGCGTGAGCGACGCCTGCACCGTCTCCGCCGCGGCGGGTGGAGGTCCTGACGGCACGACCAGCGGACTAGGCGCCTCGTGCGCGCCGGCCAGCGCGCGTGCGCCGCGCTTCACCAGCTCCGGCGTGATGACGCTCGCGCCCTCGATGCGGCCTTCCTGCAGCGCGCGATCGCAGAGCACGTTCACCCGGCGCGGCAGTCCATGCGAGAGTTCGCCGATGACGGCGGCGGCCGCGTCGCTGAAACTGACGGCTTCGCGTCCACCGGCCACCCCCAGGCGGTGATCGATGTACGCCTTGACCTCGTCGTCGGGCAGCGGCGCCAGCGCCACACGGCGCGTGATGCGCTCGTTCAGCGCGTACATCGACTCGGCCTTGAGCGTCGTGAGCAACGTCGGCTGACCGCAGAGCACGATCTGCGCGACCCGCTGGCCTTCGAATTCCAACGCGGTCAGCAATCGAATCTGATCGAGCACCTGCGGCGCCAGCGACTGCGCTTCGTCGATGATGACGACGGCAAAGGTGTCGAGTGAGACGAGCGAGCGGAGGAACCCTTCGAGCGCGTCGAGCAGCTGCGGAGAGTCGGCAGTCGCCAGCGCGCCCCGCCGCAACTCTTCGTGCGAGACCAGCCCGAAGTCGCGCAGGATGATGCGGAAGACCTCGGCGCCCGACATGTACGGGTTCAGGACCATCGCCGAGAATGTGCGCGGCCCAAGCGCCTCGATTACCGCCCGGCACAGCGTCGTCTTGCCCGATCCGGTCTCGCCGGTCAGGAGCAGCAACCCCTCGCGCCGCTTGAGTCCGTTGAGCAACTCACTGAACGCGCGCTGATGCGATGCGCTCAGGTAGAAGAACTTCGGGTCTGTGGTAATGGCGAACGGTTGTTCTTTGAGGCCGTAGAACGCCTCGTAGATCGGATCGGCCAGGGCCTTGAGCGAGGCCAACGGCTGCACGCACAACATCTTACCATTGGATCATCGGACCATCGGACCATCGGGTCATCTCGTCATCGGGTCATCTCGTCATCGGGTCATCTCGCCATGGGGTCATCTCGTCATCGGGTCATCTCGTCATCAGGCCATCTGGCCATCTGGCCATCTGGCCATCTGGTCATCTGGTCATCTGGTCATCTGGCCGTCTGGTCATCGGGTCATCGGGTCATCGGGTCATCGGGTCATCCCGTCATCGGGTCATTGGATCATCTGCTGTTAGCGTCGTGGTCGGCGGCGGACGCGGTCGAGGCCGTCGTTTCGCTCGAGCGTGCTCCAGGACTTTCCGAGGATCTTCGCGAGCTGGCGGGCTTCGTCGAGGAGCGGGGGGATAGCCGTCTTCTGGGCGCGCGGGTGGTGGGAGAAGTACTCGAGCCAGTAGACCGTCTCGTCGGCTTCCTCGAGGGACACGCCGAGCTTGGCCTTGAACTCGCGCCGCGAGCGGCCGTCGCCGGCCGCGACGTAGTTCGCTCCGATCGCGCTGCTCGAGGCGAGCAACTGACGAACCTGGTCTTCGGCTTCTGGAAACCTCACGAGCGGCCAGGCGAATTCGCCCACCGCCGTCGCAAACACCCTCATCCGTTCCCGCAGTTCTTGTCGCGTCATACCCGGTCCCACTGCACGCCCCGGGCCAGCCGCGACGGGCACAAACCCGCCCGTGTTATGGGGCCGATTGCAGAAACTGCAAACCGGACAGGACGCAGATGGCAGATGATCCGACGGTAGATGATCCGATGCAGATGATGCGATGCAGATGATGCGATGCAGATGATGCGATGCAGATGATGCGATGCAGATGATGCGATGCAGATGATGCGATGCAGATGATGCGATGCAGATGAGATGATCAGATGCCGAGATGACTCGATACCAGATGATCCGCTGATCCGATGCCCATCTGATCAGATGAAGAGTGGGGTGAGCGACGGGGATCGAACCCGCAACCACCGGAGCCACAGTCCGGTGCTCTACCATTGAGCTACGCTCACCGCAGGTGAGACAGACAGTTTATCGCACGGCAAGCGCTCTTCAGAGCCCCGCACGGCAAGCGCCTTTGAAGGGGCCCGCCTCGCACGGCAGCGCCCTTCACTTCAACAGATAGAGCCTGTGCACTCCGCTTGACGCGATGAGCTGAAAGTCCTGGCGGGCGGCGAGGGTGCGCTCGACGTCGGCGGCTTCGGGGCCGAATTTCTCGAGGTGGACCATCACGTGCGTGGCGCCCTCCTTCTTGACCTCGTCGATGGCCCATGGCGCGGGGAAGAACCAGAACGAGGCGGCCCGGCGGCGATAGGAGCCCGGGATGAAACCGCTGTAGCCGTTCATCACGGGCCGCCAGTGCACCGTGGCGTTGACGACGTACTCGCCGCCCTCGTGCGCGGCGTCGGCGGGGTAGAAGGGCACCTCGACGAGCATGACCGCTGACGACGTGTCGGCCAGGGTGCGGTAGATGCCGGGCAGACCCGTAAAGGGCGTCGCGCGCACGGGTCCCTGCCAGACCTCGGCGGTGACGAGCCCGAGTGAAGCTGCGGCGACCAGGACCACCCGTCTGGAAGGTGTCCCGCGCCGGATCCGATCCGCGATCCACAGCACGCCGCCGGGCGCGGCAATCGCAATGGCCAGGAGATAGAGATAGCCGAATCGCGCGGCGGCTCGCAGTCCGCGCGCGGGAGGGAAGACGTCATACAGCACGCGATAAACCGGCGTCGCCGGTCCGAGTGAGAGAACGACGCCCGTGACAGCCAGCGCGATCAGGACGAGCGTGCGTTGTCGTTCGGTGGCCGAGCCGCGGAGGCCCCGCGCCACGCCCAGCGTGGCCAGTACGAGCGCAGTCACGCCGGCAAAAAAGACGTTGACATCGTTCGTGTAGAACGCCGATGACCAGACGTTGTGCACACGGCTCGTCGACGCGAGGTACCCGCCGGGTGACGCCGAGAATTGCGCGACGATCTCCATGGGCCGGCTGGCGCCGGCGGCGGCGAGTTGAACGTACGGCCAGAGCGGGCCCGCAGCGGCGAGGCCCGCGACCGACACCGCGCCGGCGATCGACATCCACGTGCGCAGGCGTCGCGCCCGGATCACTGCGACGATACCCGTCGCAACCAGGGCGAGCGCGAGGGCATAGAGCGACGTGATCGCCGTCAGGAACAGCGCCACCGCCAGTGCCGCCGCCGACCGCAGCCGCGGGTGTTCGACCACACGATCGGTCAGGCCGAGAGCGAGCGGCACGCCCCAGATGTGCGCGGCGTTGAGATGCGGCACGCGCGTCAACAGGTGCACGTTGTAGACGGCAAGCGCACCGGCCACGAGCGCCGCCCCGCCTTCGCCGGAGGCCTCGGCGGGCAAGCTGCCGTTCGTCCACCATTCGCGCGCGATCCGCCACGCGATCACCGCGGTGACGATCCAGCCTACGGCGATCAACAGATTGAACTCGAGGATCGGCGATGCGCCGAGCCAGGCGAGCGGTGCGCCGGCGAGGCCAGGCGCGATCATCGGATCCGAATACGCGAGCACGCCGCGCTCCGGCGCGAAGATGTTCCCGTTGAACAGCTGCAACGGCGCGCGCACCACCTCGTGCGCAATCCACGCCATCGTCCATTCCCACTGCTGCGTGTCGGCGTTCCAGTGCTGGGCCCATCGCGCGGGCGCGAGCGACACCGGATACAGGTGCACGGCGGCCAGCGCGGCAAAGACGAGCGGGACGAGCGCCGGGAGCCGGCGGACGTTTCGTTGAGCAACCGCGTCATGCGTCACGTTTCACCACGAATCTCTGCAATCCATCACATTTATGCGGCTTCTAGCATCAAGCACTTCCTGTCATACCGGGGATGAACGCTTGCTCTGCGGGGACAGCGTGTGTAGCATTCGTCCAGCCCGAACCATCTGAAAGCGAGCCCTGGTGTCCCTGCTTTGCCGCACCCGGGCTCATCGTCCATCGGAGGAAGGTTAAATGAAACGAAGGCTCACACGGCTGGGTCTCTCCCTGCTCTTTCTTGTGCTCGCAAGCTCCCCGGCGTTTGCTCAGGGCGCATCGACATCCCCCATCAACGGCACGGTCGCTGACAGCGGCGGTGGCGTGATTCCCGGCGCAACGGTCGTTGTGGTTGGTGAAGCCGGAAACACCTTCACGGCCGTGACGAACGGGGAAGGCGCCTTTACGGTTCCGGCCCTGAATCCCGGGGCCTACAAAGTGACCGTTACCCTGCAGGGTTTCAAGACCGCCGTGATCAGCAACGTCAGGGTCGCACCGAACACCCCGGCGACGGTGAAAGTCGTGCTCGAGGTGGGCACGCTGAACGAGACGGTCACCGTGACGAGCAGCAACGAGCTCGTGAACACGCAGACCGCGACGGTCGCCTCGACGCTCAATTCGGATCAGTTGAACCGCATGCCGACGCCGACGCGCAACGCGCTGAACGCGGTGACCTTCCTGCCGGGCGTGAACACCACCGGCATCAACCGCGACTCGACGATCAACGGCCTGCCGGAATCGATGATCAACATCACGCTCGACGGCGTGAGCAACAACGACAACTACATCAAGAACACGGACGGGTTCTTCGCGTCGGTGACGCCGCGCCAGGACGCGATCGAGGCGGTGACGGTCACGACGGCGGTTGCCAGCGCGAACATGGGCGGCGCCGGGGCGGTGACGATCAACTTCGCCACGCGGTCGGGCACGAACCGCTTCACGGGCAGCACGTACGAATACTGGCGCGACCCGAGCCTGAACTCGAACAACTGGCTCAACGAACGGAACAATCTTCCGAAGAACGACGTGAAGCTCAACCAGTACGGCGTGCGCGCCGGCGGTCCGATCGTCGTTCCGGGTCTCTACGACGGCCGCAGCAAGGCGTTCTACTTCTTCCACTACGAGCAGCTGCGCTTCCCGAACAACTTCACGCGCACGCGGACCACGTTCGCCGACGACGCGGTGAACGGCTGGTTCCTCTACAACACGGGCAGCACGGTGACCCGGGTGAACGTCCTGCAGCTTGCCGCGGCCAACAACCAGCTCACCTCGACGGATCCGACCGTCATGAACGAGCTGGCGAATATTCTGGCGGCGACGAAGAAGACGGGCGTCGTCAACGCGACGACCAACCCGTTGTTGAACAGCTACGTCTGGCAGAGCCCGGGCCGGCTGTTCGAGCACCAGCCGACGATCAAGCTCGATTACAACATCACGCCGCGGAACCGCCTGAGCGGATCGTTCCAGGAGATCTGGGCGCACCGCGATCCGGACTACCTCAACAGCGCCGATGCGCGGTTCCCGGGCGCGCCGAACTACCGCAAGTTCGACTCGAGCCGCCCGCTCTGGGCCATTACGCTGCGTTCGACCCTCTCGCAGAACGTCGTCAACGAGCTGCGGGGCGGCATCACGGCCGCCGGCGGTTCGTCATCGTTCGGCAACCCGGCGAGCAACGGTCCGCAGACGTTCGCGGATCTCGGCGGCAACGCCCTCGTCATTCCGCTGGCCACCGACTGGTTTACGGAGAACAACCCGAGCTCGCGCAGCGGGCCCGCGTTCAACATCGACAACAGCGTCACATGGCAGCGCGGCTCGCACAGTCTCAACTTCGGCGGCTCGTGGCTGACGATTCGCGGCTGGGATAACTCTCAGCAGATGGCGAAGACCATCAACCTCGGCTTCAACACGGCCAACGATCCTGCGAACGCGATGTTCAACACGACGAACTTTCCCGGCGCGTCGACGAACAACCTCAACGACGCGCGGTCGCTCTACGCGATGCTGACGGGTCGCATCGCCAGCATCGTCGGCATTGCGGCGCTGGATCCAAGCACGACGAAGTACGTGCCGCTGGGCCTGCGTCGCCGCGAGGGCACGATCACGACGTGGTCGTCCTGGCTGCAGGACTCCTGGCGCGTCAGCCCCGGCCTCACGCTGACGGGCGGTGTCCGCTGGGACGTGCAGACCCCGTTCTCCTCGCTGAACGACACGATGTCGGCGGTCACGATGACATCGGTTTGCGGGCAGTCGGGCTTCGGAGATGGCGGCACGTTCGACAAGTGCAACTTCTACGATCCGGGCAGCAACACGGGCGCCGGCTCCGAGTACATCCAGTTGAACAAGGGCACGAAGGGGTACGACGTGGACTGGAACAACCTCGCGCCGACGGTCGGGGTCGCGTGGCAGCCGAACGTGCAGAATGGATTCCTGCGCACGATTCTCGGCGACCCCAGCCAGGCGACATTCCGCGGCGGCTACTCGGTGGCCTACGAACGGCAGGCGCTCACGGTGTTCACCAGCCTCTTCGGTGGCAATCCGGGCAGCACGCTGACGCTCAACCGCAACGCGAACAACAACAACTTGGTGCTGCCTGGGCAGACGTGGCCAATCCTGCTGCGCGAGACGAACCGCCTCGACTTCGCGCCCTACCCGGAGACGGTCAGCTACCCGACGCCGGTCCGCCCCAGCCGCGCGGACAGCCTCAACGCGTTCGCGCCCGACATTCAGATCGCGTCGGCCCGGACGTGGACGCTGAGCTTCCAGCGGTCGATCTCGCGCGACATGGCGGTGGACATCCGCTACGTCGGCACCCGCGGCGTCAACCAGTGGTCGTCACTGAACTACAACACGCGGAACCTCGAGTACAACGGGTTCTCGAGTGAGTTCAAGCTCGCCATGGCGAACCTCATCGCGAACAACATCGCCGGGGGCACCCGCGCGGGGAGCTTCGCGTACTTCGGCCCGGGCACCGGCACGAACCCGCTGCCGACGTATCTGGCCTACATCAACGGCAGCCGCGATGCGCTGAACTCCGGAGCGTACAGCGGCACGACCTGGACCAACACCGGACTGACGCAGGACATGGTTCGCACCAACCCGAACGTCGGCAACTCGGCGGCGGACCTCGACGGCGACGCGACACGGCGCGCGAGCGCGATCGCGGCGGGGATCCCGGCGAACTACTTCGTCGTCAACCCGGCCGTCAACGCGGCGAACGTCACCGACAGCGGTGCGTTCAGCGACTACCACGCACTGCAGATCGACATGCGGCGCCGGTTGTCGCGCGGCCTGTCGGCCAGCCTCAACTACCAGTACGCGATCGAGGGCGGCTCCGCCTTCGTCGACTTCCGTCTGGGCCGGGTCATGAATCCGAGCGACGACGTCCGTCACGCGATCAAGACCCAGTGGGACTGGACGCTGCCGGTGGGCCGGGGCCAGCGCTTCGGCGCCAACATGCCGGGCTACCTCGACGCGATCGTCGGCGGCTGGTCGTTCAACGGCGTCGGCCGCATCCAGGCGTCGATGGTCGACTTCGGCGCCGTCCGGCTCGTGGGCATGTCGAAGAAAGACCTGCAGAAGATGTACAAGCACGACATCCGCATCGATCCGGCGACGGGCCTCAAGACGGTCTACTTGCTGCCGGATGAAATCATCCTCAACACGCGCCGTGCGTTCAGCACCAGCCCGTCGACGATCGACGGCTACAGCACGACGCTCGGCGCACCGCAGGGCCGCTACATCGCTCCGGCGAGCAGCGAGAACTGCGTCGAAGTGCACGGCGGCGAGTGCACGGACCGGACGCTCCTCATCCGGGCGCCCTGGTTCACGCGCGTTGACGTCGGCGTGACGAAGAAGTTCAACCTGGTCGGCAGGGCCAACGTCGAAGTCCGCATTGACGTGCTGAACCTGTTCGACAACATCAACTTCAGCACACCGACACTCGGCAACACACCGTCGTCGGCGACGCTTCTTCAGACCACGGGCATCTACCAGGACACGAGCAACACGTACGATCCGGGTGGCCGTCTGGGGCAGTTGATGGTGCGCTTCAATTGGTAAACACGTAGGGCACGAAGGGGTGGCGTAGGGCACGTCGGCGACGCCGCCTCTCACTTGAACACAGTCGGGCGGACCGCACGTAGGTCCGCCCGACTCTTGTACGGCCGATCCCCATCGCCCTGCGGCTGGCGTCACCTCGCTCGTCCCGTCAAGGTATGAACATGATTTCAGCTGGGTTCAGTACGCATGTTCGCGTGATTCTCCTGCTTGAAAACGGAATGGGTACCAGTTAACGTTGTCGGCACCCGGCAATTTCACGACTCGGAAGATGGAGCAGAGGGCGTCCGTCCGGCCAATCGGGCGTCCTCTCCAAGGAGCACCGCATGACCGCAAGGCGTCTGACCCTGACGATGACGGCTTGGCTGCTGCTCATCGGCGTGTCCGCGTACGCGCAAGGCAATCGAGCCCCCTTGACCGGAACGGTTACTGACAGCGGCGGAGGCATCATCCCCGGCGCGACCGTTGCCGTGAAGAACAACGCAACCAACGTGACGATCAATACGGTCACGAACAATGTCGGCCTCTTTTCGGTACCTGCCTTGGAGCCAGGGACGTACACCGTCACGGTGTCGCTCTCCGGCTTCAAGACCGCAGCCGTCAATGACGTCCATCTTGTGGCGGCGACGCCGCTCGACCTGAAGGTGGTCCTCGAGGTCGGCCAGCTCAGCGAAACCGTCACCGTCGAGGGCGCCGGCGCCGAGCTGGTGCAGACGACGTCGCCGACGATCGCGACGACGATCAACGCCGATCAGATCAACCGGCTGCCGCTGCCGACGCGCAACGCGCTGAACTTCGTGACGTTCCTGCCAGGCGTCGAAACCACCGGCATCGCGCGCGACTCCACGGTGAATGGTTTGCCGCAGGGGACGATCTCGATCTCGCTCGACGGCGTGAACATCCAGGACAACTACCTGAAGACGAGCGACGGCTTCTTTGCCCGCGTCTATCCGCGGCAGGATGCCATCGAAGAAGTGACGGTGACGGCGGCCACGCAGGGCGCGGACGCGGCCGGCCAGGGCGCCGTGCAGATCCGCTTCCAGACCCGCTCGGGCACCAACAAGTACGACGCGAGCGTCTACCACTATTACCGCAGCCCGAAGTTCAACTCGAACTACTTCTTCAATGAGCTCAACGGGCTCGAGAAGAACCGCGTGATCCTGCATCAGTACGGGTTCCGCGTGGGTGGCCCCATCGTCATCCCGGGGGTGTACGACGGCCACGGGAAAGCGTTCTTCTTCGTCAACCACGAAGAGTTCTACAACCCCTCGCAGGCCACCCGCACGCGCACGATCTTCCGTGAAACGGCGCGCAGCGGCGTCTTCCAGTACAACATCACGTCGGGCGGCGTCACGACGACGCGTGCGATCGACATGTATGCGGTGGCGAACCAGTTCAACCAGCAGTGCGCGGCCGGGCTCATCGCCAACTGCACGATCATTCCTGGCGTCACGCCCGATCCGACCGTGGGCAGCCTGCTCGCCGCGATTCGCGCGTCGACCGGCGTCACCGGCGTGACGTCCGACCTGGCCGATGTCAACACGCAGCGATTCGTGTTCCAGAACTCCGGCGCGCAGCGCGACCACCAGCCGACGGTGAAGGTGGACTACAACTTCGGGACGAAGCATCGCTTGAGCGCGAGCTACGTGTGGTTGCACGTGCTCCGCAATCCCGACTTTCTGAACAGCGCGGATCCCTCGTTCCCGAACTTCCCGAACTACCGCACGCAGGACTCATACCGCCCGTCCGGCTCCTCGCATCTGCGGTCGACGTTCACGCCGAATATCGTGAACGAGGTGACATTCGGCGGATCGTGGGGTCCGACGTACTTCGGACGCAACGTCACACCGGAGACGTTCAACAACCAGGGCGGCTACAGCCTCGGTATCAACACGGTGCCGAACGCGAACAACGCGGCGGTGTCGAGCGCCACCATCAGCAACGGCCCGAGCGCGCGGGCCGCCAACAACATCGAGTTGAACGACACATTGAACTGGCAGCGCGGCCGCCACAGCTTCAGCTTCGGCGGGTCGTTCACCCAAATCCGGTTGTGGCTCACGAACTGGAGCGTGGTGCCGGCGATTGCCTTTGGCGTCAACGACGCCGACCCGCTGAACCAGATCCTGACGACCGGGTCTTTCCCGGGCGCATCGACCTCGCAGCTCGACGACGCGGAAGATCTGTTCGCCGTGCTGACGGGCCGGGTGAGCGGCGTGAACGGCACGTCGCGGCTCAACGGCGACACCGGCCAGTACGAGTACCTCGGCGCGCTCGTCAACCGCGATCACATGAACGAGTACGGCGTCTTCGCCCAGGACTCGTGGCGGGTGCGGCCCAACCTGACGCTGACCGGCGGCCTGCGCTGGGAGCTGCAGATGCCGTTCGTGGCCGACAACGGCGTCATGACGACGGCGACCTTCGCGGATCTGTGCGGGGTGTCGGGTGTGGCGGGCGGCGGGAAGTGCAACATCTTCCAGCCGGGCACCCTCACGGGCCAGAAGCCGAAGTACGTGCAGTACACCTCGGCGACGAAGGGCTACAAGATCGACTTCAACAACATCGCGCCGAACATCGGTGTGGCATGGCAGCCGAACGTGCAGTCGGGTTTCATGCGCAAGCTGATGGGCGATCCAGCGCAGGCCACGATTCGCGCCGGGTACTCGGTGGCGTACAACCGCAACGGCATCGGCGACTTCACCGATGTCTACACGTCGAATCCCGGCGACTCGGTCACGGCGAACCGCAACTCGAACAACGGCAACCTGTTCGCGCCCGGCCGTTCGTATCTGCTGATGCGTGAAGGATCGTCGGTGCTCGGACCGCCGCCGGTCTGCCCGGCGGGAGTGGTCTCGGTCTCGTGCGTGCCCGCCGCACCCACCCTGCCGATTACCGGCACGGCCTCGCAGGATCTGAACATCTTCGATCCCACGCTGCAGGTGTCGTTTTCGCGGTCGTACAGCATCGGGTTTCAGCGCTCGCTTGGACGGAGCATGGCGTTCGAGATCCGGTACGTCGGCACGCGCAACGTCGCCGGCTGGACCACGGAGAACTGGAACGAGACGAACATCATCGAGAACCACTTCCTCGACGAGTTCCGGCTCGCCCAGGCCAACCTGGCGTCGCACGTCGCCGCCGGGTGCGGCACCACCGGTCAGCCCGCGTGCTCGATCGCGTATCGCGGACCGGGCACTGGCTCGTCCCCGCTTCCGACGTACTTCGCCTACATCAACGGCACGAGCGGCAGCGCCAGTAACGCCGCCTCGTACACCGGCACGCTGTGGACGAACAACACGCTGGTCGGACGTCACGGGCTCAGAGCACCGTCACCGACGGGCGCGG
>Ga0111538_10007846_pt1 | contig 14354 bp, 17 predicted proteins | sample SoiMethybrSBSTD1_FD_79669 | JGI IMG/M metagenome (GOLD analysis project Ga0111538, IMG submission 79669) | Bulk soil microbial communities from a Populus tree surrounding site in Tennessee, USA - Soil MetaG P. TD hybrid SBSTD1 (version 2)... | ecosystem: Environmental > Terrestrial > Soil >... | reverse complement strand
GGCCGCGAGCCCACCCCTGAGGAGCTCTCCGAGAAGCTCGCCATGCCCCTGGAGAAGGTGCGCAAGGTCCTCAAGATCGCCAAGGAGCCCATCAGCCTCGAGACGCCCATCGGCGACGAGGAGGATTCGCACTTGGGCGACTTCATCGAGGACCGCAACGCCGTCCTCCCCATCGACGCGGCGATCCAGTCCAACTTGCGCGAGACGACGACGCGCGTGCTCGCCTCTCTGACTCCCCGCGAAGAGCGCGTCCTGCGCATGCGCTTCGGCATCGGCATGAACACCGACCACACGCTCGAGGAGGTCGGCCAGCAGTTCTCCGTCACGAGAGAGCGCATCCGCCAGATCGAGGCCAAGGCGCTGCGCAAACTGAAGCACCCGAGCCGGAGCCGGAAGCTCAGGAGCTTTTTGGATAATTAGGATGCGCGGCGATGCCGACCGTCGCCTGGTTCTACGGCATCGCCATCCGCATGTACGTGCGGGATCATCCACCGCCGCATTTTCAGGCGGTCTATGCCGAATACGAAGCGAACGTCTCCATCGAGACGGGCGAGGTGATCGACGGAGCGTTGCCGAGAGCGGCCGCTCGGCTGGTCAAGGAGTGGACCCTGGCGCGTCAGCCGCAATTGCGCGAGAATTGGCGTCGCGCCCGCGCAGGCGAGCAGCCGGAGAGGATTGCAGGTCTCGATGCTGACTAAGGTAACGCACCTTGAAAAACTCGGCGGCTTTCGCCTCCGCGTCAGCTTCAGCGACGGCAGTGCCGGCGTGCGCGACTTCACCGCCATGGTCAACGAGCCAGGCCCCATGCTCGAGCCCCTGCGCGACGAGAGCTACTTCTCCCGCGTGTTTCTCGAATTCGGCGCCCCGACGTGGCCCAACGGCTTCGACATCTCGCCGGAATGGCTGCGGCGCGAAATGGCCGCTGCGGGTGAGCTGACCCGGGTAGCCGCTGAATAGTGCGCCGCCAGCGCATCCGCTTCGGCATTGGATCACACCCTGGAGGCGGTTCGAGCCGGACCCCGGGGGTGCTGAGCTTTTCCGATAGCCGCGGTGCGTGCTAGGCTGACTGGCATGAACGATATCGTTCGCAACCCCTCATTCGGCTCTCCTGCGCGGCCCGCAACCACCCAGGTCGCCGACGGACTGCCCCGCCGCGCCTTTACCGTCGACGAGGTGGAGCGCATGCTGCGGGCGGGGATTCTGCGCGAGCCGGAGCCGTTCGAGCTGATCGGGGGGGAGCTTGTCGCGATGGCGGCCAAGAACCGGCAGCATGAGGTGCTCCGCACCGAGCTTGTGCTCTATTGGGCCGACCGCCGCGCGCGCGACATCAAGATCGCCTCCGAGACCCCGTTGCGGCTTGGCGAGCATGACGCGCCCGAACCCGACCTCATCGTCTATCCGGCGAGCGTGCGCGCGCCCGACGTTCGCGCCGACAGCGTGCTGCTGGTCGTCGAGATCGGCGACGCCAGCCTCGTCAGCGATCTCGAGACCAAGGCCCCGCGCTATGCGGCAGCCGGGGTCCGCGAGTACTGGGTGATCGACGCACGCAACCTGCTCACCACCGTGCATCGCGAGCCACGTCCCGGCGGTGAATACGCGTACCGCCAAAAACTCGAGGCAACGGAACTCCTCACGCCGACGCTGGCGCCCTCCCTCGCCGTGCGCCTCGGCGACCTCGACCTCGGTTGAGACGGGGCTGCGCTGAATAGTGCGCCGCTGCCGTCATGCCCGCGCAGGCGGGCATCCACGCAAATGTCGATTGCTCTTTCTTTTGTGTCGTGGATGGCCGCCTCCGCGGCCATGACGTTTCCCTTTGCAGAGCCGCGCCCAACCGCTCGGGGCGCGAGGCCTGATCGTCAGCGCAGGGCAATTGCTGTAAGGGTGGCGGGCTCCGATCTTCGGGGCCTGTTCGTTTGCGCATTGCAGCGGGGCAACCCATGCCAAAGGCCCGAGACCCCAAGCCGAAGAAATCGCGCGCCAAGGGCCGCACCGCGGCCGAGCAGTTCGCGGAGGCGCAACGCCGGATTGAGGAAGCCAGAAAGGCCGGCGCAACCGAGCTCGATCTGGGCGATCTTTCGAAACTTGCAGAGCTACCACCAGAGATCGCCGGCCTCGCCGTCCTGAAAAGCCTCAGTCTCGGGGGCACGCAGATCAACGACCTCCATCCCCTCGCCGGCCTTACGACGCTACACAGCCTCTCGCTCAGTCACACGCAGGTTACCGACCTTGCCCCCATCGCGGGCCTCGCTGCCTTACAAAGTCTCGCGATGCTAGCCACACCGGTAAGCAATCTCGCGCCCATCATCGGCCTCACGAGGCTGCAAGAGGTCTGGCTCACTGCCACCCAGGTCAACGACATCACTCCCATCGCCGACCTAACGGCGCTGCAATACCTCGGTCTCAGCAGCACACCGATCAACGACCTCGCACCGCTCGCCGGCCTCACCACTCTGCATTACCTCAACCTTATGGATACCCAGGTCAGAGACCTCGCGCCCCTCGCCGGCCTCGCCGCCTTGCAAGACCTCTACCTTGCGGGTACCCAGGTCAGCGACCTCGCGCCCCTCGCCGGCCTCACCGCTCTGCAATGCCTCTACCTCGCTGGCACGCAGGTCAGCGACCTCGCTCCCCTCTACGGAATGACAAAAATGCTGGACGCAAGCACATCGACAAATGCGATCAGGCACCGCCCGGCAACTGGCCTCGACTATGCCGCAACACCGGTCGCGCAAACATCGCCCTTCGACCGTCTTGTGCAGCTCGAGGAGCCCGCCCGCACCGTCGAAACCATTAACGAAGTGCGGCGCCGCCGCGGCTTGCCGGAGCACATCCCGGAGGGCTACCAGCGGCCGGACGCTGAGCGACCTCCCTCCGTCGATCCAGTGCCTGGCGTTCCCTCGGCGTTCGGGTTTGAACTTTCCAGCGGAAAGATTCGCTTGGCCGCCAGTTCCGCGGATCGGCCGGCATTTCCCTTCTCCACCAGCGAACGCGATCACGCGCACCGTCTCGACGCGTGCAGAACATTGTCCGGCGACCTGTCGGATGCGTTATCGGCCAAGAAGTACAATGCGCGTTCGGACTACGCGGAAACCCTTGGCAAATACGCGCAGCGCCTTCCCCAACGACCGGGCGACGGCAATATCCTCCTGGCCGATGCCGCGGCCAGAACTCTCCGCGACATGTTCGCTGCAGAAGTCGATGTCTTGCCCATCGGCCTTGCCGCGGGGCTGAAGACCCTGTTGGAGCAACACATCGGCTTGCGGGTCTACTACCCGGAGATCGAACAGTTCTATCGCGATGTTCAAACGGGGCATATCGAGGCGCCCTTGCCCCTCGACGCCGTGCGGGAGGTGGTCCGCGGGGTGCGGACGCACACGCCGGAGGTGTTCGACGAGGGGGTCGGGACTGCGATTGCCGGCAGCGCGAGGCCACGCCGGCGCCGCCTCGATCGCACACCCCTGTCGACGAGCCGTCTGACACCGGCCAGCCGCGTCCGCCGCCCGATCCTCTAGGCGAGGTCGATCCGCGAACGGCGCGAGACTTCACTGTTGCGGGCGTTGTAAACGGTCTTTGGAAGGCATTCCGCGAAGGAGAAAAGCTTCACAAGGCAGTCGAAGGTTGGAAGAAGGCCGGAGAAACGCTCCGGCCGCCGGTCCAGAAGATCCTTGAGTGGTTGCGAGACTTCGGAGGGCCAGGCGATGGTGGCCCGAACTTGCCGCCTGGGATCGCCGTCTAACAACAAGGTTTTGCGCCAACACCAACGCCCCGCCACGACCCAGGCCGCCGAGGGCCTGCCGCGGCGGCGCTGGAGCGTGGCGGTGATCGGGCGATGGTGGCGGAAACCGTTGCGGCCTTCTCGACTCCCGGCGCGAGCACTCCTACATTCGACCCATGAACGAAAAGGTCCGCATCGAGGTCGATGAGGCGACCGCGCTGGTGCTGGAGGCACGGGCGGCGGCGCGCGGCATGACGGTGGCCCAGCTGATCGCCGACCTGGCGGGCGCAGAGGAAGCCTTGCCAGCCGACCTGCAGGCTCTTCGCGAGGCCGGCGACGGCCCCTGGGCACCCCATGTCCTGGCCGAGGACGAGCGTCGACTAGCCGATTTCCGGCGAACGCGCGAGGCCGTCCCCTGGGAGGATGTGAAGGCCTGGATGCAGAGCTGGGGCAAACCAGCGGAGTTGCCGGTGCCCAAGCCGCGTAAGCTGTGAAGCTGATTGTCTCCCCAGATGCTGTCGCCGACATCGATCGGCTGCGAGCTTTTCTAGCCGACAAGAATCCCGCCGCCGCACAACGTGCCGTCACGACAATCGTTGCGGCAATCCAGTCGCTGGACATGTCCCCCGACCGCGGCCGCCCAACAGGCACGGTGGGCGTCCGCGAGCTGATCGTCCCGTTCGGACGCTCCGCCTATGTGCTGCGCTATTCGCACCTGCAAGACGCCGACGAGATCCTGATCCTGCGCATCTGGCACGGTAGGGAGCAACGCGATTGACGTGACCAATAGCCATGGCTTGCGCGGCCCAGGCCCCTCAAGTTGCAGCTCCGTAGCGCAGCTTCAACAGGGTCGGCGGGCCGGTGCTGCCACGAAAAAGCACGAACAATTTGTCGAACTCGTCATCCTCGATCTTGGGCACAGGCCCAGACCCCAAGCCCTGGAGAATGAGGCCGACCGTGTTGCTGTGGCTGATGACAGCAACGATCTTATCGTTAGGAAGAGCCTTGATGCTGTCGACAATCTTCGCAATGTGCGCCTTGACTCCGTCTTGGCCGGGAAATCCCACCTCCTCGACTGTAAGCGCCGCGCCAAGCTTTTGCTCGAGCGGCCTGAGGGTGCTGGCGGCGCGCATGGCATCACTGCGATAGGCGATGCTCACTCCGGTTTCCGCCAGCATCCTTGCCAGGAGTACGGCCCGCTCCCGTCCCGCCTGTGACAGATCCTCGTTGTCGCTCGTGCGGTCCGCGTGACGGAGGGCGAAGATGATCATGATACTCTCCTCGGAGTTTCTACGCTGCGCTCAGTGCACCGGCCACGAAGGCCGTATTCATGCGCAGGATTTCAAGCGCCAGATCGAAGTTGATGCGGTCGAGAGTATCCCGCGGCGAATGAATGTCGTGATTGGCGTCGTCGGTGCCTTCAATGGTCAGCACCGCCACTGTCGGCAAACCTGATGTGCTGACGGACACCACGTCCACGGTTTTGACATCTTGAGCGGTGAGTTGCCACAGGTCGGCGCGATCTTGCACGAACTGCCGGGCTGCCGCCTCAGGAGAAGCGGCGGCGCGGGTTGAGAGGCGCCCAGCGGTCCGGTCGGTCGTCACCTGCACCGAGTTGTTGGTCGCCTCGTCGAGATGTACGGCGAGGCTGGGCACTTCGGCGGCCATCCTGGCGACTGCAGGAGGTTCCGCGGGGGCGGCAGCCATGGCAACGCCGCGCGCCGCTCGTGCCGCGCGATCATACAGGGCATGGAAGTTTCCCGGAATTTTCGGTTCTGGCGCCGCCATAAATCTTCCTCGTCAACCTAGCTAACAAGTGCTCAGTGAAATACGCATTGTTCAGTAAATACGACAGATCATGGTTTGTGAAGAGGTCTTCGGTCGGGGACAGTTTGACGACCCGCAAGGTCATTCACATCGACAAAGAGAGTTAGCCCCACGATGGCAACGGCCTGCTGGCTCGAGGGCCATGCTATAAGACCACCGCCGCGCCAACCGAGCATCCCGTGACCACCACCCTCTACATCGACGCCGATGCCTGCCCCGTGAAGGAGGAGGCGGTGCGGGTGGCGGAGCGGCATGGGCTTGCGATCCATTTCGTGTCGAATGCCTTCATGCGCCTCCCCGAGGGGGCGCTCGTCAAGCGCGTGGTGGTGGCCGACGGCCCGGATGCCGCCGACGACTGGATCGCGGAGCGGGCGGGCAAGGGCGATATCGTCGTCACCGCGGACATCCCGTTGGCCGCGCGCTGCTTGAAGGCTGGCGCGCGGGTCATCGGCAACACCGGCAAGCCCTTCACGGAGGCCGGCATCGGCATGGCGCTGGCCATGCGCGACCTCTCCCGGCACCTGCGCGAGACCGGCGAGAGCAAGGGCTACAACGCCAGCTTCACCCGCCAGGACCGCTCCCGCTTCCTGCAGGCGCTCGAGGAAGCCGTGCAAGCCATCAAGCGCGCGCGCTGATCACGTCAAACACCGGGCGGGTCTGGGCGGGTGTCCCGCCCAGGCGGGTGCGGGCGGCAGCCCGCGCGCGTCAGCGCCCAGCGCTACGCGCCTGCGCCGCCTCGCCAACCTCGCCCGCGCCATTCGCGCTCGGCCGCGGCGCCGCTGCACCGTTGGCAGCCGGCGCCTGCGCCCCGGTTGCCTTGTCCTGCGCCCCGGTCGCCTTGTAGAGGCCCAATAGCGAGGTCGGCTCGCCGTCGAGGCCCACCACCGGCGTCTTGTCGTCCTGCACGCTCTGCAGGGCGGCCACCAGGTTGCGCGGCTGATAGCGCTGACGGCGCCTGTTGGCCTTGGTCTCCTCCCAGCGCGCCAGCGCGCTCCAGTGCACCATCTCGCCGATCGGGCGGGAATGCGGGCGGATGTCGGGCAGGCGGCAGCGCCAGGCGCGCTCGAGGCCGCAGCGGTTGATGAGCCGTACCAAGGGCCGCCAGCGGCTGCGCCAGAACATCCAGCTGCGCGCGTCGTAAAGCTGGCCGCGATAGCTGGGACTCAGCTGCCGGGGCCAGCTCTCCTGCGGGCTGAGCCGCAACTCCGGGCAGTAGCGGGCGAGGCGCTTCAGCATCCAGTCCAGCGCCAGGTCCGACAGGCCGCTGTCCTCGCAGCCGCCGCCGACGTTGGCGTGCGCGCCCGGGAACCAGGCCTGCTCGACGGCGCGATACTTGCGGTGGCGCGGCTCGGTCCATACCGCCGCCTCGAACTCCAGGCGCTGCTCGTCGATGGCCAGCGCATGGCAGCAGTAGTCGACGATGCTGCTGACGTCCGCGTCGTGGAACTGGATGGCGCGCCGGCTGAGCCGGCTCATGAAGCCCCGGGGTATGCCGAGCGCGCCCACGGTGTCGAACACGCCGAGGAACTTGATGCGCGGCTCGTCGGAATGCGTGATGCGCCGCAGCCGCGCGCGATCGGCGGGAAAGCGTGCCTTGGGCGCCGTGCGATAATAGCTCCAGGCGAACTCCAGGTTGGCCGCGTTGCACGCATCCTCGGTCAACAGCCCGCTGGCGCTCAGGAAGCCGCACAGGCTGCGGGCGGTGAAGGCCCCGCGGGAAAAGCCGAACACGTAGATGTTGTCGCCCGGGCGATAGAACTGGGAGAGGAAACGGTAGGCGGCGAGCGTGTTGGCGCTGAGCCCGCGGCCGAACGCCCCGCCGAGTACCCTGTCGAGGACCCCGCCGGTGCCGACGCCCGCATCGTAGTAGACGCGCTGCTCCGCCCCGCCTACCGGCCTGGGATCGATGATGGCGGCGATGATGGCGATATTGGTCTGCGGCGCCGGGCTATCGGCGTCGCTCCACGTCCCGTCCAGGCAGAGGATCAGGTTCTTCATGGCCCACCCGCGCCACGTCCCTTGGCTGCAACCCCTTCAATACTAGAGGATCTGATGGCCAACTGAAGGCGCCAAGCACGATCGGGCGGTGCTGGGCCGCCCGCGCGCCTGAACTTTGGGCCCGCCGGCCGGCTAGCGCAGGCTGTTCAATTCCGCACGAGTAAATCGCCGATGCGGGGTGACATGCGGCGCCTTGGATTGCAACTCGCGGATCGTGTCGGTGGTCATGGCCCGCCCCCTGGCATGCGCCTCCAGGGACGCGGACTCCGGTCCCCCCTTGTTGTAGACGAAACGGTCGAACATGGCCTTGAGGTTGAGGCCGCTTTGCGTTTCCAGGAACTGTTTGAGGAACTCCGTGGTGATCTGCTCGTGCTGCTTTTGCGCGTAGAGCGTACGTAGCATGGCCCGTAGGCCTGCGCCGCCCCCTTGCTTGGAAAGGAAATCGATCTCCGCCAGCAGCAATGCGCCCTCGCGGTAGGCTGCATCGGGCGTTTGTCGCCGATATGGCGGGAAGGCTGCCAGGTTGACCGCGGCGCGGTGCGGGTTTGGCGCCCGGCTGGGATAGCCATAGTCGCGCCAACTGGCGATCGCCTCGTCGATCCACCCCGAATTGCCGTTTCCGGGCATCACCCCTCGCGCGAACCAGGAGTGCGTGATCTCATGCTCCAGGGCGCCCAGTTGGGTCATTGTGGCTCCGCAGTATTCCATGCCGCCGTCGATGTCGCCGGTAATGTAGATCGTCAAACTCTCGTGGGCATAGGCGCCGTAGTCCGCCTCGAGCTCGGCGATCACCTCCTTGGCGACCCTGATGGCTTCGTTTGCCTCGTTTGCGCGCTCCGCGTAGGCGAGGATGGGAATGGAGCGTGCGCCTGTCTGGAACCTGTCCTTGGCAACATGGACGCTCCGGTCGGTGAGATGCAGATAGTGGGAGGACGAGGCGAAATACGATGGAAACTGAACGCTCCAGCCGTTTGCCGTAGGGGTGGTGCTGCCGTTGCTGAACAGCTGGTGCTCCCTCGCTGCCCCGAGCAGCCGGATATCGACCGATGTGGGGTGCTGATCGAATTCCAGATTGGCCGGCGCGTGCTGCTCCAGATATTCGCGATCATCCAGATCGTTCATGAAGAAAGCGAGCTGCGCGCCCCCGTTCCCGAACGAGAGCGTCGCCGGCGCCAGGCCGTAGTCGATCGTCAGGACATGCTCCTCACCGGGCTCCAGCTCGACATCGAGCACGCGCACCTTGGCTTCTCCGTTGGGCGGCTCGGCCTCGGGGAATGCATCGATTGCAAGCTGCCGCCCGTCGAGCTCGAGGCGCGTCGGTGGCGGCACCATATCCATGAGCGGAGCACCGCGCTGAGTGACGGTGAAGGGAATGCGGGCCCGCCCGATGCCCTGCTTGGCCGGGACGTCGACGGTGAGCGACAGATCGAGCCGCTTGAACTCGACGGGCACCACGGTCTTGCCCTGCCAGGTGAAGGGCGGGGGAGCGTCGGCGCTGTTGGGAGAGCGTGACCACGTCTGGAGGGATGACATTTGAAAAATCCTTGGTTCGAAAACAACGATGCCGCGAGTATACCCCCGGCACGCGCGGAGGGAAGCCGCGCGACCGCTGACCCTACTTGCCCATCGCCCTGGCCTTCCACAGCTCCCAGGGCCGCATCACCACCTGCTGCTGGATGACATCGGCCTTCTCGCCCTCCTCCTTGTCCAGGTATGTGACGGGGCCGCCCAGCGCGATCGCCTGGGCCTGCAGGCGCGCGTTCATCTCGGTGTAGACGGCACGGTAGACCGCCACCTGCACGCTGGGCCCCACCACCACGTTGCCGTGCCCGCGCATCAGCACCACGGCTTTGTCGGCCAGCGTCTCGGCCAGCGACCTGCCCAGCGCGTTGCTGTTGACGAGCATGTTGGTCATGCCGGCGTGCTTGCGGATCTCGAAGATCGGCACGCCCGCCGCCAGGAAGCCCGCCACATGGTACATGGGCCGCAGCGGCACGGTGCTCGCCGCAAACGGGATGACGCCCGGCGAATGCGTGTGCACCACGCTCTTCACGTCGGCTCTCGCCTTGTAGATCTCACAATGGATGAACCGCTCGAGGAAGCTCGGGCGGCCGCGGGCGTCGATGGCGGTGCACTCCGAGTCGTACTCGATGATGTCCTCGGCCTTGGTCAGCGCCGGCGCCAGCGAGCGCGACATCAGGAACCGGCCGGGGTTGCCGGGATGGCGCAGGCTGACGTGGCCGAAGCCGTCGAGCACGCCCTGGTCGGCGAGGATGCGGTTGGCCGCGACCAGGTCTTCGAGCACGCCGGCCTCGACAGGTCCGCCGGAGGCCGGTGCCGTCTGCCCCGAGGCCGGCGCCGACACGGCGAGGAGCATGAGGACCGGCGCGGCCAGGCTCAGCAGGGCCCGGACGAGAGACTTGCTGGACATGGATCGATCCGTTGTGTCGGTTGCGGCGGCCACCTGGCCGTTTCACCACGATAGCAACATTCCCTCGCTATCGCCCCCTCCCTGTCGCCACTGTACCGCGCTCGTCGCAATCGAGGCCGAAAGCAAAGCGGCAGGGGCAATCGCATCTTCTTCATGCCTTCGGCGGCCGATCTGCCGTGGGGCAGTGTGTGTCGGCGCCTCGCGCCGGCCGTCCAACGCACGGGGGTAGCCCATGGGATATCGCGCGGACTCCATGGGTGCAGGCCCAACATGAGGCTGGAACGGGCCATGGCAGAGCTTGCGCCGGATAGCATGGTCGGGCCGGCCACGGCACAGGCGGAGGATGCCCGCACCCTCGCCTATCGCACCTATACCTCCGTGGCGTCGATCCCGCGCAGCACCTGGGAGCGCATGCTGCCGGGCGAGCCCGAGAGCTGGGACTTCTACACCGCCGTGGAAAAGGTGCCCCCGCCGGGCTTTCAGCTGGGCGCCATTGCCGCACACGATGGCGAGCGGGTCGTGGCGGCCGCACCGCTGTTTCGTGTTGCCTATCGCATCGATACGCCCCTGCAGGGGCGCCTGCGCGAGATCACGGACTGGGTGCACGCCCGCGCGCCGCGGCTGATCAGCTTTCCCGTGATCGGCATCGGCTCGCCCATGTCGGACAATTGTGCGCTCGGGTTTGCGCCGGAGCTGTCCGAGCCCGCCTGTGCCCGGGTCTTCGAGGGCCTGCTGGGCCATCTGGCCGGCGAGGCCCGCGCGCACAGAAGCGCACTGGTTGCCGTCAAGAGCCTGGACCGCTCGGCGGAGGTGCTGCAGGGCGCCCTGGACCGGCACGGCTATCGGCGCGTGACCAGCGTGCCGCTGGCCATGCTGGACCTGCCTTACCGCAGCCTCGACCACTACCTCGACTCGCTGCCCGAAAAGACCGGCTCCTACTTCCGCCGCAAGCTGCGCAGCGCCGCCAAGGTGCGCATCGAGTACCGCAGCTCGATTGCCGGCCTGGAAGCGCAGCTCGGCGCGCTCTTCGAGAGCACGCTCAAGCAGAGCAAGGTCGACTACGGGGACTTCGAGAGGCTCGACCCCGCCTATTTCTCCAAGGTCGTGCACGGCATGGGCGACAAGGCGCAGCTGATGCTGTGCTGGCGCGGCGAGGAGCTGCTGAGCTTCCAGCTGTTCCTGGTCGGGACGGACCGGGTGCTGGCCAAGCAGATCGGCATGAAGTATCCGGAGGCCCGCGAGCTCAACCTCTACTTCGTCAATTGGCTGAAGCTCATCGAGTTTGCCATCGAGCATCGCATCCCCGCCGTGGAGATGGGCGCCACCACCTACGCCACCAAGCTGCTGTTCGGCGGCCAGCTGGAGCGGCGCTGGCTGCACTTTAGGTTTCGCGGCGCGCTCGCCAATGCCGCCCTGAGCCCGGTCGCCCCGCTGTTCGATTTCGAGAGGAACGATCCGGAGTTGCAGAAGCTTCCCGAAACCGCCAGGACCTCGATGGGGCCGCGCATCTCGCGCCTCGCGCAGCGGTTCGGCCGCGGCGCCAGCTGAGCGCGGCGACGAGGAGACATGGATCGAATCGCCGCCACCTTGCTGCTGGCCGTGCTGCTCTTGGAGACGGTCAGCCACCTCGCCCTCAAATCGGCGTCGGTGCACGCCGGCAGCAAGTCCGGCATCCGCTATCTGCTGACCTTCATCGCACAGCCGGTCTTTTGGCTGGCGGCCGCCTCGTTTGCCGCTCTCTTCCTCGCCTGGCTCGCCTTCCTCTCGCGGGTGCCGCTGGGCCAGGGCGTAATGGCCGGCAGCATCACCATCGTCGGCGTCATGCTGGGGGGACGCTTGTGGTTCAAGGAGTACATCACGCTGCCGCGCGCAACCGCCATCGCCCTCATCGCGGTCGGGGTCGCCCTGGTCGGCTGGGGGCACGCATGAGGCGCTCGATCCTCCTGGGCTTCCTGCTTCTGCTCACCTTCGACACGGCCGGCCAGGTCGGCATCAAGCTGGCGGGCGACCGCATCGGCGGCGGGGATATCCAGACCTGGCTGGCGGGCGTGGTGGAGGAGCCGCTGATCTATCTGGTGCTCGCGTGCTACGCCGGCGCTTTCGCCACCTATGTCTCGCTGCTGAAATACGCCCCCGTGGGGCCCGCCTACGCCGCCGCCCACGGCCATATCGTCACCGTCCTCATCATTTCCATGCTGTTTCTGGGGGAGCGTCTGACGGTTGTGCAGGCTCTCGGCGGGGTGGCGATCCTGGCGGGGCTGGCGGTCCTGGCGATCACCGAGAGCCGCACCACCGACAAGGCTTCGAGCCTGCCGGAGCAAAACCGATAGCGGCTCACGGCACCCGGTGGACACCGCCGGGCACACAAAAAGGGCCCCCGAAGGGGCCCTTTGCGATGCGTACTTGAAGAGAGAGGAGACCGCTATTTGACTAGCGGGCTAACTCGGCCGCAGCTACGTCACCGGCGCCGAGCTTCATCGGGCGGCAGCATTCCTCGCGGCGGCATGCGGCGAGAGCCACAACAGCGACGAGCAGGCTCACAACAGCGATTTTCTTGGCGTTCATGGTTCTCTCCGAATGTCCCAAGTCCCATTTGTTGCGCACGTCGCAATAAACGACGATTTTGGTTGAGAGACCAAGTGCAAACTCATCAACAGCACCGGAATCCGGCCACGCCGATGCAGGAATGCAACGCCTGTTGCGAGCCCCGATGTGCCTGGAAACCCGCCGCCGCCAGCCCTCCGGCGCAGGATCAGGGGGCAGCCAGCGCGGCCTGCAGCCTCGAGTTGTAGCTGGCGTGAATCCTGAATACCACACGTGGCCGCCGGCTACTCGGCCGCGACCTGCGCCACCGTCGGCGCATCCCCCGCCACCGTCGTCCGCCGCATATCGCGGGGCTGGGACTCATCGTACCGGCGCACGCGATGCATGGTCTGGCGGTTGTCCCACATCACGAGGTCGTCGACCTTCCATTGGTGCACGTAGACGAAGCGCGGCTGGGTGGCGTGCTCGGTAAGGTCGCGCAGCAACACGCGCGCGTCCGGCATCGGTCTCCCGACGATGCCGCCGGCGTGCGAGGCCAGGTACAGCGACTTGCGGCCTGTCACGGGGTGGGTGCGCACCAGCCGCTGGCGCACCGGCCTGAACATCGCCTTCTCCTCCTCGGTGTAGTCGAGGAAGCCCAGCGAGCCGCGCGAGTACATGAGGGAGTGCTCGCACACCAGGTCCTCGATCTCGCGCTTCATCTCCTCGTCCAGGGCCTCGTAGGCCGCTCCCATGTGCGCAAACTCGGTATTGCCGCCCTTCTTGTTCACGACCCGGGCGGAGAGCAGCGAAAACTTGGCGGGTATTGCCCGGAACGAGCTGTCGGAGTGCCAGAGCATATTGCCGAGGTTGAACAGCCGCTGGCGGCTGTCGGGGGGCAGCGGCTTGCCGTCCTTGCCGAGGTTGGAAACGTCGTTCATGCCGGTGGCCAGGCGCTTGTCCTGGGGCTTTGTGACGTTGCCGCCGCGCGCGTCCTCGATGGCGCCGAAGTTGCGCGTGAACGCCATCTGCTGCTCGTCGGTGAGCTTCTGGTCGTGGAACACCAGCACGGCATACTTGTCCATGCCGGCCGCGATGGCCGCCGCGTCGTCTTTCGCCAGCGGCTTGCTGATGTCGACGCCGGACACCTCGCCGACGAACACGGGATGGATCTGGCGGATCGAGACGGGCATGCGTTGCCTCCATTGCGTGCGGCTGCCTCTCGGTGGGCGGCCTTGGTCGAGATGAACCCTACCAATTTACATCGAATTCGCCCCGGAATCATGCGTCCGCGAACGCCGTTCGGCTATGCGGCTCCGCATCGGTCAACCCGGCCTCCGAACGGCCGCGCTCAGGACCCAGGCTTTTTCGCCGGCCCGGCAGCCTCGGGCCCCCGCATGGTCCAGCCGCGGTCGCGCGCAAGATGGATCATCGCCCGCTCTGCCAGAGCGGTTATGGTGAGGAGCGGATGCACCCCGAGCGAACGGGGGAACACGGCGCCATCGCACACATAGAGGCCTTGGTGAACCGCGCCCGGAGCGGCCGTCGGCCCGCCGTCGAACACCTGCCCCTTGTGGTTGACCACGCCGGTCGTGCGATCGTTGCCCATGGCGCAACCGCCGAGGGGATGCACGGTCAGCAGGCTGCCCCCCATCATCCGCAACGACAGAGGGTTCTTCATGTAGGTGCCGCCGGTGGCCGCGGTGGCACGCATGAACGTCTCTTCGATCCGCTGGAAAACCGGGTCCTGCGCCGCACCGGGCCAGTCGATGACGAGCTTGTCCGCCTCGAGCCGCATGCGGCCGCGCCCGGAATCGTGACCGACGGCGAGAAAGGTCTGGGTATTGCGTACCGCTCCCT
>Ga0111538_10007845_pt1 | contig 14356 bp, 14 predicted proteins | sample SoiMethybrSBSTD1_FD_79669 | JGI IMG/M metagenome (GOLD analysis project Ga0111538, IMG submission 79669) | Bulk soil microbial communities from a Populus tree surrounding site in Tennessee, USA - Soil MetaG P. TD hybrid SBSTD1 (version 2)... | ecosystem: Environmental > Terrestrial > Soil >... | reverse complement strand
ATCAGCACGCCGTACATGGTTGCCAGGACGAAGCCGGGAATCACGCCGGCGATGAGCAGCGCGCCGACGTCGGTCTGGCCGAGCGTGGCGAGCAGCACGGTGAGCGCCGAGGGCGGAATGATCACCGCCAGGCCGCCCACCCCCATGATCGGCCCGATCGACAGGTACTTGCTGTAGCCGCGGCGGATCATCTCCGGCGCCATCAGCCGGCCGAGCAGCGCGCAGGCGCCCATCGACGATCCCGCCGGGCCGGCGTAGGCGGTGCCGCCGATCAGCGTCACGTAGGCAAGGCGGCCGCGGATATTGCCGAGCAGCTTGTCGGCGGCGTTGAAGAAGCGCCCGGCAAGCCCGGTGTGATAGAAGAGCTCGCCCATCAGCAGGAACATCGGTATCGGCACCAGCGGGAAAGCGGTCAGCGCGCCGAAGCCGTTGTTGATCACCTGCTGGATCCCCGGCCCGCCGCCCATGAACAGCATCGCCGCGAGCACGTTGGTGGCGAGGAAGCCGAGCGCCACCGGCACGCCGAGCATCATCAGGCCGAGCGCCGTGCCGAAGAGGAGCGTCGCGACCCAGTACCAGGCCATCGGCGCCTAGGTGGTGAGGTCGGAAAGCGGCGCGAGGAAGTTCTCGCGCCGCCAGAGGAAGCGCGCGAACTCGAGCGCCATCATCAGGAACGAAAGCGGGATCCAGATCACCAGCATCCAGCGCGGCATGTCGAGCGAGCGCACATCCTTCTCGGCCTGCAGGTAGTCGTGGATCGTCACCTGCAGGCCGTACCAGGCGATCGTCAGGCAGACGGCGATGCAGAACAGGCCGATCGCCCAGATCATCATCCGTCGCCCCACGGCCGGCAGCGAGTTGAGCAGGATCTCGACGTAGATGTGCCCCTTCTCGCGCGCCAGCCAAGGCGCGCCGAGGCACGGCACGATCAGCAGCGCGTACTCGGTGAAGGTGAAGAAGTGCGCCGAGCTCTGGTAGCCGAGGTTCCTGAAGACGACGTCGAGCGTGATGATCACCATCATCGCCGCCATCAGGAAGGCGGCGACGATGGCCATGCCGTAGACGACGGCGTCGTATCCCTTGGCCAGCAGGCGCAAGAGTTACTTGGGCAGCGGGCCCGGGGTGAAGAGGTTGACCACCTTCTCGAAGTTCTCCATGCCGCCGGCCTTCTCCATGCGCTCCTTCATGCGTTGCAGGCTCGCGGCGCGCGCGCCCTCGTTGAAGCGCTTGGTCGCGTCGGCCGACTGGTTGACGGTCTTGATGCCGCGCTTCGCCAGCTCGGCCTGCTCCTTCTTCCAGAGCGCCTGCAGGTCGCGCAGGCTCGAGGTCTCGTGCTCGATCGCGGTGCGCGTCAGGATGTCGCGCGTCTTGGACGAAAGCGAGGTCCACTTCTTCTGGTTGACCAGGATCACCAGGTCAGTGGAGAAGAAGTCCGGCGTGATGCGGTACTTGATGTAGCGATCCCAGTTGAGGTCCATCAGGCCGATCTGGGTCCACGCCGTCAGGTCCACCGTGCCGCGCTCGAGCGCGGTGTAGAGCTCGGTGGACGGCAGGTTGATCACCTGCGCGCCGAGGTAGTTGGTGAGGAAGGCGTTGTAGATCGGGTTGCCGCGGACCTTGAAGCCCTTGATGTCGATATGACCCGTGCCGTCGAGCTTCGGCTCCTTGGTCGACCAGAGGTTGAAGCGGATGCCGCTGTCGACCCAGCCGAGCATCACCACGCCGGCGCGCTTCTGGTGGATTTCGTCGAGCAGCTTGGTGCCGCCGTTCTTGCGCGCCGTCGGGCCGTCGATCGTCGAGGCGGACATCGCGTCGCACTCGGGTACCTGGCCGGCATAGAACGCGCACGGCGAGTAGACCATGTCGACCACGCCGTCGCGCACCGCGCGCGGCTGCTCCATCATGCCGATCGCCTCGGGGCCGCCGCGCACCTGGATGTTGAACACGCCCTTGCCCGCCTCGTTCGCCTTCTTCACGTACTCGAGGAAGCTGCGTGAATAGATCAGCGACGCCGGGAAGACGTGGGTCGCGGAAATGGTGTCCTGCGCGCCTGCCGGCACGGCAGCGACGGCGGCAATGGCGAGAGTTGCGGCTTTCAGTGCGATCTTCATGCGGTGTTTATCCCCCTGTCGCAGCGATGTTACCAGCGTTCCGCCGAAATCAAAGTCCAGGGAAAGCGCCAGTATTGGTAGCCGGGCGCGAGCGCGCCGTCCGCTTCCTCGAACGGTCGGATCTCCATGTTGCGGAAGCCGAGCCGCTCGAGCAGCGCGGCGAGGTCCATGCCCGCGAGCGGCTCCATGAACGGCTCGTTGTTGCGCCGGCCGTGGCCGAAATGGATCAGGCGGCTGAATTCGTCCTCGGCCGGCAGGAAATCGAGATGCACCATCCTGCCGCCCTTCTTGAGCAGCCTCGCACTCTCCGCGAGCGTCTTCTCCACCACCGCCGGCGGCATCTCGTGTAGCAGCATGGTCGAAGTCACGAGGTCGAAACTCGAGTCCGGGTAGTCGGTGCGCGAGGCGTCGACCTGCCGGAACCGCGCCGCGCCGGCGGCGTCGCGCGCCGCGAGCCGGAGGCACGGCGCCGAGAGATCGATGCCCTCCACTTTTCCGGGGCCGAGCGCTTCGGAAAAGGGGCGCGTGCTCTTGCCGAAGCCGCAACCCATGTCCAGAACGCGTTGCGGCGCCGGGCATCTCTCGAGCGCCGCGGCGGTCAGCCGCTCGTGCAGGTCGCGGTGCCGCTGGCCGGCGAGCGGCGTGGTGCTGCGCGCGCCGCGCTCATAGACGAAGCCGGCGATCGGGTCGCTCCACACGCCGCCGGGGTGCTGATGAATATCGATGCGCGTGTAGTACTCCGGATACTTCAGGCCCGGGTTCAACTCGGCGGGCGCACCTTCGAGGGATTTTTCCAGCCGTGCGCGGTCCTGCGCAAGGTAGGGCTGCAGACCATAGCGGCCGGAGTACTTGAAGCGCTGCAAGTGGCGTTCGAGCCAGCAGAAGTACCGATAGAGAACAGTGTCTTTCTCGAATTCCGCACGCACTTCGGGATACAGGACGCGCGTCCACCAGGTCTTGGTCGACAGCAGAAACGCCTGTCCAGCCGCGAACGCGCGCCCGTCGATCGTCACCGCGGGCCTTTCGCCTGCTGCACGCCGAGCAGGTTCTGCATCAGGTGCTGGACGAAGGCTTCGCGCTCGGCCGCGCGCTCGTCGCCGGCAGGCTCCGCGTTCAGCTTCTCGACCTGCAGGACGCCGCGCTCGGCCAGTTGCGCCTCCATGGCCGCCATGCGGTCGCGCATCACCCAGACTTCCTGCGCGAGGGCCATGACCACGCCGAACGCGCGGTCGAGCGCAGGATCGGGAAAGAAGGTTTGCTCCGGAATCATGGGACGCTCCTCGAGTTTGGCCATAATACAAAAGTGTCGACGGTATTCACTGCGTTCGAGCAAACCGCGAGCGCGCATCCCCGCCGCGCCTTCCTGCTCGCGTACCCGCAACGCGTGGAGCTCGACTACGGCACCGCGCTGGAGCGCGTCGGCGCGATCGCGCGTCGCTATCGCGCGCGCGGCTACGGCAAAGGCCATCGCGTCGGCCTGAAGCTGCCGAACTCGCCCGAGTTCCTGCTGCACTTCCTGGCCCTGAACTCGCTCGGCGCGAGCGTCCTGCCGCTCAATCCCGACTACCGCAGCACCGAGCTCGAGTACGTGCTCTCGCACAGCGAAGCCGGCGCCGTTATCGAAGCCGATTCGCTCGAGGACCCGCCGCCTGCCGGCAGGGCGTGCGACGCTGACGAGTGCGCCCTGCTCTATACCTCGGGCACGACAGGCAAGCCGAAAGGCTGCCTGCTCTCGGATTTCTATTTCCTCAACGTCGGCCGGCGCTACGTCGACGAAGGCGGACTGTGCGCGCTGCGCGACGGCGAGGAACGGCTGATCACGCCGCTGCCGCTCTTCCACATGAACGCGCTCGCGGTCTCGACCACGGCGATGATCCTCAAGGCGGGTTGCATCGTGCAGCTCGACCGCTTCCACCCAAAGACCTGGTGGCGGGACGTAGTCGACTCCCGCGCCACGATCGCACACTATCTCGGAGTCATGCCAGCCATCCTCCTCCACCAACCGAAGGAGGATTTTTCCCATCAAATTCGGTTTGGCTATGGCGCCAATGCCAACCCGAAGGATCACGCCGCATTCGAGGGGCGTTTCGGCTTCCCCTTGATCGAGGCCTGGGCGATGACGGAGACCGGGGGCGGCGCGCTCGTCGCTGCGAGCCGCGAGCCGCGGCATGTGGGGAGCAGATGCTTCGGGGTGCCGCCTGCCGATCTGGAAGTTCGCATTGAAAAAGACGGCGAGATGCTCGTCCGCCAGAAAGGCGACGATCCGCGCCGCGGCTTCTTTTCGGGCTACCTGAAGGACGAGAAGGCCACCGCGGACGCGTGGCGCGATGGCTGGTTCCACACCGGCGACGCCGCGCGGCGCGGGCCCGACGGCGCGCTGCACTTCGTCGACCGGCTGAAAAACATCATCCGCCGCGCCGGCGAGAACATCGCCGCGCTCGAGGTCGAAGCCGCCCTCGCCGGCCATCCTCACGTGCAAGCGGTTGCCGTCATCGCGGCTCCCGATTCCGTGCGCGACGAAGAAGTGATGGCTTGCGTGATTTCGAAGGAAAGGACGAAGGAAAACGCGATTTCGATCCAGGACTGGTGCCTGGAGAGGCTCGCGTACTTCAAGGCGCCGGGCATCGTCGCCTTCATCGACGAGCTGCCGGTGACCTCGACCAACAAGGTGCAGAAGGCGAAGCTCGCCGACTTCGTCTTCGACCCGGCAAGCCGCTTCGACCTGCGCGACCGCAAGCGGCGCAAGCCATGAGGCAGGGCTACGAGGGCGTCGCCGTTGCGGTCCCGGTCACGATTCCCTATGAGCGCTACTCGATTCGCGCGGCGCACTGGTGGCTGGCGAGAGCTCTTTCAGCGATCGTTTCCCGTTCAGGCCTGAAGAAGGATCAGATCGATGGCCTGTCGGTTTCCAGCTTCACGCTCGCTCCAGACACTGCGATCGGCCTCACCCAGCACCTCGGGCTCTCGCCGCGCTGGCTTGACCACGTGCCATTTGGCGGCGCGAGCGGCGTGGTGGCGCTCAGGCGCGCGGCACGCGCGGTGCAAGCCGGGGACGTCGATGTCGTCGCGTGCCTCGCGGGCGATACCAACCACGTCGATTCCTTCCGCCTCACGCTCGCCAACTTCAGCCAGTTCGCGCGCGATGCCGTCTATCCGTATGGCGCTGGCGGACCGAATGCGAGCTTCGCCTTTCTCACCGCCCATTACATGGCGCAGTACGGCGCAAAGCGCGAGGACTTCGGCAAGCTCTGCGTCGCGCAGCGCGCCAATGCGCTGAAAACCGACTTCGCCTTGTTCAAGAAACCCCTGACCCTGGATGAGTACATGGCCGCGCGGCCGATCGCCGAGCCGCTGCACCTCTTCGATTGCGTCATGCCTTGCGCAGGAGCGGATGCGTTCCTGGTCCTGTCAGAAGAAAGGGCAAAGCAACTCGGGCTGAAGTACGCGAAGCTGCTCGGAACTATCGAAAGGCACAACGCCTTCGCCAGCGACCCGGTGCAGATGCGCGCCGGCTGGGCAGTCGACCGCGAGGATCTGTACACGCAGGCAGGCGCCGGGCCCGCCGACATGGATTTCGTAGAGACCTACGACGACTATCCGGTGATCTCGCTCATGCAGATCGAGGACCTCGGCTTCTGCGCCAAAGGTGAAGGCCCGGCCTTCGTGCGCGAGCACAGCTTCACCCATGACGGCACCTTCCCTTTCAATACGAGCGGCGGACAACTCTCGGTCGGCCAAGCGGGCGCCGCCGGGGGCTATCTCGGCATGGTCGAGGCAATCCGGCAGCTCACTGGCGAGGCCGGTCCTCGGACGGTCAGGGATGCGAAACTCGGACTGGTCAGCGGGTTCGGCATGATCAACTTCGATCGTGGATTAGGCTCCGGAGCAGCGATCCTTGCTAGAGCGTCCTAAGCGAAAGAATCCTGTACTGCGCACCCGGCTGCCGACGCTGCCGCCGGCGGCGCGCAGCCGGATCGCGCTCGGCCTCACCGCCGCCGCGGCGATGGGGCGCTTCGAGTTGCAGCAGTGCAAGGACTGCGGCGTCGTGCAGTATCCGCCCCGCGAAGCGTGCCAGACCTGCCTCTCGACCAAGGTCTTCTGGAAGCAGCAACCGGATGGCGGCGAGCTGCTCGCTCGCACCGTCCTTCACCATAGCAACGACCTCTTCTTCCGCGAGCGGCTTCCCTGGCGTCTTGGACTGGTGAAGCTCGATTGCGGGCCGACGGTCGTGGCGCATTTGCACGAGTCGGTAGAGAAGAAAGTCAAAGTGAGGGCGATGCTCGATCGCGCGGGACAGGCAGTCCTCGCGGCGCTGCCCGAAAAGGAGATCAACGTGGCTGACGACCGGCAACTGCGCGAATTCACCTGCGATCCGAAGTTCCGCAAGGTGCTCATCACCGACGGCAAGACCGCGCTCGGGCAGTCCCTGGTCCACGCATTCGCGAAAGCGCAAGCGGATCTGATCTGGGTCGGGCACTCGGAGCCCTGGAAGAAGTTCAAGGGATTCGACGATCTGGCGAAGATCCCGCAGGTCACCCTCCTGCCCCTTGACCTCACCGATTCGAAGAATGTGCGTGAAGTCGCGGCCGAGATCGGCGCCAAGGTCGACATCGTGGTCAACAACGCCGAGCACCATCGCGCCTTCGGCATATCCAACCGCGCCGGCGTGGAGACCGCGCGCGCCGAGATGGACGTCAACTACTTCGGCCTGCTTCGCCTCGCGCAGGAGCTCGGTCCGGTGATGCGCGCCCGCGGCGCCGACGGCCAGTCGAGCGCGGTCGCGTGGGTGAACGTGCTTTCGATCTACGCGCTCGCCAACTTCCCGCCGCACGGCACGTTCTCCGCCTCGAAGGCCGCGGCGCATTCGCTCGCGCAGTGCCTTCGCGCGGAGATGCGCCCCGCCGGCGTGCGCGTGGTCAATGTCTTCCCGGGGCCGATCGACGACGAATGGAATCAGCTCCAGCCACCGCCGAAGATGTCGCCGGCGTCCCTTGCGGGCGCGATCGTCAAAGCGCTGCAGGACGGCATCGAGGATGTGTATCCCGGCGACGTGGCGCAGGAATGGCTCGCCCGCTGGCGGGACAACCCCAAGGCGCTGGAACGAGAGTTGTCTGCATGAACGACTTCATCAAGAAACTCGCTTCGGGGAAGATTCGCGTGGTCGACCTCACCCATACCCTGTCGCCCGAGTTTCCCCATATCTCGCTGCCGCCGGAGATGGGCCAGGCGTGGCCGTTCCGCATCGAGGAGGCTTCGCGCTACGACGAGCGCGGCCCGGCCTGGTACTGGAACAACTTTTCCTGCGGTGAGCACACCGGCACGCACTTCGACGCGCCGGTCCATTGGGTGTCGGGGAAAGACGTGGCGAACGGCAGCGTCGACACGATTCCGTCGCGGAACTTCATCGGCCCGGCGTTCGTGGTCGATTGCTCGAAAGAAGCCGCCGCCGATGCGGATTTTCTTCTGACCAGGAAATTCATCCAGTCGTGGGAGAAGAAGAATTGCAAGATATCTCCCCGCTCCTGGGTCTTGATGCGAACCGACTGGTACAAGAAAGCCGGCGATCCTGCGGCCTTCCAGAACTATGACGAGACCGGCCAGCACACCCCGGGTCCCGACATCGATGCGGTCAAGTTCCTGGTCGAGGAGCGCGACGTGCTCGGCTTCGGCACCGAGACGATCGGCACCGACGCCGGGCAGGCCCAGCACCTTCGACCGCCCTACCCCTGCCACTACTACATGCACGGCGCTGGGCGCTACGGCCTGCAGTGCCTAGCCAACCTCGATCAGCTGCCACCGAGCGGCGCGGTGGTCATCGCCCCGCCGCTCAAGATCCAGAATGGCAGCGGCAGCCCTTTGAGAGTTCTCGCTTTGGTGGACGACAAATGACCTACAAGATCTGGTTCCAGGGCGCGACTGACAAAGTCCACATGGCGCCTTACATCGCCAAGGTCGAAGCGCACTTGAAGGGCATCCTCGACCCCGAGTTCTCGGCGACCTTCCACACCACCACGCCGCCGGCGACGACGACGCACGCGATCACCGAGTTCCGCATCGCGCGTAACCTGATCCGCAACGCGGTCGAGGCCGAGAAGCAGGGCTACGACGCGATGGTGATCACGCATTTCCAGGATGCCGGCCTCGCCGAAGTGAAGTCGGTCGCGGAAATTCCGGTGATCGGCCTCGGCGAGACGACGCTCATGCATGCCCTCACCCTGGGGCGGAAGCTCGGGCTCGTCACGATCAACCCGGTCTTCATCCCGTGGCACGAGGACCAGGTGATCCGCTACGGCCTGCAGCAGCGGGTGGTGGGTGTGCGCGCCGTGCCCGCAACCGTCGCGGATTTCATCGACGCTTTCGCTTCTCCCGAAGGCCTGCGGAAACTCAAGCCGCTCTGGGAGAAGGAGTGCCGGGCGCTGCTCGACGCCGGCGCCGATGTCATCGTTCCCGCGGGCGGACTGCCGATGATGCTCTTCGGCGGAGAATTCGAAGGCGCGCCGGTTGTTAACGGTGTGACGCTCGTCGCCAAGACCGCGGAGCTGGCGATCAAGCTGCGCAAGCAAGGCATGTTCAAGGTCAGCCGGCGCTCCAATTTCGTGAAGCCGCCGGAGAAGGCACTGAAGGAATTCCTCGAGCAGGGATGAGCCAGATCTACGACCTGGTCGTCAAGAACGTCCGCGTAGTCCGACCGAACGTGCGGGACGTGCAGCCGGCAGATATCGCCATCAGCGGCGGAAAGTTCGCCGCCGTCGGACAGCAACTGCAGGGCAAGCAGGCTTACGACGGCAAAGGGCTCCTCGCCTTCCCCGGCGTCGTCGACGCGCATATGCACACCGGCATCTACTCGCCGCTCGCCGAGGACGCGGTCAGCGAGAGCCGCGCTGCGGCGCAAGGCGGTGTAACGACCAGCCTGAACTACTTCCGCAGCGGGCAGTACTACCTCAACAAGGGCGGTCCGTACACCGAGTTCTTTCCCGAGGTGCTGAAGATCTCCGCAGGAAAGTTCCACGTCGACTATGGTTTCCACCTGGCGCCGATGGACTCGAAGCACATCTCTGAAATAGAAACCCTAGTAAAAGACTTTGGCGTTTGTTCCTTCAAGATTTTCATGTTCTACGGTTCGCACGGCCTGCACGGCCGCTCCGACGCCCAGCGCGATTTCCTGATGATCGGCCCCGAGGAGCGCTACGACTACGCGCACTTCGAATTCGTCATGCGTGGCGTGCAGGCGGCGCGCGAGAAGCTGCCGGAGAAGTCGTCGCAGATCAGCCTGTCGCTTCACTGCGAGACCGCCGAGATCATGACCGCATACACGAAGATCATCGAGGGCCGGAAGGATCTCGACGGTCTTGCCGCGTATCACGAGTCGCGGCCGCCGCATTCGGAAGGCCTGGCGGTATTCATCGCGTCGTACCTCGCCAACGAGGCTGCGCTGCCGAACATCAACCTGCTGCACCTTTCGTCGCGCAAGGCGCTGACCGCCGCATTGCAGATGGCCGATGTCTTTCCGCACATCGACTTCCGCCGCGAAGTGACGATCGGCCACCTGATTCTCGATACCGACTCGAAAGCCGGCGTGCTCGCCAAGGTGAATCCGCCGATCCGTCCGCGCGAAGACGTCGAGTTCCTCTGGGAAATGGTCCTGAAGAACAAGGTCGACTGGGTCGTCAGCGATCACGCCTGCTGCCGGCACGAGACCAAGGCGGCGAAGCACGCGCTGGGCAATATCTGGCTAGCCAAGTCCGGCTTCGGCGGCACGGAATATCTGCTTCCCGCCCTGCTCTCGGAGGGGGCGAAGCGCGGCCTGCCGCTGCACCGCGTTGCCGAGCTGACGAGCTACAACCCGGCGAAGCGCTTCGGCGCGAATGCGAAGGGTGACATCGCGCCGGGACTGGATGCCGACCTCGTGCTGGTCGACCCGCGATCGAGCTGGACGATCCGCGCCGCGGAGTCCGAGTCGACGCAGGGCTACACACCGTTCGAAGGCATCGAGCTGACGCACAAAGTCAAAGCGACCTTCCTGCGCGGCGAGGTAGTCTGCGAGAACGGCAAGGTCGTCGGCACGCCGCGCGGCCGCTACCTGCACCGCCCCACCGCTTAGAAAAGCACGTGGACGGTGATCATGTCGCTATAGGTGCCGTCCCGCACCCGCTGACCGCCGGGGATTTGACCGTAGACGGGCACTGTCTGAGGCACTCCTGTCGTCTGCACCTCGAGCGTATCCACGCCGGACCTGTCGCCCCAGTGCATGGTTCGCCCGGGATCCTGGAACAGGTCGTAGTCCAGCCGGTCTTGGCCGCGATCTTGTTCCATTCTTCGACGGGAGGTGTTCCCGCCGGGTCCCGAGCCGGCATCGAGCCTCACTTCTGCGACGGTCCCGCCACTGCATTGCAGCTGAATGATTGTTTGCCCCTGCGCCGGGGTATTCTGATTCGAGGCATAGGCGCCGAAGTCCAGGTCGGAAGCGCTCACGCTGCAAAAGCCCACGAGCTCGATCCTGACCGGCATGGCCGCGGTCACGGTAAATGTTGTTTGCGCGCGGGGCGTCGCGGGCAATGCCGCGAGCGCAAGGCAGAACAACCAGTAGGACCTTGGTCCAATATCCCGCACCGAGGGCATACCTATACTACAGCGCACAAGATCTCCGACAGGGGCGGAACAAGACGATGAAACAGCGCACTGTAGTCCTGCTGATGCTTGGATTGATGCCTTGGGTCGAGCTCCATGCCCAATCGCAGACTGTCTCCACGACCTTCAGGGTTACGGCGCGCGTCGAGGCCGTTTGCGAAGTGACGGCGACCGATCTCGCCTTTGGCACCTACACCGCGCAGGGCGGCACCCCAGTGCAGGGCACGACGCTGCTGCGGGCCACGTGCACGCCGAACACAACCTACAACGTCGGACTCAATGAAGGTACGTCGCCCGGCGCGACGATCAACGCGCGGAAAATGGTGTCGGGAACGCAGGCGCTCAACTACCAGCTCTATTCAGACTCAGCGCGCAGCAGGGTCTGGGGCAATACGACCGGCACAGACACCGTAACCGGCGTCGGCACCGGCACCGCGCAGGATCACACGGTGTTCGGCTCGGTTCCTGCCGCGCAGGTGGTTCCTGCCGGCGACTACGCCGATACCATCACCGTGCGCGTCTACTACTGAGGAGACCGCCATGCTGCGCAGCCTCGGCTTGTGGGTATTGCTAGCTTTCTCCAGCGGCGCGATTGCGGGCGGCTTCGCCGTCGTTCCGCTGCGCGCAGAACTCGGAAAGAATCGCACCTCGTCGCTGACCGTCACCAATACGGAAGAGGCGAAGACGTTCGAAGTGCGGGCGGTGAGCTGGAAGCAGCAGAACCGGACCGACAGCTACGCGCAGACCGACGATCTGCTGCTCGCACCGGCAACGTTTCGCCTGGAAAAGGGAGCGTCGCAGGTCGTCCGCATCCAGCTGAACCGGCCTCTCGATGCCGCCGAGCATGCCTACCGCGTCTTCATCGACGAGGTCCCGGTGGCGAAGGAGATCCGCCCCAATACGCTGAAGACCCTGGTGTCGATGGCGGTCCCCGTGTTTGTCGCGCCCACGTCCGGCCCGATCGCCAAGGGAGAGGCGGCGCTGAAGGCATCGCTGGCGAAGGACGTCGTCAACATCCAGTTCCACAACACCGGCAAGGCCAACCTCAAGCTGCGGGAATGGGTGCTGAGTTCCCCCAAGGCAGGTGAGCTGCTCAAGGTCCCCTCGGCGGCCTACGTGCTCGCCGGCAACACGCTGACGGGAGACTATCCTCTGAGAATCCAGGCTGACGGACCCCTGCAATTGCGGGTCATCACCGACCGGGGCAGCTTCTCGGCCGACGTCACGCGCTGAACCTGCGTGCGATCGCAGTAGCCCTGGCGGCGGTAGCCGCCGCCCCACTTGCCGCGCATGCCCAGGCGCCCGAATGTCAGGCTGGCGTCGAGCGCGCAGCAACCGCGGCGCCCCTGCTGGTTCAGCCGATCGTGAACGGCGAGGAGCGCGAGGTGACTCCGGTACGCTTCCTTGCCCCCGGCGGCCCGCTCTACATCGCCGAGTCCCAGCTCAGGGACTGGGGTATCGCACCCGAGAAGCTGAGCCTGCAAGGTTTTTCCGGCGAGCGCTGGCTCTGCGTGGAGGGAATCGGGCTCAACTACCGGCTCGACCAGGCACAACTCACGCTTGCGCTCGACTTTCCAGCAGAGCTGTATAGCGGCTCCCGCGCCTCGTTCGTGATGCAGGACCGCCTCCCCGTGACTTACGCACCCGGCGGTTTCCTCAACTACGACGTGCGCTACGACCGCACTGCGGGGGTGCCGTCGATGGGCGCCAACTGGGAGGTCGGCGCATTCGCCCGGCGGGGCCTGCTGACCTCCAGCTTCTTCACCGGCAGCAACGATCGCGGCACGGTCCGGCTCGACAGCGCGTTCCGCCACGACGATCCGGAGCGCATCACCAGCGCAGTGGCGGGCGACACAATCACGCGCGCCGGCAGCTATGGCGCGTCAGTACGCATGGGCGGCCTGCAGTATCAGCGCAATTTCGCCACCGCCCCACTGCTGATCACCTACCCGTCGGCGGACGTGGCCGGCACGGCAGTCGTGCCCTCGACGGTGGACATCTACATCAATAACGCCAAGGCCTATTCGACGCCGGTCAAGCCCGGTCCGTTCTCCGTGCAGAACCTGCCTGTCCCGGTGGGCGCCGGCAACGTGAGAGTGGTCGTGCGCGACGTATTCGGCAAGGAATCGACGGCGGTCGTTCCCTATGTACGCTACGACTCGATGCTCAAGGAAGGGCTGCAGGATTTTTCCTACGAGGCCGGGCTCTTGCGCCGCAACTACACGATCGAGAGCAGCGATTACGGCGACTGGGCTGCGGTCGGTACCCATCGCTATGGCGTGACCAACTGGCTGACGCTCGAGGGTCATGCGGAAGCCATGGCCGACCGGGGCAATCTGGGCGGCGTGGCCCAGGTCACGATGCCGGTGCTCGGCCTGGCAGGCGTGGGCGGAGCCGCCAGCACCGGCAACGGCACGGGCAGGCTCGGCAAGGTGTTCTTCCAGCGCAACGAGCGGAACTGGACCGTCGGCGCCGCGGCGCAGCAGCAAACCGAGAACTACATGGACGTCGCCTCCGAGCCTGGCCAGCTCCGCACGCTCGGCACACGCCAGTTCTCGGCGTCCGCGAGAGCCGGCGACCGGAACTGGCTCAGCGTGCTGGGGCTGCGAACATACGACCAGTCGGGCACGTTCGATACCGCTACGCTCAGCTGGACGCTGTCACTGACGCGATCGGCCACGCTGACTGCGAGCCTCTCGCAGTTCTCAGGTAGCCAGCAGCCAACCAACAATGTCTTCTCGATCATGCTGGCGCTGCCGCTGGGCGAGCGCGACTTCGCCACCGTCACCGCCGAGCGTCGCAGCAACCCGTCGGAAACGAACGGGCTGCTCAACGTGAGCCGCAACCTCCTCGAGACCGACAGCTTCGGCTACCGCGTGCTCGCCGGCGAGCAGTCCGACGCCAAGCGCCTGGAGCTCGGCGCGTTCTGGCGAACGGGCATCGGGGAATTCGGCGTCGAGGCAGCAGATTCCTTCGACGTCCAGGCGACCCGGGCCTACGCCCGTGGCGCCGTCGCGGGGGCGGGCGGCAAGTGGCGGATCTCGCGCTACCTCGACCAGAGCTTCGCCATGGTCACGGTCGCCGACTTCCCGGACGTCCAGGTGTATGCCAACAGCCAGCCTGTCGGTAAGACCGACCGAAGCGGCGTCGCGGTGATTCCGCGCCTATCCGGATTCCTCCCCAACACCATCACGTTCGAACCCGAGGACATTCCGCTGGATGGCTCCTTCACGGACAATGCGAAGCCGGTGAAGATCGCGAACCGCATGGGCGTGCTGGTGGACATGGGTGTCCTGCGCAGAATCTCGGCCACGCTCACGCTCGTAGAGGCGAGCGGTCGGCCGGTGCCGGCGGGAGCTTCCGCGCGCATCGGCGAGGCCGAGGAGGAATTTCCGGTGGCCCGGCAGGGACGTGTGTACGTGAGCGGCCTCGAGCGCGGTAAACCTAACATTCTGCAGGTCCGGATCGGCGAGCGTGCGTGCCGCGCCTCGGTGGAGCTGCCGCCCGGTTTTACCTCGGGGTGTACGCTGGGGTCCTTTACGTGCCACTGACTCGCTTCGTGCTGTTCGCGTGTTCCGCGCTGCTTTCACTTACTGGGTGGTCCCCGTTTGTGTTCT
>Ga0111538_10007844_pt1 | contig 14357 bp, 15 predicted proteins | sample SoiMethybrSBSTD1_FD_79669 | JGI IMG/M metagenome (GOLD analysis project Ga0111538, IMG submission 79669) | Bulk soil microbial communities from a Populus tree surrounding site in Tennessee, USA - Soil MetaG P. TD hybrid SBSTD1 (version 2)... | ecosystem: Environmental > Terrestrial > Soil >... | reverse complement strand
GGATCCGCCGCATCGCCTCGTCGCGCGTCAGGGTGCCGTCGAGCCAGGCGCGCCAGTGGGTCTCGAACGGCACCTGGAAGCCCTTGAAGGGGCCGTCGAACAGGCGCCCCTCGATCGCCATCCGGTACTCCGCCGCCCCGCGCGCCGCGAGGGCCCGGCGGGTCAGCTCGCCGGAGGTGTAGAAGAGCAGGGCGTGCCAGAGGTTGTACGGCGGTTTGCGCCCGGTCTCCTTCGCGAGGCGCGCCAGGTCGGCGCCGATCGCCCCCTCGTTCGGCGCGACCACTCCGTGCGAGGCCTCGTGCATCAGCATCTCCAGCGCCGCGAAGCCGGCGTATCCGGGCTCGGTGCTGGAGATGACGGTGTGTACCGACGCGGCGTCGCCGACGGTGTAGCCGCCGAACTCTCCCGCGAACGGGGAGGCGTCCACGAGCGCCCGCTTCGTGAACGGCACCCCATAGGCCTTTTGGTGGGCCGCCGCGAGCTCCGCCGCGCCTTCCTTGAGAAGCGTCTGCGCGACGGCGATCCAGAAGCGGTTGGCGGTGTCGTCTTTGTTCCATTGCTCCTTCTGGTAGAGCGGCATCGCCGCGGCGAGAACCTTGCGGGCCGCCTCGGGGGTCGTCTCCGGCGGCTTGCTGCCGCGGGTCTCGGAGAGGGCCCGGCTCACGGCGACGAGCTCGGCGTCGAAGATCGGCGAGCGCTTCTTCGCCCAGGCGCGATAGGCGTCCACCGCCGCGGTCCACGCCGCGGTCTCCTCGGCCGTCAACCCGGCGGGGTCCGGCGCGCCGAAGGCCGCTTGATAGAGGAGCCGCTCGTGCAGGTTGACCCAGGGATTGCTCTGCAGGCGGAAGCGCTCGACCTCGACGACCGGCGACGGGTTTGCGAGGGCGAGGAGGAGCAGCGGGACCACCGCCGCGGCGATCATGCCGCGACGTCCGGGGGCATCGGTGCGCGTCCCACCGCCCGCTCGATGGTCTGCGCGAGCGCCAGGACGGCCGCCTCGCCGAGCGGCGGTCCGGCGATCTGCAGGCCGATGGGCAGACCGGCCTGCGTCCGGCCGCATGGGATGGAAACCGCGGGCAGGCCGTAGGTGTTGAAGGGGACCGTGTTGCGCCAGTCCACCGGGTTCTCCCGGGAGGCCTCGGCGATGAGGATCGGCGGGGCCGGCATGGTCGGCGTCACGATCAGGTCAACGCTCGAGAAGGTCGCCAGGATGGCGCGGCGCAGCAGATCGACCTCGCGACGCGCCTGCGCATAGTCTTCGGCCTTGACGTCGGCGAACTTCAGGAGCGCCGCGCGCGTGGCGTCCTGGTACTTGCCGGGCGATTCCCGCAGCGTCCGGGCGTGGAAGGTGTACGCCTCCGGCCCGCGCACCCGCACGTACAGGCCGCTGGAACGGAACCCGCCCGGCGGCAGGTCCACGTCCACGAGCGAGGCCCCCTCCTTCTCGAGCGTCGCGACGGCGGCGGCGACCGCCTGCGACACCTCGGGGTCGAGGTCGTCGAAGAACGGGGCGCGCGGGATCCCCAGCCGCAGCGTTCCGGCCGCGGCACGCCCCGTCGCGGGCCGCCCGAGCCCGCGCGCATAGTCCTCGACCGGGGCGTCGCGCGTCGCGGGATCGGCGAGGTCGTAGCCGGCGATCGCCCTCAGGAGAAGCGCCGCGTCCTCGGCCGAGCGCGTGAGCGGGCCGACGTGGTCGTGCGTCCACGACAGCGGGATGACGCCGCGGTTGCTCACCCGGCCGTACGTCGGCTTCAACCCGACGACGCCGCAGTATGAGGCCGGGAGGCGGATCGAGCCGGCGGTGTCGGTACCCAGCGCCGCGAAGCAGAGGCCGGCCGCGACCGCGACTGCGGAGCCGCCCGACGAACCGCCGGCGATCCGATCGCGTGCCCACGGGTTGTGTACCGCGCCGAAGTGGCTCACGGTCGAGGTGCCGCCGAAGGCGAACTCGTGCAGGTTCGTCTTGCCGAGGAGGACGGCACCGGCCTCCTTGAGGCGCCGCACCACCTCGGCGTCCGTGTCGGGGACGCGATCCTCGTAGAGGGCGCTGGCCGCGGTCGTGCGCACCCCCGCGGTGTCGATGTTGTCCTTGAGGGCGATCGGGATGCCGTGCAGCGGTCCGAAGGGCTTTCCTCCGGGACGCGGCGCGCGCCGCTCGGCATCGCGTGCGGCGGCGATCTCCAGCGCCGCGTCGGCGGTCACGGTGATGAAGGCGTTCAGGGAGGGGTTGAGCCGCTCGATGCGCGCCAGGCACGCCCGGGTGAGCGCGACCGACGAGACCGTGCCGCGCCCGAGCGCCGCGGCCGCTTCGCGGATCGTCCACGAGGCCGGGTCGGAGCCGGGCGGTGGCGGCGCCATCTCCGGCCGCGCCGGCGTCGCGGCCGCGGCGCCGGGCGATCCGAAGGCCGACGCCGCGCCGGCCACGCCGGCCCCGGCGGCGGCGAGGAACTCGCGGCGGCTGACCCGATCGGCGCTCATCGGCCAAAGAGTGTACTCCCGCTAACTGACTCCATCCTGGTGCTTTGGTCCGGCCTGCCGCGTCGCGCGGCGCCGCCGTTCAAGGAATGGTCAAGGGGGGCGGGGCATCCTCCCGACAACTCAAGGGGAGGTGTCTCATGCGCGGCAGGATCGCTGGCACCTGGTTCGTCTTTCCGGCGCTGCTCGTGGCGGCGCTCTACCTCTGCGTCCCCGGCGGCGGGGATTTCGCCCGCGCCCAGGTCTTCTCGGTCGACCGCGCGTCGCCTCTGAGACGGCCGGCCGATCTCTTCACGCCCGGGCCGACACCGTACGCGCAGGCCGAGGCGATCGGGCTTTTGGGAGACGACGACCTCGATGCCCTCTCTTTCGGCTTCGACGACGTCGGGGCGCCCGCGCTGCGCTTCTCGGTGGGGTTCCAGTCGATCGGCGCCCTCCTCGGCGGCAACGCCCTCTGTTCCGAAACGGGCCTCTGCTCGCCCGACGTTCCCTGTCCGCCGGAGGCGGCGGCCGACATCTTCGCGACCTCCGGACTCGGCCTCGCGAGCCTGGCCTACGACGGAGACGGCCTGCCCGGCGGGGCGCCAGCCCTCGGGCTCAGGGAGTGTCCGGCGGGAGGCGCCGGGGTGCAGGACAACCTGGACGCGCTCGACGACCTCGTCCCGCCGCTTCTTGCCGGAAGGCCGGCGTGGCGGACCTATCTCTCGCTGGCCCCCGGGTCGCCGACGCTTGCGGGCGGCAACCCGATGCTCCCGGGAGGCGCCGGGCCGGCCGACATCCTGGTCTACGACCCGGGGCAGAACTCGCTGTCGATCTTCTTCAGCGCGGCGTCGCTCGGCCTGACGGCGGCCGACGACGTCGACGGCCTGTCGTTCAACGTCCTCAGCGGCGATTTCCTGCTGTCGCTGGCCCCGGGCTCGCCGTCGCTCGCCAACACGCTCCTCTGTCCCCTGGGGTGCAGCCCGGGAGACTTTCTCCGTGCCCCCGGCCTCCTGTGCGGCGCGCTCCCATGCCTCGCGGGCGGACTCGGATTCGCCGCGGCGGGCATGGCCGCGTCCGACAACGCCGACGCCATCGATCAGGAAGGGACGCCGCCCGCGTTCATCTTCGACGACACCACTCCCGGACGGACCTACTCGCTCGATCCGTCCTCCCGCTCCCTGGACATCATGCGCACGACGAGCCCCGGCCGGCGCGCCTCGCCGGCCGACCTGATGACGCAGGACCCGAAGAACGCCACGGGCGCCCCCATCATTGTCTTCCGCGCCGAGTCGCTGGGCCTCGTGGCCGCGGACGACATCGACGGCCTCTCCTTCGGGCGGGAGCAGGTCTACGCGTCCGGCGATCCCTACGCTCTGGAGTTCTCGGTCGATCGCGCCGCCAACGGCGCCTTCGGAACCGGCGTGTCCGAGCAGGCGAGCCCCGCGGGCGGGCGCGAGGCCGCCTCCGACGTGTTCGAGGCGTTCGTGCCGACGCCCCCGGCGCCGCCGGTCGTGCCGCGCAACCGCCAGGCCTGGGATGGCAACGGCTCGAGCGCGCCGACGCTGCAGCTGCGCGAGCGGGGCCCCGATCACTCGCTGGGTGACAACCTCGACGCCCTCGAGGGACCGCCGGCGATCGTCGACACCAACGCCGACGGCGCGCGCGACCTGCCGGTCTACTTCTCCCTGGCCCCCGGCTCGCCGACGCTCGCCGCCATCGGGGCCTCCCCCGCGGATCTCCTGGTCTGCGCCGCTCCGACGACCGGCTCCTGCGGCGCCAGCGGCGTCCCGGCCGTGTTCCTCTCCCATGCCACGTTGGGGCTGGCACCCTCGGACAACCTGGAGGACTTCGACCTGGATGCCGCCACGGGGGACGTGGACTTCACGCTCGCTTCCGGGACCAGCTTCGCCCCCGGAGCGGTCCTCAAGCGGCCGGGCTTCGACGGCTGCCCCGGCCCGTCGCCGTGCCCGATCCTCACTCCGGCCGACGTCGGCCTGCTCGCCGGCGACAACATGAACGCCCTCGACTCGCTCCGGCCGGTGCAGGTCTGCGTGACGATCACGGCCGGATCCGATCCGCAGATCCGGGTCGCGCACGGTGTCTGCCCGGCCTGCCCGCTCTGCGTTCCGCCGATCGTCCCCTACGACGTCATCGAGGGGGAGCTCGGAGAGCTGAACGAGAAGCCGAGCGGCGTCGATCTCAGCCGGGTCTTCTGCCGGGCCGACGCTCTGGCGGCGGACCGGATCACGCTCGCGAGCGGCATCGACCCCGGGACACGGCCGCACTTCATCCTGGTGCGCAATCAGGGCGCCGCCGACTACGGGCTCAGCTCGCGCGGACGTCCGCGCATCCCCTCGTCCGGGGACTGCCCTTAGGGCGTCGCGCAGTTAGAATCCCGGGATGCGCCGCGCCGCGATGGTCGTCGTTCCGGTCTTCGCGGCTCTGGCGCTGTCCGCCTCCGGCTGCCGTCCCGCGTCCACGCGCCGCGATCCGCTGCGCGCGCGGCTCGAGCGTCTTGTCGACGTCCTGCACCGCGCCGGGCGCTTCGACGGGGCGGTGGTCGTGAGCGACGCGACCGGCGTCCTGTTCGAGCGTGGGTGCGGCTGGGCGGATGCCGAGAGGCAGGCGCCGTTCACACCGGACACGCCGACCGACGGCGCCTCGCTGGCGAAGACCTTCACCGCCGCGCTCGTGCTCGGACTGGCCGCGGAGGGCGTCCTCGACGTCGAGGCGCCGGTGCAGCGCTGGCTGCCGGAGTTGCCGTATCCGGACGTCACGCTGCGGCACCTGCTGTCGCACTCGTCCGGCATCCCGGTGCGCGATTACGACTTCTTCGACGCGGACCTGCCGTCGGGCGCGGTGCGGACGACCGAGTCGCTCCTGCGCATCCTGGCCGCGCGGCACCCGCCGCCGGCGTGGCCGCCGGGGACCGCCTTCGAGTACAGCAGCTTCTGTTACGACCTCGCCGCCCTCGCCGCGTCGCGTGCCGGAAAGGCGTCGTACTTCGACCTCCTCAAGGAGCGGTTCTTCGAGCCGCTCACGATGTCTTCGGCCTTCGCGCGGCCGGGGCGCTTCGGCGATTTCCCGGGGATCCGGACGCGCGGGTACCGGCACGAAGGGGATGGGCTCGTCCCGAACGACGTCTTCGATGGGGAGGCGTTCCACGGCGGCTCGAACCTGTACATCTCGGCCCGGGATCTCGATCGGTGGAATGGCTCGTTCCTGCGCGCCCCGCGCCTGTCCCCGGAAGCTCTCGCCGCCGCACGGACGCCTGCGACGATCGGAAGCGGGACATCGGGCCTGACGCTGGGCTCGTGGTACCGGCGGCCGGATGCCACGGCCTTCTGGTACTCGGGACATCTGCAGGGGTTCCACAGCGAGGTCTTCCGCGATCTCCGCCGCGGCTGGTCGGTCGTGTACACATCGAACAACACGATCGATCCCTGGATGCAGAAGGGGCTGGTGCGGGCGATCGTCGCGGCGCTCGAAGGCGAAGAGCCGATGACCCCCGCGATCCCGGCGGTCGAAGCGATCGCGAAGGAGGATCGCGCGGAGATCGCCGGGCGCTACGAAATGCCGGACGGCGACGCGCTCGCGATCGAGACGGTGGCGGGCCGCGTTTTCGCCCTTCGCGCCGGGGTGCGCTACGAGGCCTTCGCCATCGCGCCGGAAGCGTTCTACGTCCCGGGCCTCGACCTCGTCCTCGGGTTCGCGCGGGCGGCGGAGGGGGGCGGGTGGCGGATGTTCCTTTCCTCCAACACCGACGAGGGATGGTGGCCGCGTCAGGCGGGTCCGGGTTGAGGCGGCCGCGTCACTCGGCCCGCAGAGCGTCGAGCGGATCGAGACGGACCGCCCGGCGCGCCGGCACCCAGCAGGCGAGCAGTCCGGCCGCCGCGATGAGCGCCGCGACCAGGACGTAGGTCGCCGGGTCGAAGGGGCGCACGCCATAGAGCAGGTGCGAGTAGAGCGGTGCGAGGGCGACCGACAGCGCGAGCCCCGCGACACAGCCGCAAGCCACCGGCTTCATCCCCTGCGACAGGACCAGACGCAGGACGTCGCCGTTCTTCGCGCCGAGGGCGACGCGCACGCCGATCTCCGAGGTGCGGCGGGTGACGCTGCCGGAGGAGACGCCGTAGACGCCGACGACGGCGAGCAGGAGCGCGATCGCCGCGAGGGAGGCGGAGAGCAGGCTCAGGAAGCGCGTGGCGCGGCGCGCCTGCTCGACGTAGTGCCCGAGCGGGACCACCCGCGCCGCAGGAAGGTCGGGGTCGAGGGCGGCGATGGCGGCGCGCGCCGGGGCCGCCAGCGACTCCGGGTCGCCGCTCGTCCTGAGGGCCAGGGAGATCTGCTGCCGCGACGCGAGCGAATACGGGATGTACACCTGCTCGCGCACCTCGTCCACCAGGGAGTGGAACTGCACGTGCCGCACGACGCCGATCACCTCGGCGACCTGCCACTTGAAGTTCCCTTCGATCATCGTCTCGAGCGCCAGCCTCTGTCCGAGCGCGCTCCGGCCGGGCCAGGTGCGTCGCGCCAGCGCGTCGTCCACGATCGCGACGAGGCGTCCCGGCTCGATCTCGACCGGTTCGAAGTCGCGTCCTTCGAGCAGGCGTGCGCCGATGGACCGGAAGAAGCCGGGCAGGACGCTGCGATGGTCGGCCATCGTGTTGCGCTGGTCTTCAGGGGTGCCCTCGAGCCAGTAGGGGGCGTACCAGTTCGGCAGGCTGGTGTCGAGCGGCAGGTTCGAGCCCATCCCGGCCGATTCGACGCCGGGAAGCGCGGCCAGCTTCTCCTGGAGGCGGCGCGCGAAGTCGACGCGATCGTGGTCGGTCGGGTAGCGCGGCCCCGGGAGCGCGACCTGGAGGGTGAGCACGCCGCGCGCCTCGAAGCCGGGGTCGACCCGGAGCAGCGAATGCAGCGTCCGGGCCATGAGACCGGCGCTCGCGAGGACGGCACAGCCGAGCGCCACCTCGCAGCCGATCAGGACGTTGCGGGCGCGATGGGTCCCGCCGCCGGCCTGGCCGCGGCCGCCGCGCTTGAGCGCCTCGGCGATCCGGCCCCGCGTCGCCGCGACGGCCGGCGCCAGCCCCGACGCGATCCCGGCGGCGAGCGTGATGGCGAGCGCGAAGCCGAAAACGGCGAGGTTGACGTGCGCGGGGCCGGTGCGCGCGATCCCTTCCGGCTGCAGCGCCTGGAGCGCCGCGAGACCCCACGACCCGAGCACCAGCGCCAGCGCGCCCCCCGCGGCGGCGAGGCCGACGCTCTCGGTCAGGAGCAGGCGCACCAGCCGCGACGGTGCGGCGCCGAGGGCGCTGCGCATGGTGAGCTCGCGCTGCCGCTCCGTCCCGCGCGCCAGGAGCAGACTCGCGACGTTGATGCAGGCGATGAGAAGCACCAGCGCCACTCCGCCCGACAGCGCCAGGATCGCCGGGCGGGCCGTGTGCACGACTTCCGCGTGCAGCGGGGCGACGCGGAACTGCAGATCCTGCGAGGCATAGTCTTTGTATTCGGCGCGGAGCCCGGCGGCGATGCGATCGACTTCCGCCTGCGCCTGATGCGGTGTCGTGCCGGGGCGCATGCGCCCGAGGACGCGGATGTAGGAGACGTCAAGCGGACCGCCGCGCAGATCGAACGGCATCGGGATGAAGGCGTCGATGTCGGGAGAGACGCGGCTCGCCTCGGGAAACGCCACGCGGAAGCCTTCGGGCAGGACGCCGCGCACCTCGACCGCCTGACCGTTCATCTGAATGGGGCGGCCGACGAGCGCCTCGTCGGCGCCGAAGCGGCGGCGCCACAGGTCGTGGGAGAGGATGACGACCGTCTCTTTCCCCGGGCCTTCTTCATCCGGTTCGAACTGCCTGCCCAGCGCCGGCCGTTCGACCAGGAGGGGCAGGAAGTCGGCGGTGACGAAGCCGACGCGGATCTGTTCCGGCTCGCCGTTCCCGGTGAGGGAAGCGCTCGTCACCCAGATGCCGCCGATCGACTCGAAGAGGGTGCTGCGCTCGCGCAGGGCGACGAGCTGGTGCCCGGAGGCGGGGGCCTTCGATTCCGGGCCGAACTGCGCCCAGATGAGCGCCAGCCGTTCGGAGTTCGGATAGGGCAGGGGGCGCAGCAGCGTCGCCTCGACGACGCCGAAGATCGCCGTCGAGGCGCCGATCCCGACGCCGAGCGTCAGGACGACGAGGGCGGTCCAGCCCGGCGTCCGCGCCATACCGCGCAGCGCCTGCCTGACGTCGGCGAGCCAACCCGCGAGCGCCGCGCCGGGGCGGACGTCGCGGACGCTCTCCTTGATCGCCTCGACGCCGATGGCGCCGGCGCCGGCTGCGCCGCCTCCAGGGCCGGCGAGGTCGAGACGCGCCGCGCGGCGGGCCTGGTCCGGCGGGAGGCCGGCGCGCGCGCGCTCGTCCGCCATGAGGTCGAGGGTGGCGTCGATCTCGGCATCGAGCTCACGGTCGGCGCCGCCGCCGCGACGGAAGTTCCGGAGGAGGATCGTGACCCGGTGGCGGAGCGACATGGACGGCGGCCTCTCCCGGCGACGCTAGGTCGCCTCGAGCGCGCGGGCGATCGCGAGCGACACGCGGCCCCAGCGCTTCGACTCGTGCTCCAGCTGGCGGCGGCCCGATTTCGTCAGCGTGTAGAACCGGGCGCGCCGGTTGTTCTCCGACTCGCTCCAGGACGACTTCAGCCAGCCCTCGCTCTCCATGCGGTGCAGGGCGGGGAAGAGGGAGCCGGGGCCGACGTCGAAGGCGCCGCGGGTGATCTGCGCGATGCGCCGCGCCACCCCGAGCCCGTGCAGCGGCCCGGGCACGAGCGCCTTGAGGATCAGCATCTCGAGCGTGCCCCGGACCAGATCGGATTTCGCGTCGCCCATCGTCTCTCCTATCGACTACCGACAGGAGAGTAGCGCCGGCTCCTATCGATTGTCAATAGGAGTCCTAACGCGTGCCGTCGAAGCGGCGGACCGCGGTGATCGTGCCGTCGGGTCCGGCGAACAGCACCAGCAGCTTGACGCGCCGGGCCGCGGCATCCTGCTGCACGGCGAGGTCGGTGAAGCTGTACACGGTCGCCTGCGCCGCCCCCGTGGGAGGGATGGTCGCCTTCATCGGCCCGAACCAGTCGTGCAGGAGGTTGGTCGGGAGGCGCACCCGGCCGTCCGGCGGGCCGAGGAGGCGTTCAGCGTCCTGGAGCGTCGAGCGACCGGCGGCGAGCGGATCGGCGAGGGAGAGGTCGAAGTCGGTCGAGTCGGGCTCGAGCGAGCTGGAGAACAGGTAGCCGTTCACAACACCGTCCACGGTCTCGACGTGCAGCTCGTGGCCCTTGTTGCCGGATGCGGTGGAGGTCCCGTAGCCCCAGCCGGCGATCGTGGACTCGAAGTCGTCCGCCGACAGCGTGCGCCGGAACAGCGGCTCGCCGAACAATCGGATCAGTTCCTGATCGTTCGTCGTGCCGACGACGATCCCGGGGGTGTTCTCCACCGGGAACTTCCGGCCGAGCGTGATGGTGCAGCCGGCCAGGGCCAGCGCCAGTGCTGTCGCCAGGCCGGCGAGCGCGTGTCGCGTCCTCAAGTCTCCAGGAGCCGCTTCAAGCCGTTGAGCATCGCCGTCCAGTTCTTCTCGGACTCCTGGCGCGCCTGGTCGCTCGGGTTGTTGTCCTGCGAGAGAGTGACGCGGGTCGCCGCTCCCTCCCCGCCGAGCTCGATCGTGACGATGTGGTAGTTCTCGGGCTTGTCCGGGAGCCCGGCGAGCGGGCTGAAGTGCGTGTAGCGCAGCAGCTCCCCGGGTCGTGCGTCGAGAATCCGTCCCTTGTCCTCGTAGGGCTTGCCCTTCCACTCGCCCTTCCAGGTGATCGGGCTGTCCGGCCTGAAGTCGCTCTCCACGGTCGTGCCGAACATGTACTCCTTGATCTGGGAGGGTGTCACCAGCGCTTTCCACACCCGCTCGCGGGGGGCGTCGATGGTCACCGTCGCCACCGCGACTCTGCTTTCCTGCATGGCGCACCTCATTGAGAGGGGAGCAGTATCCCCCCGCGCGGGGCGCGTTTCCAGCCGCGGCCGCTACTCCGGCGACTCGACAAAGCGCTTCAGGCGGTCGAGGGCGTCGTCCCACTGCCGGGAGATGAGATCGAGATAACGGCGCGCCTCGACCAGGCGGCTGGTCTCGATCTGCCAGATGCGCTCGCGGCCGCGGCGCCTGGAGGTCACGAGGCCGGCGTCCGAGAGAATCTCCAGGTGTTTGGTGATCGCCTGGCGCGAAACGGGGGCCCGGGCGCCGAGACGCGCGATCGAGCCGGGACCGTCGGACGCGAGACGGGCGAGGAGCCGGAAGCGGGTCTCGTCGCCGAGCGCGGCGAAGAGGGGGACCGCGTCCCGGACCCGGGACGCGGCGCCGAGTTCGGCCGGCATGACGCTATCCGTCCACGTGCCGGCGGATGTTCTCGACCTGGACGGCCCAGCCGCCGCTGTTCATCCGGAATGCCTCGTCGCGCCGGTTCGCCGGGATGGCGTCGAATCCGGATTCCACGACGGTGAGGCGCGTGCCCCCTTCGGCCTTCTCGAGACGGAACTCGACGAGCGTCGTCGGCTCGTGATCGTAGCGCGTCTTCGGGTCCACGGCGGCGGGGTGCCAGCGGAAGGAGAACAGGCGCTCCGGCTCCATCCTCTCGACGGTGACGTCCATGGTGACGTGCTCGTAGCCGGGGTAGGTGATCGGCCCGGTGACGCGGCGTCCCGGGGCGAACGGGCCCTTGAGGCGGACCCGGAACCAGGCGCCGAACTCGTCGGCGTCCGTCAGCGCCTTCCAGACGCGCGCCACCGGGGCGCGCAGGACGATCTGCTTCTCGATGCGGTCGGTCGCACTCGTGGTCATCGGGCCTCCTCGTGGATGGGCAACCATCGAGTTGCATATTACGCCGGGACGCCTGGAAAGGCAACCTAAAAGTTGCATATCATCCGGGCGATCTGGTCGAGGAAGCCGGCCTGGCCCTTGAGGATCTTCCGGCGGGCGGCGTCGAGGGGGAACCACGCGGCGCGGTCGATCTCCGGGAAGGTCTTCGAGGCGCCGGACTTCGGTGGCCACTCCATCGTGAAGGTGTTGCTGCGGAGGCGCTCCGGGGCGAAATCGCCGCACCGCAGCGCCCAGGCCTGGACGATCTTCCCTCCGGGCTGGGTCAGCGGTTCGAGCGGAAGGACGTCGCCGGGTGGCGGCGCGACGCCGGTCTCCTCTTCGAATTCGCGGCGGGCGGCGGCCAGCGGATCTTCGTTCTCTTCGATGTGGCCCTTCGGGATGCTCCAGGCGCCGTCGTCTTTGTTCGCCCAGAACGGGCCGCCCGGGTGGACGAGGAGCACCTCGAGGCCGGCGGCGGTCTCGCGGTAGAGCAGCAGGCCGGCGCTGTGGCGCTGCGGCATTCAGCGCCGCGGAATGGGATGCGTCACGGCGGAAAGCCTATCTCTTCCGGCGGTGCTTCGTCCGCGGCCCCGGGTGCGGCCGCGGCCCCGGCTCCACCTCCCAGGTCCAGGTGGCGCGCAGGAAACCGTCGCGGTCGGACCACGAATACGTCCCGCGGCCGCCGAACGCGGCGAGCAGCGCGTTGACGATGCGGTGCGCGAGCTTCTGCGACGTGGCGAGCACCTCGATGGTGTCCCCGCGGCGCTCCACCGAGACGATGCGGCGCTCGGGCTGGGTGTACTGCGCGCGGGCGCCGACGTTGTCGATGCGGCGCCGGATGGCGTCCTCTTCCTGGAGGGCGCGGGCGCCGTGGATGGTCACCGAGCCGTAGTACTCGCCGGACTGGACCTGGGCGCAGGCGGGGCAGACGGCCCAGAAGAAGCCCTGCGCCATCGCCCGCTCCGCCTCGGTGCCGGCGCGCCAGTGGCGCCGGCTGTAGACCGCGCCGCAGCGCCCGCACATCGTTCCGTCGGCCAGCCGCTCCGAGAGGCGCGCCAGCGGCGGCTTGTGGTCGCTCCGCGACCCGATGCGCACGATGGGGCGCTTGCGGCCGCGATCCTTCCGGACGTTGGGAATGGTGGAACCCTGCTTGCTGGTGTATTTCATCGCGCCTCCTGACTGTCGGGCGCATCTCAAATCCCGGCAGGCCACCACTGTGCCACTTCGCGGGGCCGACGCCCACTTCGCGAGGGCGGCAAAAGGGGGATGGGTGAGACGGTGACCTATTGAGGCAGGGGTCCGGAATGTTTCGCCTGGTCCTTGCGGAGTCGCTGGATCGTGTCCTTCACCCGCCCCGCCGCGTCGATGCCGGCGCCGCACCGCTCCGCGCGGGCGGCCGCGACGAGGCGATCGAGCCGCGAGCGTTTCTCGATGAGCCAGAGCTTGCGCGGGCGGGAGAGCGCCTTGATGCGGCTCTCGACCGACTGCGCCAGCGAGCGGGAGCCGATGACCCGTCGTACCGCCAGTGCGAGCGGGGCGCGGCCGCGCAGCGACTTGGCGCCGCGGCCACCTCCGGGGGCGGCGTGCTGCGCGATCCGGCGCGCGACGTCGGTCGCGATGCCGGTGTAGAGGGCGCCGTCACGGCAGCGCACGATGTAGACGGACCAGCGCTGGCGGAGCACCGAACGGTCTAGGGGCCGGCGCGCCGCTGCATGCCGACGCCGAGCGCCACCCCGACTCCGATGCCGATCGGCAGCCACAGGCCGATGTTGCCGGTGGCTCCGCCGATGGCCACGCCGATTCCGACACCGACCGCGATCCAGACTCCGAGGGCCTGCCCCTTGCCGCGCTTCGACCCGGTGCCTTGTTGCGTTTCGGATCCCTGTGTCGTCATGCCCGTTCCCCCACGTGTGTCCCGAGGATACCGCGTTGCCGGCCCTTCTGGAACGGGGAGACGGGTCGACAGGCAGGTTCGGTTCAGACGTAACCGACCCGGGCGTCGAGCGGGATGGCGCTGCGCGTGAAGACGCCGCTGCCGTGGCCGAGGAGATGGTCGTGCTCGTCCACGAGATCGGACTCGGCGAGGAAGAGACGGCCGCCGCCGTGGCGGATGCGGCCACGCGCGCGCAGGACGCCGCTCGTGACCGGGCGGGCGAACTGCACCGTGAACGACACGGTCAGGACGAAGACCTCGGGGACGCGCGAGTTCACCGCGAAGAACGCCGCGTCGTCGAGCAGGCGGAAGTACACCGAGCCGTGCACCGCGTCCGCGGCGTGGAGGAACTCGCGCCGGGCCTCGACCCGGACCTCGGCGGCGCCGTCGGACACCTGGATGACCGCGCCGTACCACTGCGTGACGGGCGCCGAGGCGTAGAGGCGCTCGAGCTTGCGATGGTGCTCAGGATCGATCGTCATCGGTGCACTCCGCCCGCCGCCGCGTCGATCTCCGCGAGCATCTGCTCCGGCGTGGCGCGGATGGCGTACGACGGCGTGATGAACGCCCAGCGGACGGTGCCGGTGCCATCCACGTAGAACTCGGCGGGGCGGGCGATGTCGGAGCCGCCCGGGCCGGCGCCGGGGTGCAGGAGATCGTAGGAGCGGATCACCTCCCCCTTCGGGTCGCCGAGGAACGTGAACGTGTAGCCGGCCTTGCGGCGGAGGTCACGCGACACCTCCGGCGGGTCCACGCTGACGGCGACCAGGCGCACGCCGCGCGCCGCGAACTCGGGAAGATGGGCTTGCAGACTCCGTAACTCGGAGTTGCAGAGCGATCACCAGTAGCCGCGGTAGAAGACGAGGACGACGCCGCTCGCCTTCTGCACCGCGTCCGGCGGGGCGCCCGCGCCCGCGGGCGGGGACGTCGTGAGCAGCTGCGCCAGCGACACCGGCCGGCCATCCTGGTCGGGCAGCGTGAAATCGGGGGCCATCTGGCCGACGCGGGGGGCGCCGAGCGCATCCGGGATCTGCCGGGCCTGGTAGAGGAGCGTCCAGCTGAAGAAGGCGGTGAGCGCGACGCCG
>Ga0111538_10007843_pt1 | contig 14357 bp, 14 predicted proteins | sample SoiMethybrSBSTD1_FD_79669 | JGI IMG/M metagenome (GOLD analysis project Ga0111538, IMG submission 79669) | Bulk soil microbial communities from a Populus tree surrounding site in Tennessee, USA - Soil MetaG P. TD hybrid SBSTD1 (version 2)... | ecosystem: Environmental > Terrestrial > Soil >... | reverse complement strand
TACAAAAAATGAAGTATTGGAAGGGCCTCAGCGCCAGCGATCGCCGCGAGCGCGCATCAACGGCACTCTCCATGCGGCCTCAGCGACGATCGCGCGGCTCATCTTCGACTCCCCGACCCGGCGGTCGCTAAACACGATCGGGATCTCGGCGACGCTGAAACCGGCCTGGACGGCACGGTAGGTCGTCTCGATCTGGAACGCGTAGCCGAGCGCGCTGACCGTCTCCAGCCGGATCGACTCGAGGACCTCGCGCCGGAAGCACTTGAAGCCGCCGGTGAGGTCGCGGATCGGCAGCCCTAGCCAGGTTCGCGCGTAGATGCTCCCCCAGCGCGAGATCGCCTGCCGGCCGCGGCCCCAGTCGCCGACGCCGCCGCCGGAGACATAGCGGGACCCGAGCGCGAGATCGGCCCCGCCGTCGCCTTCGGTGGCGGCGATCAGCCGCGGAACGTCGGCGGGGTCGTGGGAGAAGTCGGCGTCCATCTGGACGATCCGGGTCGCGCCGCCGGCCAGCGCCCGGCCGAAGCCGGCCACGTAAGCGGGACCGAGGCCGCGCTTGTCGGCCCGGTGGAGGACCTCGATCCGCGGATCTGAGGCGGCGAGGCGGTCGGCGATCTCGCCGGTCCCGTCCGGGGAGGCGTCGTCGACGACGAGGATCCCGGTCCCCTCCGGCACCGCGTCGAGCACGGCAGCGGCGATCGACTCGAGGTTGTCGGCCTCGTTGTAGGTCGGCAGGACGACCCGGATCGGCAGCGGCGCAGGCATCGGTGCGGGGGCAGACTAGATAACTGCGCGACTCGCACGACTCTGCCGCGCTCGACTGCGCCGGGCCGCCGGCTCATGCCCCGGCGGCCCTCCCACTCGCCTCCCGTCGCCGCAGACTAGGTTGGGCGCATGCGCAACGCCGAGATCGCCGCAGCGTTCCGCGAGCTCGGCACCCTCTACGAGCTCGATGGCGCCAACCGCTTCCGGGTCCTCGCCTACAAGGACGCGGCCCGGGCGATCGCCGACAGCCCCGCGCCGGTCGGGGAGCTCGCGCTGGCCGGCCGCGCGACCGAGCTGCAGGGCATCGGCGACACGATCCAGGAGAAGATCGTCGCGCTCCTCGACGAGGGCGAGATCCCATCGGCGGTGAAGCTGAAGCGGAAGCTCCCTGCGACCCTCGTCGAGATGACCCGGATCCCCGGCGTCGGCGCCAAGACGGTCCGGCGGATCTACGACGAGACCGGGATCGCGACCACCGAGGAGCTCCGCGCCGCCGCCGAGGCCGGCGACCTGCGCGGTCTGAAGGGCCTCGGCGCGAAGTTCGAGGAGAACGTGATCACCGGTCTCGACCGGATCGCCGCGGAGGGGACGGAGGATCGCCGCCTGCTCCTCGACATCCGCGAGGTCGGGACCGAGCTGGTCGCCGCGCTGGCGGCAAGCGATGCCGCCGAGAAGGTCGTCCTCGCCGGCTCGGCACGGCGCTGGACCGACACCTGCAAGGACATCGACATCGTCGCCACCGCGAGCGAGCCGCTCGCCCTCGCCCGCGAGCTCGCGGAGCACCCGCTGATCGACGAGGCCGGCAACCCGACCGAGAACGGTCTCCGGAGCCGGACCTACAACGGCATCGCCGTCGATCTCCGGATCGTCCCGCCCGATCAGTTCGGGAACCTGCTGCAGCACTTCACGGGCTCGAAGGCCCACAACGTCGCGCTCCGCGAGCGGGCGCTGAAGATGGGTCTGTCGGTCTCCGAGCATGGGATCGCCGAAGTCGAGAGCGACGCGGTGACCTGCTGCGAGGACGAGTCCGGCGTCTACGAGCGGCTCGGGCTCGCCTACATCGAGCCGGAGCTTCGCGAGGGCCGCGGCGAGATCAAGCTGGCGGCGGAGGGCGAGCTGCCGGCGCTCGTGACCGTCGCCGACATCCGCGGCGAGCTTCACTGCCACACGACCCTCTCCGACGGCAAGAACACGCTCGAGGAGATGGCGGAGGCGGCCCGCGCCCGCGGCTACTCCTACCTCGCGATCACCGACCACTCGGCGAGCCACGGTTTCGGCGACGACGTCCAGCCGCGCGAGCTGCTCGAGAGGGTCGAGGAGATCGCCGCCTACAACGCCGAGCACGGTACGCGGCGCTTCCGGCTGCTCGCCGGCTCCGAGGTGAACATCAACACCGATGGCTCGCTCGACTACGCCGACGACGTCCTCGAGCAGCTCGACTGGGTGATCGCCAGCGTCCACACGTCGTTTCGGATGTCGAAGCGGAAGATGACCGACCGGATGATCGAAGCGGTTCGCAACCCGCTCGTCGACTGCCTCGGCCACCCGACCGGTCGGATGCTGCTGCGCCGCGAGCCCTACGACGTCGACATCGAGGCGGTCGTCGCCGCGGCGGCGGAGGCGGGAACGATGATCGAGATCAACGGCAACCCGAACCGTCGCGACCTCAACGACCACAACACCCGCCTCGCCGCCGAGGCCGGCGTCCCGATCGTCTGCAACACCGATGCGCACCGGACCTCGACGCTGCGCTTCATCGAGTACTCGGTCGCGACCGCGCGGCGCGCCGGCCTGACTGCCGCGCAGGTCGCCAACACCCGGACCTGGGCGCAGCTCAAGAAGCTCCAGACCTTCGGCTAGCTCGGCGAGCCGGCAGCGCCGCGGCGCAGGCCCGGCGTGCGGATCAGCCTGATCGGGTCGAACGCCGAGCCGTGCTCGACGTAGAAGCAGATCCCGTCGCGCTCCTCGACGGCGGTCACTGCGGCCTCGCGGTTGCGCCACGCCGAGGCGACCCCGAGCGCGAACCCGGTCGCGATCGCCGGGACCTGCGGGAACCAGAGGCCGGCGGCGCCGGCCAGGATCGCGAACAGAGCGATCGGCCAGAGCCGGGCGAGCGCGATCCGCACCGGCGTCTCGGCCGGGAGCTGGGTCGAGGTCTTCGCGGCGGCGAGCGGCCCGCGGAGGATCTCGGCGGTCCGGGCGGGCCGGCCGAGCCAGGTACCGGCCCCGATCGCGACAAGCCACCAGCCCAGCGCGAGCGCGGCGAGGACATCGTCGCCGGTGCCGTTGATCGTCACCGCCGAGATCGCGGCGAGGCCGGTCGCCTCGATCGCGACGAGCAGCACCGTTCCGCGAAGCAGGTCCTTGTACTGCATCAGCCAGCCAGCGCGGCCAGGATCGGGAGCAAGCCGGCCGGACCGGCGACGACGACGTCGGCACGAAGGGCGATCTCCTCCGGTCCCTCGGCGGAGGCCACGCCGATCCGGACGGCGTGGCCGAGCCGGCCGCAGGCGACGAGGCGATCGAGCGCCGAGTAGGCGTCGAGGTCGGTGCGATCGTCGCCGGCGTAGAGGGCGGCCGTCGCGGCGGTGCCGAGCAGGAGCGATTCGACGGCGGTGCCCTTGTCGACCTCCCCCGGCGGGCGCAGCTCGAGCACCTTGCGGCCGCGGTGCAGGACGAGCCCCGCGGCTTCGGCTCGGGCGGCGATCCGCTCGGCCAGGGCTTCAGCGCCGGCCTCGTCGGCGGCCCCACGCCAGTGCAGAGCGACGATCGGCCCCTTGTCCTCGACGCGGAGCCCGGCGGCGTCGAGCTCCCCCGCATCGAGGTCGCCTGCGAAGCGGGCCGCCGCCCGGGCGTCCGCGCCGAGCTCCGGCGCGGCGCGCGCCTCGGAGCCGTTCGGGAGCAGCAGTTCGAACCCGTGGTTGCCGATGTAGGTCAGCTTCTCGAGCCCGACGATCCGCCGGGCGACCGACGCGCGGCGGCCGCTGACGACCGCGACGGCGGCGTAGCGGTCGGCGATCCGGGCGAGCGCGACGCGGGCCTCGTCGGGAACGGCGGCTAGCTCGGGCCGCTCGACGATCGGGGCGAGGGTGCCGTCGAGGTCGCAGAGGATCGCCGCGGCGCCCGGCTCGGCCAGCAGCGGCTCGATCGCGGCAGGTCGGCCCGGGTCGCTCATGCTCATCTAGTATCGCGGCGTGCCCGCGAACCGGACGATCCGCTTCGCCGCGATCGGGGTACTGGCCGGGGCCTTCAGCGGTCTGTTCGGGGTCGGAGGCGGGATCGTGATGGTGCCGCTGCTGATCATGCTCGGCTTCGGCGAGCGCCGGGCGACGGCCACTTCGCTGTCGGCGATCGTCGTCATCGCCGCCGCCGCGGCGGCTATCCACGGCCTCTACGGCAACGTCCGCCTCGGCGATGCGGCCCTGCTCGTCGTGCCGGCCGTCGCCGGCGTCGGCATCGGCGTCGCCGTCCAGCAGCGGATCGCCGAGCGAGCGGTCTCGCTGCTCTTCGCGCTGCTCCTGTTGGCCGTCGCCGTCGAGTTGATCGTGCCCTGATGGACGTCGTCCTCGCCATCCTCCTCGCCCTCTTCGGCGGCGCCGTGGGCGGCCTCCTCGGCGTCGGCGGCGGGATCCTCTTCGTCCCGGCGCTGGCGATCTTCCTCGGCAACAGCCAGCTCGAGGCCGAGGCGACCTCGCTGCTCGTGATCGTCCCGATGGCGATCGTCGGCACATGGCGGCAGGTTCGTCACGGCAACGTCGACGTCCGCGAGGGGATGTTGATCGGCATGCTCTCGCTGCCCGGCGTCGTCGTCGGGGTCGTCGTCGCCAACGCGCTTCCGCAGCGGGCGCTCGAGCTCGGGTTCGCGGGGCTGTCGCTGATCGTCGCCGTTCGGCTGCTGAAGCGCGGCCTCGCCGAGCCCGACCCGGAGCCGGAAGGGGCCGCGAGGTGAGCGACGGAATCGACATCGGCCAGGGGGCCTTCATCCCGATCGCCGAGGTCGAGCTCCGGGCGAGCCGCTCCGGCGGCCCCGGCGGCCAGCACGCCAACGTCACCGCCTCGCGTGTCGAGGCGGTCTTCGACGTCCGCGCCTCGGCAGCGCTGAGCGGCGTGCTCAAGGACCGGATCGCCGGCCGGCTCGGGCCCCGCGTCACGGCGGTCTCGCAGGAGGCGCGCGGTCAGGCGCGGAACCGCGAGATCGCGCTCGAGCGGCTGCGCAGCCGGCTCGCCGATGCCGCGACCCCACGCAAGCAGCGGCGCCCGACCCGGCCCGGTCGCTCAGCCCGCGAGGAGCGGCTGCGGTCGAAGCGCCGCCAGTCCGAGCGCAAGCGCCTCCGCCGGCGGCCGAGCGCCGAGGATTGAGCGATCGGCCCGATGAAGTCGTCGACACCCACGGTATGCGTGGGTGTCGACGCGTTCACGGCCGCTTACCGCAAACCGTGCTCCAAGGCGCCCTTGACCGAGGCGTCGAGGGCGTTGATCCGCGCCAGCGCGAGCGCCTCGGCGGAGGCGAAGCCGGAGCCGGCACCGCGAACGCGCCCGGCCGCTTCGGGACCGTGATGGCTGAGCACGCAGTGGAGCAGCGCCAGGCGCCGCGGCGGCTCGAGGCGGGCGGCCGCGGGCTCGATCAGCGACGCGCCGATCGCGAGGTGGCCGAGCATCGCCCCCTCGTCGCTGATTCCGAACTCGGCCCCGTAGGTGAACTCGCGGGCCTTGCCGACGTCGTGGAGGAGCGCCGCCGCCATGAGCAGGTCCGAGTCGAGCTTCGGATGGAGCTGGCAGACCTCGCCGACGAGCGTGGCGACCGCGACCGTGTGCTCGAGCAGCCCGCCGAGATAGGCGTGATGGCCGCCGCGGGTACAGGGCGCGCGCCGGAACTCCGACGCCACCGGCTCGGTGTCGAGGACCCGCTCGACCACCTCACGGAGCGCCTGGTCGTAGACCTCGCGGGTCAGATGCTCGAGAAAGCCGTTCAGCTCCTCGATCGAGCGGTAGGCGGACGGGAGGAACTCGGCCGGGTCGAACGAGTCCGGCTCGATCCGCCGCAGCGCCGTCACCTCGGCCGAGAGGTTGCCGCGGAAGCGCTCGACCTTGCCGCGGACCTCGATCGCATCCCCGCGCTCGAAACGGGAGCCGAGCAGATCGACGTCGCGGAAGACGCGGGCCGGGATCGAGCCGGTCCGGTCGCGGAGCTCGAGGCTCAGGTAGGGAGAGCCGTTCTTCGCCTGCTGGCGATCCTTGCGTACCACCGCGAACCGCCCCGTGAGGGGTCGGCCCGGTTGCAGCGCCGCGATCCCCTCGGGGGTCGGAGCGGCTGCGGGATTGGCGGTGGCCTCATCGATGCGGCGATCATGCAACCCGCGCCGGACGAACCTGACCGGCCACCCGACCGTCGCTGCGACGATCGGGCGGCGCTACTGTGAACCGGATGGATCCGATCGTCTGGGAACGGGAGCCGCCGGAGCTGCGCTCGCCGGTGCTCGTAGCCTCGTTCTCGGGCTGGAACGACGCCGCCAGCGCCGCCGGGACCGCCCTCGGCGCGATCGGCGCCGCGTTCGAGACCGAGCTCGTCGCGCGGATCGACCCCGAGGAGTTCTTCGACTTCCAAGCCAACCGCCCGGCGATCGAGATCTCGGCCGGCACGATGCAGGGCGTCGAGTGGCCCGACAACCTGATCGTCTCGGCCAGTGCCGACGACGCCGAGCGCGACCTGCTGGTGATCAGCGGAACCGAGCCGAGCACCCGCTGGCGGACCTTCTGCAACGCCGTCCTCGACGTCGCCGAGGCGTGCGGGGTCGAGTCGGTGGTCACGTTCGGATCGCTGATCGCCGACGTCGCCCACACGCGCCCGGTCCCGATCACCGGCCTCGCCACCGACGAGGCGATGATCGAGCAGCTCGGCTTCGAGGACGTCGCCTACGAGGGTCCGACCGGGATCCTCGGGATCTTCCACGCCGCCTGTCGCGAGCGCGGTCTGGCCGCTGCCAGCCTCTGGGCCGCCGTCCCCCACTACGCCGCCGCGGTGCCGAACCCGAAGGCCGGGCTCGCTCTGCTCCGCCGGCTCGAGGGGATGATCGGGATCGCCGTCGAGGCGACCGAGCTCGAGGAGGCGGCGGACGCGTTCGAGCAGCAGGTGACCGAGGCCGTCGCCGCCAACCCGGAGATCAAGGAGATGGTCGAGCAGCTCGAGGAGCAGCAGGACGAGGTGGCCGGGTTCTCACAGGAGGAGGTCCCGTCGGGAGACGCGATCGCGCGCGAGTTCCAGCGGTTCCTCCGCCAGCAGCCCGAGTAGCGGCGACCCTCATCGGACTCTCATCGCCCTCCGCCACGGTGGCTGCGAAGGGCCGCGATGGCGCGGCCCGCGATCGGAAGGGGACAGAGATGAGAGCATCGAGAACGATCGGGGCGGGGGCGGTGATCGCGCTGATCATCGTCGCGCTTGCCTCCTCGGCCGCCGGCGCGGCCGCCCGCGCTGGGTTCGGGGGCGGCTCGGCGACGATCACGAACCGGTTCCTGCCGATCTCCGACTTCCACCGCTGCATCCTGCGCGGCAACGACGGCGGCCAGCGGCTGCGGATCGTCCGGGTCCTGATGGATCGGACGAGGGTCATCCACTTCCACGGGCGCGCCGTTCGCGCCGCGGTGGTCCGCGACACCGTCCGCAACCTGCGCAGCGATCGCCGGATCGAGAAGACGATCGACTACTTCGCCCAGGACCGGCGCGGCGGCGTCCACTACCTCGGCGAGGACGTCGACGAGTACCCGGCCGGCGGCGGGGTCAGCCACGAGGGTCAGTGGCGCGCCGGCCGGCGCGGTGCCCGCCCCGGGTTGCTGATGCCCGCCGAGCCCGCAGTCGGCCGCCGGTTCAAGTCGGAGAACGCGCCGCCGATCGCGGTCGAGAAGGACAAGGTAGTCGCGATGAACGGCACCGAGACGGTCCGCGGCGTCCGCTACCGGCACGTGATGACGATCCGCGAGCACGCGACGGTTCCGAAGCCGGCGGAGTTCGAGACGAAGACCTACGCGCCGAGCGTCGGCGTCATCACCGAGGCGAACGGCGGCGTCGGCCTGGTCGGGTGCACATGACGACCGTCAGGCTTCGCTGGCCGGGCAGATGAGTCGGAAGTCGCACCACGAGCAGACCTCGAACGACGGGCGCGGCTCGAAGTCCTGGCCGGTGATGCCGGCGGCCACCTCGGCGACGGTGCGCTCGACGCGCTCGAGGGCGTCGGGCTCGCCGCCGGCTGGGACCTTCTCGTCGTCGAGGACGTACCAGTAGGAGCCGTCGGCGGCCTCGATGTCCCAGGCCTTGCGGGCGGCGACGCGGTAGAGGGCGATCTGCAGGTCGTCGGTCAGGTCGGCCGCCGCCTTCGGGGGCCCGGTCTTGTAGTCGATCAGCTCGTAGCTGCCGTCGGGGTGGCGATCGACGCGGTCGACGCGGCCACCGATCGTCGTCTCGCCGATCTTGAACGAGAAGCGGCGTTCGAGCCAGACCGGCCGGGCGGCGCCGGCGCTGTGGCGCTCGTGGTAGCGGGCGAGGGCGGCAACGGCACGGTCGCGGTACTGGAGCTCGTCGTCGGAGAACCCGAAGCCGGTCCGCCGCCAGCCCGCCTCGAAGAGGCCGAGCAGCCGATTCAGGCCGCCATCGTCGCCGCCGGCGGCATCGACGTCGCGGATCTCGTCGGCGTGGTAGCGCTCGAGGACGTTGTGGATCAGGATCCCGAAGCGCTGGTTGATCGTCGGCTCCTGCGGGATCGCGAAGACGCGAGCGAACTTGTACTTGAGCGGGCACGTCAGGTAGAGGTCGACGTCGGAGGCCGAAAGCGCCAGCCCGCCGCCGCGCTTCGGCAGGAACGCCTCGAGCCCCGGCTCGCCCCGGCTCGCCAGCTCCTCGCTGCGCCGGGTCCGGTCGCGGCCCTCGTCGAGGACGTACTCGTCGAGGGCGGAGCGATCGAGCTCGGCGAGCTGTTCGGGCGTCGCGATCCGGCCGATCAGCTCGTTCAGGGCGGCGATCGCGTCGCGCTCCGACTCCGAGCCGGGCCGCTGGATCAGCGCCGCCAGCTTCAGCAGCTCGAAGTAGCGGGCGACGGCGCGGTTGACGTCCTCGGCGGTGTCGAGTCGCATCTCGCTGAGCGCCGCGCCGGCTCGCCAGGATGCTTCGAGGACCTCGTCGCGAAGCATCCGGTAGGTCGCATGGAGACCCTCGGCCGGGCCGAACAGCTCCTCCTCGTGGGCTTCCTCGGCGCCGTCGAGGGTGGCGCGGATCGATTCGTAGAGCGGCGAGGGGGCGCTGGCGGCGCCGCGCACCTCGCGCGGATGGGAGAGGACGATCCTGCTCCGCGCCCGGCTTGCCGCCAGATACCCGCGACGGGCGCGAAGCGCATCGGCGACGTCCTCGGCCGGCGGCCGCTCGCCCTCGAGCAGCCCCTCGGGGATCCACGCGGCTCGCTCGGCGCCCCAGCGCAGCGCCCCGCGCGCGAGCCCGAGCAGGTAGACGCGCTCGAAGTCCATCCCCTTGACCTGCTCGGGCTCGGCGAGCAGGACGGCTCCCTGCGGCGGCGGCTCGGCGGGGCGGCTGAACCGCTGGCCCGCCTCCCCGACCGCCGCGAGGTAGCGGACGAAGTCGCGGGTCGATCCGTCGGGACGGCGGCGGGTCCAGCCCGCGGCCAGCTCGGCGAGCCGCGAGAGGTTGACGAGCCGTTCGGCGGTCTCGGGGCTGGCGGCGAACAGCCCGTGGCGGCGGAATCCGACTCGCTCGATCAGCCGCCGCACGAAGACGTCGGCGCGGAGTCCGTCGAACGCGCCGGCGGCCGCGCGGTAGAGCTTCAGGAACGAGCGGAGGCGATCGCGCGACGGCGGCGGCAGCTGCGGGCTCTCGAGCGCTGCCTCGACGGCCGAGATCATGTCGAGCTTCCGCCGCCGCGCGATCGTCGTGCAGCGGGCGAGGTCGACCGACCGTAGCTCGACCGGCGGCCGGGTCAGCGCCCGGACGACCGCCGCCGAGTCGCTCGGATCGGCGAGGGCGCGCAGCCAGGCGATCGCGTCGCGAACCTCGGGGCGACCGAAGAACGCCGCCGAGCCGGAGCTCCGGAAGGGGACGTTGCGCTCCTCGAGCGCGGCGGCCACGAGCCGGCCTTCCCGCGTCGATGCCCCGGTGAGGATGCAGACTTCCTCGGGCCGGGACTCCCCCGAGGCGATCAGGTGCTCGATCTCGCGCGCGACCGCCTGCGCTTCGGCCCGCTCGTTCGCACAGCTCCAGAACCGGACCGCCGCGGAGTCGCCGGGCCCATCGCCTCCGGTCCGGCCGGACGGCGCCGGCAGGAGCTCCCGGTAGGAGGCGGGCACGAGGCCCGCCGCCGTCCCCACAGTCGTGGCGAGGGAGCCGGTCGAGCGACGGCTCGGGCCGAGCTCGACCCGCTCGGCCTCCCCGAAGCGGCGCAGGAATCCGAGCGCGGCCGCCTCTCCGCAGCCATCGCCCGGGCGCAGCCCCTGGTCAGGGTCGCAGGCCGCCACGACGTTCCCGTGCGGGGCAAGGAGCGGCAGGCAGGCGATCTGCGGGCGTCCGGCGTCCTCGAGCTCATCGACGAGCAGCCACTCGAAGCGGCGACCGACGGCGGCGCTGAGGTCGGGGTGGCGGGTGAGGACTCGGCCGAGCTCGAGGACGAGCTCGTGCTCGTCGAGCATCCCGAGCTCGAGCATGATCGCGTCGTGGCGATCGAAGAGGTCGGCGAACTCGAGCTCGCGCAGTGCCACCTCGCGCTCCGAGCGGCCGCCGGCGCCGCGCTCGGCGGCACGGGCGCGATCGCGAAGATCGGCCGGGCCGATCCCCTCCGCCTTGAGCGCGTCGATCCGCTCGAGCAGGCCGGCGAGCAGCCCGGACGGGTTGCCGCGGATCTCGTGCCGGCGGAGCGGCAGATCGTCGAGCCGGTCCAGGAGAAGCGCCAGCCGGTCGGCCGGCGCCGCTACCTCGAAGAACGGATCGATCCCGGCCTCGAGCGAGTAGTCGCGCAGGAGCCGCTCGCCGAGGCCCGACCAGGTCTCGATCCAGACCTCCTCGAACGAGCCGCCGACCAGCTCGGCGACGCGGTCGCGAAGTCGCCCCCGGTTGGCGGCGGTGCGGCTCAGCAGGATGATCCGCTCGACGGCCACCCCGGAGCCGGCCAGCGCCGCTGCCTTGCGAGCCAGCAGCTCGGTCCGTCCCGAGCCCGCGGTGCCGAGGACGAGCGCCGAGCCGGAATCGATCGCGAGCGCCCGCGCGAAGCCGTCGTCGGTCTGCGATCCCTCCATCGGCGCAACGGTAGCGATGGCCGCGATAGCCGCCAAGCGCCTGCCAATACCATTGCCGCGTGGAGCGCGAGATCGATTGGCTCGATGCCTGCCGCCGGATGGCCGCCCGCCAGGCGGACCTGTTCGAGCGGACCCGCAGCATCGCCGAGCGAACCGAGTACGAGGGGCGCGGCGAGGGCGGCGACATGACCCTGAAGCTCGACCGGCAGTGCGAGGACATCGTCTTCGAGGAGCTCGAGCGCATCGCTGCGGCAGGGGCGGCGCTCTCGGCCGTCAGCGAGGAGCGCGGTGAGGTGACGCTCGGCGGCGGCGAGGCCCTGCACCGGGTCGTCATCGATCCGATCGACGGCTCGATGAACGTGCGGCGGACGATCCCCTTCCACTCCCTGTCGATCGCTGTCGCCGACGGCGATTCGATGGCGGACGTCCACTTCGGCTTCGTTCACGACTTCGGCGCCGGCGAGGAGTTCTCGGCGGCCCGCGGCGACGGCGCCCGCCTCGACGGCATCCCGATCGATCCGCCCCGCGAGGAGATGCCGCTCGAGGTCGTCGGGCTCGAGTCCTCCGATCCGCGCTGGATAGTCGGCGCGATCGAGGACCTTCAGGGCAAGGCCTACCGGATCCGCTCGATCGGCTCGATCGCTATCACCCTCTCCTACGTCGCCTGCGGGCGATTCGACGGAATGCTCTCCGCCCGCGGCTGCCGCTCGGTCGATGCCGCGGCGGCGCAGCTCGTCGTCCGCGAGGCGGGTTGCGAGATCGCCTTCGTCGGCTACGGGCTCGCCGGCGCGACGCTCGACCTCGAGACCCGCTACCCGGTCATCGCCGCCCGCTCCGGCGCCCACCTCGAGGTCGTGCTCGAAGCGCTCGAGGCGGGGATGGCCCGTCAGGCCGACTGACGGCGGCCGTGGCCGAGCTCGTCGACTGGGCGCTGGCACGGCGGATCGCCCTGACCGGGATCGGCGAGCGCGGCCCGGCGATGCGCGGGGCACCCGACCTCGCCGCCGCCGGCGAGCGGGCGAGCGCCGCCGTCCGCGGCTACACCGGCCTCGATCCGCTCGAGCCGCTGCCCGAGCCGGAATGGGTCAGCCGCCGCGATTGGATCGACGTCAACCTCGCATCGGTCCGCGATGTCACTGCAACGGCCGCCACCCGTCTCGGGGACGCGGCGGAGCGGCAGCCGCTCGCTTCGGTGGCCGGCCGGGTCCTCGCGGTCGAGATCGGCGCCCTGCTCGGCTTCGCCGCGCGGCACGTCCTCGGCCAGTACGAGTACCCGCTGCTCGGCGGCGAACGGAAGCCGCGGTTGCTCTTCGTCGGCGAGAACATCGACGTGGCCGTGACCCAGCTCGGCGGCGAGCCGGATCCCGTCCTCGACTGGATCGCCCTCCACGAAACGACCCACTCCGTCCAGTTCGCGGCGGCGCCGTGGCTGCGCGCCCACGTCGGCGGGCTGGCGCGAACCCTGCTCGCGGAGGCGCCGGTCCGGCTCCCCGTCGCCGAGATCCTTGCCCGCGCCCGGGAGATCGCGACGAGCGATCCGCGGCAGACGTTCGACGAGATCCGGGGCTCCGATCCGGTCTCGCTGCTGGCGCCGGCCGAATCGCTCGCGACGATCAACAGCCTCCAGGCCGTGATGGCCTCGGTCGAGGGCTACGCCGAGCACGTCATGGACGCCGCCGCGGGCAACCTCGGGGCGGCGGTGGCCGAGCTTCGTGCCGGTCTCGACGCGAGGCGGCGGAACAGCAGCGTCCCGGTGCGGATCCTCTCCTGGCTGTTCGGCTTCGAGCTGAAGATGCGTCAGTACGAGCAGGGCAAGCGCTTCTGCGACGCCGTCGTCGCAACGGCCGGGATCGCCGGCCTCAACGGCGCCTGGGAGCAACCCGAGACGCTTCCGGACCGAGAAGAGCTGGCGGACCCGGAGGCGTGGGTCGAACGCGTGCTCGCTGCGCCTGCGATCGCCTGACGAGTCAGGCCCGACTGCGCGGCCGCGACTGTGACGAGGCTCACAGCAGCTCTGTAACCGGCTTTGCGGTCGCGTGTAAGAACGTGCGTTCGGTGCTACACTCTGAACATCCTTAGTTTTAAGGAACTTAGATTGGGCACCACTTTCCTGAACCCACCAATCAGCCGAAGGGGATGAGAACTCGAATGGCAACCACCACCAACAGCAGCGCCCGCTCGAAGAGCGCGGCCCGCAACAAGTCCAAGTCGACCGCAAAGGCCCAGGCCACCAAGACCCGGACCTCGGCTCGCAAGACCGCCGCGACCGCGAAGCGGGGCGCCCAGCGCACCGAGACCACGGCGAAGAGCTCGGCCGAGGCCACCGCCCGCGAGGCGGAGGGCACCCTCAACCAGGCCCGTGCCGGCGTCAACGCCGCCGGTGACTACGTCGTCGCCGCCGCCGAGACCGCGATCGACATCCCGGTCGGCGCCGCGCTGACGGCCGCCGAGCGGCTCAACGAGATCAGCGACCGGCTGAACACGCCGAGCAAGCGCGAGGTCCAGGTCCGCCGGGTCCGCACGCAGCTCCGCCGTGAGCTCAACAAGGTCGAGCGCCGGGGCGGCAGCGCCCGCAAGCGCGCGGTCCAGCGCGCCAAGCGCACCCGCAACCAGGTCGAGCGTGAGGTCAAGAAGGCCCGCACGCAGGTCGAGCGCGAGGTCAAGGCCCGGCGCCGCGACGCGGAGTCGACGCTGAAGACCAACCGCGGCGAGGCCGAGAAGCGCGTTCGCGAGGTCAGCGAGCGGGTCCGCGCGCTGGTCTAGGACCACTTAGCCCGGATGCCGGGTCGCAGGCACCGCGACCCACGAGAGGAAGCATCCGGAGAGATCTGCCCGCACTCATATCTCGCGGGTAGACACGGGGGGCTTCGGCCTCCCACCTCTCCTCCCCGACCAGCGGGCTCCTAGTGGGCCCGCTGGTCTTTTCTTTCCCCAGATCTCTCAGGACCGAAGGCGCCCTCCCTCCAACGCCTCTTCCGCGGGTGGCGTGGGGTGTGCCGACTCGGCCGTGCGTGAGCACGGACGAGCGGTACCCCCACGACAGGACCCGCGGCCACCGACCCCCGAGGGAGGGCGCAGGGAGCACTTTTGAGAAGATGCCCCCAATGGCTCAACCGACCGAAGAACAGGTGACCGAGGCCCTTCGATCCGTGATCGACCCCGAGCTGCGCCGCTCGATCGTCGAGCTCGAGATGGTGCGATCGATCGAGATCCATCCGGAGGGACGGGTCGACGTCGTCGTCTCGCTGACGACGCCGGGCTGTCCGATCCGTGCCCAGTTCGAGCGGGCGGTCGCCGAGAACGTCGGCAAG
>Ga0111538_10007842_pt1 | contig 14359 bp, 11 predicted proteins | sample SoiMethybrSBSTD1_FD_79669 | JGI IMG/M metagenome (GOLD analysis project Ga0111538, IMG submission 79669) | Bulk soil microbial communities from a Populus tree surrounding site in Tennessee, USA - Soil MetaG P. TD hybrid SBSTD1 (version 2)... | ecosystem: Environmental > Terrestrial > Soil >... | reverse complement strand
CCGCCGTGCCGTGTCTGTGGCCCAACTCAGTCGGAATGTTGCTGTGTTGGCTTGGTGTCCCAGCGACCGCTTCGCCGCAACTATGCGGCCACACGCCTCGGCGTGGACCTGGCCGAGCCATTTTCAGTCCTGAAGAAGCTCACCTGCTCGCCCATCGTGCCGGACTGGTCCGCCAGGGTCTTTGCGGTTGCGGCGTTCTCCTCGACCAGTGCGGAGTTCTGCTGCGTCGCCTCGTCCATCTGCGACAGCGCCTCCTTGACCTGATCAAGACCGGTTGATTGCTCGGCGCTCGCAGTAGCAATGTCGGCGACGATATCCGCGACGCCCTTGATCGATTCGACGATCTCGTTGAGCGCTGAGCCGGCTCGGTTGACGAGCTCGACGCCGCCCTTCACCTGGCCGCTGCTGTTGTTGATCAGCTCGCTGATGTCCTTGGCGGCCTGCGAGGAGCGCTGCGCGAGACTGCGCACCTCGGTCGCCACGACCGCGAAGCCGCGTCCGGCCTCGCCGGCGCGCGCGGCCTCGACCGCAGCGTTCAGCGCGAGCAGATTGGTCTGGCGAGCGATCTCGTCGATGACGCTGATGATGTCGGACATCTTGTGGGAGGCTTCGTCGATCTTGGCCATCGCCTCGACCGCGCTGGTGACCACTTGGCCACCCCGTTCGGCCGCCTCGCGGGTGCGGCTTGCCCGCTCGTTGGCCTGCTGGGCGTTCTCGGCATTCTGGCGCACCGTCACGCTGATTTCTTCCATCGCGGCGGAGGTGCGCTCCAGGCTAGCGGCCTGCTCCTCGGTGCGCTGCGACAAGTCGGTGGTGCTGGTCGCGATCTCGGCCGAGGCGCTCGAAACTTCGCCCGCCGCCAGCTTGATCTCGGTCACGGTGTCCGAAAGCCGCTGCGCCGTCATGTTGGCGTTCTGCTTCAAAGTTGCGAATCCGCCCTGATACTCCGCCGTGATGCGCTGCGTCAGGTTGCCCTCCGACAGGGCGCCGAACATCCGCACCACGTCATTGAAGGCCCTGCCCAGATTGTCGCACATGGTGTTAAGCGCTTCCGCGAGATTGCGGATGGCGCCTTCCTTGCCGGCCAGCGGGACGCGCTGGGAAAAGTCCCCCGCCATTGCGGCTCTCACGACGCCACCCACGGCCGCATCGAACTCGTTCATCAGCTTGGCGGCTGCGGCACCCCGCTCCGCTTCGGCCTGCACTTGCTGGTCTCGCGCCGCTGACTCGAGCCGGGCCTTTTCAAGGGCGGCGTCGCGGAAGACGACCAGGGCCTTGGCCATTTCGCCGATCTCATCGTGGCGCTCGGTCGAAGGGATCGTCTCGGCGAAATTGCCGTTCGCCATGCTCCTCATTACTGCGGTGATGCGGACCAGCGGGCTGACCAAGTTGCGAATGATCGTAACGATGCCGAACGCCAGCAGCATGAGCACGATGACATCGACCGTTCCGGTCGACCAGCGCGCGATCGTGCCTTGCTCGGCGGCGGTTGCTTCCACCGTCTTGGTCATTGCCTCGGAATCACTCACGATCTCGTCAATCACCGCACGGTGCGCCTGATACGCGTCCGTCAATTCCATGTAGGCCTGTCGCGCTGCGCCATCGTCCTTGCGCTCGATCGCCGGAAACAGATTGCGTTCGATCGAACTCCAGAACTTTGCCGCATGGGTGTGCGACTTCTCGGTGAGCTTTTGTTTCATGGCTCCGTCGAGATTTGAGCCCTGCCAGAATTCGCGACGCTCGTCGTACTGCTTGCGCAACTCGGCAATGCGGCTCTTCACCTCTGCCACCGGCTTGATCTGATTGAGTGCCAACCCGGCCTCGAGATAGGCCTCGATGATGTAGAGCGGGGGAGGCAGGACGTCGGCAACCAGATCCTTGACCTGCACGATCTCGTCGTAGGTCGCGCCGCCGATTCGAACCTTGTTGAGCGACACAGTATTGATCGCTACGGCGATCGCGATCCCAATGGCCATCGCCACCCCGAAGACCAGGATGGTCGCCTTGATTCTCAATTTCGGCATGTCTCATTCCCTGATGGCGCCAACGGTCTGGGCCGTGGCGCACAGATTCTCATGGGCTGCTGCAGCCCATCCCCCCGAAAAGCGGTCACCTAATTATCGGTAACCGGTTGCTAATTGCTGAATTTTTTCCCAAAGCCAGATCACAGAAGCTTGACTGTGGAGACAGCGACCCCGGCGCGATCCGGTCGCTCAGGGGCTTGCTGATGTCAGGCGCCGCTACGCGGCCGCGCGTGGCCCTGACGTCGGCGTCGTCGAGCGACGGGCGTCTTCCGTTCGGAAGAAGCCCATCTGCTCGCCCATGGCGGCCGACTGATCCGCCAGCGTCTTGGCGGTTGCAGCGTTTTCCTCGACCACGGCGGAGTTTTGTTGGGTGGCCTCGTCCATGTGCGTCAAGGCTTCCCTGATCTGGTCGAGGCCGGTCGATTGCTCGGCGCTGGCGGTTGCAATGCCTGACACAATGTTCGCGACGCTCCTGATGGATTCGACGATCTCGTTCAGTGCCGTGCCGGCCCGATTGACGAGCTCGACCCCTTCATGCACCTGGCTGCTGCTGTTGGTGATCAGGTTGTTGATATCCTTGGCGGCCTGCGAGGAGCGCTGAGCGAGGCTGCGCACCTCGGTAGCCACCACCGCAAATCCCCGCCCGGCTTCGCCGGCGCGCGCCGCCTCAACCGCCGCATTGAGTGCCAGCAGATTGGTCTGGCGGGCGATCTCGTCGATCACGCTGATGATGTCGGACATCTTACGGGAAGAGCCTTCGATTCTGGCCATGGCTTCGACCGCGGTCGCGACAACCTGCCCACCGCGGCCAGCAACTTCGCTTGTGAGGTCTGCGCGCTCGTTGGCCTGCCGGGCATTCTCGGCGTTCTTGCGCACGGTCTCGGTGATCTCTTCCATCGCGGCGGAGGTCCGCTCCAGGCTCGCGGCTTGTTCCTCCGTGCGCTGCGACAGGCTGCTGGTGCTGGTCGAAATCTCAGCTGAGGCGCTTGAGACCTCTCGCGCCGCGAGCTTGATCTCCGCGACGGTTTCTGACAGTTGCTGCGCAGTCGCATTGGCATTCTGCTTCAGGGTCGCGAATGCGCCCTGATACTCGGCGGTGATTCGCTGCGTGAGGTCTCCCTGCGCCAGCGCGGTGAACATACGCACCACATCATCAAAGGCGCGGCCGAGATTGTCGCACATGGTGTTGAGCGCTTCCGCGAGGTTGCGGATGACACCATCCTTGCCAGCAAGTGGAACGCGCTGCGAGAAGTCGCCCGCCATCGCGGCCTTGACGATGCCGCCGACGGCCGCGTCAAACTCGTTCATCACTTTGGCGGTCGCAGCCTCGCGCTCCGCCGCGCTCTGCGATTCCCGCTCCTTGGCCTCTGCTTCCAGCCGGTTTCTGTCTTGTGCGCTGTCGCGGAATACGAGGACCGCCTTGGCCATCGCTCCAAGCTCATCACTGCGATCGGAGCCCGGCACTTCAACCTGCAGATTTCCGCGCGCCAAATCCCCCATGACGGCGGTGATCGCGGTCACCGGCCGCGAAATCGATCGTCCGATCCCAAAGGCAAATCCCGAAACGACGATTGCGATGAACCCGATTGATACCTGCATCTCCAACGCCGTTTTGGCGCGCGACTCCAGATTGGCCGAGGTCGAGCTGGCGTTCAGCTCTCTGACGGTCTTTTGGATCTTCTCGACGACGGGTTCGATCGCCGCGTAGGCCGCCGATGTTTCCTTTTGCGCATTTGCCACCTCGCCTGCGACTCCCATCCAGGCAGCAAAGTCGCGCTGATAAGCGGCCAGTTTCTGGTTGAGGTCGGCTTTGGCGCTTGGCGGAATGCTCGACGCTTCGAGCCCGGCGGCGAATTCGGTCGCCCGCTGCTTCATTTCTGCGCCGTACCGGTTGTCGCGGCGCAACATGAAGTCCTTTTCGTGCCGGCGCATCATGAGCATCTTGACGACCAGCCCTTGCTCGTTGAACTCGCCGAGCTTGGCCTCGATGGCACGGACGGAGCCACGCAGCGCACCCTCAAGCCCGGAATTCTCGTCGAGGCCGAGACGGCGCTTCGCGTCTGCGACGGTCGCAAAATGGGCGACGTATTTCTTGTAGCCGTCGCGGGCGAGGTCGATCTGCTTAGATAGGTCTGTCAGGCCGGCTTCGTCGCTTTGCGTGCGCAGCTTCGCCAAGTCACGCTCGACCTGCGTCTCAAGCTCGCGAACGCGGTCGGCATATTTCAAATCATTGCGCAGCAGAAAATCTTTCTCGGCGCGCCGGCTTTCAAGCATCGTGACGGCGAGAGCGTCGTTGAGCGAGGACATGGCGTTGGTCTGGTCGGCTGCCAGCATGTACTTGCTCTGCGTATGCGTCTCGAGGAAGTAGATCCCTCCGACAAGCGCAACGCCGAGTAGTCCGACGCCACCGATGGCAGCAATCTTGTGAGTGAGCAGGATACGCAGACGTTGCCCAGACATCGGTTCCCCCTTTGCGCCGCAAAGGACGTGGTGGATCCGCTCTGCGGATCGAAACCCGCGTCCTAATCATCGCCAAATTTTCGCTCGGATAAAAATTACAGAGCGCGACGGTAATCTGGTCTTTCAGCGTTAATTATTTGCAAAGTTTGGAGCCGGCGTATGGATCGAAACGCGATTCTAAGCCTCAGACCAAAAAAGAAGCGCCCCGGCAACCGGCCGGGGCGCTCAGAACCGTGCCTGACTGGTGGCTTAGCGGCGATCGCCGAGCAGCTGCAGCAGGAACAGGAAGATGTTGATGAGGTCCAGATAGAGCTTGAGGGCGCCCATCACCGCCTTGCGGCCGGCAACGGTGCCGTCGTCCATCGGGTCATACATCTCCTTGATCGTCTGCGTGTCGTAGGCGGTGAGGCCCGCGAAGATCAGCACGCCGGCGCAGGAGATGATGAAGTCCATCGGGCCGGTCGCCACGCCGAAGGCCTTGAGCAGCATGTTGACCACGATGGCCAGCACCAGACCCATCAGGCCCATCATCAGGAACGACCCGAAGCCCGAGAGATCGCGCTTGGTGGTGTAGCCCCACAGGCTCAGCGCACCGAACATTGCGGACGAGATGAAGAACACCCGCGTGATCGAGGTGTGGGTGTAGACGACGAAGATCGAGGACAGCATGACGCCAAGCAGCGCGGCGTAGACCATGAACAGGGTCGTCGCGGTGCTGACGTTGAGCCGGTCGATGCGCCAGCTCACGAAGAAGACCAAGCCCAGCGTTCCGAGGAACAGCATGATCTGTCCCGGGAAGCTGAAGATGAACCGGCCGAAACTGGTCAGGCCGGAGATGCCGCGTCCGGAGACCACGATTGCGTCCCCGCCGGCAAGTTGGAACGCGAGCCACGCCGCAACGCCCGTAAGCGCGACGCCGATGGCCATAGTGTTGTAGACCCGCAGCATGTAAGTCCGCAGGCCCTCGTCGATGGCTATCGCGCGGTCGCTACCGACGCCGCGCATCGCCGCGTAGTTCCGGTCGAAGTCCGACATGGAAATTCCCTCTCTGTAGCCGGCGGTAACCGGCGAATAGGCGCGCGCCTACGATCCGGGCGCACGCCAGATAACATCGAATCTAGTGCGGGTTTGGCTGCCGCGCCAGATCCCTAACAGCCGTTTTGTTAACGCCGTGGAAATGGCATTTCTACGTCGATTGCGGCCCTCTGCAGGGTTACCAAAGGACAATGTGACAAAATGCGTCAGCGTTGTTGTCGTGCCCAAATCAGAGTTTTGTCGTGCCCGAACAAGCCTTGGGCGAATCGAACGGCAGGCAATCTAGAGGGCACGCAGCACGGGAGCCGGTTTCTGGCCGAGCACCGTGAAGGTGCCGGCTAACCCCAGCACCACGGTCGCCAGGATGGCAGCCACCGCCGCCGTGGCCGCCAAGCCGGGCAGCCAGATGAACGGCAGGTTCATGACCTGGACGATCACCATGGCCGCCGCGACCGTGCCGGCGGCCACCCCAAAGAGGGCGGCGGCAAACCCGATCAGCAGATATTCCAAGCCATAGGCCAGCAGGAGCTGGCCGCGCGTTGCGCCCACCGCCCGTAGGACTACGGCGTCATAAACCCGGTGGCGGTGCCCGGCGGCCAGTGCGCCGCCAAGCACCAGGACCGCCATCACCAAGGTGAGCGCGCTCGCGCCCCGAATGGCTAGCACCAGGTTGGTCACGATCCCGCCGAAGGCCTCCAGCGCGTCGCGCACCCGAACCGCCGTGACCGACGGGAACGCCACGGCCGCAGCCTTCAACAGGGCGATCTCCTGTTCGGTCGTGCTACCCCCTGGATAGGTGATGGTGGCGATATGGGTCACCGGCGCTCCGCGGAAGGCATTGGGCGAGAACACCATCACGAAATTGATACCCAGGCTCTGCCAGTCGAGGGTGCGCAGATTGGCGACGCGCGCCGTGAGATTGCGGCCGAGCACGTTGACCACGATCGGATCGCCAATCTTGAGCCCAAGGCCTTCCGCGACTTTCTGCTCAAGCGAGACCAGCGGCGGCCCCTGGTAGTTGGCGCCCCACCAGTCGCCGACCGCGAGCCGTGATCCGGCCGGGATTTGGTCGGTATAGGTGATGCCGCGGTCGCTCTGCAGCACCCAGGCGGCGCTCGGTGGGGGTTTAAGGTCCTCGGCCGCGACGCCGCTGATCGAAACAATCCGCCCGCGCAGCATCGGCACCCGTTCGAGCACAGCGCCTGGGGCGCGCTCGCGGACGAACGTATCGAAGCGCTCTGCGTCGGTAGCCTGGATATCAAGAAAGAAGAACGCCGGCGCCTTCTCGGGCAGCGCTGCCATGAACTGGCGGCGCAGGTTGCCGTCGATCTGGATCACGGTCACGAGGAGCGCAAGGCCGAGCCCAAGCGACAGCACGACGCTCACCGTGAGAGCGCCGGGGCGGTGGATGTTGGCGATTGCCAGTCGCAGCACGGTTGATCGCGAGCGCGGAGCATGTCGTGCGATCAACATGACGAGGCTTGCCACCAGCCGCAGCGTGATGAACACGCCCGCGGCTGCCGCCACGAAGATCGCGGCAATGCGGCGGTCGTAAGCGAGCATGATGGCGAGCGCCGCGAGCGCGGCGGCCACCAGAACCGTGCCCAGGATGTAGGACAGGCGCGGCCGCTGCCGCTCGGGCTCGACCTCATCGCGGAACAGTGCCGAGACCGACACGTCGTGCGCGCGTCCGAGCGGCCACAACGCGAAGGCAAGCGCGGTCATCACTCCGTAGATGAACGCAAGCGCGAGATTGCCCGGATAGAGCGCGGGTGCGAGCGGGAGTGGGATGATGGCGCCGAATGCCCAGCTGATCAGAAACGGCAGCGCCGCGCCGATCACGAGTCCTGGAATCGCGCCGATGCTCGCCAGCAACAGCGTCTGCGTGAGATAAATCCAGAACACGCCGCGGCCAGTCGCCCCAAGCGACTTGAGCGTCGCGATCACCTCGCGCTTGCGATCGAGGTGGCCCTTGATTGCATTGGCGACGCCGACGCCGCCCACCAGGAGCGCGGTCAATCCGACCAGCGTGAGATACTGGGTAAAGCGCTCGACGTTGCGCTCCAGACCGGGCGAGGCGTTGCTGCGGCTGCGGACCTCCCAGCCGGCCTCGGGCAGGCGCTCCTCCGCGGCCGCGGTGATCCGGCGCACTTCCGCCTCGCTCGCATCGTTGTCGGGGAGGCGAATGCGGTAGTGCCAGCGGACCAGGCTGCCCGGTTGCAGCAGACCAGTGGCGCGCAGCGCCTCTTGGCTGATCAGCAGCCGCGGCCCAAAGCCGAGACCGCCGGCGAGCTTGTCGGGCTCCGACTGCAACGTGGCGCGCAGCTCGAAGGTGGCGTCCCCGATGGTCACCCGGGCGCCTGGTGCGAGGTCAAGCCGCGCCAGCAGCGCTGGATCAGCAGCCGCACCAAACGCGCCGCCGGTCTGCGCGAGCGCGGCCGGCAAATCCAGCGCAGGCGTAAGCGCAACCTTACCGAACAACGGATAGGCACCGTCGACTGCTTTGAGCTCGACTAGTGCGGTGCGTTCGTCGCCGGCGCGCGCCATGGCGCGCATGGTGGCGGCAACCGACACGCGGCCTTGCTGTTCGAGAAAGGCGCGTTCGGTCGCGCTCACTTCGCGGTGACTGAGAAGGAACGACAGATCGCCGCCGAGGATAGTGCGGCCTTCGCGTGCGAGCCCGTTTTCCAGGCTCGCGGATAGCGAGCCGACCGCCGCGATCGCCAGCACCCCCAGCGCGATGCAGGCGATGAACACGTAGAAGCCGCGCAAGCCTGCACGCAATTCCCGGATTGCGAGCCGCAACGGCAGCGGGGAGCTTGGCAGCTTGGGGGCCGGCAAGGTGACGAAGCTCATGCTGACACCGCGGCGCGCGTGGTGGAGGGCTCGATGCGGCCCGAACGCAGGCGCACGACACGATCGCAGCGTGCGGCGAGCCCAGTGTCATGCGTGACCAGCACCAAGGTGGTCTGGCGCTCGATGTGGCCCTTGAACATCAGCTCGATGATTTCGGCGCCGGTCGTCTCGTCGAGATTGCCGGTCGGCTCGTCGGCGATGAGGATCGCCGGATTGGGCACCAGCGCACGCGCGAGTGCGACGCGCTGCTGCTCACCGCCGGACAGTTGTGCCGGATAGTGGTGGCGGCGCTCCGAAAGGCCGACTGCCGCGAGCTCACGCGCGGCGCGCTCCTGCGCATCGGGTGCGCCGATGAGCTCAAGCGGCACAGCTACGTTCTCGAGCGCCGTCATGGTGGGAATGAGGTGGAAAGACTGAAACACAATGCCGACATTGCGGCCGCGAAACCGAGCCAGCGCATCCTCATCGAGCGCACCGAGCGCTTGATCCGCCACCACGACCGAGCCGGAGTCGGGTCGTTCGAGGCCGGCCATGACCATCAGCAGGGTCGATTTCCCCGAGCCGGACGGGCCAACCATGCCAACCGCCTCGCCCCGCCCTATATTGAGCTCGATGTCTTTGAGAATATGGACACGCGCGGCGCCCCGACCGAGCGACAGATTGACGCCCGCAAGCGCGATCGCGGGGGTCGCGCGTTGCAGAGCGGAGGTGTCGTTCATGGATTGGTCCCGTCGCTTTCTGGCAGGTCTACAGTCCCGCTCATATGGGGTTTGGGCGGCCTTGGTCCAGACGGCCATTGTGGCCACGATCGTGGGCGTATTTCTGGCCGGTGTCGCGCGCGCGGCCGATGCGCCGATCAAGATCGTGGCCTTGGGTGATTCGCTCACCGCGGGGTACAACCTGCCGGCCAGCGCGGCCTTTCCGGTCAAGCTCGAACGGGCGTTGCGGGCGAAAGGACATGTGGTCGAGGTTACCAACGCCGGCGTGTCCGGCGACACCGCCTCGGGCGGGCTCGCGCGCCTCGACTGGTCGGTGCCCGACGGCACCGCCGCCGTGATCGTCGAGCTCGGCGCCAACGACATGTTGCGCGGACTCGATCCCAAGGTCACGCAGCAGGCGCTGGAGGAGATCGTGCGCCGGCTGACCGAGCGCCGCATCGTCGTGCTGATCGCCGGCATGCGGGCAATTCCGAATCTCGGCATCAACTTTGCGAATGGGTTTGAGCCGATCTACCCGGAGATTGCATCGAAATATGATGCGCTGCTGTATCCGTTCTTCCTCGATGGCGTCGCAGGCGACACCAAGCTCAATCAACGCGACGGTCTGCATCCGACAGCGGCCGGCATTGACGTGATCGTCGCCGGGATTCTGCCAAAAGCCGAGGAGCTGATTGCGCGGGCGCGCCGGTAGCGCTGCGTGGATGTTGATTCGAGGGCCCGCATCTGACACTCTCACAACGCGAAGTGCCATGCCGCGAATTTTCACCGGACTCGAGCTTCCCTCCGACGTCGCCCAGTCGCTTGCGATGCTGCGCGGCGGACTGCCGGGGGCGCGCTGGATCGATCCCGCGGATTATCACGTAACGCTGCGCTTCATCGGCGACGTCGACGACAGGGTGGCGCACGAAGTTGCCTCTTTGCTTGGCAGGGTCAGTCGGCCGCCGCTCGAATTGCGGCTCGATGGACTATCCTGGTTCGGCGGGCGCCGTCCGCGGGCGGTTATCATAACGTTGGCACAGACTTCGGCGCTGATGGAGTTGCAGGCTGAACACGAGCGGCTGATGCAGCGGGTCGGGCTCGAGCCTGAGGGGCGCAAGTTCACGCCACATGTCACGCTCGCGCGACTGCGCGATTCATCGAGTCGCCAGGTTGCAGATTATCTCGCGACGCGTCCGTTCCTGGCACCGCTGTCGTTTCGGGTCTCGCGCTTTGTGCTGTTCTCAGCGCGCGCCTCGGTGGGCGGCGGTCCTTACGTGGTGGAGGCCGCCTATCCGCTGGCGGCGTGAGCACTTTCAGGCTGGACGCAGCAGTCGCGCCTGCACGTCGAGCAGCGCAGTAGCAAAGCCGTGCGTGTCGGCGACGATCTCGCGCGCGACCGAGAGCGGCGTTGGGTGCGGCGCCGCGACCTCGCCAACCGTGCTGCCGAAATCGAATCGCAACTCGGCATCGAACTTGCGCGCGAGTTGCTGCATACGCTCATTATCGGCGAGACACGCCATATGCAGAAATGTGATGCCACGATTGCGTGCCGCGAGCAGCGTGCGCTCGAGCAGTGCGGAGCCCACGCCGTGACTCTGCCACGGCTCCTCGATGCTGAAGGCAGCTTCCGCCTCGCGCGCGACCGATGCACCGATCGGGCGCAGCTCGGCGGCGCCGCGCATTGTCCCATTCACGAAGAATCCGTGGATGACGATGTCGATGCTCGTGGCGAGCGTCGCGTATTCATCCAGGAATTCGTCCGATACGTTGCCACCAAAGCGATTGTGCCGGCTGGTCGGATCAAGCCGCAGCAAGTGTTCACGATAGCGGCCGGCCTCGACCGACCACATCTTGCGAATGATGCCACCTTCGGGAAGCAGCTCGTTCATCATACACCTGGGTGCACGCGTATAGCTTACGCGTTAATACGATATGCTACTTTTACGTCAAGGCTGAGGTATGACATTCAACTAAACAATAGTGTGGAAACGTGTCGTAAAAGCATGCCTGTCATTCCGGCGGTGAATACGCTTTGCGATCTTATGGTTGATTATGCTGACACACGGGCACTAAGCATGTTGTTGCGACTTTGGATCCCAATGTTTCTAGATCATAAATCCTGTCCATCCGGTCCCCTCGACCCCTGAATGCCGATCGACATCAGAGCCCAGTACGCAGCGTTGATTGCCTCGGGCAAGATCGAGCGCGATGCCGCGCAGGAGGAGGCGCTCGAGCTGTTGGCGGGGCTTGAGACGCGGCTGCGCGAGCACCGGCTGGCGCGCAAGTCGTCCTCGCTCGGCTGGCTGTTCGGTGCGCGTGAGCGCCGCGAAGAGCCGATCCGCGGGCTCTACCTGTTTGGCGATGTCGGCCGCGGCAAGACCATGCTGATGGACATGTTCTTTGCTGCCAGCGCGGTCAAACGCAAACGGCGCGCGCATTTCCATGAATTCATGAGCGACGTGCACGACCGCGTGCGCGAATATCGCAATCGGATCAAGGTTGCCGCCGCCAACGGCGAAGATCCGATCCGGCTGACGGCGGCCGCGATTGCGGATGAGACATGGCTGCTCTGCTTTGACGAATTCCATGTCACAGACATTGCCGATGCCATGATCCTCGGCCGGCTGTTCACGCGGCTGTTCGAGCTGGGAGTCGTTGTGGTGGCGACCTCCAACGTTGCGCCCGATGAGCTCTACAAAGACGGTCTCAACCGCGCGCTGTTCCTGCCGTTCATTGCGCTGATTGAGCAGCAGATGCAGGTGATGGAGCTGTCGGCGCGCACCGACTTCCGGCTCGAGAAGCTCGCTGGCCAGTCAGTCTGGCATGTACTGGATGACAAGCTGGTGACGCGAGGGAGCGAGTGCGACGCGGCCCTCGATCCGGCCTGGCAGCGCCTCACCAGTGGCCACAACGGCGCGGCGGTTGCGCTGGCTGTGAAGGGACGCACGCTGCGCGTGCCCCGCGCCGCCATGGGGGTTGCGCGCTTCTCGTTCCACGAGCTGTGCGAGGAGCCGCTCGCGGCGCCCGATTATCTCACCATCGCGCACGCGTTTCATACGCTCGTCATCGATTGCATCCCAGTGATGGACTATGACGCGCGCAACGCAGCCAAGCGTTTCATCATTCTCATCGATGCGCTCTACGACAATAACGTCAAGCTGGTCGCGTCCGCGGCGGCTGAGCCTGATGCGCTCTATCGTGCCACCGACGGCTACGAGGCGCAGGAGTTCAAGCGCACGGCCTCGCGACTGATCGAGATGCGATCGGAGGCGTATCTGGCCCTGCCGCATGGCCGTCGCGATTCAAAGGCCGGTGCGTCGGCGGAAGGGATCGTGGAAACGTAGCGCTCGCCAAGCTAGCGCTCGCCAAGCTGGTGCTCGCCTGACGAGATGCGCGGTTTGGCTGCCGCTTCCTTAAAGCTGTCCGTAGATTGCGACCCAAAGCGCAAACCCAAAATTCATATCCTACTGCCAGGGTGTGGGGCTGCTCGATGGCCGCCGTTTGTCGGCCGCTGTCATGCTGAAGGATGAACGAGACGAGCAGGGCACGAATAAGGGGCCGCGGATGCAGATGTTGCGCAGTTTTCTGAAATGTGAGCGCGGCGCCACCGCCATCGAATATGCCATCATTGCGGGCGGCATTGCGCTTGCGATCGTGGCGGGCGTTAAATCCATCGGTACGCCGCTGAGCGACACCTTTACGTCGGTGGCCGGCGGGGTGAAGTAGCGGCGGCTTTCGCGCCTCTGGCTTTATCCTACTGCGGTTGAATATTGGCGGCCTTGATGACGGGCGGCCATTTTTGCGCTTGCGCGGCCAGGAATGCCGCGAATTCCTGCGGCGACATGATCATAGGGTCGAAGCCCAGCCGGTCGAGGTTGGCCTTCACCTCCGTCGATTTGAGCGTTTCGTTGACCTCCGCGTTGAGCTTCGAGATCACGGCTGAAGGCGTGGCGGCCGGCGCCACGAACGCCTGCCAGACATCGGGATGGAAGCCTATCTGCGGATAGCCGCTCTCGGCCATGGTCGGGACGTCGGGGAGGTTGGGGTCGCGCGCCGCGCCGGTGACGGCGAGCGGACGGATCTGGCCTTCGCGGATCATCGCCAGCACGTTCGAGACCGGCGCGAAGTTGACGTGAATGCGGCCACCCAGCAGATCGACGCGAACCTGCTCGCCGCCGCGGTAGGGTACACTGACGAGATCGAGGCCCGCGACGACCTTGAGATACTCACCCAGAATCTGCGGCGAGGTGCCGAGACCGAAGCCGAGCGTGAGCTTGCCCGGATTGGCTTTGGCGTGCGCCACAAGCTCCGCCAGCGTACGGGCCGGCACCGAGGGCGTCACCACCAGCACATGCGACCAGCCAGCGAGCGTGGCGACCGGTGCGAACGCCTTCATTGGATCGAAGCCAAGGTCCGGATAGAACAAGCCAAGATAGGCCAGCGTCTGACCTGACATCAGCAGCGTGTAGCCATCCGCAGGCGCCGCCGCGACCGCCTTGGTGGCGGTCGAGGTGCCGCCACCCGGCCGATTGTCCACGACCACGCTCTGGCCGAGCCGGACGCCAAGCTGCTGGCTGACAACGCGCCCCAGGACATCGACCGGCGAGCCCGGCACGAACGGCACCACGAGCTTGATCGGCTTGTCGGGATAGGTCTGCGCGTGCGCATCCGCCAGCTCAAGGAAGGCCAGCAACGCCGCAACAAGCAATCCAGGGCTGCGCATGGCGGCTCCTTTCGGCCGTCTGTGGTTGGCAGGGAAAGTTCTGTGGCTCAACCTAGCGTATCGATTATTTCGCTCCAAGTTAGGGGCAGGGGTTGCGATATCGAACGGCGGGAGCAGGATATGGCTGATTTCATTTCCGATCCTCAACTCAACAATACCGCGGGGCCGGAGACGAGCGAGCACGCTGGAACGAAGCGGCGCGCGCGGCCGATCCGTCACCTATGCGCGGTCTGCAGTCGCGAGATGCCGGCGCGCGACACTGTGCGGCTCGATGTCGTGCGCCCCGCCATCATCGAGCGTATTCGGCAGGAGAAGCCTGATCTGCCGATCGATGGGTTCATCTGCCGCGGTGACCTTGACCGGTTCCTTTCGACCTATGTGTCGCAACTCTTGACGCGCGAGCGTGGCGAGCTCACCCGGCTCGAGCACGAGGTGGTCAAGAGCCTGGCGGACCACGAGACCCTGGCAGAAAACATCGAAGCCGAGTTCGCGGAACACCGCACTTTTGGCGAGCGGCTCTCGGACCATCTGGCGAGCTTCGGCGGCAGCTGGACCTTCATCAT
>Ga0111538_10007841_pt1 | contig 14361 bp, 15 predicted proteins | sample SoiMethybrSBSTD1_FD_79669 | JGI IMG/M metagenome (GOLD analysis project Ga0111538, IMG submission 79669) | Bulk soil microbial communities from a Populus tree surrounding site in Tennessee, USA - Soil MetaG P. TD hybrid SBSTD1 (version 2)... | ecosystem: Environmental > Terrestrial > Soil >... | reverse complement strand
GAGGGCGTAGGAGAGGTCGTCCTTCAGGCCGGCGACCTTCGAGACCTTCGTCCCCGGGGCGAGCTGGAGCTCGTAGCGCACGACGCGGGGACCGGCGATCGTGCCGATCACGGTTGCCTCGACGCCGAAGTGCGCGAGGGTCTGGACCAGCACCTGGGCCGTCCGCGCGCTCACATCGGCCGAGTCGCTCCGGCTCGGAGGGCTGGCATGCAAGAGCGCGCGGTCGGGCAGCCGGTAGGCGCCGGCCGTCCGAGGCCCGTCGAAGTCGAGCGCCGCGTCGTCGGCGGTCGGGTCGTCCTCCGTCGCTGGCGGGGGCGGCAGCAGCGGCGGCGGCTCGGCCGACTGCGCGGCGGACGCCACGACGTCGGGGAAGGCCTCCATCCCGTCCACCGGCACCGTCCGTCCCAGGGCGCCGCGCGGGGGTGCCGGCTCGAGGCTCTCGGCCGAGGAGTCGTCGCTCCAGTCGGCCCAGTCGATGCTCTCGATCGAGCGCCGCGCCGCGGTCCCGGCCTGCCGGACGGCGTGACCCGAGCGCCGCAAGACGGCTCCCGCGGACGCTCCGGTGACGAGAAGGACGCCGGCGAGTAGGAGCCCAGTCCCGACGATCACCGCCCCCGCTTCGCCGATGAACCGTGCGAGGCTCCCGCCGAGCCACTCGCCGAGCTTCCCGCCGTGCTCGTCGCCGAGCGCGATGAAAAGGCCTGCTGCTCCGACGACGAGCCCTGTTCGGAACGGGCGCAAGTCGACGAGGGTGCTGCGGACGAGCATCAGCCCCCCGACGCCCAGCAACGTCAGCGGAACGAGCGGAGCGGCGACACCGACGGCCGTGTCGAGCCAGTCGGAGACGCGCGACCCCACGGGCCCGCCGTCCCAGCCCAGCCACAGGACGGTCGCGAGCAAGAGGCCGACGACCACCAGCCCGAGGCCCCAGAGCTCCGGATGATGGTGACTCCTCGTCTTCGTCGTCTTCTTGCGGACGCGCGCCGGGCTCCGCGGCTTGCGCGTGCGCGCCGGCGCCCTCCGCTTCTTCCGCGTCGCCATGGGCTTGTTGCTTCTGCGCGCCCATGGGGTCTCCTGCGGCGCCGCGGCCCGTCGGCGTATCGTCCCGCGCGTGACCGTGGTGGGGATCGCCGTCGCCGGCTCGCTCGGCGCGCTCGCACGCTACGGCCTCGACGGCGCGGTCAGCCGCCGCTGGCCGGGCGCCTTCCCCTGGGGGACGTTCGTGGTCAACATCTCCGGAGCCTTTCTGCTCGGGCTTCTCTTCGTCCTCCTCACCGAGCGGGTCACGGTCGACCCGTGGATCCGCTCCAGCCTGACGATCGGGTTCCTCGGCGCCTACACGACATTCTCGACCCTCTCGTTCGAGTCGTACCGGTTGCTCGAGGACGGTGCGGTCGGCCTCGCGCTCGCGAACGCTCTCGGCAGCGTGGCCGCGGGGCTCGTCGCTGTCTACCTGGGGGTCGTCGCCGGGAGGGCGATATGACGAGGATGCAGGGCGAGGGCAAGCTGCTGCGGATCTTCATCGGGGAGTCCGACACGTGGCACGGCCGGCCGCTCTACGAGGCGATCGTCGCGCGCGTGCGGGAGGAGGGCCTCGCCGGCGCCACGGTCCTTCGGGGCATCGAGGGCTTCGGCGCCCACTCACGGATCCACTCGTCGCGGATCCTCCGACTCAGCGAGGATCTCCCCGTCGTCGTCGAGATCGTCGACACGGCCGAGAACGTCGACCGGGTGCTCCCACTCCTCGACGAGATGGTGAGCGAAGGGATGGTCACGCTCGAGCGCGTCGAGGTGATCGCCTACCGCGCCCCCGGCTAGGAACTCCGGAACGCTCGCTCCCGCGCCTCGTCCACGACCGTCTCGGCCTCCGCGCGGTTGCCGAACCCGCGCGTCTCGACCTTCTCGGCCTCGAGGTCCTTGTAGACCTGGAAGAAGTGCTCGATCTCGTTTCGGAGCTCGGGCGGGATGTCGTGGACGTCGTGCACGCGCATCCAGGCCGGATCCTTGAGCGGGACGCAGAGGATCTTCTCGTCCGGCCCCTTCGCGTCGGTCATGTGGAAGACCCCCACGACCCGCGCCGGGATGCGGCAGCCCGGGAACGTGGGCTCGCTCACGAGGCAGAGCGCGTCGAGCGGGTCGCCGTCCTCGCCCAGGGTGCCCTCGACGAACCCGTAGTCCGCCGGGTAGCTCATCGAGGTGAAGAGGCGCCGGTCGAGGACGATGTGGCCGGTCTCGGCGTCGACCTCGTACTTGTTCCGCGATCCGGACGGCACCTCGACGAAAACCAGCACGTCGGCCATGACGCGAACCTACCGTGTTCGGCGGTCAGGTTGTTCGACCGCGAAGGGGGCGCCTTCAGGCGTGCCCCGCCGCAGGCGGAGATCAAGCCGCAGGATTCGGCTCCCGCCGAATCCTGCTTGGCGGTCTAGAGGCGTCCGATTCGCTCGACGAGCAGGTCGAAGAAGGCGTCGCTGTCGAGATCGACGCCGACGTGGGCGTTCGCGGGGCGGTCGGTGCGCTGCCAGAGATCGACCACGGTCCGTCCGCGGCAGAGGTCCGATTCGAGCTCGACCTCCACGTTCCGCAGCTTCGTCTCGACGAGCTCCGGCCGCAGAACGTGTGCGACGGCCACGGCGTCGTGGATCGGTGCTCCCTCCCAGCCGTACGTCTGCCGGTGGTACACGGTGAAGAACTCAACCAGCTCCGCGACGAAGACTCCGATCGAGCCGGCGTCACGCAACCGGCGTTGGACGTCAGGGCCCGTCACGGCCTTGTGGGTGACGTCGAGCCCGATCATCGTCACGTCGAGGTCGGCGTGCAAGACGGCCTGCGCCGCCTCGGGATCGGCCCAGATGTTGAACTCGGCCGCCGGCGTCATGTTCCCCTCGGCGATCGCGCCGCCCATCAGCACGATGCGCTCGATCCCGTCCGTCCCGTGCTCGGTCAGGTAGCGCGCGACGTTCGTCAGCGGCCCCGTCGGCACGAGCGTGACAGGGCCGGGCGCGTCGGCGACCGCCCCCGCCATCCACTCGACGGCGTCCGTCGAGAACGGCTCCGCGCTCGGCGCCGGAAGCGTCGGCCCGTCGAGACCGCTCTCGCCGTGGACGTGGGCGGCGACGACGAGCTCCCGCTCGAGCGGAGCGGCGGCACCCGCGGCGACCGGCACCTCGGGTCGCCCGGCGAGCTCGAGCACGCGGAGCGCGTTCGCGGTGGTCTTCTCGAGTGTCTGATTGCCGTAGGTCGTCGTGACGCCGAGGAGCTCGAGCTCGGGACTACCCAGCGCGAGCAGCAGCGCGATCGCGTCGTCGTGGCCGGGGTCGCAGTCGAGGATGATCGGCGTCGCCATCCCGGCGATTATCCCCGAGCGAGGATCGTGTCGACCTCGTCAGCGGTGGGAAGCGACGGCTGGGCGCCGAAGCGTGACGCCGCTAGCGCCCCCGCCGCGCAGGCGCGGCGCAGCGCCACGTCCTCCGGACGGCCCTCGAGCAGCGAGACGAGCAGGCACGCGGTGAACGCGTCGCCAGCAGCGGTCCCGTCGACCGCGTCGACCGCCGGCGGCGTGGCCCGCGCGAGCTCCTCGCCGTCGTCGAGGAGCACGGCGCCCTCCGACCCGAGGGTCAGCGCGACGAGGCCGTCGCGGCGGACGAGCGTCTCCAGCTCGAGGCGGTTGACGACCGTGAGATCGGCGTCGAGGGCGATCGGCCGGGCCGGTGCGGCGTTGAGGCAGAACAGGCCCGTGCACGCCTCCCATGCGGCGAGGACCGCCTCGTCGGGCACCTCGAGCTGGCAGAGCACAGCGTCGTGAGACGGGAGCGCCGCGACTGCGACCATCGCGTTGGCACCGGAGGCGACGGAGATCGTCGTCTCTCCCTCGTCATCGACCTGGATGACGGCCACGCCGGTCGGCTCGTCGCTCGCCTCGAGCTCGAGCGTCACACCCGCCCCCCGCAGGCCGGCGAGCGCCTCGTCCGCGAACGGGTCCCGGCCGACGGCGCCGACCATCGTCACCTCGGCCCCGAGCCGGGCGCAGGCGACGGCCTGGTTCGCGCCCTTCCCGCCCGGTACGCGTGCGAAGGTGCCGCCTCCGACCGTCTCGCCGGGCTCCGGCAGCCGCGCGACGCGCACGACGAGGTCGAGGTTGACCGAGCCGACGACGACGATCCTGGGCGGCATCTCGACCGGTGTCGGACTTCAGTCCGACACCATCGCAGAGCGCGGGCAACGCGAAGGAGGACTCCGACCGAAGTCGGGCACCGGAGGCCTGAGGCCCGTCATGCGGCCAGCGCGCGCAGGTCGTCGACCGTGGCGCCGAGGAGCGTGTCGCGAAGGTCGAACAGGCCCGCCCAGAGCGACGAGCGGTCCGGCGCCGCGTCGAGTCGCGCGGCGTCCTCGAGCCCCTGGAGCGCCCGCACGAGGACCGCGAGCTCGAGGTAGACGGCCGCCGTCCGGTTCGGGCATGCACTCACGCCCGCTCGGTCGAGAACCGGTCGCCAGTCGACGAGCTCGGCCGCCCCGGGACCGGCGTACCACGATCTTCCTTCCGCGTGGTCGGGCTCGAGCTCGACGAGGTAGGCGGACAAGGGCGCCTCGAGCCCTGCCAGCGCGGTCTCCACCCGGTCTGCCGCGTGTCGGAACGCGGCCTGCCGGGCACCGGCCGTCGCGGGCACCGCATCACCTTTTCCCCAGCGCTCCAGCAGCCGGCAGAAAGCGATCGCGGCGGCCTCGCACGCCCGCAGCTGCGCGACGAGCCGACGGACGGTGGACGGCGTCCGGCCGTGCGCCTCGAGGACATCCGGCCAGCCTCCCGGGGCCATCAGACCTCGATCACCACGGGAAGGATCATCGGGCGGCGCCTGGTCCGCTCGTAGACGATCTGGCCGATTCCGTCGTGGATGTGCTCCTGAAGGAGCTTGATCTCGGTGACGCCGTTCCCGGCCAGTTCGCGGACGATCCGGTCGGCCTCGTCGCGGAGCTCACCGATCAGCTCCTCGTCCTCCCCCACTCCCCGCGCGATCAGCTCGGCGGGCGCGATCTCGCCCGCGCTCCCGTCGGTGAGCGCGACCGTCGTGACGACGATCAGGACGCCGTCCTCCGAGAGCCGCCGCCGGTCGCGGAGCGCGACGTCCTCCACGTCGCCGACGCCGAGCCCGTCGACGAACGTGACGCCCGCTTCGACGTGGTCGACGATCTGTGCGCCGTCGCGCGTGAGCTCGACGACGGAGCCGTTCTCGGCGAGGAGGATGTTCTCGTCCCGCACGCCCGCGTCCAGCGCGAGGCGGGCGTGCGCCGCCAGCATGCGGTACTCGCCGTGGATCGGCATGACGGCCTTCGGGCGGACGAGCGAGAGCAGCGTTCGGAGCTCCTCCGAGCACGCGTGGCCCGAGACGTGCACGGGCGCAATCTCCTGGTGAAGCACCTCCGCTCCGAGCCGCGAGAGGCGATTGATCGAGTCGTGGACGCGAAGCTCGTTTCCGGGGACGGGCTTGGCGGAGATGATCACCGTGTCGCCCCGCTCGACCTCGACGTTCTGGTGGTCGCCGTAGGCGATGCGCGTCAGCGCCGACATCGGCTCGCCCTGGCTGCCCGTGCAGAGGACGAGCACCTCGTCGCGCGGGAGGTCCATCGCCTCCTTGGGCGAGACGATCGCGTCGTCCGGGAGGTCGACGTAGCCGAGGCTGCGGGCGATGTTCATGTTCTTCCGCATCGAGCGGCCGACCACGGCCACCTTGCGACCGTTCGCGATGGCCACCTCGGCGGCCTGCTGCACCCGGTGGATGTTCGACGCGAAGGACGCGACGACGATCCGGCCCGTTCTGAGCGGGATGAGCTGGCGAAACGCCTCGCCGACGAGGCGCTCGGAGCCCGTCATTCCCGGGCGCTCCGCGTTCGTCGAGTCGCCGAGCAGGAGGTCGATGCCGCGGTTCCCGAGCTCCGCGAGCGCCCCTACGTCGGTCTTGAGGCCGTCGACGGGAGTGTGATCGAGCTTCCAGTCGCCGGTGTGCAGGACGCGGCCCGCTTCGGTCTCGATGACGACGGCCATCGAGTCGGGAACCGAGTGCGCCATCCGCACGAACTCGAGCCGGAACGGCCCCAGCTGCACGGGGGCGCCGCCGGGCTCGGCCTCGGTCAGCTCGCTCGCCGCTGCGAGGCCGTGCTCGTCGAGCTTCGACTTGACGAGACCGAGCGTGAGGCGCGTCGCGATGACTTCCTGCACCTCGACCTCGCGGAGCACGTACGGCAGCGCGCCCACGTGGTCCTCGTGCGCGTGGGTGAGCACGACGGCACGGACGGGGCGATCGCGCAGGTACGAGAAATCTGGCAGCACGAGGTCGACGCCGAAGTGCTCGTCGCGCGGAAACGCAAGGCCCGCATCGACGACGATCCGCTCCCCGGCGAGCTCGAACACGGTCATGTTCTTTCCGACCTCGCCGAGGCCGCCGAGCGGCACGATGCGTAGCGCTTCTCCCACGGTCCGGAGTCTACGGGCGGTGCTCGACGGCGATAGCGGCGAGCCGATCGTTCAGAGCGCCCAGCGCTGCGCCACCCACGTGGTCTCGTCGAGCCGTTCGGCCGTGAGCGCCGCGTCGCCGTCCACGCCGTCGAGCAAGGCGACGAGGCCGGGCGGGGCCGTGTGCGCGTCGATCTCGGAGTCGTCGAGCCTGGCGGTGACCACGCCGTCGACACGGGCGAGCTCGGCCGTGTCGGCGTCCGCCGGGCCTGCGGGAGCGACGAGCACAGCGTGCGCCGCGACGGTCCACGTTCCACTCTCGCTCCGGACCGCGGCGGCCTCGTACGGTGGCCCGAGCTCCTGCTCGAGCGCATCGGCGAGCGGGGAGACGCTTCCGTCCGGCACGTCCGCGTCCACCACGAGGGTGCCGTCGGGAAGCGCGACGAACGTCAGCTCGGAGCCAGGGAGCTCCGGCGCGTCCGCAGTCGTCAGGACGTCCCAGGGGCCACGCCCCCGCTCGACACCGGTCAGCCCCGGCATCGCGAGCCCTGCGGCCTCGAGCGCCGGCACCTCGGTGGACGCGCCGCCGAGGGCTGCGAGGAGGTTGAGCGCGGACGCGCGCACTAGGCGAGCGCGCCGACGAGCCCGAGCCGCTCGAGGCAGTCCCGGATCTGCGCCGTCTCCGCCTCGTCGGCCTCGACGAGCGGCAGACGCAGCCCGCCGACCTCGTGACCCAGCAGCTGAAGCGCCTTCTTGATCGCGATCGGGTTCGTCTGGACGCGAAGTAGCTCGATCGAGGGACGCAGCTCCTCGTCGAGCGCGTGTGCCCGCTCGACCTCACCGGCGCGATAGCTCGCGATCAGCTCCTTGACCTGCGTTCCCACGACGTGCGTGTGGACGCAGATGCCGCCGACCGCGCCGACCTCCAGGAAGGGGAGGATCAGGTCGTCGTCCCCCGCGTAGAGATCGAGGCCACACGCGACGACATGGCGGGCGGCGTCGATGCTCGGCTTCGCCTGCTTGACCGCCCGGACGTTGTCGATCTCGGCGAGGCGGGCGATCGTCCCCGGCTCGGCGTCGACGACGACCCGCGACGGGATGTCGTAGAAGACGACGGGCCTGTCGGTCACCGCGGCGATCGCCTCGACGTGCGCCACGATGCCCCGCTGAGGAGGCTTGTTGTAGTACGGCGTCACGACGAGGAAGCCGTCGACGCCGAGCTCGTGCGCCTGCTCCGTCAGGTGGACCGAGTGCGCCGTCGCGTTGGTTCCGGTGCCTGCGACGACGGTGCCACGGCCCGCAGCGACGTCGACTGCGGCCTCGTAGAGCGCCATGCGCTCGGCGTCGGAAAGGGTCGGCGCCTCACCGGTTGTCCCGGTGACGACGATGCCGTCGGAGCCGTTGTCGAGCAGGAAGCCGCACAGCGCGCGGAAGGACTCGACGTCGACCGAGCCGTCCTCGCGAAACGGCGTCACGACCGCGGTCAGAACCTCGCCCAGCACGGTTCCGGATTGTAGACGCCGGCGGTTCGGGTCAGTATTCCGCGGGACTCGGCCCACGAGAGAAGGGAGACGCGATGCTCAAGGAGTTCAAGGACTTCCTGCTGAGGGGGAACATCGTCGAGCTCGCGGTCGCGTTCGTCCTGGGTGTCGCTTTCGGCGCCCTCGTCAACTCGTTCGTGAACAACCTGGTGATGCCGATCGTCGCGATGATCATCGGCAAGCCCGATTTCTCGAACCTCACCTTCACGATCAACGACGCCGTGTTCCGCTACGGCGCCTTCATCACCGACGCGATCACGTTCGTCGCAACCGCGGCGGCCGTCTTCTTCTTCATCGTCAAGCCGATGAACGCGCTGACCGCGCGGTTCGTCAAGCCCGGCGAGGAGGAGGTTCCGGACGAGGAGCGCCGCCATCAGGAGCTCCTCGCCGCGCTTCGGGCCCGGTAGCCCTACAACAGGCGGTCGAGGCCGACCGTCAGGCCCGGCGGAAGCCCCCGCACGGCCTCGACCGCCCGCAACACGCCCTGCACGAACGCCGCGCGCGAGGTCGTGTCGTGCCTGATCGTGAGCGTCTCGCCGGTTGCGCCGAAGACGACCTCCTGGTGGGCAACGAGGCCCGGGAGGCGAACGGAGTGAATCGGGACCGACCCGCCCATCCGCTCGGCCGTCGCCTTCGCCGTGCCGGACGGCGCGTCGAGCTTCGTCTCGGCGTGCAGCTCGACGATCTCTGCGCGCGGCAGGAGCTCCGACGCCGCCTCGGCGAACCGCATCATCAGGACGGCGCCAAGCGCGAAGTTGGGCGCGTAGAAGCACGGGACGCCTGCGGTCTCCGCCGCGTGGCGGAGCCCCTCGAGGTCGAACCCCGTCGTCCCGACGACGAGGGGTACCCTCGCCGAGAGGCACCGCCCGGCGTTTTCGAGGACGGCGTCGGGGCGGGTGAAGTCGACCGCGACGTCGCAGCCTTCGGGCCCAAGCGCACGGCCGTCGACGACCTCGTGGCCGGCGGCCTCGAGCGCAGGGCCGAGAGCCGTCCCCACCTTCCCGGCCGCGCCGAAGAGCGCGACCCTCACGACCGCTCGCCCAGCACGGGGTTGACGCGCGCGACCGCCGCGCGAAAGCGCGTCTCCTTCGGGCCGATCCCCGCGGCCGACAGGCGCTCGGGGGCGAACAGGGTCGCGGCGGCATTGGTCACGTCCTCCTCGGTCACGGCCATCACGCGCCGGATCGTCTCGTCGGCGGAGACGAGCTCCGCGTCCGTCACGAGCGCCTTCCCGAGACGCGTCATCCGGCTCGACGTGCTCTCGAGCGACAGCAGCAGGCGCCCCTTGAGGTTCTCCTTCGCCCGCTCGAGCTCTCCGGGCCGCAGGCCGCCGCCGGCGATGTCACGGAGCTCGGCGGCCGTCACGGTGAGGCACTCGTCGAGGTTGTCCTCACGCGTGCCGACGTAGATCCCGATCTGGCCCGTCTCCGCGTACTGCGAGCCGTACGTGTACACGCTGTACGCCATCCCGCGGATCTCGCGGATCTCCTGGAACAGGCGCGAGGAGGCAGACCCGCCGAGGATCGCGTCGAGGAGGGAGACGGCGTAGCGCCGCTCGTCGTCGCGTGGGATGCCGGGACCGGCCAGCACGACGTGGTACTGCTCGGTGCGACGGCGCAGGAACCGGTAGCCCGGGGCGGGCACCCGTCGCAGCAGCGAGCGCCGGACGAGTGAATCACCGTTCGAGGCCGGGCGCCTGGCCTCGAGCATCGCGACGAGGCGGTCGTGGGAGATGCGCCCGGACGCCGCGAGCACGACGTTCGGCCCGACGTACGCCCCGCCGTGGTAGCTGCGGAGCGCGCGCGGCGACACGCCCGCGATGACCTCCGCACGGCCGATCACGGGACGTCCGAGCGGGTGCGTCCCGAAGACGGCCTCGGCCGCGAGGTCGTGGACGAGGTCCTGCGGGTTGTCGTCGACCATCGCGATCTCTTCGAGCACGACCTCGCGCTCGCTGTCGACGTCCGCGAACGCGGGCGCGAAGACCATGTCGGTCATCACGTCGAGGGCCTGCTCGACCCGGTCGTCGGGAACGCGCGCATAGACGACGGTGGTCTCCCGCGACGTCGCCGCGTTGAGCTCTCCGCCGAGCGCGTCGAACAGCTCCGCGATGTCGCGGGCGCTGTAGCGCGAAGAGCCCTTGAACAGCAGGTGCTCGATGAAGTGCGAGACGCCGGCGCGCGAGCTCGGCTCGTCGCGCGACCCGGTGCCGATCCAGAGCCCGAGCGCCACCGACCGCACGCCGCGCAGCGGCTCGGTCGCGACCCGCTCGCCCCCGGCGAGCGTCGTGATCTCGGGGTCCGGCACGGCGCGGATCGTATCCTCGCGTCCCGGAAGGCTCCGCCGTCACTCGACTCAGGGGTACCGGACACGTCTTCACCCCTTCGGGGGTCCTCGACTCTGGCCGTCTGCCGATCTCTGCCGCAACAGCGGGCGCACCAGAGATCTGCCCGCGCGATGGTCAGGAGCGACGTCGTGAGACGAACATCGGTCGCAGGCTTGGTCGTCGTGGGCGTCGGCGTGCTCGCGCTTGCCCTCGTCCCCGGTGCTCTTGCAGGCGGAGGGCGTGGCGGGAGCAAGGGAGGCTGCACCCCGAAGGCTCCGTATGTCAAGGTCGACAACACCTGGGCGTGGGGACAGACGGGCTCGTTCGGCCTGCCTGCGCAGGGCCTCACATACGGGATCCAGGTCGTGAACTACGACGTCGGCTGCGCCTCGACCAACTTCGTCGTCAGCGTCACGGCGCCGGGTGGGTTCTCGGTCTCGATGCCGGCGAACACGATCAGCCTGAAGTCGGCGGCGTCCGGCTACCTCTGGGCGACGGTCACCTCACCGGCGGCGATCGCCGACGGCGACTACCCGCTGACGGTCACCGTGCAGCGAGCGGGGTCACCTCCCGCAGCATCGTTCACGAGCTACTACAAGGTCTACTCCTCGGATACGGCGGCGCCGACGCTGTACTGGCCGAGCCCGAGCGACGGAGCGACGGTCAGCGGCCGCTCCTACAACGTCGCCGTCTCGTCGAACGACGACCACGCGGTCAAGACGATCGCCCTGTCCATCGACGGCGTGTCCAAGACGGCGACGACGTGCGCCGGCGTCTCGTACGCCTGCCAGCTCAACTACAGCTGGTCGACGAGTCGCGGGCAGCACAGCGCGACCTTCACGTCCACCGACTGGATGGGGAACGTCAGCGTCATGACGACGACGTTCACGGTCGGCTGACCGTCCGCGGACCGCATCGAGAGTGAAGGGAGAGGCCGGCTGATCCGGCCCCTCCCTTCGCATGCCCGCAGCGGGAAGACACACTCCGTGGCCTCGACGCCTCGCTACGGATCGACCACCACCGTGCAGGTGTACGTGCCCGGCGTGAGACTCGTGAACGTCTCGTCGGTGTCGTCCAGGGCCGGGTCGGCGTTCCCGTTCTCGGACACGGCGGCGACCGTCCCTCCGTTGGCGCACACGATGCTCGCCTTCGTCACGCCGCTGCCGGCGAGCGAGGTGAACTTGACCTCGATCTCGGAGAGCGGCGTATCGGTGAACGACGTCGTGGCCTGTACCCCGGTGGTGCAGGTACCAGCCTGTGTGATGGAGACCGAATGACTCGTCGCGTCGTCGATCTTGTACCCGGTCGGGGTCGCCGTCTCCTTTACGCCGTAGGTTCCGAGCGGCAGGTTGTCGACGCATGCGGTTCCGTCCGCACCGCTGGTCGGCGTCCCCACGACCGTGCCACCGGAGTTCTTGATCTCGAACGTTGCCCCGGCGAGCGGTGTGTTGCCCTTCGTCGAGGTCTTCGTGATCTTGATCGCACCTCGCTGCAGCTGGTTGGTGAACGTGCAGGTCACGACCTCGTCAGCTCCGACGGAGATGCCGCTGATCGTGCTTCCGCTGAGCGTGCCGCTGTTGTTGTCGCAGCTCGTGCTCGCCGCCACGAGCGTCCAGCCTGTCGGAACCGACTCCGCGGCGCTGAAGGTGCCGGCGAACACCGTGGTGCTCTCGCTGCCGCCGTTCTTCAGGCCGAACGTCTTCGGCAGGATGGTGTTGGGCGGGTTGGCCCCGTTCACCGTGAACGAGAACGAGGTGTCCGTCGGGTCGGGCGACGGGATCGTCACCTTCTTGACGATCAGCGTTCCGCAGTTCGAGATGTTCACGGCGATCGGGGCGATGAAGTCCTTCAGCTCGGAGCTGAAGGAGTTGCCCGAGGAGCGGCTCTTCAGATAGGCCGAGCCGAAGTGCTTGCAGACGCCGGGCGAGAAGATGCCGGAGGCCGTGAGGTTGATGCCGGCCTCGCCGAACGTCGAGTTGATCCCGTTCTTCGTGTTGCCGTCCAGCGTCCGCGGGGCACCGGGCGGATTCGTGTCGGTGACCGGGGCGCTGTTGACCTGCGCCTCGGCGGAGCTGCCGAGAGTGACGGCCTTGTCCCAACAGGGCAGCGTGTTGCTCGCCTCGCAGGCGGTGGCCGCGTTCCCGGTCGTGATCCACGTGTGCTTCTGCAGCACCGGCACGCCGCTGCCGCCGAAGTCGAAGTCGATCAACAGGTCTCCGGCGGTCCGCACCGGCGTGACGCCGTTCGCGCTGAGCGTCGAGTCCTGGTTGAACTCGAAGTCCATGTGGGCCGAGCCGAGCAGGTTCGAGCGCTCCCACGCGAGATACAGGTAGTCGTTGCCTCCCGCCCTCTCCTTGTTGACGTAGAAGCGACTCAGATCGTCCTTGCTCGGCGGAATCTGGCCGGACACCACCGTCGGCGCCGGGTCGTCCTCTTTCGCCCCCTGGCCCAGGGAGTTGTCCGTCTGGTCCTTGACCAGGTCGAGCCCGCAGTTCGTTCCCGCGCCCGGAATGGTGCTCGGGCACGCGATCGGCTCCACGGGAGCGTTCCAGTCGTGCGCGGCAGGCGGGGTGCTCGTGTTGGGAGCGAGGTCCCCGTCGCCGCTCTCGAACGTGCTTCCCCCGGACAGCGTCGCGGTCGACGCCGTAACGAACAGGACGGCGAAGACCGTCCCCAGGAGGGCCGTGATGATGAGCAAGCGTGTCTTTCGACGCTTGCTCCCGCTCGGCCCGAGAACTCGTTCTGTCATCTCTCCTCCCACCCTGTCGTGCGGCCGAGGCCTCGTGCCTCCCGACGGCCTCGGCGCCCCTGCGGGCCGCTCGACGCCATCCTCCGCAACCCACAAGAAGGTTGAGCCGCGGCCGGACGAGTGGCTAGCGGCGACGGCCGTAATCGACGTGCTGGCCCTGCCCTACGGCCGACGCTTGATTTCGTGGGGATTCGGGCGCACCATGACGTCGGGGGACGCTCGGAGGAGAAAGATGGCGAGTCGCGGCACGATCCTGGTTGTCGACCACGACGACGCAACTCGCACGGCAGCGGTCTCGGTCGTCGCGCGACTCGGTTACCTCGCCCGCGTAGCCGAGAATGCCGAGTCTGTGCTGGCGCGGCTCGACGAGGAACCGCCCGTGCTCGCGATCGTCGAGGTCGAGCTGACCGGGCCGACGAGCGGGTTCGAGCTCCTCCACGACCTCCATGCCGCGTACGACGAGGAGCTGCCGGTGATCCTCGTCTCGGCCGAGCGCACGGCCCCGCTCGACCACGTCGCGGGCCTGCTCCTCGGAGCCGACGACTACCTCTCGAAGCCGTTCGACGAGGGTGAGTTGCTGGCACGGGTCCGAAGATCCCTGAGCCGTGCAACGAAGTCGAGCACGACCGGAAACGAGTACGGGGGGAACGCCGAGGTCAGCCTGAGCCCGCGCGAGCTGGAGATCCTCGCGCTGCTATCGCGCGGCCTCGGTCAGCTGGAGATCGCGCAGCACCTCGTGGTGAGCCCGAAGACCGTCGGCACGCACATCCAGCACATCCTGTCGAAGCTTGGTGTCCACAGTCGTGCACAGGCCGTGGCAGAGGCGTACCGCCTGCATCTTGTCGGCGCCGATTTCGCGGCGTCCGCGCTCCTCACCGAGCCGATCTGACGACCCGCGCCCCCCTTCTTGGAGGGCCGCCGATCTCGATGACACCGCTGCCGGCGGCCCTTGACGCGCCTTGTGTGTCCGGTTACAAACAGACCCTCTCTAACGGAGGGTGGGAGAAGATGATTCTGCGGCGACGTCGACCGCGCGGGGCGCGGCGGTCGATTCTCATCGTGGCGGCCGTGGCCGCCGTGTTCGCAATGCTCGTGGGCTCCGGCTCGGGCGCACTGCCGAGCGGGTTTCAGGAGTCGACGGTCTATAGCGGCCTGACGAACCCGACGGCGATCGAATTCGCGTCGGACGGCCGCGTGTTCGTGGCGGAGAAGCGAGGCGTCATCAAGGTCTTCGACAGCCTTTCGGACACGACACCGACGGTCTTCGCCGACCTCAACGGCCAGGTCCACAACTTCT
>Ga0111538_10007839_pt1 | contig 14363 bp, 11 predicted proteins | sample SoiMethybrSBSTD1_FD_79669 | JGI IMG/M metagenome (GOLD analysis project Ga0111538, IMG submission 79669) | Bulk soil microbial communities from a Populus tree surrounding site in Tennessee, USA - Soil MetaG P. TD hybrid SBSTD1 (version 2)... | ecosystem: Environmental > Terrestrial > Soil >... | reverse complement strand
GCCCAGGAAGGGCGGGAAGCCAAGGCCGAAGATGGCGCCCACGTCCCCGTCGCGCGGCGAGCGCAGGATCCCGTCCTGCAGGCACAACACGGCCTCGTTGAGGAAGGCGAAGAGCAGCCGTTCCTGGATCACGTGCGGGTCCACGTCGCGCCGCGGCTGGCCCACGCCCAGCAGCGCGTACACGGTCCCGTCCACGCCCTTCTTCTTGTCGTCCTGGTAGAGGTAGAAGCCGCGCTTCGCCTTGCGGCCCAGGCGGCCGTCCTCCACCACCCGCGCCATGGCCGCGGGCGGGGCCATGCGCTCGCCGAAGGCCTCGTGCAGCACGTGCGAGACCTTGGCCCCCACGTCGATGCCCACCTCGTCCATCAGCGTGACCGGGCCCACCGGGAAGCCGAAGTCGGTCATGGCCTTGTCGAGGGTCTCGACGGCCACGCCCTCCTCCAGCATGCGCGCCGCCTCGTTGAGGTAGGGGGCCAGGGCGCGCGTGGTGTAGAAGCCCGGCCCGTCGCGCACCACGATCACGTGTTTGCCCAGCCGGCGGCCGAAGGTGACGGCGGTGGCCGTGGCCCAGGCGTCGGTCTGCTCGGTGACGATCACCTCCAGCAGCGGCATCTTGTGCACGGGCGAGAAGAAGTGCATGCCCACGATGCGGGCCGGGCGCTTCGAGTCGCGTGCGATCTCGGTGATGGGCAGGGAGGAGGTGTTGCTGGCGAACACGCAGGTGTCGGGGGTGACGGCCTCCACCTCGGCCACCACGCGGCGCTTGAGCGCGATGTCCTCGAACACGGCCTCGATCACCAGCTCCGCCCGGCGGAAGCCCGTGTAGTCCTTGGTGACCGAGAGGAGGTCCATCTTCTTGTCGACGTCGAGGCGGGTGAGGCTGCCCCGCTTGCGGCGCTCCTCCAGGAGGTCGCGCGCGTGGCGCAGGGCCCGGCCCAGGGCCTCGGACGCGGTATCGCGCAGGCGCACCCGCGCGCCGGCGTCGGCGCCGGAGCCGGCGATGCCCGCGCCCATCAGGCCCGCGCCCAGCACGGCCAGCTTCTTCACGTCGCTGGGAAGCGTGCCCTCGGGGTAGCCGGCGTCCTTCTTGATCTCCTGGGTGGCGAAGAAGACCGACACCAGCGCCCGCGAGACGTCCGACACGGCCAGTGCCCCGAACTCGTGGGCCTCGACCTTCAGCCCCTCGGCCAGCGATCCGGCCGTGCCCACCCGCACCGCCTCGATGGCCCGCAGGGGGGCCGGGTAGTGCGCGCCGCCCTTCTCGGCCACCGAGGCCTGCGCCTTCTTGAAGATGTAGGGACGCAGCAGCCGCTCGGTGAGCGAGATCCCGCGGTGCCGGGGCCGCAGGCTGCCGTCGGCCAGGGCCACCGCCGCCTCGCGCGCGGCCTGCAGGAGGGCGGCCGGGGCCACCACCTCGTCCACCAGGCCCGCCTTCAGCGCGCGCCGCGGCTTCAGCGAGCGGCCGGTGAGGATGAGGTCGAGCGCGGCGGCCAGGCCGATGACGCGGGGCAGGCGCTGCGTGCCGCCGGCGCCCGGGATCAGGCCCAGCATCACCTCCGGCACGCCCAGCACCGTGCGCGCGTCGTCGCTGGCCACGCGGTAGCGGCAGGCCAGCGCCACCTCCAGCCCGCCGCCCAGGCAGGCCCCGTGGATGGCCGCCACCACCGGCATGGGCAGCGCGGCCAGGCGGTCGAGCAGGGCCTGTCCCCCGCGGGAGAGGGTCTCGCCCTCGAGCTGCGAGCGGATCAGGCCGAAGTCGCGGATGTCGGCCCCGGCGATGAAGGTGTCGGGCTTGCCGCTGCGCAGCACCACGCCCGTGAGGTCGGTGCGCGTCTCCAGGCTGTCGATGAGCGTGCCGAACTCGGCCATGAGCGTGCGGCTCAGCGCGTTCACCTTCTCCCCCAGCACGTCGAGCGTCACCACCAGCACGTTGTCGGCGCCCAGCTCCGTGGTGATGGCGCGCGCCGTCATGGGGCCGGTGGCGTCGCTGGCCAGGCTCACGAGGCCAGCTCCGCCAGGACTTCGCCCGTGTGCTGGCCCAGGCGGGGCGCCGGCCGCGGGGGCGCGGTGGCCAGGCCGCTGCCCGCGAAGGGCGAGACGGTGCGGAAGGCGCCGCCCCCGCCGTCCGGCTGGTCGATCAGGAGCGCGGCCGCCTGCGCGTCGGCCGCGGCCTCTGCGGGCGTCAGCACCGGCTCCACGCAGGCGTCGAGCGGCTCCAGCACGCGCAGCCACTCGTCGCGGTCGCGGCCGGAGAAGAGCGCGGTGAGCCGCGCCCGCACCTCGCGCCCGCGCGCGCCGCCGTCCCACTGGCGCGGGATCAGCTCCTCCGCGCCCAGGCCGCGGCACAGGGCCTCCCAGAACTTCGGCTCCAGCGCTCCCACCGCCAGCTCGCGCCCGTCGCGGCAGCGGTAGACGGTGTAGCCGGCGAAGTCGCCCGAGAGCTCGCTGCGCCGCTCTCCGCCGGCCAGCGTGCGCGCGAGGGGCATGGTGAGGAGGGCCAGCACGCCGCCCAGGAGCGAGACGTCGACGCGGCGTCCCCGTCCGGTGCGCTCGCGCTCCACCAGCGCGGCCAGGATGGCCGAGAGGGCCAGGAGGGCGCCGCTGCCGTCGGCCACCTGCGCGCCGGGCACGGTCACCGCGCCGGCGGCGTCGCGGTTCAGGTCGAGCATCCCGCCGCGGGCGGCGTAGGTGATGTCGTGGCCGGCCCGCCCGGACAGCGGCCCCTCCGTGCCCCAGCCGCTGAGCGCGCAGTAGACGAGGCGCGGGTTCGCGGCCATCAGCGCGTCCGCGCCCAGGCCCAGGCGGTCGAGCACGCCCGGCCGGAAGCCGTCCACCACCACGTCCGCGCGCGCGGCCAGGGCGCGGGCCGCGGCCCGGCCCTCCTCCGTGTGCAGGTCGAGCAGGACCGAGCGCTTGCCGCGGTTGAGCGCCGCATGCACGGCCGAGTCTTCGCCCACCGCCGGGGGCACCACCCGCGTCGGGTCGCCGTAGGGCGGCGCCTCCACCTTCACCACGTCCGCGCCCAGGTCGGCCAGCAGCAGCGTGCAGAACGGGCCCGGCAGGTGGCGCGTGAAGTCGAGCACGCGCAGGCCGTGCAGCGCGGGCGCGCTCACCGCTCCAGCACCATGGCGAAGCCCATGCCGCCCTGCGCGCAGATGGAGATGAGGCCGTAGCGCGCGCCGCGCCGCGCCATCTCGTTGGCCAGGGTGGTGGTGATGCGGGCGCCGGTGGCCCCGAAGGGATGGCCGAGCGCGATGGAGCCGCCGTTCACGTTGATCCTCTCGGGGTCGACCGTGCCCAGGGCCGCCGTGCGGGCCAGCTTCTCGCGGGCCCACGTCTCCGAGGCCCAGGCCTGCAGGTTGGACGCCACCTGGGCCGCGAAGGCCTCGTGGATCTCCACCAGGTCCATGTCGCCCAGCTTCAGCCCGGCGCGGTCGAGGGCCATGGGCACGGCGATGCCGGGGCCCATCAGGAGCTGGCCGCCGGGGTCGACCGCCGCCACCGCCCACGACTTCACGAAGGCCAGGGGCGCGTAGCCCTCGGTGAGCGCCCGCTTCTCCGACATCAGCAGCACGGCGGCCGCGCCGTCGGTGAGGGGCGAGGAGTTGCCGGCCGTCACCGTGCCGTGGTGGCGGTCGAACACGGGCGGCAGCTTGGCCAGGGCTTCCAGCGACGTGTCGCGCCGCAGCAGGTTGTCCTCGGCCACGGCCACGTCGTAGCGGGGCGGGACGTACACCGCGCACAGCTCCGCCTGCAGCCTGCCCTCGTCGTAGGCGCGGGCCGCGTTCTGGTGGCTGAGCAGGGCGATGCCGTCCTGCTCCTGGCGGGTGATGCCGTTCTCCTTGGCCATCTTCTCCGCCGACTGGCCCATGGTGAGCCCGGTGGACGGCTCGGCGATGGCCGGCGTCTCCGGCACCAGGTCGCGCGGCCGCACCTGCAGGAAGAGCCGGATGCGCTGGGACAGGCTGCGCGCGCGCGAGGCGTCGGCCAGGATGCGCGCCATCCGCTTGCTGTGCAGGATGGGCACGTCGGAGATGCTCTCCGCCCCGCCGGCGATGCCCACGTCGGCGTGGCCCATCATGATGGCGCTGGCCACCTCGGCGATGGCCTCGCTGGCCGAGGCGCAGGCCCGGTTCACGGTGTGGGCGGGCACGCCGAAGCCGAGCCCGGTGCCCAGCACCACCTCGCGGGCCAGGTTGGGGGCCTTCACGGAGGGGATGACCTGGCCCATCACGACCGTGTCCACCCAGGCCGGGTCGATGTCCGTCCGCTCGACCAGCTCGCGGGTGCAGGCCTTGGCCAGGTCCACCGCGGTCAGATCGCGATAGACGGTCGCTGCCTTGGCGAATGGTGTCCGGCAACCGGCGACGATCGCCACCCGGCCGCCGTCGGCGGAATGAGTCACCGGGGGGTTGTGAGCAGGCTCATCGGAGTGTGTCTTGAAGCGTACCGCGGATTGCGGCGCGGGTCACCACCCGCCGGGGAGGCAAACGGGCACCACCGCATCTAACCCCAATTCCGTCCACATTCTAGGCGCATGCGTCCAAGGTCCAATGGACCGGAGACCGCCCTCCTGACATCGTCTGCACGGATCGAGGCCCGCGCCCGGGCAGGGCCAAGGAGTGAAGCCATGAGGAATGCCGTCGCCAGCATCGGGTTGACCCTGCTGTTGGGCGCCACCACGTTCGCCCAGGAGCTGTCGCCCAACGCTCCGAAGTTCGTCAAGAGCACCAAGGTGCCGGGACTCATGGTCCGCTACCTCGACTTCGTCTGGAGCGAGGAGGCCTTCAACGCCCTCGAGAAGGGCGGGGACCATCGCGCCGGCCGGCGGAGCTGGGTGCTGGCGCGGCTCATGGTGCAGTCGCCCCTGAAGTGGCAGGGCAAGACCATTCCCGTGGGGTCGGCCCTGCTCGTGCTCAATCCGTCCCGCGGCGGCACCGGCGCGACGCTGCACATCCAGTACGTCGACATGCGTGAGGTCTTCACCGACATGAACGTCGTCGCCGAGCCTCCGGAAGGCAGGATCTACGGGACCGCCGTACCCGCGAACTTCACGAAGGTGGACAGGGTTGCGCCCAACTTCGAGCTCACGCTCGAGGACAAGGGCGCGACGATCGAGCTCGGGTTCCAGTACGGCGACCACAAGTCGGGGGTCACGCTGACGCGCTGAGACCCGCCGCGCCGGCAGCGCAGGCGTCACGGCTTCCACTACACTCCATCCCCGTGGACCCACCGCCGGGCGACGCCTCGCGCGCGGCCCCCGCGCCGCCCGGCCGCCGCCGCGACGCGCTCGCCTGCGGCGCCCTCTTCCTGCTGGCCAGCCTGGCCGTGGGCGGCCTGGCGCCCTTCCTCGACCGCGGCCGCCTGAGCGCGCTCTACTACGACGACGCGTTCTACTACTTCCAGATCGCGCGCAACGTGGCCCAGGGCCACGGCTTCACCTTCGACGGCCTGCACGCCACCAACGGCTTCCATCCCCTCTGGCTCTTCGTCCTGGTGCCCGTGTTCGCGCTGGTGCCGGGCAGCGTCCCCCCGCTCAAGGCCGTGCTGGCGCTGGAGGCGCTGCTGGTCGGCGTCACGGTCGTGGTCGTCTTCCGGACCCTGCGCCCGCGCCTCGGCGGCGCCGCCGCCGCCGCGGCCGCGCTCCTGGTGGTGGCCCAGCCCATGGCGCTCACCGTTCTGCGCGGCGGCATGGAGAGCGCGCTCCTGGTGTGCCTGCTGGCCGTCGCGTGGTCGCGCTGGCTGGCGCTGCCGGAGGACGCGCGCCCCGCGCGCTGGCTCGAGCTCGGGGGCTGGTGCGCCCTCCTGTTCCTGTGCCGGCTGGAAGGCATCGCCGCCGCGGGAGCGCTGCTGGTGCTCGGGCGCGCCGCGCTGTGGCGCGACCTGCGCCGGGCCGCGGCCCTGCTGGCGCCCCCCGTGGCCTGCGCCGCCGCCTACCTCGCCTGGAGCCGGATCGCCTTCGGCACCTGGGGCCCGATCAGCACCCACGTGAAGCGGCAGCTGGCCCAGGAGCTCTGGGCGGGCCAGGGCTGGACGCGGCGCCTGCTGGCCCAGGTGCTCTGGCTGGGAGGGATGATGCGCGGCCTCGGCCTGCGTCCGCTGGCCGCGGCGCTGCTCGGCCTGGCCGTGCTGGCGGCCATCGCGGTGGCCGTCCTCTCGCGCCCGCGGCAGGCGCGGACGCTGGTGGCCCGCGCGGGAGCCGCCTTCCTGCTGGCCACGGCTGCCGTGATGGTGGGCTGCGCGCGCGTGCTGCAGGGCATGGTCTTCGAGTGGTACCGCACGCCCGTCATCCTCGCGCTGGCGGTGGTGGCCGGCAGCCTGCTGCACGGCCGGCGCCTGGCGTCGCGCGCCGTGCTGGCCGTGGCCGCGGTCACGTGCCTGCTGCGCGCTCCGCAGGCCTGGTGGTACGCGGGCCACACCGGCGGCCTGCACCACCTCGCGCTGCGGGCCGCGGACTGGCTGCACGGCCGCGTGTCGCCCCAGCGGCCGGCGGGCTGCTGGGGCGCCGGCCTGGTGGGCTACTTTGCCGGCAACGGCGTGGTGAACCTCGACGGCTTCGTGAACGACGCCGGCTTCGCGCGCGAGGTGGTGCAGCAGCGCGCGTTGGCCGCCTACCTGGAGCGGGAGGGCATCGTGTGGCTGGTGGATGAGCCTCTCCCGAACGGCCGGCCCCTTCCGCTTCAACACTTCCCGGAGGCCGAGGCCCGCGCGGTGGAGGCCCGCTACCGGCAGGTGGCGGCGTTCGCGGCCGCCTGCCCGGAGGCGTCGCGCTGCCCCGCGATCGCCGTGTGGGAGGTTCACCGCGCGGCAGGCCGCGGTGAGACCTCGACCGAGGTCCAGCTTGGCCCTCCTCCGGGCGAGGGCTCCAGCTCGAACACGGCCACGAAATTGCCGGCCGCTTCACCCGTGAAGTAGACGCGGTGGAGGTGCGAGCGGGCCTCCAGCTGGGCCAGGCTCAGGCCGTGCTGCGCCAGCAGCGCCGGGGTCACGGCGAGGTGGGTCACCCCGTAGGGCGCGGCGCTCGCCCACAGCGTGGCCGAATCCTCCGCCTCCACCAGCGTGGCGAGGACCTGCAGCCGCGTGCCGAAGTCGGGCCCGGCAGGGAGTCCTTGGCTGAGCAGGGCGCGCCGCCCGGACAGGGCCGCCATCCACCAGGCGAACGTCGGGTCGGACGCCACCACCGCCCCCGGCGGCGTCTGGCGGCGGAAGAACTCGCCCGGCGCGGTCAGCAGCGCGGGCAGCGGCTGCCGCGACCGCTCGAAGTAGCGGTCCATGCGGGGCGGGTCCCACCAGTAGGGCAGCGTCCACGGCAGCGCGGCCAGGGAGGCGGCGGCCGCGCGGCGCGCGGGATCGTGCGCCAGGGCGGGGATCCCGCGCCCCGCCCGGCCAGCCAGGTCCCATAGCCCCACGCCCGCCAGGGCGCCGGTCAGCACGCGCAGCCAGTAGTAGATCTCGTCGGGCGCCTCGACCAGGCCCCAGGCGGAGAGCCCCGCGTAGCCCGCCCAGATCGACAGCGCACCGATCCACTGCGCGGAGAGGAGTCGGCCCATCCGATCGCCCCGACGGAAGGCGATCCAGCTACCCCACGCCGCCACCAGGAAGACCGCGCCCACGCGGGCGGTGGGCTCCAGCAGATGGGCCGTGGCCGCGGGCAGCTGGGAGAACACGTCCACTGGACGCGCCAGGCGGTCGGCCACGAGGCGCACCACGATGGGGCCGGTGAGCGCCGCGTTCAAGGCCAGCGGCACGAGCGCGTCCAGCACGTCGCGGCGCCGCTGCCCGCGCGGCCCGGACCACCACGAGAGCGCCGCGAAGAGCGCCAGGCCCCAGGCGGCGTACACGGCGTGCAGCACGAATGCCCATCCGAGCAGGTGGAGGAGCAATGCGGTCACCAGGCGTCCGCGCCCACCGCGGCCGCGCACGCAGGCCGCGAGAACCCAGGGGAACAGGACGAGCCCCAGCGCGTGGTTCGGCTTGAGCAGGAACGTCATGGGCCAGGCCGGGCTGTAGGGAGAGGTGAAGTCGAGCGGCGAGGCGCACAGCAGCGTGGCTCCTCCCGCGACCAGGGCACGCTCCCAGGGGGACCAGTCGCCGTCGCCGGGCGGTGAGCGCAGGCCGAAGTACAGGCTGAGCACGACACCCCACAGCATCAGGAGCGGCAGCCAGCCGTACAGCGTCAGCACGCGTCCGGGATCCCAGCCGGAGAGGGCGGCCACCAGCGCGCCCCACAACACGTGATGCGGCCGGCCATTCCGTGAGAAATGCGTGTAGCCGACCTGCATGGTCTCCAGCGGCGAGTTGCCCGCCGCCGCCACCTGGCAGTAGGCCACGTTGGAGACGCGATCGTGGCCCACACCGAGCGCGTAGAGGCGTTGGAGCGGATACGTGGTCACCGCCCAGGCCAGCGTGTTGGCGCCCAGCAGCCCCAGCACGAGCCAGCCGGCGCGGCGGCGCCAGGCCACGAGCCACAATCCCGCCAGGGCCAACCCGACGTATGCCACGCGCCAGTTGGCGATGAAGGACGCGACCTCCAGGCCGGCGACGTCGACACCGAAAAGGTTGTGGGGCATACGTCATCCGACCTGCAAGCGATCCTGCCACGAGCCGCCGTCGAGGAGGCGGGGCAAGCTCTATTTCACTGCAAAGTGCGCGGCGGGGGCCAATGGTTACCGACAAACGCGTGATTCCTTTCACACCGATTTCCCGTCGCCGGTTGGCAGACTTAAAGAAGAACTTCACCACTGACTTGCCAACACCGCCGCGCCGCGTTGGAAACGTTCCAACCGCGACGCTCAGGGGAGAGCGGGCGGCATGAGCACCTCGTAGACGCGGTAGCCCTTGGCGTCCCGGTAGCGCAGCCGGAGGTACGGCGCCGAGGCGAGGGCCTCGGGGCTGGCGAAGCCGCGGTCGGCGTTGTCGCCGGGTGCGACGAAGAGGTGGGTGATCCCGTAGCGGATCAGGGCGCGCCGGGGAGTCTGTCCCTCGAGCAACCGCTGCTCCAGCCGCCGGCGCTCGCCTTCGTCCGAGGGTGTCGTCAGGGTCGGGGCGCGCAGAACACGGCGTCCGCCGAGCGCGGCCACGGCCGGAGCGTGGTCGGGACCGGCCACGAACACGGCTTGGGGTGGCGTCTCGCGCCGGATCCAGTCCGCGGCCGCGGTGAGTGGCGCGGGCAGCACCGAACGGCTCTCCTCGACCACCGGATCCATCACCAGCGGGTCCCACCAGGTCACGAACGCGCCGGGGACGCCGGCGGCGAGCACCGCGGCCAACCCCAGGCGCTCGGCCGGGACGTCCAGCCATGCTCGCCCGCCGCGCAGCCATTCGCCGAGCCGGCCGCAGAGCGCGCCGGCCGGCCCGGCCGCGGCCAGGAACAGGCCGAGGCGATAGAGGGCGTGTCCCGTCCAGGCATCCAGACCCCACGCGGGCACGGCGGCTGCCAGCAGGACCGTCGCCGCTCCCGCGGCCGCCAGCGCGCGGGCGGGACCCGCCGCTCCCCGCGCGAGACCGTAGGCTCCGATCCAGAGCCACAGGGACTGGTCCAGCGTGAGGGCGAGAACGGCCGCTCCCGGGCCCGGAGGCGGCTGGGCCGGTACGCTGGTCACCGCCAGGACCAGCAGACCTGCGGCCAACGGCCACATCCGCCGGACCCGCTCCCACCGCCAGGCCAGCAGCAGCGCCGCGACCGCCGCCACGAATAAGACGGCTCCGGCCGGCCGTGCCCACAGCTCCGGAAGCAGGCCCAGGCCGCGCACGGCATCGAGGTGACCGGTGCCGAAGGCCAGCCAGAGCAACGCCGCCCGCGCCGCGTCCTCCCGTGGGTGCCCCCAGGCGTGGACCAGCAGCGCCACCAGCGGCGGCACGAGCAGGGGCAGGAAGCTCGGAGCCAGGAGCAGCCAGGACGGCGGAACTCCCAGCCGGGCGAGGCGAACGGCCCCCCACCCCGGCGGCTCGGTGTTGACGAGGAAGCCTTCGCTGCCGCCCGTCGCGCCGGCAACCGTCACCTCCGCCGCGCGGCGGGTCGCGGCGGGATCGGTCAGCAAGCCGTACGGGCGGCCCAACCCCGCCACCCAGAACCCCGTGGCGATCACGAAGAACACGATCCCGGCCAGCAGGCCGAGCCACGGTCTCGTGCGCGCGACCAGGAGCGCCCAGGCCATCGCGAGCAGGACCAGGACGTAGCGCAGCGCCGCCACCTCGGCAAGCAGGTCGGGGACGCCCGCAGGGATGCCCAGCAGCTCGCCCGGACGCAGGATCGTCATCGGCCGCGGCGCGCCAGCATCGTCCACATCGCTGGCGCGCATCCTACGTCAGCCGTCAAGGAGGCGGCGCCGAAAGGCTGTGACTACCGCGTCCTCGCGTGGCTTTCGGTGGTGTGGTCGGTGACCGCGATCGCATCGACCTCGATCAGGTAGCCGGGGGACATCATCGCGATCCCGACTATCACGTTTGCTGGCTTGTGATCGCCGAACAGCGCTACCTGGGCCGCTTCGATGATCGGCACGTGTTCGTCGCGTCTGTAATCGACGACATAGATCGTGATCTTGCAGACTTGCTCGGGCCGGGCACCGGCAGCGGCAAGCGCACGGCCGAGATTGCCAAACGCCAGGCGCGCCTGGGCCGCAAAATCACCGTGCCCAGCGAGCTTGCCGTTGATGTCTTCGGGCTGCTGGCCCGAGACGAATACCAACTTGCTTCCGGTCGCGACGACGACCTGTGTGTACATTTCCGGAGTCGGCAGATCATCGGGATTGATGCATTCGAGCGGCATTGAACGGGTCTCCTGCTCTGGGTGAACGGAGGACCTGCGAGGTGGGCAAGGCGCGCTTCGGGTTCGCTTGGCGAGCCGAACCCGAAAGCGGACGTTGCCGTAAGTCGTCGATGTAATTGGCGCGCCCGGAGGGAATCGAACCCCCTACCTTCTGGTTCGAAGCCAGACGCTCTATCCGAGTGAGCTACGGGCGCGTCGGCCATCTTAGCATCGGCCCCCGGTAGACTGATACGGATGGCTCCCCCCCTCGCTCTTCAAGAAGATGCTCCCCTCGCGCCGCTCACCACGCTGGGCGTCGGCGGTCCGGCGCGCTTCTTCCTGCGAGCAGAAGATGCTGACACGGTGGGACTTGCCGTCCGCTGGGCCCATGAGCAGCGGCTGCCTCTCCTCGTGCTGGGCGGCGGAAGCAACCTGGTCGTCGCCGACACGGGCTTCGAGGGGCTGGTGCTCCACCTGGCCCTGCGCGGACTGACGCTCGGCGCCGACGGAACGGTGACCGCGGCGGCGGGCGAGCCCTGGGACGACGTCGTGGCGGCCGCCGTGGAGCACGGCCTGGCCGGCCTCGAGTGCCTCTCCGGCATCCCCGGCCTGGTGGGCGCGACGCCCATCCAGAACGTGGGCGCGTACGGCCAGGACGTGTCGGAGACGATCACGCAGGTGCGCGCGCTCGACGTGCACAGCGGCGATACGGTCGCGTTCACCGGCGCCGACTGCGGCTTCGGCTACCGCGACAGCCGCTTCAAGCAGCAGGACCGCGGGCGCTACGTGATCCTGGGCGTCACGTTTGCGCTGCGCCCCGGCGGAGCGCCGGCCCTGCGCTACCCCGAGCTGACGCGCCACCTCCAGGACCTCGGCCACCCGCCCAGCCTGGCCGAGACGCGCGCGGCCGTCATCTCCCTGCGGCGGCGCAAGTCGATGGTCATCGACCCCGCCGATCCCAACCGGCGCAGCGTCGGCTCCTTCTTCATGAACCCCGTCGTGGGCCAGGCGGTGGCCGAAGGTGTACGGGCCGCGCTGCGCGGCACGGGCCGCCCCGAGGAGGCGGAGCACCTGCCCGCCTTCCCCACCGGCGACGGCCGCGTGAAGCTCTCCGCGGCCTGGCTGATCGAGCGCGCGGGCATCGTCCGCGGCTACGCCCGCGGCGCGGCCGGCATCTCCAGCAACCACACGCTGGCCATCGTGAACCGCGGCGGCGCCACCGCCCACGAGATCGCCGCCCTGGCCCGCGAGGTGCGCGACCGCGTGCACGACACGTTCGGCATCACGCTGGTGCCGGAGCCGGTGCTGGTGGGCATCGAGATCTAGCGGCAGAATCCTTCCGGCTCGGCCGTCTATCCATGCGGGAGGAACGCCGTGCGCCATTCCAAGACATCGCCGTACCTGCTGCCTGGGGTCATCGCGGTCGCCCTGATGGCCGCCGCGGCGTGCATCTACCACGGCTTCGGTGGCGACGATCGGACGGTCATGCTGAAGGAGACCTACAAGCTCCTCCTGCAGGCGATCCTCGTCGGCATCGTGGGCGGCCTCGCCATCAAGCAGTGGGAAGCGCAACGTGCCGCCTCGCTCGACCGGGAGACCTTCGTGGCAGGGTTCCGCAAGCAGGTGGCGGAGGCGTACTTTCACACGAAGAGGGCCCGGCGGCTCCTCAAGGCGCGGGCCTGCCGCGAGGGCGGCGCCTCCATAGGGTTCGAGTTCTACGAAGAGAAGATGCTCGACATCAACGACCAGCAGCTCGCCCTCGAGACCGCCGTCCGGGAGCTGGAGGCCCGGTCGCGCGACTTCGAAGAGTTCGAGCGGATCAAGGAGGATCTCAAGAGCATGGAGGGCTATCTGCGGGCCTTGGTGCGCGAGTACCAGTACGACTCGCCGGCCCTGGCGTTGGACGCCGGCGCTGCGGTCACGATCGCGGGCCGCACACGCCTGCAGGAGTTCATCGCCGACGTCACCCATTCGGTGAAGGGCGAGTTCGACACGCGGTTCGCCTTCCGGTTCTCCGACGTGCTGCGCGCGCTGAGGAACGAGCCGCCTCGCGAGGGCACACCCGCTGCCCAGTAGCCCGGCCACCCTCTCGGTGGTGATCCCGGCCCTGGACGAAGAGGCCGTCATCGCCGCCGCCATCGCGTCCGTGCGCGGCGAGGCCGACGAGGTCATCGTGGCCGACGGCGGGTCGGGCGACGCCACCCGCGTGCGCGCCGAGGGGGCCGGCGCGCGCGTGGTCGCGGCGGCCCGCGGCCGCGGCCTGCAGCAGATCGAGGGCGCCCGCGCCGCGCGCGGCGACTGGCTCGTGTTCCTGCACGCGGACACGCGCCTGGAGCCGGGCTGGTCGCGCGCGCTGCGCGAAGCGCAGGCGGACGTGGCCCTGGTGGCCTTCCGCTTTGCCGTGGACTCGCCGCGCCCCGCCTTCCGCCTCATCGAGCTGGGCACGCGCGTGCGCTGCCGGCTGTTCCGCCTGCCCTACGGCGACCAGGCGCTGTCGGTGCGCCGCGCGGCCTACGACGCGGCGGGCGGCTTCGCTCCGCTCCCGCTCATGGAGGACGTGGACCTGGTGCGCCGTTTGCGCGCGCAGGGCGCGCTCGTGGTGTCCCCGCTGCGCGCCATCACCAGCGGCCGGCGCTGGGAGAAGCGCGGCGTGCTGCGGGGCACGCTGCGCAACTGGACCACGATGGCCCTCTACACGCTGGGCATAGCGCCCGAGCGGCTGGCCCGCCGCTACGAGCGCCTCAGCCGTTGACGCGCCCGACCTTGCCCGCCTCGAACATGCGCGCGTCCACGCTGCCCAGCCGCCGCTCCTGGGCCGGCGTGATGAGGCGGAAGTGGCGCACGTCGAGGAGGTATTGCGGGATGTCCCACAGGTCCTCCTCGGTGGTCATCCAGTTGATGCCGTCGAAGCGGGACAGGCTCACCGCCTGCGAGTAGCTGCGCAGCGTCTTCTGCCGGCGCAGGTTGAAGTAGGACTCGAAGTAGGAGACGGCCAGCTCGCGCAGCGTGCGGTGCAGCGGCTCGCGGTAGCGGAGGCCGGAGTAGTTGGAGCGGCCGATGGCGCCCCAGCAGTCGTCCTGGCGGAAGATGGCCAGCACGTGGTCGTCGTCGAACACCGCCTCCAGGTCCATGATCAGCGGCGGGTGGCCCTGCAGGCGCAGCGCGGCCGCGGCCAGCAGCGCGCCGTCCATGCACTGCGCCGTGCGCTCGCGCAGCACGCGCCGGGGCGAGCGGCAGCCCTGGCCCTTCACGTCGTAGTCCAGCCCGTCGAGGAAGCGCTGGATCCTCCAGGCCGGCGTGAGGCCGCGCAACAGCGCCGCCTCGCGGGGGGTCAGGCCGAAATTGCCGTCGCGAGAGGCCAGGGGAACCTCCGGGAAAGCGCCCATGCTACGCGAGGCGCGGACAAGGATAACCGGCAACCCCGATAGAATCGCGCGATGCGCGCCGCGCCGGGCCTCCGCCTGATGGCCGCCGTCCTGCTCGCCGCGGCCGCCGGGGCCTGCTCCCGCCCGTCCGGACCGCAGGCGCTGCTCTCCATGAAGGACACGGCCGGCGCCCTCCCCCGCTCGGCCGCCCTCACCGTGGCCGGCGACACGCGCCCGGCGCTGCTGGCCTC
>Ga0111538_10007838_pt1 | contig 14363 bp, 19 predicted proteins | sample SoiMethybrSBSTD1_FD_79669 | JGI IMG/M metagenome (GOLD analysis project Ga0111538, IMG submission 79669) | Bulk soil microbial communities from a Populus tree surrounding site in Tennessee, USA - Soil MetaG P. TD hybrid SBSTD1 (version 2)... | ecosystem: Environmental > Terrestrial > Soil >... | reverse complement strand
GCATCTACGGCGACCCCGAGCGCTACCAGGACACCTACTGGTCCCGCTACGAGGGCCGCTACTTCGCCGGTGACGGCGCCAAGGTCGACGCCGACGGCTACCTGTGGCTGCTGGGCCGGGTCGACGACGTCATGAACGTGTCCGGCCACCGCACCTCGACCACCGAGGTCGAGTCGGCGCTCGTCGACCACCCGTCCGTGGCCGAGTCCGCGGTGTGCGGGGCCAACGACGCGGTGACCGGGCAGGCCATCGTCGCCTTCGTGACCGTGCGGGGCGGCATCGACGCCACGCCCGAGCTCGGCGAGGAGCTGCGCGGCCACGTCGCCGGCAAGATCGGCCCCACGGCCCGCCCCAAGCTGGTCGTCTTCACCGACGAGCTGCCCAAGACCCGGTCGGGCAAGATCATGCGCCGGCTGCTCCGCGACGTCGCCGAGGGCCGTGACCTGGGCGACACGACGACGCTCGCCGATCCGGCGGTGGTCGACGAGATCCGCAAGCGGGCGCAGGCCCAGCCGCAGGAAGACTGACCGCACCGTGCCGTCGCCGGGCAGCGCCAGCACCCGCGGGAGGGTCGGGGAGGGGCCCCGCTGGACGTGCTGATCCGCGCGGCCGAGCCGCACGACGCGCCGGCGATCGGCACCGTGTGGCAGCGGGCCGCCCTGGTGGGCTACGAGGGCATCTTCCCTCCCGAGATCCCGGCCCCGTCGTCCGAGCTGCTCACCCAGCGGTCGGCCCAGGCCATCGCCGCCCAGGGGTACAACACGCTCGTCCTCGTGGCGTGTCACAGCGGTCCCGACGGGGTGGTCGTCGGCACCGTCGCTGCCTGCCCCGACCCCGACGAGACCAGTCGGGCCCAGCTGCTGCGCCTCTACGTCGACCCGGGCCACTGGGGGCGGGGCATCGGCCGCCGGCTGCACGACACCGCGCTCGGCCACCTCCAGCACGCCGGCTACCGGGTGGTGGTCCTGTGGGTGCTCGAGCGCAACGTGCGGGCCCGCGCGATGTACGAGCGGTGGGGCTGGAGGGCCACGCCCGCCCGGCAGACCGACTACCCGGGGGTCACCGAGGTCTGCTACCTGCTCATGCTGTGAGCGGGGCACGCGCGCCGCGCCCGCCCGCGGCGTCGTGGCCGCCGCCGGGTAGGTTCACCGGGTGGTCACCCAGCACGTCCCCGAGCACTGGGCCTGGCGCGAGGCACCGGTCGCGCACCCGGGCCAGGCGGTGGTGTTCGACATGGACGGCGTGCTCTCCGACGCGTCGAGCCGCCAGCACTTCCTCGAGTACCCCCGGCGCGACTGGGACGCCTTCTTCGCGGCCTGCGGCGACGACGCCCTCATCGACGAGGTGGCGCGCCTCCTCGACGTGATCGACCCGACGTTCCACGTCGTGCTGCTCACGGCCCGCCCGCTGCGCGTGCGGCCCCAGACCCTGGCGTGGCTCGACCGCTACAAGTTGCGATGGGACCTGCTCGTCATGCGCGACTACGGCGACTACTCGGCGTCGCGGAGCTTCAAGCGCGAGGCGGTGGCCCAGCTGCGCCGGCACGGCTTCGACCTGCGCCTGGCGTTCGAGGACGACCGCCGCAACGTCGACATGTTCCACGGCGAGGGCGTGCCGTGCGTGTACATCCACTCGGGCTACTACGACTGAGGTGACGCCGGGGGCGCCGTGCCGGGGCCCGGCGCGTCGGCCGGCGGCGCCCCGCCGGACGGCCCTCCCCCCGCCCATCGCGCCAGCCACCGCCGCAGTCGCGCCCACCCCCGACGCACGCGGCGCACGAGGTACACCGCCGCGCTGACGCCGAGCACCAGCAGCACGAGCGCGATGCCGGCGGCCACCCACGGGTGCTGCCAGGCGAGCAGGGTGACGGCGGCGACCGCACCGTCCTCGCCGAAGCTGACGGCGACGTTCGTGACCGGCTCGGGAGACGCGTTCACCCCCAGGCGGATGCCCCCCTTGGCCAGGTGGGTCACCAGCGCGGTCGCACCGGTGCCGGCGGCGGCCAGCACCTGCTCGGCCCCCGGGGCGTCGCCCGCCAGGAGCGCGCCCAGGACCACGGCGATGGCGGGACGGACGACGGTGTGGACGCTGTCCCAGGCGCTGTCGACGTAGGGGATCTTGTCGGCCACGAACTCGATCGCCAGCAGCACGCCGGCGACCACCAGCACGTCGGTGCGCTGGAGCGCCTCGGGCGTCTCGGCGGCGCCGCTGCGGCCCACGAGTCCGGTGATGAGCACGACGGCGTAGGCGCTGATGCCGCACCCCCAGCCGTTGGCGATGGCGAGGGGCAGCGTGTCCATGGCGGGTGCGACGGTACCGATCCGCGGGGGCCCGCGCCCGGCGTCCCGCTCACCGCCGGCTCCCAGCGTTTTCACAGGGACCGTGGATACCTTTTCCCCCGTGAAGAACACCTTCAAGACGTTCGTCCTGCTCGCCGGTCTCGGCGGCATCCTCATCGTCATCGGTGGGGCGATCTGGGGCGGGAAGGGCGCGATCATCGGCGCCGCGATCGGCCTCGCCTTCGTGGGCTTCTCCTACTGGAACAGCGACAAGCTCGCCATCCGCGCCGCCCGGGCCCAGCCCGTGACCGAGCAGCAGATGCCCGAGTACTACGCCATCGTGCGCGAGCTCACCGAGAAGGCGGGCATGCCCATGCCCAAGCTGTACGTCACCCCCGACGAGCAGCCCAACGCCTTCGCCACCGGGCGCAGCCCCGACCACGCCGCCGTGGCCGTCACCCAGGGCATCCTGCGCATCCTCGACTGGGACGAGCTGCGGGGCGTGCTGGCCCACGAGATCAGCCACGTCGGCAACCGCGACATCCTCATCGGCTCGGTGGCCGCCGCCATCGCCCTGGGCATCACGCTCGTGGCCAACTTCCTCCAGTTCTCGGCCTTCTTCGGCGGCCGCGACGACGACGGGCCCAACCCCATCGCATTGCTGGCCATGGTGTTCCTCGCCCCGATCGCCGCCGGCCTGCTGCAGATGGCGATCAGCCGCAGCCGCGAGTACGAGGCCGACCGGTCGGGCGCCCGCCTGATCGGCGACGGCGAGCCGCTGGCCCGGGCGCTGCAGAAGCTCGAGGTCGGCGCGCAGCGCATCCCGATGGACATCGACCCCGCCCACGCCTCGGCGTTCATCGTGAACCCGCTGTCGGGTCGCAAGATGAACTTCGCCAACCTGTGGCGCACCCACCCGAGCACCGACGACCGGGTCGCCCGCCTCCGGGGGGGCGAGTGGCGCTGACGTCCGCCGTCCGCTGACCCGCCGGCCCCCGCTCGCGTCGACCGGGGCCGGTGCGCCTCAGCCCGGCCGGCGCAGGGTGTCGATCGCGGCCGGTACCATGCGCAGCAGGCTGTCGGCGAGCCGGTGGTCGGCGAAGTGGGGGACCCACTCGCCGTCGGCCAGGGAGTCGCTGATGGCGAACGCCGCCGTCACCTCGACGCCGCGCACCTGCGCCACCGAGAACAGCGCCGCCGCCTCCATCTCGACGACGGCGACCCCCTCCGCCGCGTAGTGGTCGGCCTCGGCCCGCGTCTCGCGGAACGGGGCGTCGATGGTCCACGCCGACCCCGGCGAGGGCGAGAGCCCGGCGGCCTCGAGGTGGTGGTGGAAGCGGGCCGTCAGGCCGGGCGAAGGCTCGGCCCACAGCGCCGACGGCAGGTAGTGGTGCGACACGCCCTCGTCGCGCACCGCACGGTCGCAGACGATCACGTCGCCGGGCTCGAGCCCCGGCTGCAGGGCCCCGGCCGCTCCCATGCTGACGAACTCGCGCACGCCGATGGCGCGCAGCGACTCGACCACCGACGTGGCGGCCGGCGCCCCGATGCCGAACCCGCCGATGACCCCGACCGTGCCGTCGCTGTCGTCGAACGTGTGCAGGTCGAGGAACGCCGTCGCCCTCATGCCCGGCGGGCCGAACGGCGTCACGCCCGGCTGGCCGATCACGAGGTCGAACAGCGGCTGGGCGTAGAGCACCACGACCCCGTGGGGCGCGGTGCGATCGGCCGGGAGGGCACCCGTGTCGACCCAGTACTGCAGGAACGTCGCCGGCTCGACGAGCGCCTCGTGGGCGTGCTTGCCCTGGAAGTTCGGGTACGGCACGCCGGGAACGTAGCCCGCGGGTGCGCGGTCAGTCGCGGAAGTTGCTGAACTGCAGCGGGATGCCGAAGTCCTCCTCGCGCATGGCCTGGATGGCGGCCTGCAGGTCGTCGCGCTTCTTGCCGTTGACGCGCAGCTGCTCGCCCTGCACCTGGCTCTGCACGCCCTTGAGGCCGAGGCCCTTGATGAACTTGTTGATGGCGGTGGCCTTGTCGCGCGAGATGCCGGCGACGAGGTCGACCTGCTGGCGCGCGGTGCCCCCCGACGCCTCCTCGACCTTCTGGTAGTCGAGCGCCTTGAGCGAGACCTTGCGCTTGACCAGCTTCTCCTCGAGGACCTGGCGCAGTGCGGTGAGCCGGTCCTCGCTGACGCTGTGCAGGGTGATGGCGGTGTCGCCGAGGTCGAGCGAGCTGTTGGTGCCCTTGAAGTCGAAGCGGTTGGCGACCTCGCGGGCCGCCTGGTCGACGGCGTTGCGCACCTCTTGCATGTCGATCTCGGAGACCACGTCGAAGCTCGGCATGGAGCCGAGGGTAACGCCGTGATCAGGCCCGCGGTCGCGACCGATCCGTGTGGTGAGCGGGCCCGGGCAGGCGCTACCGTGTCCGGTCCCAGGGTCGGTGCCCGAGTGGCCAAAGGGAGCAGACTGTAAATCTGCCGGCATCGCCTTCGGAGGTTCGAATCCTCCCCGGCCCACCAAACCAAACCAGACGAAACCAGTGCGATGTCGCGAGACATCCCCACAGCCCGAACCCTCATCGGGGCTCGGGCTGTCGTGATTTTCGGGGCGGTGGGCCGGGGGTTGGCCGCTGGGCTCGTGGTCGAGGGCGAGCTGGCGGAGGAGTCCGCCGATGGTGGCGGGATGCCGCGGATGCCGCGGTCGGCGATGGCACCACTCGGGAGAGCACGGCCGCCCCGTCGGGATCAGGGAGTGGCGAGGATGCCGGCGGCGACGGCGGCCTGGTTGTCGTGCCAGATCGCCATCGCCGTCCGCATGTGGTGGAAGCCGAGGTCCTCGTAGAATCGTTCGGTGCCCGGGTTGGCGTAGAGGATGACCTTCCTGTGGCCCTCGGCCATGTCGACGAGTCGGCGGATGATGGCGCGCCCCAGACCCCGCCCCTGGTGGTCGGGGTCGACCGCCACGTCCGCGATGTAGGCGCAGTCGAGGCCGTCAGCCAGCGCCCGGCCCGCCCCGATCAACGCCCCGCCCGCGTACACGAAGCAGACGTACCGGCTGTTGCCGAACACGGTGCGCAGCGCGCCGGGCGGCTTGTCACCGAGCGGAGCGCGGCGGTACAGGCCGGACAGCTCTTCCCAGTCGATCTCGCCTGTGTCGTGGACCCAGGTCCACACGTCGTCGTCCATCCTACGACACGCTAAAGGGGTCAGCCCGCGCCGGGCCCGATGACGCCCGTGAGGTGCAACACGATCACCACGACCACCAGGACGATGACCGCGGCGACGAGGAGCCGCCGTGGGCCTGGGCGGCCGGTGGCCTGGTCAGGGGCATCGGTGGAGTCGTCGGCGTCGGGATGGGACGGCAGGTCCATGGTCGTCTCCTGGGGTGATGGGGATCAGACGTCGCGGCTGACCGCGGCGCGTAGGCCGAACGCGCCGACCACGACGGCGTAGGTGGTGAGCACGGCGAGGCCGCCGAGCGGGGGGAGCATCTCCTCGATCGGCGCGCGCACCACGGCCTGACCGGCCATGGCGGGCAGCCAACGGCCGACGGCCGGGGCGAGGCTGATGAGGATGTGCTCGACGATGCCGATCCACGCCAGCGCCACGGCCACGGCGAGCACCTGGTTGCGGATGAGCGTGCCGAGCGCGACCCCGAGGACGGCGAAGAGCGTGGCGTAGCCGAGCGTGCCCGCCAGGATCAGCCAGACCTCGCCGTCACCGAGCGGGAGGGTGTCGCCCTCCATCTGGAACAGGGCCGCGGCGGTCCCGAGGCCGGTCGTCGCGGTCATGAGGCCGGTGGCGAGCCCCAACGCCGCGCCGACGGCCAGTTTGGCGATCACCACGCGGTGGCGTCGGGGGGCGGTGAGGAACGTGTCGGTGGCGGTGCCGTGGCGGTACTCGCCGGCGGCGACGAGGATCCCGGTCAGCAGTGTGACGAGGGCACCCGTCCCGGCCAGCGACAGGACCTGGTCCAGCCCCCTGGTCGAGGTCAGCGCGGTGTCGGACCGCGCGGTGGCCAGCACCCCGCCGGCCACGGCGGCGACCGCCAGCCCGATCGCGGCCCCGACCATGCCGTACGGCAGGCGGGTCGTGCGGAGCTTCAACCACTCGGCGGCGACGAGTTCACGCATGGTCGGCTCCTCCGGTGGCGGTGAAGAACAGGGCCTCGAGGGAGTCGCCGGCCGTGGAGCGGGCGAGCTCGGTCACGGCCACCGAGGCACCCGCGGCGATGTGCCCGATCTCGGCCGGGTCGCGCCCCGGCACCCAGATCGCGCCGTCGGCCCGCAGCTCGTACGTCATCCCGGCGGCCTGGAGCGCGGCGGCCATGGCGTCGGGCCGGTCCACCCGCACGGTCACCGAGTCGGCGAGCGACCCCACCTCCGCTTCGGCCACGAGGCGGCCGGCCCGGATGACGACGACCCGATCGGCCACCTGGGCCAGCTCGGTGAGCAGATGGCTCGACACCACGACCGTGCGGCCCTCGGACGCCCACGCCCGCAGGAGGCGCCGAACCCAGCTCACGCCGGCCGGATCGAGCCCGTTGACCGGCTCGTCGAGGACGATGGTCGGCGGATCGCCGAGCAGTGCGCCGGCCAGCCCGAGCCGCTGACGCATGCCCAGCGAGTAGCCGCCGACCCTGCGGTCGGCGGCGCCCCGGAGGCCGACGAGCTCGAGCAGGTCGTCGATCTGGGCCGAGTCGATGCCGGCCGCCCAGGCCAGGACCCGCAGGTGGTTGCGGCCGGTGCGGGCGGGGTGGAAGCCGGTCGACTCGAGCATGACGCCGACCTGCCGCCGGGGCCGGGGGAGGTCGCGATACCGGTGGCCGTCGATGAGCGCCGCGCCCGCGGTCGGCTGGGCCAGCCCGAGCAGGCACCGGAACGCCGTCGTCTTGCCGGCCCCGTTGGGGCCCACGAAGCCCGTCACCTGCCCGGCGGGGGCGGAGAAGCTCAGGCCGTCGACGGCCCGATGCTCGCCGTAGCGCTTGGTGAGTCCCTTGAACTCGATCATGCCGACGGGTTTATCGAGACACTATGTCCATGTCAAGACACAATGTCGGGTCCGGCGATGGTGCGTTACGCTGGCGACGTGCCGAAGCTGTGGCGCGAGACGATCGAGGCCCACCGCCGCGACGTGCGGGACGCGGTCCTCGACACGACGGCCCGCCTCGTCGCGACCGACGGGCCGCTGTCGGTCACGATGTCCCGCATCGCCGAGGAGTCGGGGATCGGGCGGGCCACCCTCTACAAGTACTTCCCCGACGTGCAGTCGATCCTGCTCGCCTGGCACGACCGCCAGATCGGCGAGCACCTCCGGCGCCTCGCCGATGCCAGCGGGTCGACCGACGACGCGGACGAGCGCCTCGAGGCCGTGCTCGACACCTACGCGTCGGTGATGCACGACGCCCGCGGCCACGCCAACAGCGACCTCACTCCGCTGCTCCACCGGGGCGAGCGGGTCGCCCGGGCCGAGCGCGAGCTGCACGACATGGTGCGCGACCTGGTCGCCGCCGCCGCGCGCCACGGCACCGCCCGGTCGGATGTCCCCGCCGACGAGTTGGCCACGTGGTGCCTCAGCGCCCTCGCCGCCGCCGCCCAGGTCCCGACCCGCGCCGCGGCTCGCCGCCTCGTGCAGGTCACCCTGGCCGGGGTCCGCGCCGGGGACGCCGGCGCGACGCCCGACCCGGCGTGACGGACCGGGTCGAGCCCGCTCCCGCGACGCACCGGCCCGACACCCCACCGATGTGATGTCGCGAGACGTCCCGCGCGGTCCGAACCTTCGTCGGGGTTCGGGCTGCGCCGGAGGGGTCAGAGCACCGCCAGCGCGGGCAGGGCGTCGACGACCGCGCGGGCCAGCTGCTCGTCCCCGACGACGTCGTAGGCCAGCTCGGCCGGGTCGATCCGGGCGCTCACGCCCCGGCACACGGCCACCGCCTCGGTGATGATCTCGGCGTCGACCGCGCCGTCGCCGGCCGGTCGGATGTCGCCGACGACACCGAGGTCGACCTCCCAGGCGGCGCCGAGGTCGGTGAACCGGAAGCGGACCAGCCGACCCGGGTGGTGCGCCCCCCGGGCCGCCAGCATGCTCGGCACGAAGCCGCACGCGGCGTTGGCCATCGTGAGCAGCGACGCCGGCGGGGGCGCCACCGTGTCGGCGCCGACGGCCCGGCGGATGTCGTCGGCGTGCGTCCAGGTCTCGAACGCCCGCACCAGCAGCGCCACCCCGGTCGGGGCGGGCCCGCCCCACCAGTCGATCGGCTCGTCGAGGCGGGCCTCGCCCCGGGCCTCGACCTCGGCGTCGGTGGCCTCGGCGGCCGCCTCGAGCTCGGCGACCGCGTCCGTAGGAGGGCGGCCGGCGTGCCGGGCGTGGGCTGCGGCGGTGCGGCCCACGTTGTCGGTGGCCGTCTCGGGGATCCCGGGCACCGGCACGCCCAGCTGCCGGGCCAGGAGCGACTCGTTGGCGACCAGGTGGACCGCGACGTCGTGGACCGTCCAGCCGGCGAGCTCGGGCGGATCGACGGGGCGGGTCCAGTCGTCGACCGTCAGGTCGCGCAGCAGCAGGAGGGCCCGCGCCACCTCGACCCGGTGGACGACGATCGGCGAGGCGCCGGCGACCACCCCGGCCGGCGCTCGCCGGCGGCGGGCCTCGGCGACGACGCGCGACCGCAGGTCGGGGGCGGGTGCGACCTCGTCGACCACCGCGGCGGCGAACTCGCCGGCCGCGGACCGCAGGTCCTGCTCGGTCCGGACGGCGTCGGGGCTGGCGTCGAGGTGGGCGGCGATGGCGGCGGCGTCGTCGGTGTCGTGGGCGTCGAGCGCGTAGGCGGCCAGGTCGTCGGGTGTGACCGGGGGCGTCGGGGATCCGTCGTTCACGTCCATCGTCCCCGCTGCTCGCTCATCTCGGGTCGGAGGCTCTTGGCGATGCGCGCCAACGCCAGGCGGAGCCGCGACTTGGCCGTCCCTTCCGGGATGCCCAAGACGTCCGCGACCTGCCGGTACGTGTACCCCTGGAGGTAGGCGAGCTCCAGGGCCCGCCGCTGCGCCTCGGGCAGCAGCGCGAGCGCGGCCCGGACCTTGCCCGCCATGTCCGACCGGATCACCGTCTCGGCGACCTCGGGGACGTCGCCCTCCTCCTGTGCCACCAGGGCCTCCCGCCGGCGGCGCGCTTCCTGCTGGCGGACGGCGTCGACCGCACGGCGGTGGGTGACCGTCCCGAGGAAGCCGCGCAGGGTCCCACGCCCCGGTTCGATGCGCTCGGGGTGCTCCCACAGCCACACGAACACGTCCTGGGTGACGTCCTCGGCGGCCTGCCGGTCGACGAGCGTCCGCGCCGCGAGCCCGTAGACGAAGCCGGCGTAGCGGTCGTACAGGTCGGTGAGGGCCGTCTCGTCGCCGCTGGACAGGCGCTCGACCAGGACCCTCTCTGCCCAGGAGGTCTGGTGCGCTTCGTCCATGAGGCAAGTCCTCTCCACGACCACCGTTCGACGCCGGGTGCCGGAGCGGATCACGAGGTGTTCCCTCCGGCCCGGCTCCGTGCCGTCCCCGCAGTCTCCCACGCTGCCGTCGCCGTCACTCGGGCGCCGGCGGGCATCGAGGACGCGGTCTGCGATGCGGGTGGCGCCGCGGGCGGACGCGCCGTCAGCGGTAGGCCGCCAGGAACACGCGCACGCCCTCGTCGGCCCAGCGCTCGAGGTCGGCGGGACGGAACCGGGTCTCGTCGCCCCGGAACATCGCCTCGTTGAGCGGGATCGACAGGATCAGCCAGTTGAAGTGCTGCGCAGCGAGCAGCGGGTCGTCGGTGCGCAGCAACCCGCGCGCCGCCAGCGTCCGGAACTGCTCGGCCAGGACGGCGTGTCCCCGCTCGGGCCCGGTGTCGTACCAGGCCCGGGCCAGCTCGGGGAAGCGCTCGGCTTCGGCGATGACGATGCGGCGCAGCCGCACAAGGTGGGGCTGCGTGACATCGACGATGTGCTGGCGGGCGAACCGCCGCAGGTCGGCATCGAGGTCGTCGGTCGCCCCGAGCTGCGTCACCGCGCCTCGCGTCACCGCCTCGGCGGCGCCGATGTCGCCGGTGATGATCGCGGCGAACAGGCTCCGCTTGTCGGAGTACTGCTTGTAGACGGTCTGCTTCGACACCCCGGCGCGGGCCGCCACCTCGTCCATGCTGGCGCCGCCGTAGCCCTTGCGCAGGAAGACGTCCCGGGCGGCGTCGACGATGTCGCGTCGCTTGCGCTCCGTCCGACCCGGCGTCGACCCGTCCATGCCTGCACTGTACTGGACGGATCAGTACCGGTATTAGTACTGTACGGTCCAGTTCTCGGTAGGGCAGGAGGCACCGTGACGACGTCCCAGCACCGCACGACCTCGCAGGACGGCACCCTCATCGCCTACGAGCGCTCGGGGGCCGGTCCGCCGCTCGTCCTCGTCGAAGCCGCCGGCCACCACCGCGGGTTCAGCTCGTTCGACGGTCTGGTGCCACTGCTCGAGCCCCACCTGACCGTGGTCCGGTACGACCGGCGCGGGCGGGGCGGCAGCGGCGACACCGCCCCGTACGCGGTCGAGCGCGAGGTGGACGACCTGGCGGCGGTGATCGACGACCTGGGCGGGCCGGCCCGTCTCTACGGGTTCTCGAGTGGCGGTCTGCTGGCCCTGCACGCCGCCGCCGCCGGGGTGCCGGTCCCGCAGCTCGCCGCGCTCGAGCCTCCGATCGGCGACGGGGAGACCATGACGGCCAGCGGCTTCACCCGCGACCTCACCGCGCTGGTCGCCGCGGGGCGCTCGTCCGAGGCGGTCGAGGCGTTCCACGAGGGCATCGGCGTGCCGGCCGAGGTGATGGCGGAGCTCCGGGGCTCGCCGGCCTGGACGGCCATGGCGGCGATCGCCCCGACGCTGGTCTACGACGCCGTGATCGGCGACCGCTCGCCGCCGAGCCTCCTGGCTCGCATCACCGTCCCGGTGCTGGTGCTCGACAGCGAGGGCAGCAGCGACGACCTCACCGGCATGGCCGCCCGCGTGGCGAAGGACCTGCCCCGGGGCGTCCACCGCAGCCTCCCCGGGGAGTGGCACGGCGTGCCCGACGCCGACCTGGCGGCGGCGCTCGTCGAGTTCTTCACGGCGCCCGCCGCCCCGGGGTAGTTCGACGTCCGGGCTCGACGACGCCCGCCCCCTGCCGCCTACGCCGAGACGTTCTCGATGAAGCTCTCGATGTAGTTGCGGTAGAGGTCGACGATCGACAGCGAGTCGTCGAGCAGCCAGAGCTGCGACGCGCCCTCCTGGAAGGCGACGAACTCGCAGGCCTTGGCGGCGCAGTCGACGTCGGCCCGGAGCTCGCCCGCCTCCCGGGCATCGATCAGGATCTCCTCGACCATCGCCCGCACGACGCGGCTGCGCTCGAGGAAGTACTCGTGGGCGGGAGCGCCGGGATCGAAGCTCTCGACCTGTAGCACGGTGTGGAGGGCGGCGAGGCCGGGCTCGCGCTCGAGCAGCTCGGCGATGCGCATCACGCCGCGGATCGACGCCAGTCCGGACTCGCCCTCGGGAGCGTTGGCGAGCTGGTCGCTGGCGCGCCGGTCGCGCTCGGCGATCACCGCGACCAGAAGCGCGTTCTTCGATCCGAAGTGGTACAGGATGGCCGCCGGCGTGAGCCCGACCTTGTCGGCGATCTCGGCGAGGGCGCCGGCGCGGAACCCGCGGACCGCGAACACGTCGATGGCGGCGTCGACGATCGCCTTGCGTGATTGAGCGCCCCGCTGCGCCTGGCCCTTCAGCTCGGACACGGCTCGCCCCTTGACATCGGGCACATCCTAGGGCCATCGTTCATTCTGAACGAACGGTCAGGCGAGTTGCCCTCCCTGTCCGTGGACGCCGCGGGCGGGTGTCCGGGCGATGACGGGCAACCGTGCCGGCCTGACGGCGTGCCCGCGGCGCCCGCAACGTCCGGGGCCGAACGGAGCACGACGTGACCGACACGCTGACGACCGCCGTCCGACACCCGTGGAACACGGGGTTCGCGTGGGCCGACCACGCCGGACCGTTCCGGGCCCTGTCGCCCGGCCAGGTCGAGCAGTACGACGAGCAGGGCTTCGTCGTCGTTCCCGATCTGCTCGACCGCGACCTGCTCGCCCGGGTGCGCGACGAGATCGACCGGTTCGAGCGACCCACCGCCGACTTCCTGGCGACGCTCGACGACGGTCGGTTCGCCATCGCCGAGGCCGACGCCATCACGTTCACCACGCACCTCGTGGCGCGGTCGCCGCTGCTGCGCGACCTCAGCCGGCACCCGCGCATCGTCGGCATCTGCGCCGACCTGCTGGGGCCCGACGTGCGCCTCTACTGGGACCAGGCGGTCTACAAGAAGCCCGAGAAGCCGCGCCGCTTCCCGTGGCACCAGGACAACGGGTACTCGTTCGTCGAGCCGCAGCAGTACCTCACCGTGTGGGTCGCGCTCACCGATGCGACCGTCGACAACGGCTGCCCCGTGGTGGCCCCCGGCTTCCACCGGCTCGGCACGCTCGTCCACCACTACGTCGAGCCGCTCGGGTGGGAGTGCCTGACCGATCCGGCGGGGGCGGTGGCGGCCGAGGTCCCGGCCGGCGGCGCGGTCGTGTTCTCGTCGCTGACGCCGCACCTCACCGGCCCGAACACGTCGGGGGCGGAGCGCAAGGCGTACATCCTCCAGTACGCGCCCGACGGGGCCGAGATCCTGCGGGGCGACCCCGGGTCGGGCCCGCCGACCGAACGCATCCCGTGCGACGTGCCCGATCGCCAGTACCGCGTGCTCGCGGGCGGCGAGGCGGTCGGGCCGGGGGCCTGAGGGCCCGGCGGGTCACGGTCGGGTCGACGCCAGGGTCTTGGGGTAGTCGCCGCGGGCCTTGGCCCAGGCGCCGGCGGCCAGGCGCTGCGCCACGAGGCGGATGACGCCGACCAGCGCCCCCGTGACGAGGGCCCACAGCACGGCGTCGCGCCAGGAGACGTCCTGGTGGGCCGGGTTGCCGGGCGGGTCGGACCGGAACGCCACCCTCCACGCCCGCTCGACGAGCGGCTTGGTGAGCATCACCGCCCCGACGGCGGCACCGCTCGCCACACCGTTCCACACCTTGTCCTCGTCCACGGCGCCTCCCGGTCGGTTCGTCCCCGGAGAGGTCTACCCCGTCGCCGGCACGACAGATGCGCGCGCGGCGCCGGGCCGGCGACGGCGGTCGGGGGCTCAGCCGTACATGAGCGAGCCCGGGGTCGTGAGCACCTCGCCGGTCTCGAGCCAGGTCTTGAGGCCCGACAGGACCATGGGCCAGCCGCCGTAGATCAGGTCGCTGGCATCGTCGGGCAGCTGGTCGTGCGTCAGCACGAGACGGCACGAGTCGCCGACGGGCTCGATCTCCCAGGTGAGGCGCGAGGGACCGGCGGCCTCGGCCTCGGGCCCGAAGTGGGCGGTCATGGTCTGGACGAGGCGCCGCGGCGGGTCGACCTCGACGTTCTCGCCGTCGATGAGGGGGCCGTCGGCGCCGGCGTGGTGCACGTCGTAGCGCGAGCCGGGGGTCCACTCGGAGGTGATCTCGTTGCCGAAGTGGAACCGGGACCGCTCCTTCTCGTCGGTGAGGGCGGCCCACAGCCGCTCGGGCGTCGTGCGGATGTAGATCTCGAAGACCTTCTCCATGGTGCTCTCCAGGGTCTGCTTGAGGTCGCTCAGGGCGGCGGCCCACGGCTCGGCGTACTTGCTCACCCACCGGTCGTGGACGAGGCGGATGGGGACGGGGTTGAGGAAGTGCAACTTCTCGCGGCCCCGACGCCGGGTGACGACGAGGCCGGCCTCCTCGAGCTGGCGGAGGTGCTTCATGACCCCGAACCGGCTCATGGCGAAGTGCTCCTCCAGGGCGCCGAGCGACTGGCCGTCCTCGCGGAACAGCTCGTCGAGCAGGCGCCGCCTCGTCGGGTCGGCGAGGGCTCGGAACACGTCGTCCACCCGGGCGACAATAGGTGACCATTTGGTCACATGTCAACGTGGGTCCACGTCACCGAAGTAGAACGTGTTCTACATCTGGACTAGAACATGTTCGTGCTGCTCCAGGGGAAGACCGTGATCATCACCGG
>Ga0111538_10007837_pt1 | contig 14364 bp, 14 predicted proteins | sample SoiMethybrSBSTD1_FD_79669 | JGI IMG/M metagenome (GOLD analysis project Ga0111538, IMG submission 79669) | Bulk soil microbial communities from a Populus tree surrounding site in Tennessee, USA - Soil MetaG P. TD hybrid SBSTD1 (version 2)... | ecosystem: Environmental > Terrestrial > Soil >... | reverse complement strand
TTTCTTCGCGGCTTTCGCGCCTTCGCGGTTCAACCGCTGAGAGACGGGCGTTCGAGCGATCGCCGACGCTTTGGCGAATATGGCGGCTTTGGCGGTTCGATCAGATGTGACGAATCGTGAGAGCGGACGGCTAGAGGGTTTTCACGTCGTCGTGATCGTTGACGGCGACGTGGACATTGACGCGCTCGTTGACGCGGGCGTTGTCGATGGCCGGCGATGTCCGATGAACGCCCGCCCGACGTGAATGCTCTGGCAGGATGAGGTCATCTCGCCAGTACTCGGCCTGCGCCACCAGCCGGTCCTGCTCGGCGCGCGCGTGGCCGTGGATGTATCGCGACTCGCTCACGCGCGGATGGTACTCGAGTCGGCCGCGCCGCGGTGCGCGGCGCCCCACCGCGCTCGGCGCCGGCTACTCTCGCCGCTTCCTTCGCCGCCGGCGGCCGCCCGCGAACTCGCGGTCGACGTCGATCTCGGAGCGCGGCTCGTCGATCGGGTACTCGGGCGCGGCGTGGCTGCCGGCCGGCCGGTCCGACTCGCCCGCGGCGCGGACGCCCGCGATCATCGTGGCGTCGGAGTCCTCTTCCGTGCTCAACCGGTTGACCTGCGGCGCGTCGCGCCCGAGCTCTTCGTGCAGCTCGTCAGAGCGGTCGGCCAGCGGAACATCTCGCTCGCGTCGCTTTCTCGTCACCTGTCTAGCTTGGCCCGGCGATCCAGCCTCAGCATCGCGGAACGTCGCTCGCCCGGCGATCTGGAGTAGGTTCAACCGGTGCAGGTCGCGATCGCGGGGGGCGGCATCTTCGGCGCCACCGGCGCACTGGAGCTGGCGCGCCGCGGACACCGGGTCACGCTGGTCGACCCGGGGCCGCTGCCCCACCCGCTCGCCGAGTCGACCGACATCAGCAAGGTGGTGCGGCTCGACTACGGCGGTGACGTCGAGTACACGCTTCTGGCCGAGCGGGCGCTCGACGGCTGGCGCGCCTGGAACCGCTCTGGCGACCCGCTCTTCCACGAAACCGGCGTCATGTTCCTCTCGCGCGATCCGATGTCGCCCGGCGGCTTCGAGCACGACAGCTTCGCGCTCCTCACCCGCCGCGGCCACCGCCTCGAGCGGCTCGACGGCGCCGCCGTGGCCGGCCGCTTCCCCGCCTATCGGGCCGGCTCGTTCACCGACGGCTACTTCAACCCGCAGGGCGGCTGGGTGGAGGCCAGCCGGGTGGTCGAGCGAGTGCTGGCCGAGGCCATCGCACTCGGCGTCGAGGTGCGCACGGGCTGCCCGGCGCGCGCCGCCGGCGACGACGGCAGTCTGGTCCTGGCCGACGGCACCGCGATCGAAGCGGACCAGGTGCTGGTGGCCGCCGGCGCCTGGACACCGCTTCTCTGCCCGGAGCTGGCCGGCGCGCTGCGCCCGGTCGGCCAGGCGGTCTTCCACCTGCGCCCGGACGATCCGCGCGACTTCGCCGCCCATCGCTTTCCGGTCTTCGGCGCCGACATCGCGCGGACCGGGTTCTACGGCTTCCCGCTCACCGGCGGCGTGGTCAAGATCGGCCACCACGGCCCCGGCGTCGCCACCGAGATGCAAAGCGACGCCCGGGAGGTGCCGGCCGCCGTCGAGGCCGACCTGCGCGCGCTCCTGGCAGACGCCCTGCCCGGCCTGGCCGCCGCCGACATCGTCCACCGGCGCCTCTGCGTCTACTGCGACACCGCCGACGAACACTTCTGGATCGCCCGCTCTCCCGACCGGCCGCGGCTCACGGTGGCGACCGGCGGCTCGGGCCACGCCTTCAAGTTCGCTCCGGTGCTCGGCGGCCTGGTCGCCGACGCCGTCCTCGGCCTCCCGGTCTCCGAGCGCTTTCGCTGGCGGCCGGACCGACGAGCCTCCGGCGAGGAGGCGGCTCGTTTCCGCGGCGGCGCCTGACGGCGATCACTCGAAGCGGAGCGTGCGCCCGGCGGCCAGATCGCCGTGGCGGACCTCACCGCCGTCGACCGGCGCGCCGTCGAGCAGCACGCGTCCGGTGCGCTCGCCGCCCTCCCCGGCCTCGATGGTGAGGGTCCCGCCCGGCACCCGCACGCGCGCGCGGGTGAAGATGGGCGCGCCGAGGATGTAGCGCTCGGTCCCGGCGATCGGGTAGAGGCCGAGCGCGCTCCAGACGTACCAGGAGGACAGCGTGCCACCGTCGTCGTTGCCGGCCAGGCCGTCAGCCCCGTCGGTGTAGAGCGACGCGCGGATCCAGTCGACCCAGTGCGCGGTCAGATCCGGCCGGCCGGCGAGCGCGAACAGGTAGGCGGTGTGGATGTCGGGCTCGTTGCCGTGCCAGTAGAACGGCCGCGGCAGCGAGCTGGCGATCATGTCGCCCGGCGGGCGCGCGGCCAGGTCGACCTCCGCCTGGGCGAACAGCTCCTCGAGCCGGAGGACCAGCGCGTCGGGGCCGCCGGCCAGCTCGCTCATCCCCTCGGGATCGTGCAGCGCGGAGAACACGGTCTGCCAGGCGTTCGCCTCGGCGTACTCGTCCCTGAACTCGGTCGGGTCGAAGTCGCCGGCCGGCGGCCACGAGCCGTCGGCGTTGCGCGCCCGCACGAAGCCGACCTCCGGGTCGTGCAGCTGGCGCCAGCCGAGCGACCGCTCGGCGAGCCGTTCGGCGTCCGCCTGCTCGCCGAGCGCGGCGGCCAGCCCCGACAGGGCGCGGTCGTCCCAGGCGTACTCGACGGTGGTCGACGCCGACCGGTCGCGGCTGGCCGGCACGTAGCCGAGGTCGAGGTATTCGTCGACGTCGCCGCGCCCGCCGCGCCCGGCGGCCGGCGGCTCGGCGCCGAGCGCCGCCGCCCGCAGGACCGCATAGGCTCGGGCGGCGTCGAAATCGGTCACGCCCTTGAGGTAGGCGTCGGCCAGTACGATCTCCGCGCTGGCGCCGAGCATCACGCCCGACTCGCCGGTGGCGATCGGCCACTTGGGGAAGAAGCCGAGCACGTCCGCCATCGCAACCAGCGAGCGCACCGCGTCTCGTGCCACCGCCGGAGCCACCAGATCGTAGAGCGGGTGGAGCGTGCGATAGGTGTCCCACAGGGACATGTCGGTCATGAAGCGGAAGCCGTCGGCCACCGCCGGCTCGCCGGCGCCGAACCGGTAGCCGCCGTCGACGTCGCTCGCCACCGTCGGCATCAGGAAGGCGCGGTACAGCGCCGAGTAGAAGATCCGCCGCTCCGCCTCGCTGCCCCCCGCGACCAGGATGGTGGACAGGAGGTCGCGCCACGCCCCCTCGACCGAGGCGCGGGTCCCCTCGAAGTCCCAGGCCGGCATCTCCGCCTCGCGATTGGCGCGCGCTCCCTCGGCAGAGACGAAGGAGAGCCCGACCTGCACCTCGACCGGCTGGCCCGACGCGGCGAAGGACAGGCCGCAGCCGACCCCGGTCCCGGCCGCCGCCGTCCCGACCGCCGGCGCCCCGCTGTCGTCGGACCAGACGACCGCCTCCGTCCACGGCTGCCGGGTCACGGCGTCGAAGTAGAGGTCGTAGCCACCGAACGAGTCGGACATGCCGCCCACCGAGCGCAGCCGCCCGGCGATCCGCTGCTCCTCCGGGATGAGCTCCATCTCTGCCGAATCGACCGCGCCGCTCGCCAGGTGCTTGGCGAGATCGATCACCAGATTGCCCGGCTGCCCGGCGGCGAACGTGATGCGGTGGTGCGCCGCGTGCGGCGTGGCCGTGATCTCGACCCGGATGCCGCCCCGATCGAGCGTCACGTCGTAGTAGCCGGGCGTCGCGCGCTCGCTCTCCTTGGCGAAGCTCGACTGGTAGCCGTCGGGCGTGGTGCGGGTCGCGTCGATCGGTCCGTCGGTCGGCATCAGGCCGAGGACGCCGTAGTCGGGCAGCCCGGTGCCGTGCAGGTGCACATGGCTGAAGCCCTGAATCGTGTCGTCGCCGAACCAGTAGCCGGCGTAGTGGAGGAAGGCGATGGTGCCGAACGGCCCGTCGGTGTCGGGGCCCACCTTGGCCAGGCCGCTCGGCGCCGCCGCGCCGGGAAAGGCGCTGCCGGCGGCGTAGCCGAACCCGCCCGACCCGATGAACGGGTCGACGTACGGAATCGGATCCGAGACCGGCGGCAGCGGATCCGGCCCGACGTTGTCGCCGCAGCCGGCGGCGGCGAGGAGCCAGGCGGAGGCAGACAATGCAAGACGGGTGCGCACCGGGCGCGGCGAGCCTACTCCAGGGCCGCGCGCGCCGCCTAGCCGATCGCGTTGCCGGCAGCGGCGCCGGCCGGGCGAGAACCGCAACCGTGCTGGCCGGTCGCGCACCCGGCCAATCGCGCGAAACGGCTGCGCTCGACCCCCGGTGCACTCCTTGCTTGCGCGCGACCCGATGCGCACCCCGCGCTCCGCGCCGCTCGCCGCCGTCCTTCTATTCGCCACCGCCTGGGCGGCGCCGGCCAGCGCCGGCGAGCGGGCGCCCCTGCCGCCGGTCGCGCGCAGCCCGACAGCCCGCCAGGTGCGCCGGTCGGATCCGCGCATCGAGAAGTACCGGCAGAAGTACCTGGCCCGCCGCCTCGAGCTGCCGTCGCTCCGCAAGCTGGCGGAGGAGGTACGGCTCCAGCGGGCGGCGCGCAAGCTCGGCGCCCGCATCGGCGCCTCGGCCGACCGCCGCCCGATCCTCGTCATCCTCGAGGGGCCGGACGGGGCCGGCAAGTCGGGCACCATCCGGCGGCTGCGCACGGTCTTCGATCGCCTCGGCGCGGTGCGCGAGGTCCACTTCGGCGCCCCGCCGGCCGGCGAGAAGCGCCCGTGGCTGGCGCGCTACCGCGACCGGCTGCCGCGGGCGGGCGAAGTCGCGATCTGGGACCGCTCGTACTACGGCCGGGTGGTCTACGACCCCTACTACAAGATGGTCGACGAGAGCCAGGTGGCGGAGCGCTACGGCGACATCGCCGATCTCGAGGGCGAGCTGGCCCGCCGCTTCCGGGTGGTGAAGATCTACCTCGACGCCCGCGGCGATCGCCTGGCGCAGACCATCGGCAAGCGCGAGGCGGTCGCGCCCGAGAAGCTCGAGGAGAGCGACTACCAGACCTTCCGCGACCGCAAGATCATCCGCTCGCTGTTCGAGAAGGCGATCGACCAGACCGGCGGCGCCGTCAGGTGGCACGTGGTGCCGATGGACGACCGCGGCGAGGGGCGCTTCGAGCTGCTGGACGTCCTGCGCCGCGAGCTACTCGATTGATCGGCCGCCGAGGCTGCTCGCCCGCTCAGCGGCCGCGGACCAGCGGCAGCGCGAAGCCCGAGCCGTAGGGCGCGCGCGCGCCGACCAGCCCGCTGATGCGCAGCGAGTCCAGCATGTGACTGGCCGCCGGCCAGCTCGGCGCCGCGCTGCGGATGGTGAGGAACAGGCCGCCGGGCAGCGCCAGGTCGGCAGACACCAGAGCCAGCCAGCTGACGTAGGGACAGGCCGGCCGCGCCTCGTTCTCGACACCGGTCATCACCACGTCCATGCGGTAGCCGCCGGCGCCCGACTCGAACGCTGCGATCCCGGCGCCGACCAGCTTGCCGCTCGCCGCGCCGCCGCCGAGCGCGACAGCCGCGGTCGCCTCGACCAGCTCCTTGAGGACGCCGTCGCGATCGATGATGAGCGCGGCCGAGAAGATGCCGACCTCGACCTCGCCGATGCGGCGGCCGTCACGTTCCTGGTGGGCACGCAGGACCACCGCCCGGTCGAGTCCGGCCGGATCGGTCTGCTCGAGCATCACGCCGGCCGGCACGTCGAGCTGGAACCCGATGGCCGGGAGGCCACGAGAGCGCGACTCGGAAGCCGGGTGACGGTGGGTGAGCGACTCGCTTATGTAGTCGATTCTAGACCGGGAGTAACGGGAGTTCCACCGGTCTCAAACGCCCGGGATCACGCCCTGCCGCAGGGGGAAACGCAATGAGCGGACACACAAGCGACCACCGGAACCGTTAGTCTCGCTGCCATGGGCCACGGGTCGCTGGTGGTGGTGCACGTCCATGTGCGGGTCGTGCCGGAGGGGGTCGAGGCGTTTCGCGCGGCGAGCCGAAGCAACGCCGAGGCGAGCGTGCGCGAGCCGGGGGTGGTGCGCTTCGACGTCATCCAGTCGGAGGGCGATCCGACGCGCTTCGTCCTGGTCGAGGTGTACCGGGACGCCGCTTCCGTGGCCGCCCACAAGGAGACCGCGCATTACCTGACCTGGCGCGACGCGGTCGCCAGCCTGATGGCCGAGCCGCGCTCCGCGGTCAAGTACACGAACGTCTACCCCGACGACGCCGCATGGTGAGCTTCGAGTTCGCGACCGCCGGGCGGATCCTCTTCGGACCCGGCCGGCTCGCCGACGTGCCGGCCCAGGTGGCCGCGCTCGGGGTCACTCGCGTCCTCCTGGTCACAGGTCTCAGCACCGAGCGATCCGCCCCGCTGCGCGCCGCGCTGGTCGAGCGCGGGATCGCCACCATCCCCTTCGCGGTCACCGACGAGCCGACCCTGGCGACCGCGCGCGAGGGAGTGGCCCGCGCCTTCACCGACGGCTGCGACGGCGTCATCGCGATGGGCGGCGGCAGCCCACTCGACGCCGGCAAGGCGATCGCCGCGCTCCTGGCCAACGGCGGCGACCCGCTCGACTACATCGAGGTGATCGGGCGCGGCCGCCCGATCCAGCGCCCGTCGGCCCCCATGATCGCCATCCCGACCACCGCCGGCACCGGCTCGGAGGTGACGCGCAACGCGGTGCTCGCCTCGCCCGAGGAGCGGGTCAAGGCCAGCATGCGCAGCCCGCACATGCTGCCGCGCCTCGCGGTGGTGGATCCCGACCTCCTGGCCGGCGCCCCGCGCGAGGTGCTGGCGTCCGGCGGCCTCGACGCGCTGTCGCAGCTCATCGAGCCCTACCTGTCGGCGCGCGCCAGCCCGCTCACCGACGCGCTGGCGGCCCAGGGCATCGCCCTCTCGGCCCGCTCGCTGAGGAGCGCCTGCCTCGACCGGGCCGCCGACCCGAACGCGCGCATCGACCTGGCGCTCGCCAGCTTGCTCGGCGGCCTGTGCCTGGCCAACGCCGGGCTGGGCGCGGTGCACGGCTTCGCCGCACCGGCGGGGGGCATGTTCGACGCCCCGCACGGCGCGGTCTGCGCCGCGCTGCTCGCCGCCTCGCTCGAGGTCAACCTGCGCGCGCTGCGCGAGCGGGCGCCCGACAGCCCCAGCCTCGAGCGCATGAGCGACGTGGCGGTCTGGCTGTGCGGGCGCGAGGAGCCCGAGGCGGCGATCGACTGGGTGCGCGAGCTGCAGAGCGACCTCGACATCCCCGGGCTGGCCGCCTACGGGATGCGCCACTCGGATCTGCCCGACCTGGTGGCGCGGGCGCGGACGGCCAGCAGCATGCGCGGCAATCCCATCGCCCTCACCGACGAGGAGCTGTTCGAGATTGCGGAGGGCTCACTCGGCGCTGCACCATGACCGCATGAGCGACATCAGGACCTACGACGTGGCGTCGGAGACCACCGCGACCTTCGGTCGCGTCCTGGCCCGCGCGCGCAACCACCACCTGGTGGTCGACGGGCCGGTGCAGAACGGCTGTCCGGGCGAGGCGCTGACCCCGCCGGAGCTCTTCCTCTCGGGGGTGGCGACCTGCGGCTCCGAGCGCATCGAGGTCATCGCGCGCGACGAGCAGATCCCGCTGCGCCGGGTGGAGGTCACCCTCCACGCCACGCTCGACCGCTCGAACCAGGCGCGCACCGACGTCACCCTGTTCAACACGGTCTCGCTGGCGATCCGCCTGTTCGGGGTCGACGAGGCCCGCGGCGCCCACCTGGTCCGCCGCTTCCAGGAGACCTGCCCGCTCTACGGCGCGGTCGCGGTGGCAGTCCCCGCTGTGTCGGTCTCGATCGCCGTCGAGCCCTGAGCCCGGAGCGCCTTCATCGCGTCGAGGAAGGCGGTGAGCACCGGGCGCTCCTCCACCTTCGGCTTGCCGACCGGCGTGCGCGACAGATAGACGAGCTGGGCCATCAGAGCGAAGTCGCACAGCGCGGGCGCGTTGCCGAGGAGGAAGGGCCCCGGAGACAGCAGGCCGGCGGCGGCGTCGAGGTGGCGCTCGAGATCGGCGCGGACGTGGGCGTCCGGCTTGCGCGCGGTGCCCTGCCCGAGCAGCTGGCGGCGGATACGGCGCAGCATGACCCGGAAGGCTACCTTGCCGAACGCCCCGCGGAACGCCTGCGGCACCCCCGCCAGCCCGTCGGGATCGATCCACTGGAAGTAGAGGCCGACGAAGTAGATCGATTCGTCGGCCCACTCCTCGAGCGCGTGGCACAGGGCGCGCTCGCGCGGGCCCTGCGGCAGGATGGCGGGCTCGGGCACCCTGCGCTCGAGCTGGTAGGCGATGTCGGTCGAGTCGCAGACCAGCTCGCCGTCGATGTCGATGGCGGGCAGCTTGCCGATCTTGCCGCGCCGCCGGACCTCGAAGATCGGCTTGCCGAGCGCGTTCACCCGCTGGTAGGGGATCCGCTTGTAGTCGAGGATCGCCCGCACCTTCAGGCAGAAGGGCGACGGCCCCCAGTCGAACATCACCACGTTCACGAGTCGGACCCTCGCCGCTGGCCGCGGATGCCCATGATCAGCATGAAGGCGCCGAACACGAGCATCGAGGCTCCCGTGTTGCGGCTGAGCGACTCGCCCTGGACCAGGCCGGTGACCAGCAGCATGGGACCCAGGATGACGAACATGAGGCCGATCGGGAGGCGGATGTCGAGTCCCATGACGGTCTCCTAGAAGAAGTAGATGTTGAGCGCGACCACGACGGCCACCACCACGATGGCGGCGGTGGTGGGACGCATGTACCAGACCACGGTCTGCTTCGGCCGCTCGGTCAGCGAGTAGACCAGCCCGCCCAGCTCCTTCTCCGGGCGCGGCGCGGTCACCATCGACACCAGGATGGTGATGAGGAAGCAGGTCGACCAGGACACGATGGCGCCGTAGAAGGCGGCCGCCATGTCGCTCGAGTAGTGGATGACGCCCTTCACCTTGAGGATGTGGTGGGTGACGCCGGCGGCGATGCCGAGCGCCAGGCCGATGAAGGCGCCGTGACCGGTGGCCCGCTTCCAGAACATGCCGAGCAGGAAGGTGGCGAAGATGGGGGCGTTGAAGAACCCGAACAACAGCTGCATGTAGTCCATCAGCGAGTCGAAGTTCTTCACCAGGTAGGCGGCGGCGATCGAGATGAGCACCCCCCAGAAGGTGGCCATCTTGCCCATCCAGAGGAGCTGCTTGTCGCTCGCCTTCTTGTTGATGTAGGCCTGGTAGATGTCGTAGGTCCACACCGTGTTGAAGGCGGTCACGTTGCCGGCCATGCCGCTCATGAAGGAGGCGAGCAGCGCGGCCAGGCCGAGGCCGAGCATGCCGGCGGGATAGAACTGCTTGAGCAGGAGCGGCAGGGTGTAGTCGTAGACCGGCGCGCCGTTCTTCTCCGGCAGCGCCAGGCCGAGGGCGACCGCGGCCAGCCCCGGAACGATGACCAGGAAGGGGAACAGCATCTTGGGGACGGCGGCGATGAGCGGCGTGCGCTGGGCGGCCGGCAGATCCTTGGCGGCCAGTGCCCGCTGGATGACCAGGAAGTCGGTGCACCAGTAGCCGAAGCTGAGGACGAAGCCGAGCCCCATGACCAGGCCGGCGATCTCGATGCCCATCGGATTCTGCGAGGCGCTCCCCACGCTGGACCAGATCGAGGTCATGCCGGGGACGTCGGCCAGGCGCTCCTGGATGCCGTGCCAGCCGCCCGCCTGGTGGACCGACACGATGGCGAGCGGAGCGAAGCCGAAGACGATGAGGAAGAACTGCAGGACCTCGTTGTAGATCGACGAGGTGAGGCCGCCGAGATAGGTGTAGGCCAGGACGACCGCGGCGCTGGCGATGACCGAGACGTGGAAGGGCCAGCCGAGCATGACCTCGAAGACCAGCGCCATCGCGTACATGTTGATGCCCGACATCAGGACGGTCAGCACCGCGAACGAGATGGCGTTGAGGCCGCGGGTCTTCTCGTCGAAGCGCAGCTTCAGGTACTCCGGCACCGAGCGAGCGCGCGAGCCGTAGTAGAACGGCATCATGAAGATGGCGACGAACAGCATCGCCGGGATGGCTCCCACCCAGTAGAAGTGGGCGGTGAGCATCCCGTACTTGTAGCCATTGCCGGCCATGCCCATCACCTCGAGGGCGCCGAGGTTGGCCGAGAGGAAGGCGAGCCCGGTGATCCACGACGGCAAGGAGCGCCCCGACTCGAGGAAGTCCTCCGAGGACTTCATGTACTTCCTCAGAACGAAGCCGATGCCGATGACGAACGCGAAGTAGATGACCACGATCGCCCAGTCGACCGCGGCCAGGCTGACGCGCAGGGATTCCATGGCGGGACGACCGTATCACCGAAGGGGCAGCCACTCCCCGGGTGGCCGGCTGGATCGCTAGCCGGCAGATCCCGCGGGGCCGCGGCCCCCCCAGTCTGCTAGTATCAAAGGGTATGAGCCTGCGCCCGCGCCCGCTCTTGCCGATCATCGGCGCCGTCGTCGGCGGCGCAGCCGGTTTCGCCTATTACTTCTTCATCGGTTGCAAGAGCGGTTGACTGACCGGGAGCAACCCGGTCGTGCCTACCGGGCTGGGAGCGGCGATGGGGCTGGTGCTGTTCTGCCAAAGATGAGCTGAGCGGCGCGCCGACGGCGTGCGTCAAGCAGTGGCACATCGGTTGCTGCTCACCGACGCCCAATGTCGGGGGTGTGCTCGATCCGTGAAACCAGGCTGCGCGCCCGCGCGGGCGCGCTCGTCGTCGCCGGACTGATCGCGAGCGCAACGCTTGCGGCGGCGCCGCGGGAAGCAGATGCCCAGGAGCGCGGCGCGACCCGGGCGAGCCTGAGGGTCAGGGTGCAGAACCGGCTGCGCGCCCTGCGCCGGCCGGCCGCAAAGTACATCCCCGAGCGGCGCTGGAACCAGCACCCGGCGGTCCGCCGAGCCATCGGCACCTTCCGCGCCGAGGCCGGACGCGAGATGCGCGATGCCGACTTCGACGTCCACGCGGTCTTCGCTGGCGGCGTCCCGGCCGGCTACACCATCCACACCGCCTCGCGCGCCTACGACGGCTCGACCGCCGAGTCGGTCCTCCAGGTCGACCTCGAGGGCCGCATCACCCGCAAGACCAAGGCCAAGGGCAGCGAGATCCCGCTCGAGGTCAAGACCGCCACCTGGGGCGCCGGGCGCGGGCGGGCCGCCTCGCGCATGCGGATGCGGCGCGGACGGCAGGTCCTCGAGACCGTGCCCGGCAGCGGCCTGGTCACCCGCTGGTGGTCGGCGCGCACCGCCCGCCGCGCCGGGCTCATCGAGGCGTTCGCCGCCGAGCAGGCGGTGGCCAGCCAGCTGGCCGACCAGGCGGCCGATCCGCACGTCGCCGACGTGACGCGCTACAGCTTCCACGATGACTCCTGGGTGTTCGCGGTGTCCGATCTCCACTCGGGCATCGGCGGGACCGATCCCAACGAGGACTTCCGCGCCGGGGGACCGGCGATGGCGAAGTGGCTGGGGACGCTCAACGACGGTGGCCGGCGGCGCGCGACCCTGGTCTGCGGCGGCGACTGCTTCGAGTTCATGGAGAACGCGCCCATCAACGCCAGCGACGACGAGCTCAAGGCGATCGCCACCCGGTTCATCGAGGGGCATGCCGAGACCTACCGGGCGCTCGCGGCCGCCGTGGTCCCGAAGATCGCCGGCCAGCCGGACCGCGGTCTGCGCTTCATCCTGACCCGCGGCAACCACGACATCCAGATGGTCAAGAAGGACCTGCGCGATCACATCGTGAACGAGATGGCGCGAGTCGGAGGCCTCGCCGGCGAGGACGTCGGCGTGTTCAAGCAGCGCGTCGCCTACGCCGGCGACATGGCGGTGCTCGGACGGCGCGGCGAGATGGTGATGATCCACGGGGACATCGCCGACCCGACCAACAGCTGGCGCGAGAACGCCAATCCCTTCCGCTATCAGATCACGCGGGGCGGGCCCTGGGCGGTCCTCAAGTCGCTGGTCAAGACCGGTCGGCTGCCGCCGCTGCGGGTGTCGCGCAGGCTCGAGAACAACATGGGCTACACGATCGTGCAGCACTTCTACAAGTTCATCGAACAGCGCGCGCCCGAGGCAGACAACAGCCAGAAGGCGACCGCCCACTTCATCGGGAAGGGCCTCTTGACCCGCCCCGGCAACTTCCTCCGGCTCGGCCGCGTCCTCTGGACCCTGCTCGGCAAGCAGAAGGTGCACGAGCAGGCCAGCCTGGCGGCCACCCGGCGCGACGACCACGCGACCGCGCTCGCCTGGGCGGAGCGGACCCAGGCGCACCTGCAGTGGGGGCTGGCCAGCCCGGCCGAGGTGGTGGCGCGCCTCGATCGCATCCGCGCCCAGATGCCCGATCCGGTGCACGAGCAGATGAGCTCGCCGCTGCGGGTCGTCAACCTCGTCCGCATGTTGCTGGGCGCGCGCCGGGTCGCTCGCGAGCGCGACCACGCCGAGTCGCAGCTGGCCGGGCTGCTCACCAGCGAGCTGCCCAACGTGGTCGACGTCATCGCCGGCCACACCCACGACCAGAGCCGGCTCGAGGGCACCACGCCCGACCGCGGACGGGTGGTCTTCCGCAACACCGGCACCTGGACCATGCGGCGCGGCGACGACGTCTTCACGGTCGCGGTATCGAAGGCGGACGGCGGCGGCCTGGTCGAGCAGGGACTGTTCCGCTTCGACGACGCCGCCGGCCAGCTCGTGCTCCAGCGCGACGCGCCCGCACCCACCTGGTCAGGCCCCGCCGCCTGGGGCCCGCCGACCGCCGCCGCGCCCGCCGCCATCACCACCGCCGCCGCCGCCGCCTTCTGACCGGCGCGCGATCCCGGTTCGTGGTAGGTCCGTGCGATGGACCGCAAGCTTGTCGCCCGCGCCGAGCAGATCGAGATCGACGCCACGCGCGACCTCTGGGACGCGCCTTCGACCGAGGTGGCGGGCGCGCTCGGCCTGATCACCGGCGTGGTGGGCGGCGCCTGGGCCTTCGGAGCCGCCGCCATCCCCGACATCGTCATGAACCGGGTCATCGGGCTCGGAGTCTTCGGCGCCGCCCGCCAGGACGACCTCGCTCGCCTCGCCGAGGGCTACCAGGTGGCCGGCATCGATCGCTACCTGGTCCATCTCGCGCCGCAGGCGCAGCCGGGCGAGCTCGGCGCCTGGCTGGAGGCGGCGGGATACGCCCCGTTCCGGCGCGACTGGGCCAAGTTCGCGCGCAAGGCGCAGTGGCTGGACGCCGCCGGCCCCGCCAGCCTGGCCGCGGTCGAGATCGGCCCGGAGCGCGCCGCCGACTTCGCCCGCATCGTCACGCAGGTGTACGGACTGCCCGATCCGGCGGCGCAGCTCATCGCCGCCCTGCCCGGCCGGTCGTCGTGGATCTGCTACCTCGCGACCGACAGCGGCCGGCCGATCGCGTCGGCGGCGATGTTCCAGCGCGGACGCGACGCGTGGCTCGGCCTGGCGGCGACCGAGCCGTCGGCGCGCGGGCTCGGCGCCCAGAGCCTGCTCCTCGCGCGCCGCATCAGCGACGCCGCGCGGCTGGGAGCGACCGACGTATTCACCGAGACCGGCGAGGAGGTCGAGGGAGAGCCGCAGCCCTCCTACCGCAACATCCTCAAGGTCGGCTTCAAGCGGATCTACCGCCGGGCGAACTTCGTCTCGCCGGCCGGCTGAGCGCACCGGCCGATCAAGGTCCGTCAGGGCGCCGCGATGCGCGCCACCCCGCCGTCCCGGAAGCTGCCCAGGTAGAGCACGTTCTCGTGCTCGACGGCGCTGGCGATCGGCTCGTAGACGCTGTCTCCCGAGCCCTGCAGGTCGTACACCAGCTTGCCCTTCTCGTCGTAACCGAGGACGAAGCTGTGCTGTTCGGGCGCCGGCTGGAGGAACTCCGGCAGCCTGACGACCGCGTTGCGCAGGAACGGGTGTCCGGCCAGCCAGTCGACCGTTCCGTTGCGCGGCGCGCCGAGCGCGATCCAGAAGACCTTGCGCGCCGGCGACCAGCGGATGTTGTCCGGGAAGCCGGGCAGGTTGTCGATCAGGGTCTCGACCACGCCGCGCCGCGCGCCGCGCAGCCAGACCTTGCGGATCCGGTAGCTCGAGGTCTCGGCCACCAAGAGGTAGTCCTCGCCCGGGCCCAGCGCGATGCCGTTGGCGAAGTAGAGCTTGTCGGCCACCAGACTGGTGGCCCGGGTGGCCGGATCGTAGGCCAGCACCCGGCCGCGCGGCCGGTGCTCGATGACGTCCATGGTGAACTCGCCGATCGAGAACCGGTCCGAGGCGTCGGTGAAGTAGACGGTTCCGTCGCCGGCGATGACCAGGTCGT
>Ga0111538_10007836_pt1 | contig 14365 bp, 11 predicted proteins | sample SoiMethybrSBSTD1_FD_79669 | JGI IMG/M metagenome (GOLD analysis project Ga0111538, IMG submission 79669) | Bulk soil microbial communities from a Populus tree surrounding site in Tennessee, USA - Soil MetaG P. TD hybrid SBSTD1 (version 2)... | ecosystem: Environmental > Terrestrial > Soil >... | reverse complement strand
CACGGGCAGCGGCGGCGCCGGTGGCACGACCGGCACGGGCGGCAGCGCGGGATCGGGAGGCGCCGGGGGTACGGGCGGCGGCGCCTGTGTTCCCAATCAGTGCCCGGCCTGCGGCATCCAGGGGCCCGTACGCTGTTGCGTGCAGAACAACGGCGGTTGCGGTTGCACCTGGGCGCTGGGCGCCTACTGCTTCCCGAACTAGGCCTCCGAGCAGCGCGCCGACTCTGCTTCGGCTGGAAACCGGGTGCGAAAAGTGAACGCTTCCGGCGTCGGGCCGTGGCGATCGATGTGCGCGAGCCGCGCTTTGCCTTCGGCGATCGCCGGCACGTGTCCGGCGGGCACCCACCACAGAGCCAGATGCGCCGAGCTCGGCAGCTCGAACCATTGGCGGCGTGCGCGCAAGACCTGCGTGTGCAGGCTCCGGTAGACGTAGCCTTCGAGCGCTTCGATCGACTCCCAGACCGACATATTGACGATCACGAGCGGGTCATCGAACACCTGAAGCGAAGTAGCGTTGCCGGATTCGTCCTTCAGACGCCAGACGAAGCCCGGGCTTGCCTCGGCCAGCGCATTGACCGCATCGAGCCTCGCCACGAACTCGGCCATGCGGGGATCGTCGAGCGGGGCGATCGCGCGAGCGATGTTGATCTGGGCGAGCTGGAAGCGGGGCATGGCCGCGAGGTTAGCAGACGAACTGGCCGAAGCCGCCTCGAGTCCTGTATGATCGGCGTCGAGTGCGGGTCTTCCACACCATGGCTTGGTGTTCCTTCGGGAGCGTGTATCTCCTGGTCCACGCGCCCGGGATCCCGCGCGACGAGGACTGGGACGAGTTCATCAAGGACGTGACCAGTGCGGTGCTTTCCGGCATCGTCGTGGTCGCGGGCGCGGCGAAGCTGACCCCCAAGCAGCGCGTCGACGTTCAGCGCTGGTTCGAGAAAAACGGCGTGAAGGGCTCGGTCGTCACCGACTCGGCCGTGGCGCGAGGCGTGGTGACCGCGCTCGGATGGTTCAAGGTCAAGCTGCGCGCGTTTTCGCCGCGCGAGATCGACCATGCCTTCGACTACGTCGAAATCCCGACCGATCAGCGGGCGGGCGCACGGGCGATGATCGAGCGGCTCGAGCGCGCGCTGAAGGACCAGCACGAGCCGAGCGCGGCCGGCTAAGGTCCTACTTCGGCCCCGGCAAGCGCCAGCTCACGGCGCCCCACAGCGACAAGTACTGATCGACGGCGCCGCCGACCGCAAACCTGTCGCCGCGCACCGCGTTCATGTCGAGGTAGTAACGCTGGATGTCGAAGCCGAGCATCAAGTCGAACTGGTCGCTCAGCGACTGGCCCCCGTAGATGCCTCCCACGAACCCGGCTCCGCTCACGTGCGGAAACCATTGAGCCGATCCGAGCTCGCCGGTGGACAAGAGCTGGCGGTGCGCCGCGTGGAAGCCGACCAGCAGGTTTCCGAAGCGAAAACGCCCGTCGAGCCCGAAGCCGAGGTACTTGTAACCGACGTCCGGAAACGGCCGCGCGTCGTCGCCCGAAATGCCGAAGTTGTTCTGCCCGTAGCTCAGCACCAGGCCGAGCTCGTGGGGATTCAAGGGCAAACGCCCGCGCACCCCGGCGAACCACGCGTTCATGCTGGTCTTGAGCTCGCGACCGTCGGCGTCCTCGGTGGTCGTGGCAAAACCCTGCTCGTAGCCGCCGGTCACTCCGAGGTTCGCCAGCATGCCGCCGCTCTTGCCGTGCGCGAGCGGATACCAGCGCAACATGAGGAATATCGAAGGCGCCGCCTTCACCTCGTGCGTGCGCATTTGCCGGAACAGATCGTCGTTGTAGTCGAAGTTGCGCGAGTAGCCGCGGGCCCCGAGCCAGATCTCCAGCGGTGACAGCCGCTCGGCGTGGTCCTCGCCGGCAGGTTTGGCTTCCTCTTCTTCCTCTTCTTCCGCCTTCTTTTCGGGCTCGGCTTTTTCTTCCGGCTCTTCTTCCGCCTTCTCTTCTTCCTTCGCGGGTTTCTTTTCCTCGGCCGCGGGCTTTTCCGGCGGTGCCTCCTTTTCGGCTTCCGGAACCTTGGAACGCGCGAGCGGATCGGCGAGCCGCATCAAGAGGTTCTGCCCCACGTCGTCCTTCAGCGCGGCCTTGTTCTTGCCCTTGAACTCGATCTCCTCGAGGACCTCACCGTCGGCGCCGTTGATCACGGCGAGCTTGAGCTGCCAGGCATTCTTCTTGGTGACCACCGCGCCACTGAGCAGCGCGGCGGCCTCGAGCTTGCGCGCGGCTTCGACGGCGTCGTCGCCCTGCGGCTTTCCGAGCGAACGCGCGCGCTTGTCGGAAATCACCTCGCTGTCCGGAAGCTGCTTGAGCTCGGCCAGCACCCACTTTCGTACCTGATCGCCCTCTTTGCCTTCGAAGCCCAGCACGACGACCCGCGTCTTCGTAGCAGCCTGCTCCTGCTTGGCCTTTCCCGAGCGCTTCGGCGCCGCGTGAACTTGAGCCGTGGACGCGGCTAGCGCCATGATCGCCGCGATAGCAATCGATAGGAGTCGTAGAAGGCTCATTTATTCTCGGCGCCTCAGTCCGTGGTTGCGTCCGTTGAAGCGTCGCCGGAGCCGCCGAGCACCAGATTGATCCAGTCGCGCACGCACTGGATCTGGTCCGGAGGCAGAGTGCCCCCGAACGGCATCCGATCGCCGCATACGGGTACGGCCTTGACCAGCTTGTCGATCAGAAGGCTGCTCTCGGGGGCGGCGCGATCGATACGGTTGTACTGAGGGCACTGCGACGAGGGCACGTCGATCAGCCGGCTCGTGAGGTCCGGGCTCACCATGTCGAGCTCACCCGCGGGATTGCTCGCGTCGTGGCAAGCCGAGGTAGCGCACGACGGTTGGAAGATCTGCGCCGGCACCTGGCTCGGATCGATGTTGCAGCGCACGCCAGAGCTACCGCCACTGCCGCCACTGCCGCCGCCGTCGCCAAGCGGGTTGCTGAAGTCGCCGGGGTTGTCGAGCTTGCCGGGACACCCGACCGCGCAGAACCCCGCGACGGCGAGCACCAAAAGCTGCAACCAGGGAGTGAATCGGGCAACGCTCACCGGAGCGCGAGGTCGTCGTTCTTTCATCGGTTCCGCCGCTCTAGCATCCCGCACGGAGAGCGCCCTCTTGTCCGTCACCGCGCCCAACCATGCCCGCTGTAGCCCGGGACGTCCACAACGAGTCGCACCTCGAGAGCGATCCCCCCACCCTCGGTGGATCCCGCGCAACGTCCCAGCGTGAAAATCAGGTCAGCCCGGAGAGCGAGCCCATGCCCCGGAGCCGAGCATCACCGAATTCGGTGACGTCGTCGAAGCCCATGTAGTGAAAACACGACACGAGCATGTCGCTGAACGAACTCTGGTTATTGAAGTCGAGCAAACGTCCACGGCGGAAGTAGCTCGACCCGGTCGCGAACACCACGAGGTTGTCGCGGATCGTGTGGCTGTCACCTTGACCGAGCTCGTTCCAGTGCACGACCAGGGTGTTGGCCCACAGCGTCGACCCCGCTTCGCCCATCGCCTTGAGCGCGTCATAAAGCGGCAGCGTGATCTCCCACAGGTGCTTGTGGATCGCGCGAATCTGCACGAACGAATCGGTCGTGCCTTTGTGGGAGATGTCGTGGTGCCCTTCCGTCATCCCCAACGTCTTGTAGATGCGGTTGTTGGTGTTGCCCGACCAGTTGAAGTTGATCACGCGCGTCAGATCGCACGCCAGTGCGAGCGCCATGATCTTGAAGTAGAGCTGGCCGATCGTCTTGTAGTTGTCGTTGCTGTAGGGGTCGACGCGGCTGCCGAGATCGATCGCCGCGCAGCTGTTGCCACCGCGCGGGCCCGACAGCGTGCGCTCGATGTCGCGGATCGCCTCGGAGTGCTGCTGCATCCGCTGCTTGTCGTCGGCGCCGAGCTTCGCTTCGAGCGCGGTCGTCTCTTCCAGCACCAGGTCGAGCGCCGACTGCTTCTTGGCGAGCCGCTCGAGCAACGCAGCCTGGGCCGCCGGGTCGGTGTTGAAGGTGAAGATACGGGAGTACGCTGCGTACGGATCGGTCTCCGGCGGGACCGGATTTTGCGTACCCACGGGACCGGCGTGGGAATGCAGATTCCAGATGTCGTTGTTCTTCTGCCCTACGCGGTAAACCAGATGACGATGCGGCGGAGGCGTCGGATCGGTCGCCAGCACGCGTTCGCCGATCGCGTAGTCGGCGCTCGGACCGAGCACGTAGCCGACCTTGCGATCGGTGCCGCCGATCGGATACGAGCCCTCGCCGGACGGCCAGGGCGCGAGCGAGCTACCGCCCTGCTCGTGGCCGTCGGCCTGCTCGTTTTGCGCCATCTTGCCGAACTTCTTGTCGAGCCGATTCAAGAACAGGAGCTCGGCGCGGTGCGGCTCGAGCGGTGCCAAAAACTCACCCAGCTGGAACGTGGTTTCGCCGGTCGCCGAGAAGCGCTGGCTGATCTGATCGCCGTTCGCCTTGAACGAGAAGATGATGCGGCGCGGAACTGCCGGTTCCGACTGCGCCCGAGCGGGACGCTGATCCATGATGTTGAGGAGCGGCAAACCGATCGCGACGCCGCCGGCTCCGCGCAATAGCGTTCGTCTGCTGATGCGTTTCATGGCTGCACCGAGGTGGGACGATACAGAAATGCGTCCGTTTGAGTGAGCGCTACCAAGAGCTCTTTGATGCTGAAGCTGCTCTTCTCGAAGGCGGCGTTGAGCTGGCTGATCGAGCAATTGTCGGCTGCGGCCTCTCCGCGACCGTAGAAGAAGCGGAATGCCTGCCGCGAGAAGCACTCCCTCACTTCCTTGCTCTCCGCGAGCTTGGTCGAAAGCTCGTTCGCGTTGGCAACCGTCGCATCCGACGCCTGAGTAAAGGTGATCGCGCCCGCGGTGGTCACCGGGTTGCCCTGCTCGTCCTCGGTGCGCAGCCGCCCCATGGCGTCGAAGTTCTCGAACGGCACGCCCAGCGGATCCATCTTGTCGTGGCAGCTCGCGCACAGTTCCTGCGTGCGGTGCTGCTTGAGCCGTTCGGCTTGCGGCAGGCCCGGCGCCACTTCCGGCAGATCGACGACGATGTCGGCCGGCGGCGCGCCGACGACCTGGCACAAGACCTCGGTCCGAATCCGCAGGCCGCGCAGCACGATCGAGCTCCGGGTCGCCTTGTCGTGCACCGAAACCACGCCGCCGAGCGAGAGGAAACCGCCGCGCCCCGGCGTATCGACACGCCGGAAGTTCGTCCCGGTGACGCCGCTGAGCCCGTAGTGCGTGGCGAGCTCGGCGTTGACGAAGCTGTACGGCGCGGTCATGAGCGTCTTGAAATCGCCGGCGCCGTTCCAGATCACGTCGTCGACGAATGCTTTCGCCTCCTGCGCGAGCAGGTCCGGCAAGCTGTCCTTGTACTCCGGGTAGACGTCGGTGTTGCGGTCCATGGCCGGCAGCTCGTCGACGTCCATCCATTCCTGGAAGAACTGGTAAATGCGCTTGGCCTTGGGATCGGCGAGCATGCGCCGCGCCTGCGCAGCGACCTCGGCGTCGGTGCTCAGCTTGTTCTGCGCCGCCGCCTCGAACAGCGCGTCGTCCGGCATCGACTGCCAGAGCAGGAACGAAAGCCGCGACGCCATCTCGTACGACGCAGGCCGCGCATAGGTCTTGCCGTCCGCCGGTGCCGGCGCGAACTCGACGCGGTTCAGAAAGTGCGGCGACTGGAGCATCGCGAACGTGATCCACTCGATGCCGACGGGAAACGAGCGACCCATGACGCCCTTGTCGTAAATCCCCTCGTAACTCGCGACCTCGGCGTCGGTGAGCGGGCGCCGGTAGGTCTTGAGGCCGAACTCCTTGATGAACTGAGTCGCGCAGGCCTTCTCGTTGCCGGTCGTCGGCGTGCACGGCAAATACGCAGACGGTGTCGCCCGCACCTTCTTGGCGATTTCCTCGGCCGCGTCCATGAACCCAGTGGCGATCACGTTCGTGACCTGGAGGAACTTGGCGCTGTTGCGGAAGCCGAGCGACTCGGTCTCCGAGATGAAACCCTTCGTCACCTGGTCGGCGAGCGCGCTGTCGCCGAACAAGTCGATCAGCGTGTTCTTGTACTCGGTATTACTGAGGCGCCGGACCGGAGCTGCGCCCGGATTGAGCGTCTTGCAGGCGTCGCTCGCCGTCCCGCGGCCAGGATCGGTGCCCGGATCGCCGGGACCGCCGCCGGGGGCTCCACCGCTGCCGGGGCCGCCGGGACCACCGGGACCACCGGGACTACCCGGAGATCCGGGACCGCCTTTGCCGTCGCCACCCGCTTCGACCAATTGACCCTGACACGCAGCCAGCGTCACCAACGCCCCCGTGATGATCAACCTTTTCATGCTGGCTCCCAGGGTTGGCCCGAGGGGCAGGTTCGTGCCGCAGTCTCGAACGTCTTCGGATGCTGCATCCGTTTCCGATTCGCAGCAACCCAAAAGCGCCCCGCTCCCGAGACTTTCTCGCGACTTTCAGCTCGTCGGAATCGGCTCTGAATCGAATCGAAATCGAGCCAAACGCACGGCCCTGCGCACGAGATGCAACTAAGTTACATCTCCAAGAATGGACCAAAAAAAATCAAAAATCGTACGCCCGCTCACCAACACGAATGATTTCGGTACGAAGCAAGGCGCGAACCCCCGCTGCCAACGCGGCCGCGGCCCCTTATCGAACAATCGGTGGCTTCGCAAGGGGGTCTACCCCGCACCAACTGTAAGCGCGTCGCGTGTAGGTGCGGCTACCACCTTTCGTGCTCGACGCATCGCGATCTTCCACTGTCGATCCGTCTTCGAACTCGCGGACCGAGTTGGAGATTTTCGCGCAGTCGACAGCGGCTCCGAAACCGTCCCGCAGCATTCGCGAGCGTAGCCTGCATGGCATGCTGTCCCAAGTTTCGCTCCGCGTCGCCTCGTCTCGCCCGCCCGCTGCGCTCAACAATTCCGACCGCATTCCTGACGGACTCGGCGGGGTCGAGATCAAGACCGCGTTTCAACCGGTCTTCAGCGTCTCGCATCGCCGCATCGTCGGGTTCGAAGCGCTGGCGCGCCCCTGCGACGCGGCCGGCGCGCCCGTGTCGCTGCGCTCGCTGGCCGGCGCGCTCGATGACGCCACCGATCTCGACCGAGTCTGCTGCCGCGCACACCTCGCTGCCTACGCCGCGCAGTCCGTCGCAGCTTCCTGGCTATTCCTCAACATCGATCCGACGAACGTGGTGCGGTCACCCGACTTCGTGCCGTTCTTCGAGAAGCTGCTGCTCCGCCACCAGCTGCCCCCGCACCGGATCGTGATCGAGATCCTGGAGACCGCGTGCCGCGACGAAGCGATGGTGGCGGACGTGGTCGGGCTGTTCCGCGCGCTCGGTTGCGTGGTCGCGATCGACGACGTGGGCGCCGGCCACTCGAACTTCGAGCGCATCTTCCGGGTCGGGCCCGACATCATCAAGTTCGATCGCGTCGTCACGGTCGCTTCCGGTGATCGCCATTTGCGGCGGGTGTTACCGAGCCTGGTCTCGGTGTTTCACGAAGCCGGCTGCCTGGTGGTGATGGAGGGCGTCGAGAGCGAGGATCAGGCGCTCGCCGCGCTCGACGCCGACACCGACTTCGTCCAAGGCTTCTACTTTGCGCGACCCGAAGCCGAGTGCCGGGCCGCGCTGTCGAGCACGCTCGCGCTCGAGCTCTTGAACGAGCGCTTCCATCAGCGCACTAACGAGCACTCACGTCGCGAGGGGTTGATCGTGGCACGCTACGCCGCCGAGCTCGAACGTGCCGCCGCCGCGCTCGGACGCGGCTTCAGCCTGCAACTCGCTTGCGAGCGCATGCTCGATCTGGCCGGCGTGGAACGCTGCTTTCAGCTCGATGGGCGCGGCATGCAGCTCGGTCAGAACCAGGAGGCCCGCGCGAAGCACGATGGAAGCGATCCGCGCTACGACCCGGTCGCGGACGCGAGTGGCGCCAACTGGTGCCGCCGGCCGTACTTCCGCAGCGCCGTGGCGCAACCCGGGCGCGTCCAGGCGTCGCGCCCGTACCTGTCGATCCGCGATCGCCGCGTGTGCGTCACGCTCAGCGTCGCCTGCAGCGTCGGCAGCGAGCTGCGCGTGCTGTGCGCTGATCTGGACTGGGACACCGTGATGCGCTGAGCTCTAAGATTTTGCCGGAGGGCTCACCACCGTGCGGGGTGGCGTTTCCCCTGAGCGCCAATGTCGGTGTTGCAGCGACCGCACTGAAAATTTGTGTCTCTGGCGAACGGCTACATCAACTGCTGGATTGATATCTGTTCCATTCGGTGCGATTCGTATTCGCTGGGCGAACCGTATTCCGTCACCAAAACGTAGGAGTCTCCCAGCGTGACTTCTGAACGCGTCGTAGTCATCGGTGCCGGCATTGCCGGGCTTGCCACTGCATTGGCTCTGAAAGATCGCGCGAGCGAGATCGTGCTGATCGAGCGCGATCCAGAGCCGCCCGACCTTGCACCGGAACAGGCTTTCGAGCACTGGGCACGGCCGGGCGTTCCACAATTTCGCCATGCGCACATGTTCCTCGCGCGACTGCAGACCACGCTGCGCGATCGACATCCCGAGCTCCTGGCCGAGCTCTGCGCGGCGGGGCTCGAGGTCTCGAAGCTCGATGAGATTCTGCCAGAGCCCCACATCGGCAAAGTCACGCCGGAGCCCGGCGACGCCGACCTGCTCCACATCTGGGGCCGGCGCCCGACCTTCGAGTACGTCGTACGGCGCTACGTGGGTCGCCTGCCTCGCGTGCGCTTCTTGCACTCGGCGCGCGTGGAAGGGCTCCACACCGAGTCGCGAGACGGAAAAATTGTCGTGCGCGGCGTCAATGTGGCGCAGGGCGGCGCGCGCGAGCTGATTCAAGCCGACCTGGTCGTCGACGCGTCGGGCAAGCGCACGAAGTCACCCGAGTGGCTGGCTGCACTCGGGATCAAGACCGACGCTGTGAGCCGTCCCTCGGATCGCGTCTACGTCTGCCGTCACTATCGCCTGCGCGATCCGAAAGCCGCGCCGCGCCGGGCCGGCACGGGAGCGAACCTCGACTACTTCGGTTACGCCACTTTCTACGCCGAGCACGGGCACTACGCGATCACGCTGTCGTGTCCGGTCGAGGAGCACGAGTTCACGGAGCTGATGCGCGATCCCGAAGGCTTCGAAGCGGTGGTGGATCGGCTGCCGGTGCTGTCGGAGTGGGCGAGTGCGTCCGAGGTCACCAGCAAGGTGCTCGGCGCCGGCCGTTTCGAGAATCGCTGGACGCGTTATCGAGTCCCGGGCAGCCCCGAGCTGCTCGGGTTCTTCGCGGTCGGTGACTCGCACATCGAGACAAACCCGATCTATGGGCGCGGCTGTGCCGCAGCCTTCCTGCAGGCGGAGGTCCTTGCAGAGGCGCTTGCCGCGAGCGACGAACCGGAAAAGCGCGCCGAACGCTACTACGCCCGCACCCGCGAGCTCATGCAGACGCACTTCGACTTTTGCGTCTCCGGCGACGACATGCTGCGAAGCCGCGGCAAGCTCAGCCGCGGGGAGCCGATCCCGTTCGCCCATCGCCTGCTCAAATACGGCTTCGACGAGGCCCTGACGCCGGCGGTCGAAAAGAGCCCGCTGGTCGCTCGTGAAATGATAAAGGCCATGCAGATGCGCGAGATCTCGAGCGCGTGGGTCCGGCTGGTGATGGTGATCCACATCCTCGCGGCATGGCTCGTGGGCCGATTCCGGCGTCGAAGCCCGGCGGCCCTCGGACCGGCTCCGGAGCGTGCGGCGTTTCTGCAAGACGCGCGTAGCGCCGGAGGCGCCACGGCCACGCCCTGACCACCCTCTGCGCTCGGCGCTCGCTGGTCGGCTCTGAAAATGGCGTCGTTCAGCACCAGTTGGTCCTTGTCCCCGTTGCTCACGTGGGGCCTGTTTCACCGCGGGCTGGGCCTGATTCTGTTGATTTCGTTCACGTCCCTGGCCTTCCAGGTCGTGCCGGCGATCGGCTCGAAAAGCATTCTGCCGATCGAGCTGCGGCTCAAAAAGCTCGCGCACGATTTTCCGACCTGGCGCAGGTTTTTCTACTTCCCGACCCTGCTCTGGATCTCGCAGAAGGACTGGGTTCTGCGCGGGATCGCGCTCACGGGTCTGACCTCCGCCGCGCTCGTCGTCATCGGCGGGCCGCACTCGGTGGCGGCGATCGTGGTCTGCTACGTCTGTTACCTGTCGCTCGATCTGCCGATGGCGCTGATCCTGCCGTGGGACACGCTGCTGCTCGAGATGACGGTGCTGGCGCTGTTCCTTCCGGCCACGCACATGCTGCCGAACCTCGACGCCACCGTCGCGCCCGCGCCCGCGCTGACCTGGGCATTCCGCCTGCTCCTTTTCCGCGTGGTGTTCGGTTTCGGCAAACAGAAGTTCATCGGGGCGCGGCGCAAGGACCTCGCGTATCTGAAGGGCTACCTGCTCAATCAGCCGCTGCCCTCGCCCGGCGGCTGGTACATGCAAAAGCTGCCGGTGTGGATGCTGCGAGGCGGCGTCCTGTTCATGTTCTTCGTCGAGATTCCCGCGCCGTTTTTCGTGTTCTTCCCGGGATGGCTCAGCGTGGTCTGCGGCGTGACCGTGATCTTTTTGATGGTCGGAATCCAGGTCACCGGCAACTTCGGCTACTTCAGCCTGCTCACGATGGTGCTGGCGATCCCGCTGTTCGACAACGTGACGCCGCAGGCGTTTCACCTGCTGTCGCTGTTCGACGCAGGCCAGCCGTGGGTCGTGAACGCGTTCGTGGTCGCGCACACGCTCGCGGCGCTGATGACGTTCCCGTTCAACAGCTGGCTCGCACAAGGCTGGCACCTGTGGGCGTTCTGGTACCAGCTGCCGCGCGTTTGCCAGCTCCCGTTCACGCTTTTGCGGGCTTTGCAGCCGTTCCGCTGGGTGCATCCTTACGGCGTGTTTCCGCCCAACAACGGGCCGGCGGTGAAGATAACGGTTCTGGTCGAAGTCACCTGGGACAAAAAAGTGTGGCACGAACTGCCGTTCAAGTTCGCGCCCTCGCATCCGAGCACGCCGCCGCACGTGGTCGCGCCGCACCACCCGCGCGGCGAACAGGCGATCATCTACGACACGTTCGGAATGAACGGCACCAGCCTGATCAGCACCGCGATCCCGGGCTGGGATCCGAGCACCTTCTGCATGCCCTTGCCCGGCGTGGTCTTCTGCCAGGCGATCGTGCGCGGCGGCTTGCGCTACGCGTTCAAGGGCACCGAGCTCGAGCGGCGCACCGACCCGCCGCTGGCCGCCCGCGTCACGACGGTGATGCTCGAAGCGGTGAGCCTGAAGGACCGCTCAGAAACCGGGAACTGGTGGAAGCGCACTTACATCGGTCCCCACACCGTCGCGCAACAGTACGATCCCGATTTTTACGACGACGTCACCGGCGAGCCCGAGCTCTGGCACTTCGACGCGATTTTCTGGCGCCGCCGCTCGCGGCTCCGGCCGCTGCTCGATCGCGCGCTCGCAGGCAAGGAAGATCCGCTGGAGCTGGTTCGTCTCGATTTTCCCGAGGCTGGGCCCGCCGACGTCGATCGTTTCTGGAACGAGCTCGTGCCGCTGATCGCCGCCCCGTCGCGCGACAGCTTCGACTCCCTGCCCGACACCATCGGCGAGATCGAGCGGCGTTTCTCCCGGAAAGAACGCCGCGTGCAGTACCGCTTGCTCGCGCGCTTCGGCTGGATCCTGGTGGCGCGGCTCGAGCCGCTCTTCCACTACCGCGGCACGAAGCCGCTGATTGTAGTGCGCAGCAACTTCCACCTGTCGATGCTGGCACATCACATCATCGGCTGCGGGCGCGACGCCTACCTGGCCGCGGTCAAAAATCCCGAATCGGTGTCGGGCTACGCGCCGGCGCTGACCGTTCATACCGGTCTTTACTCGCTCGGCGTGTTCCGATTCGAGGCCATGACCTTCGACGCGCAGAAACTCCGGCTGCTCGAGACCTATTTCTATCCCCACGACCCGGAGAAGAAGCGCGCGATGCAGGAAAAGATGAAGCTCGAGGACATCAGCGCGCTGCCGAAGAACGAACAGCTCGCGATCCGCGTGCTGCGCGCCACATTCGGCTTTTTCAGCCTCGTGCCGCATCTGCGCGAGGGCTTCCGCGGGCCGAAGTTCGAGCGCGGCTACCCCGAGCTCTACCCGACCTTCACCGAGCTCGAGTCGGGCGAGGTGGTGGTCGGCTCCTACAAGCCGCTGTCCCCGGACACCGAGCTGGCACCGGACCTGAAATCCTTGCCCACGCTGCCCAACTGACGAAGGCGAGCGTCAGCGCGAGAGGTCGATCGGCTGGGTGATGCGGATCGTCATCACCGTTCCGGCCGGCAGCTCGGCTTCCACTTCTCCGGCGCCGAGCCCGATCAGCGAGCCGCCGGCGGCACCGATCACGCCGCCGGTCAGAGCACCGGAGCCTCCGCCGAGGATCGCGCCGAGCACGCCTCCCGCGAGCGCTCCACCGCCGGCGCCTTTGGCAACGTCGCTGCCGTGGTGCGATGTATCGACGTCGGCGTTGATCACGTCAGCCGTCAGCGGACGCGGGCGTCCGCGGATCGCGATCGACTGGAACCCGAGCCCGATCGCCGCCGTGTCACCCGCGCGCCCTGATTTCTTGAGCTCCGTGACGACACCGCTGATCACCGTGCCGCGCGGCACCACGATGCTGCCGTCGGAGGCCGGAACATCGGTGATCACGCTCCCCGTGAAGCGATCGCCGACCTTGCTCTGCTCCGTACCGAGCTGTTGACCGAGCTGGACATTGAGCATCGTGTCTTCCGGAATGTAGTCGCCGCGCGGCAACGGGCTCAGTACCTGGGGGGTCACGGGGGTCGCGGGTTGCGAGACCACTTCAGCGTGCCGACATCCGCAGGCGAGTAGGGCGAACGCACTCACGAGCCCCGCCGATCCCACGATTTTTGCTCGCGCAACGTGTTTGCGCGCAACTCGAGAGGACATGAAACCACCCTAACCACCTGCGCGATCCCAACCACTGTGCGCTGCCGCCGCAGCGAGGCGCCGCGCTAGAGCCGCTCGAACTTCAGGCCCGCGCGATCGAGGCGCTCCAGCAACACGTTGCCCATTGCCACGGCAGGCGTCAGCACGCCCGCGCGATCCGGCAAACGCTCGCGATCGCGCGCCAGGCACAGCGCCGACTCGGCGAGCATCTTCGACGTCTCGCGGTAACCCGGATCGCCGCCGGCAATCTGCGTGGTCACGGTCTTGCCCGCGGACTCGCCGACGAAGCACAGCTTGAACCACTGCTTGTTCATCTGTTCCTTGCTCGGCCCCTCGCCGGATTTCTTCACCATGTTCAGGAGCAACTCGCGGACCCTTGCAAAGCGCCCGAGAAACATCAAGAGGCCGAACACCCAGAGTGCCGCGATCAGCGCGATGAACGAAGCGTGAATCGAGTGATGAGCGTAGCTGAAGTCGGGGCCATAACGTTCGAGCGCCGTCGCGCTCCTGAGCACGACCGACGCATCGATGGTCGGCATCGGGCCGCTCCAGCCGCCGAGCTGGGGGTGGCGCTGGATGCGCGCCGGCAGCACGCGCAGGCGACGTCCCGGCGTGGCAGGACGCGCGCCGTCGGCCTCGCGCAGCGGGCGCGCCAGACTCTTGATCGTCGAGCGCTCGGTGCCGCCGGAGAAGGTCGCTCTGATCGTGAGATAGCCGTTCAGACGGATCGGTTCGCCCTGCGGCAGCTGATTGACGGTAAAAAAGGCGCCGAGGTCGGCCGGAATCGCGTCGAAGCCGCAGCTCGGCACGAGCCGCACTCCGGCCTGCGCCGCCTGATCGGAGTAGCGCTCGAGCAAGATCCGCACGAACTCCGGCTCGCCCGTGCTGTCGACGTAGTCGGTGCGCGCGGCGATGCAGGCGCGCACGGTGGGCTCGCCGTAGTCGATGAACGGACCGACCGTCGTGAGCAGCACGCGCGTCCGAGCGGCCATGCGCGCGAGCGACTCCGGATCGTCGATCGCGGCTTCGATCGTGCCGAGCGCGGCGTGACGCTCGTCCAGCGCGACGAGCCTGGCTTTGATCGCTTCGAGCTTCTGCAGGTTGCGGCCCGCGATCGCGAGCTTGAGATCCGGCGGCGCGTGGCGCGCGAGGTACTCGGCGGTCATGCCGCCGGTAAAGCCGGTCGCGCCGAAGACGACGATGTCGAATTCGCGATTTTGGCCCGTGGTCGTCACTCTAACGCGGCGCTCGGAGTGTGGGGCGGCAGACTGCGCAAGAACTCGGAGCGCGGCGGCGCGCCGAGCAGCTGGGGCGGGACGTCCTTTTTGAACCAGCCGCGGACCAGGGCACGCATGAGCT